>OOGO01000234.1_pt1 | contig 8919 bp, 4 predicted proteins | sample 1670401 | NCBI WGS metagenome assembly OOGO01 (sample SAMEA98149168, study PRJEB22522) | marine metagenome | biome: marine biome; feature: marine water body; material: sea ice | place: Arctic Ocean | collected 16-Sep-2015 | depth 0.9 m | reverse complement strand
GAATTGGAAGATTGAGAGATTTTTTTATGAGACGAACGTAGCCTGGTGGAAAGCAGGGGGGGACTCTACGGTCGAGCCGATCTGTGTCTGCCAGGGAAACGCAGGGTGGCTCGTAAACGATAGGGAAGGCAGCGTACTTTACCCCAAACGACATGAGCAGCTTATTTCCCAACTCTTCTGTAGGAAGAGGGACCCGATACCTGACTGGCATCTGCCAGGGTTCATTGGGTGGAACTTTGTTTTTAATGCTTTCCATGATGCGTCCAGGAACTGGGGTCAAGTCCAGGAACTGGAGAAGAGCTTCAGCACAGTAGAGCAATGAAGTTCTGACATCCTGAGGCAAGGAACTGATGCACGCTACGGTCAACCCACTCAGAAAGGCGCCTTGAAGAGGAAGAACCATTCCTTGAAGGGATTTGGACCAATATTTTTGGACTTCGAGGCTATCTGCCACGACCACCATGTCAGAGATAGGAACCTCGGTTCTAGGGAATTGCGGAGGACGGACGTCACCACCATGGAACTGATGAAAGGTCTCAATTCGAATGTGGTTCCCATGCATGTTCGTGGCAGACCAGTTTTCGTTTTCGTGTTCACGCAGGGTGGGGCGGTCAAAAGCTCCGGCGTCACCAAAACTAGAAGTACAAATCTCAGCCAAGCACGTGACCATCTCAACAACCTTCTTGGCAGACTTGTTCCGGAGTGCAGCGTCCATTCCCTCAAACAGCGGGGGGGTCATAAGGACAGCCATATGAGCTGGCAAATCTTTCAGATCATCCGACTTTCGATTCTGTTTCCCTTCCATTATGCGGAGATGCGGCATGTAAATCTGGAGATTATCGATGCAACAGTCCTGATTGGCTGCAGGAGACGCAACAATGTCTCCACACCATACATTCTCTTGAAAACTCACAACTCTTTGCATTTCGATCGTGCCGCCATGGTAGTTGCCGAACACCATGCACCCGTAGTGCCAAAATATGTTCTTGAGATAGGTGGAGGATACTGCAGCCAGACTACCTTCTGTTTCCTCAGAGTCTTCACCAAGGTCCTCGTCGAAGGAGGCATCGTCAATCGATTGGTTATCGTATTCGTAGTCTGAACCTGACACGTTGGAAAAGTCTTCACCACGGTCCTGGGGGAAGGATTCATCGTCGTCGTCGTAATCTGGATCGGACCCTTCGGGAACTTCTGGGCTGTGATCGTCGGAAGCACCCTCGTCAATACGAGACTCAGTGGAAGAATCAACTAAGCTCACCTCTGACTCTGCAGCAATGTTTTCAAGGTCGGACGCGTGCCCCCCAAATGACTCAGAGCTGCCCCCACCCTCATATGGCAACACGACTTCTTCGAGTTCATCGTACATGACAGCGGTTCCTGAACCTGCGCGTATGGGTATGGACACGAGTTGGGGTAGGCGTAGGCGCACGCGTACAGGTGATACGGTCACTGTGAAGGGAAAGAGAGACGACGACGTGAGATTTGTTCCGGTTACAAATCCGGTGTTTTGTCGTGCGGCTTCTCCGTAAGAAGAATCCGAAGCACCAAACATTCCCTCTTTCTGATTCCGCAGACACGATTCTTACCTCTTCTTTTGGCAGCGATGGCCTGTTCGGCAAATCTAGCAGCAGGCTCTCCCAATAGGAGAAGAGCCTTGGTCTGATCTTGTGGATAGATACGAACACCATAGTCCAGGAAGATCGACAAGGCTTCGGACGCGAATGTACCTGGTTTAACCATCTTTTGAATCCTGCTGTGGATGCACAACATGCCGGCATCGATCTGCTGCAGCAATATGCCGCATTCGTGCAGCTGTCCAGAGGCACGGGGGCTGGTGTACCACGCTTCTTTGATACCCACAGCCTGGGCCACATAAACGCAGTCGGGTATCATGGCCATGGCCACATTATGGATCTCGGTAAAAGGAATGCCACCTAAACGGTCGGGGGTGGTGAAACCTGTTAGAGAATGCGCCTCGCACGATGCCGTAAAATAATCTAACTCGGCCGGACTTAAAGCAGGGTCCGAAAAGCGATCCATAATAATCTCGACGGAATTCAAGAAAAATTGACCGTAAACACCACGAAGATCGGGGAATGTGACTTTTGCACGCTTGGAGATATGTCCGGAGCTGGACTCGAACCGGTGCATCATCCAAAGCATATGGCGGTAGGTGTCTTTCACATCGGTCTCTATGCCCACAAAAAGATCTTGAAAGATTGAGTGGGTAGGAAACATCCGCACGAAATTGAAAGCTGCATTGACCACTGCGAGCTGGATGTTGGTGAAGTAATTAGTCCTGTTCAGGAGGTCAGCGACAATGTACATGTGGATGTGGAATTGGACAGGGACGGCATCCTCACTACATACTGTCACACGGCCGATTTCTAGATTCTGGAACCGGTGCAGAGCGGGACTAGCAACACGCTTCTCTGAAGTGCGAAAACGGAAGGGATTACCAGGCTCAGCCTTCACCGCCATACGGGATCGATTGTTATTGCGGGTTCTCACGGTTTGCGTCTCGAAACTAGACACTGATTTGTCATGACAGAGGGCCGACGTGAGATCACAAAGTCGTTTGCCCTTGATGACAAAACTGTCGGCGTCAACTTTCACAGTATAGGCGGTGCTGGTACCTTCGGTGCCCCGCTCATTGGAGGCCGCAAAAGAAAAAAGTGTATCCATCGTTTCGAGCATTTTTTGTTCGTCTCCTGCTTGGGATTGGAGTGTTGCCTCATCTCCAGTTTGATAATCGTCAGTGGGCATATCGTCCGTGTTGCTTGTAGCGACGTCTTGATCCCTACGAGAACTGCCATCACTCCTACTAGAACTCTCATCGTCGTTGTGGCGTCGTGCATCGGCAGCGGGCATATCGTGCCCAATACTGTAACCACCATCACTCCTACTAGAACTCTCATCATCGTTGTGGCGTCGTGCGTTGGCAGCGGGCATACCGTACCCACTCCTGGAACGGTTATCAAATTCAAAGGAAGGAGCTTCATCTATATCGGGAGGTGACAGTGAGTCAGCACCAGGCAAGTCACCACCAAGACCGCCATTGAGGGTCACTGGACTTGATACAGCAGAGGAGGAAATCATGTGATTGTTGTCGGTTGACATGTGGCCATCGCTTCCTGACAAACCTGACAATGATACAACTAAAGTGAGGCATAAGTAAAGAAAGGCGATACAATAATATACGAGGCCGTACGAGTGGCTACTCTTACCTGGCACGCCGTTCTCATGCTGGACTGCGAGGGCGACGCAAAAGAAAGTATAGCATGAGCGAATGCAAAACAAGTGTCGGGAACAGAACGATTGGCAAGTCTCGAGAACAGACCAATTTGGCGACATTACTTACCCGACTCGACGTGGGCACCCAAAGAGTCATCTGGAAAAGGGGAAAATGGAAAATATGAGTCGTGCATTTTTACAGCGGTACATAGCAATCATCGGTAATACTGACCCATTGCCGTGCTTCCTTCTTGCAATGTAGCCTCATTGTCACGCCGAAAACGCCGCGGCTTGTAATGAAATGGGTTGCGTCGATCCATGATAATTTAGCAATTGTGAGCAATTTGTGCTTGTGCCGTTTGGAGTCGTTCTGAGTTGGTACCATATCCGTGACTGTCAAATTCTTCTCTATTTTCCCGCCGAAACATTTTCCGTTCAGATATTTACATAGATTACCTTAGATTCTCAACGTGGATACTGTATGAATGAATATTTGGGTTGCAGGATTGTAGAGTCCAGACCTTCTCGTGCCGATGTGCCATAAAAGGAATCTGAGCTAACAAACAAGACGACAATACAGTAAGGGCTGACCTCCCTGCGAGTACAAGCGATCTTGATCTTGCTAGGCCTCCACAATTGAAGGCCCTCATCTGCAGCTTCTAGACGCAATTGGGAACCATGGCAGAAAACAGCGACAGCTATGCCAAGGCGGCACAGCACTCACCAGAAGCAGTCGAGTTATGGAAGATGTTGGCGAACGGCTACGTAGGCCTAGAAGGCCTGCTGCGATGTAAAGAACCAATTGACGAGCACAGAGATGCAATCACCTTGAAGAAGAACACTGCTCTGCTTTATTCGGTAAACAAGAGTGCTCGTAGCCTGACTGACCCCAGGGGATCTCGGATCGACACCATCATGAAGGATGCTTGGAAGTTCGTGGCGGTGGAGGACAATACCAAGACAAAGGGATCGTTTGCGGAATCGGATAACTGCCAAAGTGAGGGGGGGCCAGAAGGTTACGTCGAGGCTCGGGCCTTCGCTAGTCCAGCGGTAGCGACACTATGGCTTAACATGGCTGCATTCGTCACCAATATTGAGGATGACACTGAAGTCCCTGCAAGTGGTGCGACGACTGCTTCCTGCTTCTATTCAGAGCCTGGGACGAATCATCGTCAGATCAACGACCGAACAATGGACATGATCTTTCGCGAGAAGGAAGGCGTACCAACTGTCATCAGCACCGCGATGGGTCTCGAGGAGTCTTCCGAGTTTCGGCCAATTGCTGAGCAAAAGTACATGGTCCACCCTTACTATGTGCAGGCTGGAAATGAGATGGAGGGCGTGGACGACCATTCCGTGATTCGACCGGTGAGTGACTTTGTCGCCGACACCAGCCTAGCAGGCAAACCGATTGCGATGCCTCTGCAGCCACATAGAGCTCATGAACTACACGAGAAACTGTTCGACACCAAATTCCGTGTCTTGGACGAACACATCGATCCGAAAGAGGAAGCTTTGCTGGTGCTAATGAGCATCATCAACCGTCTGCACGTTACTTATAATGGACTTAGCCACGAAGAAAATTGGGCGAAGCTATTTTGGAGGCTCTATCGAATCATCCACAAGGGAAAGCCGGGAATGTCATCGACCGATCCCGTGCCACCGATCTACCCGACATTTGCCGACGACCTAACTCTCCAGACCAGAGTTATGTTCAACTCCATAACATCTGTGCGCCTAGCATCGTTGGATGGCAAGACCCGTTTGTACTCGGTAATCTGCGCGCAAATGCTGCGACGTCCGGAGTTAAGTATCGAAGAACTAATTGTCCAGGACAAGTGCAACATCACCCATCCAAACCGGAACGACAGTATGTTCCGCGAAATGGGGAAGGGGGCCACCATTGGATTAGTGTACCAAAAGAGCGCGACAGTTAATCCAGCAAGCGAGACCCCGGCCCACTTTACCCGAGAGGACATGATTCAGATCGCTCGGTACAGCAATTCGGTTCAAACAACGGCCAGTCTCAACAGGAACCGGGAATTTGTCGATGTATTTGTCAAAGTCATTAACGAGTTGATCCTAAAGGGGGACGACTGCGCCAGTAATGACATGGCGGCACCCATCGACCCAGTTGACCTGCGCACAGAGCACCAAAAACAAGATGGGCAAGATGCTTTTGCAAAATTCATGAAGGAAGGAAATCATTTCGAGGCCGCACACGCTTCTATTGCTGGCACGTTGATGGACGAGACTACTGGATTTGCAGCAACGGCTACAATTACCTTCAAGCAATGGAACCACCTGACCGGTAGTACTACTGAAGCCACAAGGGCCAAATTCTTGCAGTTGCTGGCTACAAAATGCGGAACAGCTTATACCGGGGCTCTCATGAAAGGAGCACCAATGGGGTTAATGGCGATTGCAATGTTGGTAACTGACTTTTGCTATAGCAAGACCAGCTTGCAGAAGATGAAGAAACTATTTGTCACAGGAGCGCGACCAGGAAAAGGAATGCCAATCCCGTGGAATAGGGAGGGAGTAACGTATCATAAAGAGACGATCAGAGAGCGGGAAGTAAGTTGATTTACACTGGAAGCTCGAGTTCGTAACTTCTCTTCGGTTCGCTGCTCAGAAATCACACATCCCGGTTTCGTACTGTTCGCGTCACTAACCCTCTCAGTAATGCATTCCTTTATTCAATTAAAAATCAGAGCTGGATTCCGTCAGAGACGACTGGTAATAATGTCTACGAGATATTGAAGAGGTTTCTTTTTGCTCCCAAGATCCTGCTCGGTTCGGCGTTCCTGGACTATGCTCGACACACCAACACCTTGGGTGTGCCGGGTGAGTTGGACGACATTGCATGTGGCAAGGCAACTTTCACTGTGAAATTCAACGAAACTTTCTTGAAACAAACAGACATGAGAAAGGCAGTAGTCAAGGATCGATTCGTTGTTCTCGCTGGCGAGGCGATTGTCGACGTCTACCTTGCATTCGGATTGATGATACCAATCCCAACTAAGCTGCAGGAAGAGCAAAGAAGTTTATACAATGTATTGACGACTAACTTTGACGCCGTCCCCACAGAAGAAGACGGGACGAACGAGGTGGCCGGGGCGAACAAGACCGTCCCAGCAGAAGAAGAAGCCGGGTCGGACGAGGCTGTCTTGGTAGAAGAAGCCAGGCTGGACGAGGGAGGTCCTTGGAGTAACATTCCCGCCGCAGTGCTGGTTGTGGTCTGGTTGACATGTCATGGTAATCGCTTTGGGAGTAGTATTAGTGGAGGCAGGACGGGGGATCTTACCGCGAAAGGGAAGAGGTACCTTTGCTTTGGTCGCGAGTGGGCCGACTTGATTACGGCTAAAGGATTCTGGGCACAGTATGAAGGTAATTCGTGGAAGAAGTTCGAGCCGAGGTTCCACTTTGTCGACAAATCACAACGTACGCAAGAGCCCCTGACACTATTGGAGGTGATCACAGTCCTCATTTTCAACTGTGGTCCAGCTGGCGAACCAGGATACCTGCCCCATGATTACCGTGCAGGTTTGGACGAGGCACTCTCTTCCTTTGAATGCAAGGTAGACTATAAGAGGATGGTAGACTCAGGAAAGGACTACATTCAGGAAGTTCAGAAGCTTAATGTTTTTCTATCAAAAAAAGGGGTACCACGAGTTCCCAAGGCGTCGACGGCGGCCGGCTGTGTGTCGGTGGCATCGACGGCAGCGATGGCGAAGGCGAAAAAAGCAAAACAGCCGGAAAGATCTGGAAATTTAGAATCAAGACCTGCTGCTGCTGCGCTGCAAGAGGAAGATTTTAACGGTGCCGAGGAGGAAGACCCCGTCACTGGTGGGGGAGAGCATTTGCTAGAGATCATGAAGAAACGTGCTTTATCAATGCGCAATGTACAAGGCAAGGCGTTACATGCAGCTCAGTTGCAACACTCCCAGGCTCTCGACAAGCACTTGGAGGCCATCATCGAACGGGCTCTCCGAGTGGCATGTGTGGCCGAGTTCAGTGATAGGAATCTGCATGTTGGTAAAGTGGGTGTGGTTGCTTTCGCCAATGCTCCAGACAAAATTCTCTCTGGGGCTGCGAAGGGAATAATGTTTGCCGTGAAAGCTGTGGTCAATAGTATCTTCGAAGATAACGAATGCCCAGAGTATTACGACGACTTCCAAGATCACGAAGGGGAGGATGCAATTAGAAAATCCCCAGAAGCTAAACTCATGGAATGTTTTGACATGAAGCCACCAGGATCGGATGCTGCATTGGTGTACAGTGGAACAGAGCAAGAACGTGCGATGGTGTATGGCTTAAGGGCATTTGCGAAGGCACCAGAACAAGAAAAGACCGTTGTCGCTGCTGAGAAAGATTTTGGCAAGGAGAGGAGGGCTACAGATGCTGCAGAAGCTGCTGCTGGTGCTAGTACTGGTGCTAGTACTGGTGCCAATGCTGGTGCCAATGCTGGTGCCAATGCTGGTGTTACTGCTGTTGCTAATGGTCATGCTAATGCTACCCTGCAGGAAGAGAATAACAGGAGTAGCCGCAAATTACCCGATAGTGCTGGGGTCAGGAACAAGAAGAGTTCAGGTCCATTGACGGACATATCAGTGCCATCAAGGAAAGCCGGAGGAACTGCCCTTGTAGCACCACCAGCGAAGAGGTCGAAGGTACCAAACAAGAAGGCATAGAAGAACTGAACTGACGGATATAGATAATTTTTATGTGAGAAAATGCATTATCTGTGCTCGTAAAGTGTGCATAATTGAGAAGGTCTATCTGTGCTCGTAAAGTGTGCATAATTGAGAGGGTCGAGGTTACCTTTGTCTCGATTGACGTAGATAGCAGGTTGTGCGTTCAGTAACTGATTATATTATGAGGCGTCTATTAACTACTTACACAATTCAAGAGTGCGCACCGAAACCTGATTTCGCCATGATCTGTGTCTTCGATGTATTATTCAACGATTAGTGTCTCCAGATCACAAGTCGAATCAAATACCAAAGTGCAAATAATCCTCTCCCCACTACTTATGATTGCTCTGTCAGCTATGCCGTGACATACTAAGTAATTGATTTCAGAAACAAAGAAATCTAACATTTTTACTCAACTGATATGAGACATTTAAGTATTTCTACTTATGGGATCTGAGACAAATCTAATACGTAACATATTGTTACTTATATCATTTCGCATTTCGCATTAGTCCCAGCATTCCAATATGTAAAATAGGTGTGCTTCTGTAGCGCACCATCGCTTCTGACGACATAAACAGAAAGCACAAATCATATTTGGTTGACTAATTCACCGAAGCTGTGTAATGTGCATTGCGATACAACTGCTATGTTGACGATGACGTTTCACATTATAACGGACAGGACGAGTTCAAAAACGGTCCTCACCGGTGACCTACGGTCGTCGGCACCGTTTCCTGGACCCGACGAGTTCAAAAACGGTCCTCACCGGTGACCTACGGTCGTCGGCACCGTTTCCTGGACCCGACGAGTTCAAAAACGGTCCTCACCGGTGACCTACGGTCGTCGGCACCGTTTCCTGGACCGAACGAGTTCAAAAACGGTCCTCACCGGTGACCTACGGTCGTCGGCACCGTTTCCTGGACCGAACGAGTTCAAAAACGGTCCTCACCGGTGACCTACGGTCGTCGGCACCGTTTCCTGGACC
>OOGO01000230.1_pt1 | contig 8955 bp, 7 predicted proteins | sample 1670401 | NCBI WGS metagenome assembly OOGO01 (sample SAMEA98149168, study PRJEB22522) | marine metagenome | biome: marine biome; feature: marine water body; material: sea ice | place: Arctic Ocean | collected 16-Sep-2015 | depth 0.9 m | reverse complement strand
CAATCATTGATGACATCTATACAGAAAAATCTGATGTTTCTTTACCTGGGTCTTTTCAGCAAAAAAACCGTGATGACATATTTGAGTTTGTGTTGTTCATAAAGTCAAAATTAACGCGTGTTTTTTGTCAATTAGAGGGCGTGGTGATCGAGGGTAACAACGCAGCAATAAAATGGTTTATCGACGGTGATGAACGTGGGCAAAAAATAAGACTACCACTCATTACTATCTTAAAAACAGATGCTGAACATATCACCTCTGAAATAATCACCTGCGACATTTTAGCCTTTAATAAACGCTATAATCATTCAAAAATTTTTGAGGTGTCGACAGTGTCAGAACTTTTTGACAAGTAGCTAAATAGTGCAAATCAACATCTAAACTCTGTTGCTTTGTGATATGTCGGAGTCGCAGCTAGTTTGCGGCTCTATGTCGACAAAGAATTATCCTCAGAGACGTTGATAACCTCCTCCAAGAGGTATATTAACTTCTACGGTGATTCGGAATTTGTTTATGGGAAGAAAAATTTGTATCAATATGACGTCACTATTTGAAACGGGTCAATTGAACAAATTAAAGCCAATTTAGCGCTTCGCTAAAAGGCTACGTAACGTAAAAACACAGCTTAATAAATTAAGTTCACGATTGCTGGCCGCAACATCTAAAATCGTAATATTAGACGTACTTTTCATTAATCGTGATGAGCTAGATTAACAACAAAACAAAATTTGACCTGTGAGCTACACAAATCTTTCTATTTTTAGTCGTTGTTAAAAACACCTCATCCCAGAAACACATCTCATAGAAGCCAGCGGACCGATAGAGTATTCATCACTCAGTAGGTTGTCTAACGATTCTTTTCTTATGTGTACTAAACTAGATCATATATTCTATGGAAGCTTCGGACTGGGCATTAGAGGTTACCTCACTGCTACCTTTGACCCTAAAAGTGACCATTTTTACATGTAACTCTGTAATAGCTTTACTACCTGTTTTAATGCACAGCCCCGGCACTAAAGCATGAATAAAACAGGCAATTGCTGCTTTAAAAAGTTTCATTGAAAAACTCATTGCAGTAAAAAAGTGTTGTATGTAAGTTTCGTTGACAGACTTTGGATGGTTAATAAATAGTTTTTTAAACATGCTTGTTTCCTATTGCTAAGCGTAACTGACTAAATTAGCTTTATCACTCAGTGTGAGTAAAAATGCCTACTCGGGTAAGGACGGATAAGTTTTGGCGCAAATATCTTAAAAATAATTTTGCACATTGATTATCGCGACCTTGTTCTTTATGAAAATTAGTTGGATTCAGGCGAAACACCATAAGCGTTCAATAACTAAACGTCTACCACAAATATCTGGAACATTGGTACTGCCCAATATTCTAGGCTCTGATTTCTACAACAACAAAAAACGCTTGGTTAGGCTTGGGTATTGACTGAGTCATTGCCCATGAGCATGGCAAAGTGTTATATGCGTTATTATGTGAATGCTGTCAAAATGATATATTGGGTCAAGGACAAAGCCGTTGTCATGTTAAATTCTATTTACCTGTGTAATAACTCTCTGATGATCCCCGCATATCGAGGGTTTTGTTACCTTAAAGTGGTGTTTCATTAAATAAAAAATCGGAATTATAACGAACAAACTAGCGCGATTTTACTATTATTTGAGTTTGTAGCAAGGCGGGTTACCCCTTTAGGACACACATCAGAAACGTCAGCAAATGTCTGCCAACCTTTATCAGTATTGGTTTTATCCCACTGCATCAATATACTATCCACTGCTGCGATAGCATAACCGTTTCCAGCCCAAGCATAATAGTAGGCTCCGCTAGGCAAAGTGGTCAGCCGTTCAATCTGGCCTGTTTCAGGGTGATAACTTTTTAATTGCCACTGAATATCCTCCCCTTTACCAATAGACGCGGTATAGCTCATCAATGACGAAAGAGGTATTGCGAATAAACTTGGACCAATATTTTCATCTAACACCTGGCTAGTCTGTGTTTGTATATCAACCAGTTGTAACGTGTTTGGTTCTCCCAAAACAAATAACATCACCCGATTACTATCTACCCATGCATGATACCCAACTGGGTTAATATTAGTTAGTAACTCACTTGCAAGCTCAGAAAACTGCTTTTCAGGGTTCAATGGGTAACGCCAAAGTTTTTGTTTATTATCGGCAGCCCGAATGACAGAAAAGCTTTTACCCGCAGGCATCAGTGTGGGTGAATATTCACTTTCTATCGAATTAGTTAGATTTGAAACCTGTCCGGTCTTAAGTGAGACAAATATGCTATCTGTTTGTTCGGCCATTTGTACTCTTTTTTGCCCATCTTTTTGCCCATCTTTTTGCCCATCTTTTTGCCCGTCTTTTTTGCTTGTTAGTGCAGCAGTATAAAGTAGTGTATCTCCATCAGGCATGAACAAGGGCTGGTTATCATATTCTGATCTTTTGGTGAGGGCTTTAAGATGACTCACCTTAAGTCGATTATCATGAAGCTCTACATCACCCACATAAATATCAAACCCCGGCATCTTTGCTGATGCCGAGAAGATCATTACGCTTAACAAACCAGTCATTAATTTCATATCTGTCCTTTAGCCGTCAAGCATTAGTGTAATCGTATTTTATCTTAACCTTAACTTTATTGAAAATGAGCACCCTACTGTTACTAACCATCTTTAAAATAGAGTTTTAGAGATGTCACCTGAACATAGCACGCCGAATTTATTGCATTTAATTGCCGAATTTATCTTAGGTTATAAAGGCCTCTATAAGCTAGCATGATTAACATAATATTAACTTTTAGTTTTTGTTAAAGCTATGTAATAGATAACCGGTGACACCATGAAACAGTCTAAAAAAGTAAGAATGGGAATGGTCGGCGGCGGTAAAGATGCTTTTATTGGTGCAGTGCATCGAATGGCAGCCAATCTAGATGGCAATATTGAATTAGTGTGCGGCGCTTTCAGTTCAGATCCAGCTAAAAGTATATTCTCTGGTCAAAGCTTATATTTACCCGCAACACGCTGTTACGCTGATTATACACAAATGTTCGCCGAAGAAGCGAAATTACCCGAAACCGAAAGGATGCAATTTGTCTCTATAGTTACGCCCAATCATTTGCATTTTCCAATTGCTAAAGCGGCACTAGAGGCAGGATTTCATGTGCTTAGCGATAAGCCCGCTACCTTCACACTTCAAGAAGCATTAGATCTAGCTGATGTATTAAAAACATCAGGTCAACTTTATGGACTCACACACACTTACAACGGTTACCCTTTAATCAAACAAGCCAAACACTTAGTCGCGACCGGGGCTTTGGGAAAAATCAAGAAAGTAGTAGTGGAATATAGCCAAGATTGGTTAGCTAATAAAGATGATGAAATTAGCAAACAAGCACAGTGGCGTGTAGATCCATTAAGAGCAGGCGTAAGTTGCTGTATGGGCGACATTGGGGTTCACGCTGCAAATTTGGCTGAATATGTGACAGGTGCAGATATTTCAGCCATGTGCGCAGATTTAAACGCCATAGTCGATGGCCGTCAACTTGACGACGATGGCACCGTATTATTACGCTTTAATAATGGAGCTCGTGGGATATTAATGTCTAGTCAGATAGCGATAGGCGAGGAAAATAACCTGCGTTTACGGGTCTATGGAGACGCAGCAAGTATCGATTGGTCACAAATGGAACCTAATAGTTTATGGCTTAGGTCTAACACCCAATCTACCCAATTGATCCGAACTGGAGTAGGCGACTTTTGCCCCGCGGCACAGTCAGCGATGCGCGTACCTGCAGGGCATCCTGAAGGTTACTTAGAAGCCTTCGCCAATATTTATCAAAATTTCGCAAAACAGATCCGAGCGTTTGAACAAGGTTTACCATGCTCAAATGCAACATTCGACGTACCCGGTATTGATGAAGCAATCCGCGGCATGGCCTTTATTGAAAACACAGTGAAATTTAGCCAATCAGCCATAAAATGGCATGACTTCGAAATATCTCCCTCAACCGTTTCAGGAGTAGCCGAATGAAACAAATCAAAGGCCCAGGCATATTTCTTGCACAATTTACCAGCGATGAAAAACCGTTTAATTCTTTTCCTGAAATTTGTCATTGGGCGGCAGGATTAGGTTTCAAAGGTATCCAAGTTCCCTCATGGGAAGGTCGATTGTTTAACTTAGAAACAGCAGCAAACAGCCAAGACTATTGCGATGAAATCAAGGGCATTGCCAGTGAAGCGGGGCTAGAAATTACCGAACTTTCTACCCATCTTCAAGGCCAGTTGGTAGCTGTGAACCCTACTTATGATCAGATGTTTGACGGTTTTGCACCTAAACATGTACAAAATAATCCTAAAGCCCGGACTGAATGGGCTATTCAACAAATGATGTATGCTGCTAAAGCCAGTCAAAACTTGGGTTTAAAAGGTCACGCCACTTTTTCTGGCGCTTTATTGTGGCAGACCATCTATCCATGGCCTCAGCGCCCCGCAGGTTTGGTTGAACAAGGCTTTACAGAGTTAGCAAAACGTTGGCTACCTATTTTGAATGCTTTTGATGAAGCCGGCGTAGATGTTTGTTACGAGTTACACCCAGGTGAAGATTTACATGACGGTGTGACTTTTGAACGCTTCTTAGAAGCAGTCGGTAATCATCCACGTGCCAATATTTTGTATGACCCTAGCCATTTTGTTTTGCAACAACTCGATTACCTTGCCTTTATCGATATTTATCATGAGCGTATTAAAGCCTTTCATGTAAAAGATGCTGAATTTACTCCTAATGGGAGAAGTGGTGTATATGGAGGCTATCAAGCTTGGATAGATAGGCCGGGACGCTTCCGCTCTCTAGGCGACGGTCAAATCGACTTCAAAGCTATCTTCAGCAAAATGACCCAATATGATTTTGATGGTTGGGCCGTGATGGAATGGGAATGTTGCATTAAACATCCACAAGATGGTGCCGCAGAAGGCGCTAAATTTATTAGTGAACACCTGATTAGACCAACCGATAAAGCCTTTGATGATTTTGCTGGTGTAGCGCACGACATTGAAATGAATAATAAGATCCTGGGTTTAAAATGAGACTTTTAATATGAGACTATCAATATGAGACTATCAATATGAGACTATCAATATGAATAGCACCGCAGAGTTTACTGAAGCTCAAGCAAAAAGAGTATTTTTGGTTAGTTGCATAGCACTGACCGTTACCTCAATGACTTTTGCTATCCGTGCTGGGATCATCGGGGACTTAGGCATTCAGTATGGCCTTACCACAGTTCAAATGGGATGGATTTTAGGGATGGGAACCTTTGGATTCCCAGTGGCAACTATGTTGGGCGGGATTCTATACAATGCTATCGGGGCTAAGAAAATAGTCTGGTTTGCCTTTGCTGGTCACCTCATTGGCATAGGCCTAACTATTAGTTCAAATAGTTTTTGGGGTTTAATGATTTCCACATTTTTGGTTAGTTTTGCAAATGGCTTAGTCGAAGCAGGATGTAACCCCATGATTGCTGATTTATACCCAAAAAACAAAACCACCATGCTCAACAAGTTTCACGTTTGGTTTCCTGGTGGTTTGGTCATCGGCTCACTCATTTCAGCAGGCATGACCTCCATAAATTTGGGATGGGAATTACAAGTTGCAGTCATTATTATTCCAACATTAATTTACGGCGGACTGATGCTGGGATGTGTTTTTCCGGAGTTTGATAAAATCGCTAACTCTACGTCTAACAATATCAAATATTTATTTTCACCTATGTATTTATTTTTGATTTTTTGCATGACCCTAACAGCCACCAGCGAACTAGGCACTAGCTCTTGGATAAATCAAATACTCGGTGCGTCTGGCGCGCACCCCATGCTGATATTGGCCTTAGTCACAGGTATCATGGCAGTAGGTCGTTTCTATGCTGGCCCCTTGGTTCATCGCTTTGCTCCTGCAGGTGTATTACTTATTTCCGCCATTCTGACCTCTTTCGGTTTATTCCTGATGATCCAACTTCAAGGCACTGCTGTGTACTTCGCAGCGGTAGTATTTGCACTTGGCGTAACTTATTTTTGGCCAACGATGATTGGTTGCGTGGGTGAATACGTGCCTAAGTCTGGTGCCTTGGGTATGTCGCTGATGGGTGGTGCAGGTATGTTGTCCGTCACAATTTGGAGTCCAATTATCGGCAGCTGGATTGAAAGTGCAGCTACCGAAGCTGAAGCTATCGGATTAACGGGCAACGATCTAGCTCTTGCATCTGGCCAAGCAGCTTTGAGTAATTTAGTGATATTCCCGCTAATTTTGATTGCTGCATTTACAGGGTTTTATTGGTTCATGCGGAAAAAACAGACTCAAACAGCGACCCTTTAATCAAAGAATCATGGGCGTAAGATATCATTAGCCCCCTAAAATGGTAGGTAAGACTTATGAAAAAATTGAACGGACAGGATGAAGATCAACCAACAAAAGGCACCGATGAAATCAGTCGACGCAATTTTATGCAAAAAATGGTTGAATTGTTTGGGGTGACTACAGCAGCAGCGGTGATGTCGGGTTGCAGTGTGTCAGTGGCGAAGCAATTTGCAGCACAAAGACCTAACCCACCAAAAAATAGTAAGTTGTTTTCAGAACACGAATTGACTGTTCTTTACAGTTTGTGCGAGACCATATTACCAAGAACAGACACGCCCAGTGCAGTCGAAGTTGGATGCCATGAATTTGTTCAGCATCAGCTGCAACACTGTCACTCTGAACAACAACAAGAAGACTGTATCAACATCATAAATACGGTGGACACCTATGCGAATAGAGAATTTGGTAAAACCTTTCCACTATTGCAACCACAGCAACAGCAGCAACTTTTAACAAAAATTGAAATTGATGATAAGTCGTCAGATATTCAAAAAGAACAATTTAGTTTTCTAAAAGCGCTCATAGTATTTGGCTATTTCACCTCTGAGGTAGGTGCGACTCAAGCACTAAATTACCAAGCTGTACCTGGTAGTTTTATCGGTTCAATACCCGCTAATGCAGATACAAAATCTTGGGGTTCGCTAGCTTATTATTAAATGTTAATTGGAAGCCAGCAAACGGGCATAACCGAACAGGATCACGGGTAGATAAAATGACAACAGACTTATATATTCACGAGAGCGACCAAGTATACGACGCCATAGTAGTAGGTTCAGGTATTACCGGAGGCTTCGCTGCCAAAGAATTTTGTGAACGTGGCATGCAAACGTTAATGATAGAGCGCGGTCGCGTCGTCGAACATCGAAAGGACTATATTACCGAAGGTAAAGCTCCATGGGAGTTTGAAAACCGCACCAAGGTTGACAACTTGCTCACCGAAGAAAAATACGCCGTACAGAAAAAATGCTACGCCTTCAGTGATATGACCAAACACTTTTTTGGCAATGATAAAGACCTACCTTACAGCACTGAGCAAGGCACTGGCTTTGACTGGATAAGAGCCAACCAATTAGGTGGAAAATCTCTTCTATGGCATCGACAATCTTATCGTTTTAGTGATTTTGATTTTTCTGCCAATAAAGCAGATGGACACGGTAACGATTGGCCTATTCGTTACGAGGATCTTGAGTCTTGGTACAGCTATGTAGAAACGTTTGTAGGCATAAGTGGTAGTGATGAAAATCTTGAACAATTACCGAACAGTGAGTTTTTGCCACCACTTGAAATGACTGCACCTGAAATACATGTTAAGCAGAAAATTGAGCAACACTTTCCTGATAGGCAACTAATTATGGGCCGCACTGCCCACTTAACAAAGCCTACACAACTTCACTTGGAACAAGGCCGTGTGACTTGCCAGGCAAGAAGCGAATGTCATAAGGGGTGTTCTTTTGGTGCATATTTTTCTACCCAAAGCTCCACACTCCCCGCTGCGGCTAAAACAGGTAACTTGTCTATTGCCCCTAACAGTGTTGTGCATAGTCTAATCTATGATGAAAAAACCAAACGAGTTAAGGGTGTCAGGGTTGTTGATAACGACGACCTGAGTACCCGTGAATATTTTGCTAAAGTGGTTTTTTTATGTGCTTCAACTTTGGGTTCTGCACAAATCATGCTAAATACCAAAACGAAGTCTTTCCCAAATGGTATTGCTAATAGCTCTGGAGTACTCGGCCATTATTTGATGGACCACAATTTCAATGCGGGGGCCATCGGCACCGTTGAGGGTTTTGAGGATGAATATTACTCAGGTAGGCGCCCTGGAGGTATCCTAGTACCTAATTTTCAGTACAAACCTTCATTATACAAGCAAGGTTATGTTCGTGGTTATGGGTTAGCAGGTGGTAGTCATCGAGAAAACTGGCCGACCAACGCCCATCAACCAGGTATAGGCGCAGACTACAAAGCCAAGCTGACCAAACCAGGAAGGTGGAGAATGGACCTTAACGCACAAGGCGAAATGTTACCTCGTTTCGATAATTACATGGCTCTGCACCCCACTAAAACAGATAAGTGGGGTATACCGCTGATACATATTGACTGCACTTGGTCAGAAAACGAAAAATTAATGATGGCAGACGCCGAGCAAACTGCGGTAGATATGCTAACCAAAGCGGGTCTGATAGAAATTGAGAGTTATAATTCGGTCGATACAAGGAACCCGGGTATCGCCATTCATGAGGTAGGAACGGCGAGGATGGGACGTGATCCAAAAGACTCTGTGCTGAATAGTTTCAATCAATGTCATGATGTGGACAATTTGTTTGTAACCGATGGAGCCAGCTTTTGTTCAACTGCGGTACAAAATCCCTCTCTTACATTTATGGCAATAACAGTCAGAGCGGTAGATTATTGTGTGAAAGAAATGAAAGAAATGAGGATATAAATCTACTCTGACTCTATAGAAATACTGCACTGTATAAATACTGCACTGTATAAATACTGCACTGTATAAATACTGCACTTTGGAGG
>OOGO01000225.1_pt1 | contig 9038 bp, 3 predicted proteins | sample 1670401 | NCBI WGS metagenome assembly OOGO01 (sample SAMEA98149168, study PRJEB22522) | marine metagenome | biome: marine biome; feature: marine water body; material: sea ice | place: Arctic Ocean | collected 16-Sep-2015 | depth 0.9 m | reverse complement strand
GACTTTAAGCTCCCAGTATCCTTCCCAGCGGTTCCCCCAGCCTCAGGAGCTTCAAAAAACCCTGTAAAAATGCAGTCACAATTGATGTCACCCTCAAAAACACCTCGTGAAATTGACATTTCCAAGCTATTTTTGCATTCCGTTCGAGAGTGATTGCGATTTATTGACTTTAAGCTCCCAGGATCCTTCCCAGCGGTTCCCCCAGCCTCAGGAGCTTCAAAAAACCCTGTAAAAATGCAGTCACAATTGATGTCACCCTCAAAAACACCTCGTAAAATTGACATTTCCAAGCTATTTTTGCATTCCGTGCGAGAGTGTTTGCGATTTATTGACTTTAAGCCTCCAGGACTTCAAAAAACTGTGAAAAACACGCTTGGTTTAAAGTTTCTAAGCTAAAGTTCTCCCAGCTCCCAGCTTAGTTCCCCCAGCTCGCATCTCCCAGCTTAGTCCCAATTATGAAATCTGAAATCTAAAAACTGAAAACTGAATTATGAAACCTGAAAACTAAAACATGAAATCTAAAACTGAAAATCCCAAAACCAGAAATATGAAACCGGAAATATAAAACATGAAAGGTACATTTCAAAAATACAAAACCGGAAATCAACAACATGAAGTCAGAAATCTGATAATTGTAATCCAAAAGCTGAAACATCAAATATGAAATCTGAAACCTGAAATACGAAATACGGAATCAACAAGCTGCAATATGAAATATGTAATTTGAAATCAAAAATCTCAAATCTGAAATCTCAAATACGAAATCTCAAATCTGAAATATGACATCTGAAACCTGGAATCAGAAATCTGAAAGATGACATCAACAACCTGAAATCCGAAATATGAAAGCTGAAATTCGGAAGATGAAATCTGAAATCCGAATTCTGAAATGCGAATCCTGAAATATGAAATACGAATCCTGAAGTTCCCGAACTAAAGTGCCCTAGCTAAAGTTCATGAGCTAAAGTTCCTAAGCTAAAGTTCCTAGGTTAAAGTGCCTAAGCTAAAGTTCTAAAGCGAAAGATCCCAAGGTAAAGTTACTGATCTAAAGAATCTAAGCTATAGTTCTCAAGCTAGCAGTGTGATGGCATTGTAGCAACTGTGGCCATGCCGACAGCACCACACTGGGCACCAAAGAGCAGCAACGCAGAACAGCCGGCAGAATATGTCTGCGAAGTTCGAGGCAGTGCTGCACCGCCTGCAACAGCACACTCAGTGCAAAGTTTCTGCAGAATGGCTTTCTACAATATTGGATGGCAGTATACCGACAAAAAGCGGGCCGCTGCAGATTTAGCCAAGCTCATGAGGCGCATCTGCCAGCAGAAGACAGTGCATGCTTTTGGCATCAGCGAGGTTTTCAACATAAGAGAGGATGACAAACATCAACTAAGACAGGATATTATGAACATCATTTTGGATGAGCTTAATGCGGACAGTGCTGCACAACCTGTCTGGATCGGTAAAGCTGATGTCCACTACATCTTTGTTTGGAACACCAATGTGTTGACATGTCTCCTATACGAAGTGATAAGTTGTGGAATCCAGGAACAAGCCGAGAGGAAAGCTCAATATTTCCAGTTTGTGATTTTGGATGGTGACACGCTGCACGTGATTCACAACCACAGTGTTTCATCTGACCGTTGCACCCTGACAGTGGACCGACGAAAGCGGATCTGCTCCACTTTCTGGCACTATGTTGCCGACAAAAGCAGTGCTGCACAGCCTGCAGTCTTGTTTGGTGGCGACTTCAATTGCTCACGTTTCGAGTGGACGTTATGCTTCACAGAATTGCTGAAAACAGAGTCGGCCAGGAGAACCGTGCAAATTTGCAGAAGTCGACCCGAGGGTGGCCACAAGGGCGACAATGCCATTGCCATCAACGTTCGAACTGTTCAGGAGACCTCTGGCTTTGGGCGCAGCTGGCAGACCAAGAAGGAAGCTTTCTCGGACGAGCATGATGTTGTTTTGGTTCCAATTAAGTGGGGAAATGGCCAAGAATCAAAGAACAGGGCTGCACAACTTGTTTCGCAGAGGGTGCGTATTGATGCAAGACCGACAAGGGCAGAGGAAAAAACCCACACTAGCACTGGTAACGACCTCAAAGTGGAACACTACCGCCAACCACAGAGGAGGTGGACACCGAAGAGCAGTGCTGCACAACCTGCAGGCGTAGAAGAAAATGGCGAGTATCCTGCAAGTGTTGATTGCAACAACCAGCAGAAACCAAGCAGTAGTGCTTCACCGCCTACAGGTTTGAAAGCAAACAGCACGGAGTCTGAAAGCGCTGCGGATGCTAATGCCGCAAAGCCAGAACACCATGACGCCAACCACCCACCAGCCAGAGACGAAAGCGACAAAGCGCACTTTGATCACCCCGGTTTAGACGCACAGACTCGTTGGCCGGACACAGACGAAGAATGCATGTTTGAGGCGCCGTCGCTTAGCCTGCCTTCCGCCGAAACACCTCTATACAGCGAGTTGCTGGGAAAGTTGAGTGCAGAAGGCAACGAAGGACTAATTGAATCTCTGGCCGACATGTTCCTATATGGGTCATTGCAGCTCAAGCAGCCCTACGGCAGTGCCGGACACAGACTCGTTGACCGGATCACCCCTTACGCCCTCGGGTTGCGAGTGGAACATCTGTTGAAAGTCACAGCGGCACAACGTTCTCACCAGATTGCAAGGATGGCTTCCAGGAACGATCCTCGTGCCGCCTCATGGTCCACATTGATTTTTTCGACGAACGATATGAAAGAAGTCATGAATACTTGGAGGAAGGATCCAGCAACCTGGATGAATCCAGAGTCCTTTGAGAAGGTCATGGCAATGGAAACCCGACAAGAATACCATCAAGCTTGCAAGAAAAGGTTTAACACAATGCTCTTCGAGCTAATCGGAAACAAAAGTTTAGTTGAGACTATCATTAGATTTCCCATATGCAGTGCTGCACGGCCTGCTTGCATGCTCAGAGACTTCGGCAAGACATGGCAGAACTGCAACGACAGTCCACAGGCCCACTATGCTCGCGAGATCTCACAGAAGCAGACGAAGCCTAGACTTAGCAAGATGATCCATGGTCAGCAGATGAGAGCAGACCGTGGGCGTTGGATCGCAGACTGGCTTGCAGAGGATTGGAACAATTGGTACCATTTGAACGCTGCAGACCAAAATATATGGTTTGAGTTCCAAAATGGAAACATGGGATGCAAGATGGCTGAACTGAGGGCACAGAAGCAGCCCAATTTCTCTGGTGTCGCTGAACGCATAGCCCTCGAACTGCAACCTGCTGTATAACGCTGCTGTAGAAAATATGCTGCACACTTTTTGTGCGCCAGCTTTGGCGTTGCAGTGCTGCACGGCCTGCTAACAAGTTCCTGCCAACAAGTTTGTTGCAGTAGGTTTGAGCAGCAGCTTTGTGCGCCAGATTTGTGCGCCACCTTTTTGCTAACTGTCATTATAGTAGTCTGCAGGTATGCAGCCGTAGTCTGGATGGCTCAATGCCTTATTACTAACTGTCATAATAGTCTGCAGGTATGCACTCTGGTATGAACGCTGTAGTCCTGGGGCACGCTGGCAACAAAAACACAACATGGCACATGCCACCGAGTACTGAACACCAATTACTAGTTAGATGAGTTCACATGTGCTTGCTAAAGTTGCTAAGCCCAATGTGCTAAGCTAGAGTTGCTCAACTCAAATTGGCAAGCTACTTTTGCTAAACAGACAGTCAAACCAGCCAGCCTAGCCAACCACAAAATGCAGCCGTGTTAGCTCAAGTAGGGTTTACTTGTACCATCTGCAGTGCTAGTGTGGCTCAGGTGAAATACTTTTACACCCAATACACTCTCCAGTAGTTGGTATGCCTGCCCACAAAACATGGACCACTGCCGCCTCCAGCAGTGCAGAACAACATGTTAAACGACGTGGTAGTGCAATAGGCTGTGTTGAACAGCCTGTAGCAAAACGTGCCAGAGCCCCATCCCCAGTTCAAGCGGTGGCGTTTATCACATGCACCGAAAATTCACAGAACTTCGCAACGGATCGTGACCGACGGAAGCTTGTGCAGACAGTTCGCAACGCTTTAGAGTCAGGTGCAATCATTGTTAACCTAGCATTCACGACCATCATTGATAAAGACATTGTCGACCCAGGAGCCATTTTCCCCGAACTCAAGCAACTGTTTGATGAGGTGTGGAAAAACAGTGTTGCACTACCTGCTTGGTCTTTTCGCAGGTATGGCTCCGTGATGACCTTCTTCTCGGACGCATGTGGGACTGTGCTCTCTGAGAAGTGTCTTGATCCCGAGGGCTGGCTGCCGGCTATCATGTTGACCTTCGATGCTCCACAAGGGCCTCTATGCATTGTCAACGCCTCGGTACCAACTCTCCCAATAAAAGGCAGTGCGCGCATGTTGGAGAGATACGTCGAAGCCGCAGAGGAGACTGGCAGTGATAGCATTCTCATTGGCGGCGCGTGGCGAGACACTGAATCCCTAATCCTCTTCATGGAGAATCAAGTTTCAAAGATGGAGTTGAACTGGCAGCTCTCCAGCAACGCCAACTTGTGCCTACTTACTCACAGTCACGATAACAGGTCCGCGAAGTGCTTCGCACTCGATACTGACGGGCCTTACTCCTTCATGGTCATCTGGAATACAGGTAGCAGTGTTGAACCACCTGCTTCAGACGATGATTGCGATAGTGGCGAACAACCAGTCAAATGGAAGCCTCACACACCATTGTGGGACGGCATCATCTCAACTCTCGAACAAGGAGTGCAAAATCATGAAAACGGTGAAGCATTCTTGACATACATGACACACTGCTGCTTTTTTGGCAAGCTTCGGACCATGAATGTGCATGGCGACCAAATCGAGACGGCCGTCCCACTTTCCTTTAAGATGGAAGAGATGATGAAAACGGCTCAAACCCAACGAGACTTGCAACTGGAAAGGCTAAGGGACAGAGGAATCGCGTGGAGCAGTTTGAACCCTGCAGAATATGTCATGGACCCTGCTGACATGAAAGAAATCTACAACACCTGGCGCATCAATGTCGAGTCTTGGATGAGGCCATCCACCTTGACTGAGTACAGAAAGATGAAGGAGTGGAGGCAAAATCAGCAGGCCCACCAACTAGGGAAGCAAGCATTCTCTTCGTACATCTTCCAGATAAGTGGGTGCAAATTCCTCTTGCACAAGCTCATCGAGCTTCCGCTCATTTCAGCCAGTCTGCTACCACACGAGGACGAAGATGGTAGTGCTGAACAGCCTACAGCTATCGCCCTCAACATGCTCATCAATGCTTACGAGGAGCATAAGAAAAGTAAACAGTATGTACAAACACTCCGGCAATCTACACAACACCAGGAGGGTCAACGCAGACTCAGTGGCCAAGTTTGGCGGGCTCAATACAATTGCACGCAAGGCCGAAAGCTATCGGAAAGTGTCCTAGATGACGAGGTTGACTTCCTTCAGCTGCCTGTCTGGCAACAACAGTTGGTCGAAGACTATGATTGCGGACGCTTGGCCAGAGCACTGGACGAGGTCCTCAAGCAGAAGGCTTTCAAGCAGCAACCATATCGAGGGGTTGGAACAGAGACTGTTGGTTGATATTGCAAAACGGCCTGTAGATTTTTTCCAGTGGTGCCTGTGTGTAAAGCATTGGTAGCTTCTTGATATGCTTTGTAAGCGACCGTTTACCTGCTTTGTAAGCGATGGTAGCTGTTCCTGAGAAAAGGTTGCTCCTTATCATTTGAGGGAGTTTGCTGAATGAGTGCTAGCCCAGCCAGCCGCGCCAGCCAAGCCAGCTAAGGTTGCCAAACTCAAGTTACTACGCCTAGTTGTTTGCCAGTGAGTTTACCAGTGTCACAACTCTTGGAGATTGGTTTGCAGTGCTGAACGGCCTGCTTATTATAGTGATGTTGTTTGTGAGTGTGGCGCAACCTGCTGACAAGTGTCACAACATATGTATCTAAACTGACGTCATCCAAGCTAAAGTTGCCAAACTAAAGTTGTAAATCCCCCTTGGAATCCCAACCCCAGTGGTATCAAATGCCTTTCTGGTCCCTCTTGTGCTCATTATCAACACGCAAGCTTGTTCCTGCCCAAGCATTGGGTGTCGATTTGGTTGAACCCTCGCTAGCCCACTGATTTCTGTTAGTACCATGGCAGAACAAACAGCTTCGACAGCAACGCACAGTGCTGGACAGCCTGGCAGCACAGCGCACCTTGCATTGTCGGAGCTTAACAAAGCAAGTGTGAAGATTGGTGGAACATGGGTTGTCGATGCTTACCGCCCCTTCGAGGATAAATACGAATATACATGGCAGGGAAAGCCTCGACAAGGAACCAACTTTGTTACCACCCTCGTGTGCGCAGACGACCCAAGCAAGTATTGCCAAGCACACTTCAAGAAAACCTCGAAGAACGGAGCCAAGTATGAGCAAGTCATGAAGACACTCAAATCTGGCGGGCGCTTCATAATGTCCAAGGTTGGCTTCGTCGAGGATGCCAAGCTTGCATACGTCAGCTGTCCCTTGAAGGTGGTAGTGGACTTGTCTTCCACCAAAATGGATGTTTGCGTCCAGACGCCAGACAGTGCGGTACAGCCTGCCCCTACAGCCACAATTGCTGGCAGCTCTAACCTTGCAGGCAACCAGTTCTTTGATGTCACTGCCTTGATCCAAGAGGTGCAGGAAATACGTCAACATGCCAACAACAGGTCTTCTTTCGCTGTGAAGATTCAGGATGGGTCGCTGGACCACGACACACAGAAAGTCAAAGCCATGCCGCTGAAAATTTATTTTGATACGAGCAGCACTAACCTAAACAGTGCTGAACAGCCTGTGTCTGGTGAGAGTTTGAAAAAACTCGTGGATGAGCATTTGGAGAGTAAGACAGCAATGTCCTTTTTCTGCATCAGTGGCGCGCAAGATGAAACAGGCAAATTCTGCTTCCGCAACACAAGGCACACATTCATCACCAAGGGAGTAGGCACCAAAGCCGAACAGCTCAACACCAATACAGAGTTGCACAATCTGCAGGATGCAGACACCGTGGTCTTTGAACTTCAGACAGCTACGGCGGCCAGGGATTGGTCAAATGAGCCAGGAAGAGAAACACGATGTGGACTTTTGTCAACCTTCGCCAGGACCGCCACAGGTGTACCAGAATTGGATCGCGGCGAAACTGTTTGGCAATGCAATTGGGTGCGCGTCAGCGAGCCCGCAGAAGGCCAGAGCATGAGAAACCAATTCGGCGGTCTCTGGCTCCCACTTACATTCCGCGACGACACAGGAACTGCAGTGCTCTACATCACAGAGAAAGCAGCTGTGAAACTCGCCAATGTCGTCGATGCAGCTGAGTTTGAGCAGCTCCATGCAGAAGGCAGGCTCCGCTTGCCATTCTTCGCGTCTATCAAAGTCCAGCGCCGCCCTAGCAATCTCAGTGCTGTACAGCCTGGCGTCGGTCAAACCAGTGCCACACAGCCAACACAGAGCGACAACGATTTCGACTGTTTCATCGTAGATGCGGCAGAGCAGGATATGAATGAAATCCCCTCTGTCCGCTCCACCCAGTTGCTTCCTATGCTGAGTCACTCTGTTGACAGTGTTTTGCCAGCTGCACTTGCCATGATCCGAAGGTCTGACCATTACACAATGGCTGTGCAGTACATCACCCAAGAGGTGCCGCCAGAACTTTCCCAAGTGGCTTCTAAAGCAGTGGTCGGTGTCACAATGTTGCGCCCATGCTCGCGAGCGTTCGCGCTAGTCTTTTCAACCAAGCGCTCTAAAGTTTCTGACGCAGGCGTAGGTGGCCACAAGCTGGTGACTGACGATGTTGTGGATTGTCTCCAAACACACAGCCCGACCGCGCAGGAAAAATTCAAGCTCACATCGTTTTGCAATCTTGATAATGTCACAGATTTCAAATTGGATCCACCAAAGGGAGCCAAAGTTCAGGCTGCACTGGTCAGTGTGACTGGCTTTATCGATGAAAAGACTGACAGTGGTGAACAGAGTGTCCAATCTTTGCTCGTTGATGATGTCCAGCTTCTTACACCTGCCCAGGCGGACGCGCTGAAGCCCATGCTTGCTAAGATGCTTTACTTTGCAGCGCTCGCTGGACAGGTGTCCCGGAAGAGAGCGCGCGAGCCTTGGAGCCCCGAAGAAAATCCAGCTAAAGCTGCTGCATGCCGGGTTTTGGGCCGCAGCCCAACGGGACCATCGCTTCCAGACTATTCGCCTACGGCTTGAGCTTCCATACAGATACCGTAGCTAGTGCTGGACAGCCTGCTTCATTAATACCAGGGCGACTTTTTGCCAGGCCTGATATAAACAAACCCTCACTAGCAACTGACAGTGCTGCACGGCCTTTCAATGTAATCAGATTCGCTTCTTGGCAGTTCTGGAAAGCCTGAGCTCGCCAGCCACCAATACTCTAACTAGGAGTTGCGTTTTGAGTCTCCAATGCGATAACCATAATATTGTCGCGTGTTTGCAAAAAAAGATGTAGCCCCGCTGCTCCGCTAACCCGTTACGCTAATTCAAGCCACTAAGCCGGAATTTCAAGCTAAAGTAATAACAAACTGGAAGCCAAATTTACCAACAGCACTTGGGGCCAATCAGGTTACCAAGAAAACGATAATCACCAACTCCTAGTTAGGGTCACGCTGGGATAATTTTTTTAACAAATACGCATTATTTGATTTTTAGACGCCTTTTTTGCCGAAAAAAAACCCCCGGAGGGCGCGCCGCCGGCTAGCACCAGGGGTTTGGAGGCATCCAATCACCTGGTTTGGAGCCATCCAATCACCCTCCGTAGCCTAGTGGTTTGGTCCACGGACGTCGGACCCAAAATTTCCCAAAATGTTGACAAGTTTTTGACATTTTTTAAAGTTGTTTGGGATCATCTGGGATGTGTCTGGGGGGTCGTTAGAGGTCCTTAGGAGCAACTTTCGTCGAAACATATTTCGAGCTTTTTTTGTTTTTTTAAAATGTCTGGGAGGGTCCAGGAGGGTCCTAGGAGTCCCCCGGAC
>OOGO01000224.1_pt1 | contig 9059 bp, 7 predicted proteins | sample 1670401 | NCBI WGS metagenome assembly OOGO01 (sample SAMEA98149168, study PRJEB22522) | marine metagenome | biome: marine biome; feature: marine water body; material: sea ice | place: Arctic Ocean | collected 16-Sep-2015 | depth 0.9 m | reverse complement strand
ATGTCGTTGGTGATGTTGAGTTAAACAAAATTTACCGAGATATAGTTACGAATGGCTTTGGGATTGGAGGGAAACCAATCAATTTTTTTACCGCAATGGCGTTGCGACCGGATATTCTTAATGTGGTATGGCAGTTTACAAAAGCCATTATTGTTGAAGGTCTGCTACCGGCTTCTGTCAAGCAAATGATTGCCCTGAGTATCTCACGGCAAAATAACTGCCAATACTGCTCGGTAATGCACAGTGGCGCGCTGGAAGCGACGGGTGTTGAGGCGATGGTTGTTGAGTCCTGTGCTAACGATCCAGACACCATCAATCTGTCAGAGCCCAATCGAAGCATTGTTCAGTTTGCGCTAAAAGCGGCTCGCGCACCCGATCAAGTGAATGATGATGACTATAGAAATCTGGCTGAGCTAGGATTATCTGACGAAGAAATTGCCGAGGCACTTGCGATAGCAGGCTTTACCAATTTCATCAATACCTGGGCTGACATTAGCGGTATTCATTCCGACTCATCGAACTAGTGATCGGTATTATTTTTGGATAACCATTCTTCCTATATCGATATTCTCAGTGTCGGCAGCCTACACGAAGCAATCGCGAGGTTTTCGAAAAAAGACTCGGTCATAGACTTTTGGCAGGAAGTTGCCCTGAGTGCGCGATGGGTCATACCGGCTCGCCGAACCTGTATATTGTCAACCACAGAGGAAGGCACAGTCGAGACGATTGCTCGAGTAGAACGAGGTAAAGTATTACCTTTGATAGGGGATAGCATCTTATTGAATGATGACTGTATTGCACAGATCCTGCAAGACTATACACCACGCTGGTTCGAGACTTTTTCTGAACGTCTAAAACCAATCGATACTTTACGTCGCTGGTTAATTGGTGATGGTTCTCAGGTTGTTTATGCAATGCCGTTATCGATACCAACTGAGAAAAATATCATTGTTATTTTATTCGATTTGATACCAAATAAATATCGAACTGACCAAACTCAAATTACCGCATTAGCTAGTTTATATGCACAGCATGCTGCAACTACATACGCCGTCGTAAAGTCGACTGTAGAACTCATTGAAAAAAATCATCAGTTAGAGTCAACTAAATCAGAATTAATCAAAGTGTCACGGCAAGCTGGTATGGCTGAAATCGCAACGGGTGTTCTGCATAATATTGGTAATGTGTTGAATAGCGTCAACGTATCTGCCAATTTACTGGAGGAAAAAATTCATGCTTCGAACGTAGACCGTTTGCCTCAAATAAGTGAGCTCTTAAAATCAAATTTAGGTGGCCTTGATGACTTCCTAGAAAACGATCCGAAGGGGCAACGAATTCTGCCCTATTTACGAGAGCTGGGTACTCAGATTTCAAATCAAAATGCAGAATCGATGATTGAGCTGGAGTCATTGAAAAACGGCATTGTGCATATTAAATCAGTCATCAGCTCTCAACAGAGTTTCGCTAAACCAGTGGGGATCATTCAATTAGAAAACTTAGTCGAACTGATTGATGACGCCCTGGAAATGTCCGACCTGCAAATTCGAGGGTTAAAAATTGAGGTAACAAAAAATTTACAGGTGTTAGAACCGGTAGATATTGATCGACATAGGGTCATACAAATATTGTTAAATCTATTGAGTAATGCAAAACAGGCAATGTTAGGTGCTCAGCAAGATCCAAACTTGAAAATTGTATTGGAAAGAAAGGATCAAAAGTCATACCTTATTTCAGTCACCGATAATGGTGTCGGCATTGACCAAAACAAAATGGATAACATCTTCAGTCATGGATTTACGACTAAACCAGATGGTCATGGTTTTGGGCTTCATAACAGTGCGTTAGCCGCAATAGATATGAATGGGTCATTGCAATGTGACAGTGCCGGTACGAACCAGGGAGCGACATTTACTCTAATTTTGCCATTAGACCATGTCGATAAAAGGGAGAATCAGCGTTATGACGATATCATCAGAAAAAAATAAAGAGCTTCAGCAGGTGGAGCAAATAGAAAATGCTCGAAGTATCTTATTGATAGATGATACGCCTGCGATTCATGATGACATCCGTAAAATATTCAACCAACTGGAAACCGTTTCATCACTAAGCAAGCTCGATAGTGAGCTTTTCGGTGATAGCAAGCATGCGGAAGGCATCGAGTATAAGATCGATTCAGCTTATCAGGGATTAGAAGGCTATAGAAAAGTACGGCAGGCCTTAGATGAATCAAAGCCATACTCATTGGCTATTATTGATATGCGAATGCCACCAGGTTGGGATGGGTTGAAAACTATTGAAGAAATATGGAAAATTGATGATGAGATTCAAATCATAATTTGCACTGCATATTCCGACTACAACTGGACCGATATCTCAAAACGACTGGGAATTAATGATCGTTTCCTGATCCTGAAAAAGCCATTCGACAACATAGAAATAGTCCAAATGGTGAATGCTTCTACTGAAAAATGGGCGCTATCTAGAAAGGTTAAAAATCAACTTCAAATTATGGACTTGCTGGTAGAGAAAAGGACTCATGAATTGAGGATTGTGAATCAAACACTGGCTTATCAAGTGACCCACGATAGCTTGACTGGCCTTTCCAATCGACAGGAGCTTGAGCGTTGTTTAACACTTGCAGTTAACTCGCCTCGAGAGGAAGTGATTGACTATTGCCTATGTTACCTGGATTTAGATCAATTCAAAAAAGTGAATGACACATCAGGACACTTTGCTGGAGATGAACTGCTAAAATTAGTTGCTGATATACTTAGAAAAAATGTGCGACAACAAGATGTGGCAGCTCGAGTAGGAGGTGATGAATTTGTTCTTTTATTGGAGTCCTGTCCTGAACAGATAGCCTTAAGAATTACTCAGTCTATTTTAAAAGAGGTTAATGATTCGGCTTTTAGTTGGGATGGCAATGAGTTTAATATTGGCATTAGTATAGGAATCGAAAGCTTCACAAACAATAAATGTGACATTGACGAGCTCTTAAAAGCAGCGGACACCGCTTGCTATAAAGCAAAAGCTAATGGCCGCAATCAAGTCGTTTTAATGAGCGACCTGAGGTCAGTTTAACGCAATGCTTTGGGCATTGAAAAAACGACATCCTCTCTAGATCCTAAAGACGATACTGAGGTTGCGCCGTGTTGTTTCAAAAATTCAATGACGTTTTGAACTAATAACTCTGGTGCGGAAGCACCTGCGCTTAAGCCGATGTGCTTTTTGTTTTCGAGCCAGGCTGGATCGATGTCATCCGCACTGTCAATGAGGTAACCGGCCAAATTTTTATTCTTGGCTATCTCGCATAATCGGTTTGAGTTAGAGCTAGTCTTCGATCCGACAATCAGAATCAGATCGCAAGTTTCAACGAGTTGCTTTACTGCGTCTTGCCGGTTTTGAGTCGCATAGCAGATGTCATCTTTGAGTGGCCCTTGAATATGTGGATAGGTTTGTCGTAATGTATCAATTACGACTGCGGTATCATCTTTTGATAGGGTCGTTTGAGTCACGAAACGCAGTGCCTCTGGATTGATAACGTTCAATGTCTTGACGTCTTCGGGTGATTCAACCAAATAGATATCGCCACCTTGTGAATGATCGTACTGGCCCATAGTACCCTCTACTTCGGGGTGGCCTCTATGCCCAATAAGGACAGTTTCAATGCCTTTGCGACTATAACGTGTCACTTCCATGTGTACTTTGGTGACCAGAGGGCAGGTGGCATCGAAGACATGGAGTCCGCGCCTTTTAGCTTCATTCTGAACCGCTTTTGATACGCCGTGAGCACTAAAAATAACGGTGCAATCGTCAGGTACCTCGTCAAGTTCATCGACAAATACAGCCCCTTTTTGTTTAAGGTCATTAACCACGTAGCGGTTATGTACGACTTCGTGACGAACGTAAATGGGCGAGCCAAATAGCTGGATGGCACGTTCTACTATTTCAATGGCACGGTCAACACCAGCACAAAAGCCGCGAGGATTAGCGAGCAATACATCCATTAGTGAAGTACCTTGGTTATAGAATCAGGTTTATTTGTATCGTCATTATCGACATCAATAATGTGTACGCGATAACGGATGGTTTGCCCAGCGAGCGGATGATTAAGGTCTATGCGCACTTCGGTATTGTCAAATTCAAGAATAGTACCCGGCAGAGTGTTGCCATCGTCAGTCGAGAACTCAATGATCAAGCCCTGCTCAAATGTCAAATTGTCATCAAAATCAGCACGAGGTAATGATCGAAATAGGGTCTCATCGACAAAGCCAAAAGCAAGGTCGGGGCCAATATCGATTGTTTGTTCATCGCCTGGTTTTAACCCCACCAGTGATAGCTCTAGACCTTCAGCCATCTCGCCCTGACCTAAACGAATGGTGAGTGGCTCGTCGCCAAAGGTATCTTCTAGAATACTATCGTCGGTTAGTCCGAGTCGATGAAATAGTGTGACAAGGCTATTAGGATTTATTTGATTCATTTATTCCAAAGTTAGGTTGAAGTGCTGTTTAGCTTAGGTAGACCAATCTTAGATAGGGAAGTTTAAATGGAATGGTTTAGATGTATTAGTTTGACATATTGAGGTCAACTCTCAACCGATTTTTTTGATTCGTTGAAGCTAGTCATTATCAGTAGAACAGCACCGATACTAATAGCGGCATCGGCAACATTAAAAGCAGGCCATGGGTAGCTTCCAAGCCATATCTGTACATAATCAACGACATGTCCCAAATAAATCCGATCGATCAAATTACCGATCGCACCCCCTAAAATCAGACTTAACGCAGTGGCCGTCATTTTTTCATTGGACTCAAGTTTTTTTATCCAAAAGAAAATAACGATACTGATGACAATAGTAGTGATGGTAAAAAACCACCGCTGCCAGCCGCCTGCATCGGCTAGAAAGCTAAATGCAGCACCAGGATTATAAGTTAAATACCAATCAAAATAGGGCATTACATTAACCGCCCGGTGCAACGGAAGTTGTGTCACAGCCCAATACTTAGTGAGCTGATCAAACATTATGATCAGAGCGCTAATCCACAAAAATTTAAATGGATAGTTAAGCATATTGACGATTTTCGCCTGAACCATCGATATTTTCAATGCAACGGCCACACAGGTCGGGATGCGTCTGGTTCGAACTGACCTCGGGCCTGTGATGCCAGCACCGCACGCATTTCCCATGTTCACTGGCTTGTGCCTGAATTAGGATATGATGCTGATTGCCTTCCTCCCCAATAGTGACACTATTGGATTCCTGACTTTGATCCAACAAGGACAAAGTCGCGTCGGAGGTAATTAGCATAAACCGAAGTTCATCCTTCACTATCTGTAATTGATCGAATAAAGTTTGGTCAACCAAGAGGGTGACTTCGGCATCTAACCCCGCTCCTATCTTTCCACCCTTGCGTAAAATCTCTAATGTCTTAGACACTTCAGCGCGAATCAGAACCAGTTTGTCCCAAGTGCCATAGTCAATTGTTGGATGGCTGTATTCGGACAAGCCATCAAACCACTCAGCAGTAAAAGTACCCAGTTCTTCACGTTCGCCGGGCATGTTTTCCCAAACCTCATCCGCGGTAAAACTCATGATGGGTGTAATCCAACGAGTCATTGCTTCAGTTACAAGGTAGACAGCCGTTTGACAAGAGCGCCGTGCCCGCGAACTTTTCTGGGTCGTATATTGGCGATCTTTAATGATATCGAGATACATACCACCTAAGGTTTCTGAACAAAAATGATGAATTTTTTGAATTGCAGTGTGGAACTGAAAACTATCAAATAATTCACGTAATTCGTTTTGTAGTTCAAGGGTCTGGGCAATTATCCAGCGGTCAAGTGCAATCAAATCATCCGCTGCAACCGTATCTTCAGTGGGGTTAAAGTCATTGGTGTTAGCCAACAAAAACCGCAACGTATTGCGAATACGGCGATAGGAATCAGCGGTGCGTTTTAAAATCTCATCAGAGATTGTCATTTCACCAGAGTAGTCTGTCGATGCAACCCAAAGTCGCAAAATATCAGCACCGAGTGTATTCGTTACCTTAATCGGCGCTACCACGTTGCCAACCGACTTGGACATCTTTAAACCCTTCGAGTCGACCGTAAATCCATGGGTGAGGACTTGACGATAAGGCGCCTCACCATGCATCGCACAGGATGTCAGCAACGATGACTGAAACCATCCACGGTGCTGGTCTGATCCTTCAAGATACAAGTCAGCAGGAAAGCTCAGGCGGTCATCATTCTTTAAAACACTAAAGTGACTGGTACCCGAGTCAAACCAGACATCTAACGTATCAGTGACCTTTGAGTATTGGCTAGCTTCATCACCCAGTAGATCTTCTGCGCCAAGTGAAAACCAGGCTTGAATACCAGATCGTTCGATAAGCTGAGCCACTTGCTCGATTAGTTCAGCTGTTTTTGGGTGCAGTGCTTGAGTTTCTTTATGTACAAACAGGGGAATGGGTACGCCCCAAAATCGCTGTCGAGAAATACACCAATCTGGGCGTTTATCTATCATACTCTCAATTCGAGCTTGGCCCCATGACGGTACCCAGCCCACCTTTTTGATTTCTTCTAACGCTAACTCTCTTAAACCACCTTGCTCCATGCTGATGAACCATTGTGGTGTCGCTCGGAAGATTATGGGTGTCTTATGACGCCAGCAATGCGGATAGCTGTGTGAATATTTTTCGAAGTGCATTAAGGTGTTTTTTTGCTTTAAAACTTCGACCACCTGATCGTTTGCTTTAAAGACATGCTGACCTGCAAAGGTTTCAGTATTGGGCAGAAAACAACCGTTGTCACCGACTGGGTTATAAATATCAAGGCCATATTTCTTGCCGATGATAAAGTCATCAAGACCATGGCCAGGTGCGGTGTGGACAGCGCCAGTACCGGCTTCGAGGGTGACATGATCACCAATTACGACCAGTGAATCACGATCATAAAAAGGGTGTTGCAGGCGCTGTTTATCCAGCAACTCACCTTTGCCTGATGCGAGCACTTGATAATCAGCAATGCCATAACGAGCCAGTGCATCCTGCATTAAGTCCTGAGCTAGGACTATGCATTCTTTGTCTGACGCTTCATTCCCTACTTGAACCAAAACGTAGTCGTATTTAGGATTTAGTGAGACAGCTAAATTGGCGGGTAGTGTCCAGGGAGTGGTGGTCCAGATAACGACCGACAAAGGCCCTTCGCCAAGGTCAGTTGATACGCCACCGGTTAGCGCGCTCACAAAAGCTGCTTTATCAATAACTGGAAACCTCACATCAACCGCAGGTGACACTTTATCTTTGTAATCAACTTCAGCCTCTGCCAAAGAAGAACCACAATCAGTACACCAATGAACAGGTTTGTCGCCTTTAAGCAAATGACCATTTTCAATAATCTTGCCGAGTGAGCGAACGATGTTCGCTTCAGTATCGTAATTCATGGTCAGGTAGGGTTTTTCCCACTCACCGAGTATGCCCAATCGAACAAAATCAATCTTTTGATTCTCGATTTGTTTATGGGCATAATCACGGCAGGCCTGACGGAATTCATCGACACCAACTTTGACTTCAGCCTTGCCGATGTTCTTTTCAACCTGATGTTCGATAGGTAGCCCGTGGCAGTCCCAGCCAGGCACGTAAGGTGCGTCCTCACCGTTTAAGGTCCGCGCTTTTATAATCATGTCCTTTAGTATTTTGTTAACTGCATGACCAATATGAATGCTGCCATTCGCATAAGGAGGACCGTCGTGCAAAATGTAACGTTTTTTACCGGCACGAGCATTTCGAATCTTCTGGTAAAGATCTTTATCCTGCCAGTTTTGCAATCGATCAGGCTCACGATTTGCAAGGTTTCCACGCATGGGAAATGCTGTGTCGGGTAGGTTAAGCGTATGTTTGTAGTCGGTCACGAAAATTCCAGGTTCCAGTTATTAATTTAAGGCCTTGGCCTGCTAATTTAGCTCAGTTGTTCAAAATACTGCTTGGCCAAAACGATATCCTGCTTGATATTGGTCGTCAATTCTTCTAATGAATTGAATTTTTTCTCATCTCTGATCCTATGCAAAAAATCAACTTCAACACCGTAGCCATAAACGTCCTGATTAAAGTCGAGTATATAAACTTCCAAAATCGAGTCGATGCCACTCACTGTTGGGCGTGTGCCTAAGCTTGCTACACCTTGCAGTACGCGATTATCTATACCTTTGACCATTACCGCAAATACTCCTTTAACTATCAGAGTTTTACTGCCCATTTTGATATTAATTGTTGGGAATCCGAGCTGACGGCCTAGTTTTTGGCCATGCGAAACCTTGCCTGACAGCGAATAAGGTCGTCCAAGCAAGTTAGAAGCGAATGTAAAGTCATCGTTTTGAATGCACTCACGAATACGCGTACTGCTGACGCGGGTGCCGTCAAACAAGAGGGTCTCAGTATTATCCACCTTAAAACCATATTGTTTGCCATAGCTTTTTAATGACTCAAAGTCGCCACTTCGGTTTTTACCGAAGCGGAAATCGTCACCGATGACGAGGTGTTGAGTACTCAATTGATTGACCAATAATTCTTCTACGAATTGTTCGGCACCGAGCTCAGAAAATGACCGATCGAATTTCAGGCACAGCAGATAATCAATTTTCTGTGATTTTAAATAGGCAATTTTTTCACGGAATCGAGACAGTCTTTTGGGCGCTTTGTCGGGTGCAAAAAACTCGATTGGCTGTGGCTCAAAAATAATCACAGCCGAGCATAAGGCGCTTTTATCGGCGATGGTTTTGAGCTGTTGCAAAACCTGCTGGTGCCCTAGATGGATGCCATCAAAATTACCAATAGTGACTACACTAGGGGGTAATGGCTGAGTCAGGTTGTGTAAACCACGAATAAGTTGCATTGGAATGAGCTACTAAGGTTTGTTGAATAAGGCTTGTCTAATTAAAGAATAGATGAATTTTAAATCTACAGTACAAAGTGATTACGACGAAACCCTATTATCCAAAGCATTAGCACATAACACAAGCCAGCAGGGACAATAATTTGAGCCAAATGATAAGTTCGTTC
>OOGO01000216.1_pt1 | contig 9275 bp, 6 predicted proteins | sample 1670401 | NCBI WGS metagenome assembly OOGO01 (sample SAMEA98149168, study PRJEB22522) | marine metagenome | biome: marine biome; feature: marine water body; material: sea ice | place: Arctic Ocean | collected 16-Sep-2015 | depth 0.9 m | reverse complement strand
GTAACGAAGCATATTATGGTCCTCAGGCAACAGGAGGTTGGGCCAGGATTCGCATTATGTATATTGCTATGCGAGAAGCAGGCGCCGCAGACAAAGTCATGTTAGTGGGTGAAGAAGCAAAAGTGTGGGGCGTGACGCCTGATAAATGTATGGCTGAAAACCATTATGTTATCAATAAGAACAATCAACAAAAACTCAGTTATGGCGATTTGGCAAGTCTTGCTGCTAATGAACCTGTGCCAGAAAACGTGATATTAAAAGAAAAGAAAGATTTCAAATATATCGGCAAAGATATCGCTAGGCATAATCAAGGTGACATCGTAGTAGGCAAATTAACCTATGGCGTGGATACCAAAATGCCTGGGCTAAAATATGCTGCAATGACGCATTGCCCTGTTATGGGTGGCAAGCTTAAAAGTGTTGATAAAACGGCAGCCATGCAAGTCAAAGGTGTGCTTGATGTGATTGAAATTCCCAGGTTTGAAGTGCCTTTTGGAACACTTGGTGGGGTTGCAGTAGTGGCAGACAACACTTGGACAGCTCAACAAGCCCTTAAAAAGCTGAATATTGAATGGGATTTAGGTGAGCATAAAAGTTATGACTCTAAGGCGTACAAAGCGCAGCTAGTCAAAAATGTTGAAAGCCCAGCGCAGCTTGCTGCCGAGCGAGGCGACATCACAAAAGCCTTTGTTGAAGCAGAGCACGTTATCAAAGCGACCTATACCGGTGGGCATTTGTCTCACGCACCTATGGAGCCCAATGCTTCAGTGGTGTGGGTACAAAAAGACAGCTGTGAAGTCTGGGCTGCTACACAAAGCCCTGGCGATATTCAAAAAGTATTAGCCCAATACTTAGATCGCGATCCAAAAGATATCGTCGTCAATGTGACTATGGCTGGTGGCGCGTTTGGGCGTAAGTTCAAATGTGACTATGTGCATGAAGCGGCAGTATTGTCCAGGGCAGTTAATGCACCAGTGCAGCTTACGTGGTCACGAGAAGAAGATATGCGTACTGGTTATTATCACTCGATTAATGCCCAGCACATTGAAGCCGCTATGGACAAAAACGGCAATGTCACAGGTTGGTTACACCGTGCTGCTTTTCCTGCGATTGCTTCATTGTTTGACCCATCACTTGATAGGGCACCGGCAAGCAACTTAGGTGATGTGGATAATCATCCATTTTTTATTGCAAACTATCGCAGTGAAACGGGTGAAGCCAAAGCGCACACTCGTATTGGTTGGTACCGTGCTGTGTACGCCATATTTTATGGTTTTGCTTTTGGTAGCATTGCTGATGAATTGGCTCACAAAACCAAAAAAGATACGGTTAGTCTACTAAACAGCATTTACGATAATAATAAAAATGCCGAACAAGCTGAGCAAGTCGCTCGCTCAAAAGGTGCGCTGGCTATGGCGGCTGAAAAGTCTAATTGGGTTAACCGCGACAAATTACCAAGTAATCAAGGGCTAGGTATCGCGGTGCATTTTAGTTTTAATAGCTACGTTGCTATGGCAGTGCGAGTCGAAGTCAACGGTGACGATATTAAAGTGCTTGAAGTGGATGCAATAGTTGACTGTGGTCAAGTGTTAAATCTAGACAGTGCAACAGCACAAATGGAAGGTGCGATAGTTATGGGCATGTCACTGTCATTACGCACTGAGGTGGTGTTCAGAGATGGCGCAGTGGTCAATTCAAACTTTCATGATTACCCCGTTTTACGTATCAACGAAATGCCTCAGGTTAACGTGTACTTCACCGAAAATGAGTTTAAACCAACGGGTCTTGGTGAACCGGGTCTTGGGCCATTTGCTCCTGCATTAGCCAACGCCGTGTTTGCAGCCTCGGGTAAACGTTACAGAGACTTACCGTTTAAACCGATGTCGATGTGATTTAGAGCTTAATCGATTAAAAAGCCGCGAGAGACTGCGGCTTTTTTTTGATTATATTCGTTCACCCAGTAATCAGGATTGATTTTAGAAATTCTACACTTAATATTCACTAATTTTTATCCTCACTAATTTTATTGAAACCAAATGCCAATGGCAGCAACGTTTCGAATTTAACTGTTTTAATCTGACCATCTTGAGTTGCCAAATGTACTTCTGTCTGGGCATTAGCAAACTCAGCAATTTTTTGTCGACAACCTCCGCAAGGTGGGCAGAAATCATTGTTGGGACTGGCGATCAGGATCTGTTTGATCTGCTTGCCACCTGAAGCAATCATGGCAGAAATCGCTCCTGCTTCGGCACATTGACCCAGTGGGTAGGCGGCGTTTTCAACATTGCAGCCGCCATGGTGTTGAGCGTTTTCGTCAAGAATGGCTGCACCTACATGGAAATTTGAATAAGGTGCGTGGGCATTCTTTTGTGCTTTAGTGGCTAGTGCCAGTAGCATGCTGTATTCGACTGTCAGGTTATGTGCCATAAATCAGACTTAAAATTATACTAGGCAGCGTAGTTTGCTTTATTTCGGGCGTGAGATTCAAGTTTAATTGATACTTAAAGAGAACAGACCATAGGGCAACTTTACTTTTACAGGGAAATAAGAGATTCTTAGTCGCATATTATTCCTTTGTTCTCGACTATTTTAAAGAGTCGCAGTGAAACCAAGGCTTAAAGTTAGGGTCACATAAGTCATCTATTTTCAGGTAAAACTTCTTTATTAATATGTATAAACATCTCAGCAGCATCATTTTACTCAGCGCATTCTTATTTGGTTGTGCAAACAATAGCGGCTCTATGCAGGGCAACAGACAAATGGGTAATTTATTATTAGCCGAACCTGCACCTATGAGCCAACGTTCACAATTGGCCATTGCACGTTATAGCCATATTTTAAGTAATACCGACTTAGAAGATGAACAAAGAGCACAACTGCTACACCAGCGTGGCACCTTATATGACAGTGTAGGGTTAACTGGGTTAGCTCAATACGATTTTAATCAGGCTATCCGTTTAAAGCCTGACTTAGCTGAAGCTTATAATTCTTTAGGTGTGCATTACACCTTGCAAATGAATTTTATTCAGGCTTACGAGGCTTTTGATGCCACCTTAGATATTAATCCAGACATGGAATTTGCGTTTTTGAATCGTGGTATCGCCTTATATTATGGCGGACGTCCCGATTTGGCAGTCCGTGATTTTGTTGAGTTTTATGATAAAAATGCATCAGATCCTTATCGTGCACTTTGGAATTATCTAGCTTCCAGTGAAATAGATAAACCTCAAGCGTTGATTGAACTCGCGCAGCAGCGAAAAAATTTAGATGAAACAAACTGGGCGACTCAACTAGTCGATTTATACCTTGAAAAAACAACCGAAAATGAATTGCTTAGCTCACTAATTAGCGGCGTCACTAGTCAGCAGCAATTGACTGATAGATTATGTGAGGCTTATTTTTATTTAGGCAAATACCACTCAGCAAGAGACAATAAAGGCATTGCGTCAAACTACTTCAAGCTTGCATTAAGCACTAACGTATTTGAGTATGTTGAACATCGCTACGCACGTTTAGAACTTAATTTATTACGCGATAAAGCTAATAAAACGGGTACAGACGCGATACAAACCCAATAAAATGACAATATTGACTAAATGGGGAATAGCTATGTCTTGTATGCTATTTCTTGCTTGGTTTTTGGGTAATCACTATTTAATAGATATTAACTCTTCATTACAAAACCCAGCTCCTACACACCCAATATCCTACAAAGCAGCCAAACAACAACTTGCTCATGGTAAAGCCCTGTGGCGTGATAAAAAGTACCAACAGTCAGCCCAAGTATTTTCATCACTCAGGACAAAAAAATTGAATGCGGAGCTGCAGTCCTTAACTGGCTTGTATCAATATCATACGACCGCTTTTAATAAAAATCGCAATTCTGATTTTATGCAGCAGTTATCTGCTTTACCTGATAACTGTCAACAAAAATTATTATTTGTCACCCCGGATATAGATTCATTAGTGCAAGCAGAATATTTTAGGTCACGTTTTGAGCAAGACTCTCGCCTAAGCTCTTTACCTATTTGTATTTATGATATGACTTGGTTTGATCCGCTGGAAATTATCTGCGAAGACAATTGGCAACAAAGTGGCCGATTAGGCTGCCAACTATTGTCACTCGCTGAAAAACTAAAACGCTTACCGTTTACCCATTTAGTGATGTTTGCCAAAAAAGGCAAAGCCAACGTACATAACGGTATTATGTTTCTTGACCGCCAAGACAGCTACGACGTGTTTATCCACGAATTAGCGCACTTCTCAGGGTTTATTGATGAATACCCACTGAGTCAAAGCTTAGCAAAACGGGTGTGTGCTGGAGTTGATGCACCTAACATTGTGTTTAAACAAATAGATAAATTAGATGCTGATAGACAATACTGGCACTCACTAGGACTACAAGACAACACTGATATATTTGCAGCGCGGACTTGTGATAATCACTCGACTCAAGCGTTTAAAGCATCAAACCAACTAACGTTTATGGAATATCATGATACTGGCTTCATACCTAATCACTATTTAATTGCGTGGCAAAGGCAACTGCAAAAAACACCTAATCTTCCATCTGCACATATTAACTTTGCCCAGTTATACGAACAGTCCAATAATTTATCAGAAAGCCAGTTTTGGCGTGCTAAGTATCAACAATACATCTTGTCCTTTGCAAATAAGGTTACTAATCTTTAACTCGAAAATATATTAATTGCATCACAAATGGGTATAATAATCGAACGTTTTACAAGTACCATGTAGTGCCTTAAAAAATATGTCTGAGCTATTTTCTGTAAAAACCATTGATTACCCTTTTCCAGCCAAGCCTATTGAGCTGAGTGATACACAGCAGTACGAATACGTGCAACAAATCAAAACACTGCTTAAACAAAACAATGCCGTTTTGATAGCGCACTATTACACTGACCCCGAGATTCAAGCCTTAGCCGAAGAAACCGGCGGTTGTATCTCTGACTCACTAGAAATGGCCAGATTTGGGCGCGACTGTGAAGCCGACACTTTGATTATTGCGGGCGTACGATTTATGGGCGAAACCGCAAAAATTCTCAGTCCAGATAAAAAAGTACTCATGCCCACCCTAGAAGCAACCTGTTCACTAGATTTGGGATGCCCTGATAAACAGTTCAGCGCATTTTGTGATGCTCACCCAGAGCACACAGTAGTGGTCTACGCTAACACATCAGCAGCGGTCAAAGCCCGCGCCGATTGGGTAGTCACATCAAGTATCGCATTAGAAATTGTTGACCATTTGGACTCGCTGGGTGAAAAAATCATCTGGGCCCCTGATAGACACCTAGGTGCTTATTTATCCAAACAAACGGGTGCCGATATGTTGCTATGGCAAGGCGAATGTATCGTGCATGACGAGTTTTCGGCCAAAGCACTCAACGATATGAAACACCTTCATCCAGATGCCGCAGTGTTAGTACACCCCGAATCTCCAGCAAGCGTAATAGACATGGCTGATGCAGTAGGTTCAACCACTCAACTGATTAATGCCGCTAAAACATTGCCACATAATAAATTTATCGTTGCCACAGATAGAGGCATTTTTTATAAAATGCAACAAGCTGCTCCAAACAAAATTTTGCTAGAAGCACCAACAGGTGGCAATGGCGCAACCTGTAAAAGCTGTGCTCACTGCCCATGGATGGCTATGAACGGCCTAAAAGCGATTTACCAAGCACTGACTGAAACCCATGGACACGAAATTTTTGTTGATGATGCAACACGTGAAAAAGCCTTAATTCCGCTAAATCGGATGTTGGACTTTGCAGCAGATCTAAAGCTAAAAATAAAAGGTAACGCTTAACCCACTTTTCAAACAATTTAACCAGATAAAGCCAGTTTTCTGGCTTTTTTATATTTAGTTACGCGTAAGCCATACAATTCTTTCTAACCCAATCTAATACTCAGGAGCATGACATGCTAGATTTAAGCCGCTACAAAGGGATAGTGTTTGATATGGACGGCACTTTGATAGACTCAATGGGAGCGCACAACATAGCTTGGCGACACGCTTGCGAAAAATACGCTTACCCTTTTGACGAGCAGTATATACATAACCTCGGTGGTGTACCCACTAGAGACATTGTTATACTTCTTAACGAAAAACATGGGCTTAGCCATGATCCAGACGCAGTGACTAAAACAAAAAATCTAATGTTTTTGAAACTTAAAGATAGCCCAAGTATTATCGACGATACATTTCAAGTAATGCAACGTTACGAGGGCATACTAAAAATGGGTGTAGGCACTGGTTCAGAGCGTAACAATGCTATTCAGATGTTGACTGATACAGGCTTATTAGCACGTCTTGAAACGGTAGTTACTGCATCTGATGTCACTCACGGTAAACCCCACGGTGAAACCTTTATAACCGTAGCCACAAACATGGGTTTACAGCCGAATGAGTGCGTGGTGTTTGAAGACACCGAAGTAGGCCGTCAAGCTGCCCAGAATGCTGGCATGGATTGCATCATGGTCATTAATGGTAAAATAGTATTGCCATAATAATCGGGCGAATGTTTGTCAGATAGGTGTTTTTTGTATTATTAGCAGTGATATGACTAATAAAACGGCGCATCATCAGTTTGGTTGCAGTTAGTGCTTGCGCAGCCAAGCGGTTTTCCATAACATACGCGCCTCTTTTGTAGCAGCGACTTAGAGCAATCGTCTGCAACAGATAATAATCAAAGCGCACGCTAAGCGCCAAGTTGAATACCATCAACTTAAATAAATAAGCAAAGTTTTGGAGAGGTGGCTGAGCGGCTTAAGGCGCACGCCTGGAAAGCGTGTTTAGGGTTAAACCTAACGTGGGTTCGAATCCCACCCTCTCCGCCAAATACTATAGATAAGCCTCTGTTTTACAGAGGCTTTTTTATATCTGTTACTTTGCGATCCGTCAAGAAGACCGTCAAATATCCACGTTATTATAAAAAACGACCTTACAGAAAATTAATCGAACCTGATCAATGGAAGAAGGGGACCGATTTTTATTACGTCCATTATCGCAATCGTTAGGCAGCAAAGATAAATCCAGTTACTCCTATTCGCTCATTAGAGACCGTCAGATGGATTTATACCAAAGTAACTAATAAACCCGCTTGCATAGAGAAAGCATCTCTATGAGGAGCTTAGTTTGTTCATTGAGCATAGTTTTTGTTTGATCATATAAATTTGAGTTGAGCAGAGTTTGATTAATTTGTTTTTGTCTATTTATAGCCTCTTCTAAGGCAAAAATTATTGTTTGACCGATAATTGTGCTCATCTAGCTTCCTTGCCGTGTTTGAATACCATATTTAGTATAGCTGCGTTTGAAATTAATTTTAAAGGCTAGAAAAAGATACTCCCCCTATTAGTAAAAAGGGGGTTGTTAGCAAGATAAAAACAGCCTTAATACGATAAGCAGCTAGGTGCTGTGAGATTAATTGATCTCACAGCCAACTCCGGTCATTGGGCACCTTTGATTGTCACTTCGGCTATACGCCCAACAATGTCATTAACTTAAGGATTTAACACATACGTTTATAATTCATTGGGTACTTATTTGTCTTGTTTCTACGGTCTTGTCGCAAAAACTTACGATCAGGCCGAATGACACTTAAATTCTTTGATATTTTACTTATCATCAGTTCATATAACTCACGCTCTGCTAGTTTCATAATGAACCTGACAACATTATCCTTTAGCTGATTTACTGCAAAGGTGAAATTGATTTTATATTCATAGAGCCTATTGTTTTTGGGTGTCTTTATTTTTTGTTTTGCATCATGTATTGCACAAGCTGCAAGGTTTTTAGTCAATAGCTTAGCGTGTAAGTCTTGTAAAACACCTTTAACAGAAACACTAGAATAATTCTCAATATTGAGGCGACTTTTTAATACTTTATAATCTTCTTCAACTCCCCAGCGCTGGTGATATAAATCAGCAAAAAGAGCAGTTGGATAAGTTTTAAGATCTGTTAATGATGAAACTAAAACCTCCGACTCACCTGACGGCAGGTCAACTAGCACTAATCTTAAACGTAGTGATTCGGTCGATATTTTATCTTTTCTGCATCGGCGAAGAGACTTCTCAATACAAGGAAAGTCAACGACATCACTATATTTTCCACTTTCTAAGAAGGCTTTAACCACATTAGAGCTTTGAACAATGCGCATGCAGAAATCAACATTCTTTAGCCTATGGTACTTATAAAACCAAACGGCAGGATAACCTCTGTCGTAAACGACTAAATCGCCTGCTTGGGTTTTATTTAAATGCTTTAGTGCCATTTCACGCTCTCCTGTTGAATGACTTTCGACCTGTAAATCTAGGGTAATATTATTCTTAACATCATAAAGTTGTGAAAGGCGAACATGAGGCATAGCAGCATGTGGGCGAGCTTTACCAAAATGCTCAAGTAGTTTATTAGATATAGGTAATTGTGTGACTGAGCCATCAACAGCTAACAGTCTATGGCCTTGCCATTTATCAATGGTTGCAGCTTCATAGAACGTGTGAATTAAGTCATCGTTTAACTCAATAAATGCCTGATGAGATAGTTTCATTCTGGCTTTACAAAAGGCGGCAGTGCTAACTGATTTTGTTGACAAGTAGCTATCATCGATAACATTGAAAAACCGAACAAGTTCAGCTTGAATTGAACCATTGAGAGCATTCAACATAAAACTCATTAAACGAGGGAAAGTAAGGGTCCTATTTCGAGTGAAATCTGTAGGTTTTTTGCGGTGATTTTCTAAAAACTCAGTTGAATGAATTTTATTGGTTAGTTTTTGTACTATTTGAATTAAATACTGAACAGCGCATTGGTAATTTCTCTAAATTTTTAATTCATAGCTAGGTTAGCAACTAGCTAACTTATTGTAAATGCGCCAATTAACCTTAAGTTAATGACATTGTTTCGCTCATAACGGACATCAATTGTTTAATTTATAAAGAAGCATTTTCATCTGCCACAACAGTCTTAATTTACAATCCTTCATTAACAATGAGCCGCGTCATAAACCTAGGCATGATCTAATTAGGCCACCCATAATAATTTGACTGTTTTTGCACTGCACTGCACTTCTACCTTGAAGCGGAGTTGTTCTTTTCATTTGATTTTATTATGGGTGGCTTAATAAGGTACGCAAGGCACAAAGACTTAAACGGTTTTTTAACATCGACATTGAAACCTGTGAGCAATGCGGTGGTGCGGTTAAGGTTATAGCGAGCATCGAAGATCCATTGGTGATCCAAAAGATACTCAGTCA
>OOGO01000215.1_pt1 | contig 9317 bp, 7 predicted proteins | sample 1670401 | NCBI WGS metagenome assembly OOGO01 (sample SAMEA98149168, study PRJEB22522) | marine metagenome | biome: marine biome; feature: marine water body; material: sea ice | place: Arctic Ocean | collected 16-Sep-2015 | depth 0.9 m | reverse complement strand
GCCGCCATTGATGGGACGAAAGCTACTTTAGCGTCCATCAATCCAACTTCACCAGCATAACCGAAACCAAGCATTACAACGCTACCACCTAATAAACGCCAAAAAACACCGGCAGGTACTTTTGCTACTGCAGAAAGAATCAAATAGAACTCAATCATTAATAACGGTACAGTTAATAGCCAATCGATATAGCGGAATGCTGTTGGTGATTCACCTGTAGCAACCCATACGTCGCGCATATAAAAGTAGTGAACTGCTGCGATTAAACAAACCAATCCCGACACAGTTAAAGATGTTTTCCATTTACCGTGTACACGATCACGCTCGATAAAAAAGAAAACAGCTGCGGCAACGAGTGCCATCGATATTAGCCAAAAGGACATGCCGACATAATCGTCGGATGGAAGTAAGTTTGTCATGTAAAACCTCTATATATCTTTCTATTATTTGGAGCCGGCAGATCTATTAAACTGCTAAGATGCGACACCCCCCTTATAACTACCCCAGTACTCAAATATTGACTACTAGCCCAAGTAGCTAACTTATTCAATACGCACCACAATCACTGCTGGATCAATTTAATTAACATTTTTTTTATTGTAGTCGGAGTTTTTATTTTTGGAGTGTTAAAAATAATTAGAACAAATGAGGTGCTATTATAATCATTATGAATCAATAACTTAAATTTTATCTAGGTTTATAAATACTTTTGATTTGAACCAAAATAGATTAAAAATAGCAGCCTAGATTCTGAGATAAGAAAGCTTTAGCCTTATTAAGGATGAGTGTTTAGTTAGAAATCTGTGTTTTAGCTCTCAAACTCATAAATTATAAAGCCCGCCACATAACGGGCTTCTAAAGTCAGTTTATAGTGATTGCCAGGTTAAAATAAAAATTTATATAGGAACTAAACATCCTGATATCATCGAAAGAGGGTGACCTAGATCAAACAAAGTTGGTTACACTAATAAAACCAACCAGGCCTATTTCGTGATAATTTCTGGCCCCATCATTAATGTGGGTAACCATGTTGATATAATCGGAATGTAAGTCACAATAATTAAGAACACAAATAAAACAGCACAGAATGGCATTGCGGCCTTAACCACACGTTCCATACTCATGCCTGTTATGCCCGATGTGACAAAAAGATTTAACCCAATCGGTGGCGTAATCATACCTATCTCCATATTAACAATCATCATAATGCCCAGATGTATAGGATCTATACCTAGCTGCATTGCAATCGGGAAGACAACGGGTGCAACAATCAGTAAAAGACCTGAGGGCTCCATAAACTGCCCGCCAATTAACAAAATAATGTTGACTACTATTAGAAATTGCCACCATTCAAAACCAGCACCTAACATTAAATTGGTAATTAAATCGGGGATGCGCTCGGACACTAGTACATGAGAAAACACAAGTGCGTTAACAATAATAAACATCAGCATAATGGTCGTTTTTGCACCAGCAACCAGAACACCGCGCGTCTCACTGTGAAAAAATATTACAGGAAACTTGGTTACAATTGCGCTTAAGTTGCGTAAGGCCGCTTGAGAATAACTTTCAACATCTGTTTTCCAAGGTACATTCTTAAGTGGGCCCATATCTCTGTAGATAAGTGTTGCAATCAAAAAGGCATAAACAGCGGCTACTGCAGCGGCTTCTGTTGGTGTAAATACCCCGCTATAGATACCGCCTAGAATAATGATAATTAATAGTAAGCCCCATGAGGCAGATGCTGCAGACTCTAAAATTTCTTGTGCACCAGCAAATTCACGCCTTGGCATATTTTTAATTCGCGCATAGATATAGATCACCGTCATTAGCATGATACCTGCCATTAACCCCGGTATGACGCCACCTAAAAACATACGACCAACAGAGACATCAGTTGCCGCAGCGTAGACCACCATGACGATTGAAGGGGGTATTAAAATCCCTAAGGTACCCGCATTCGCAATAACACCCGCAGCAAAGTCCTTGGTGTAACCTACCTGGCGCATAGCCGCTATAGCAATACCACCAATTGCAACAACGGTTGCGGGCGATGAGCCGGAAAGGGCTGCAAACAACATACATGCAAACACACTAGAAATGGCTAAGCCACCTCGTAAATGACCCATCGTTGCCACCGAGAATCGAATAATTCGCTTAGCAACGCCTCCTGTCGACATAAACGTTGATGCTAAGATAAAAAACGGAATGGCTAACAAGGTATATTTCTGTGACGCATTCAATAATTGCAGTGCAACTGATGAGACAGAGTCAACCGATAAAAATGCGATAACGAGCACACTAGACAATCCTAGCGATACTGCGACGGGTACACCTAAAAATAAGAATAGAAATAAAAGGCCAAATAAAACAATACTTTCCACGGTGAATCTCCTCTAAATGTTTTATTGGTTAATCAGCAACAATATTTCTATTATTTTCAATAAGCTCTTCAGCTTCGTGCGAGGCAATAATCAATTCACGATCGCCTGTAATAATGGCATATAGCGCTTGAGTACAACGAAAAACAAATAAGACCAAACCTATGGGTAACATTAAATAAGCAACCCATCGCGGTAAGCGCTCATCAGGTCCATAAATAAATTCAGGCAACGAAATCGCTTCCATAGAAAAACCAGCATCGTAAAATAATTTCCAGTACTTCCAGGCGCCACCTTTACCAGATTCGAAACCAAACAAACTAATCCACTCGGCCGAAATGAAAGTTATACCGTAGACAATACAGGCCAGGGCACCGAATATAGCGAGGGCTTTAAAAACCGGCTTAGAGAATTTGCGAATAAGAATGTCTACCCCCAAGTGAATACCCTGTTTAATACCGTAACTCATTCCAAACAAAATTAACCATGCAAACAACACCTGCGTGATTTCGAGGGCACTGCCCCAACCTGAATTAAAGCCGTATCGGGCGACCACCTGAGTAAAGGTTACTATCACCATCAACCCTAATAAAATGGCAATGAAGTCTTCTTCAAGTCGATCAACAGTTTTAGATAATTTGTTCATAGCTTTATACTTTTATAATGTTTGATCATGAACCAGCATGGCCATATTGATAGTGATTATCCAAAAAGCTAATGTGTCATTAAAGAATTGGACTATTTAGTGTTTTGTATTGATCGTTTAGTTAATTAACCCATCTGGAATAAAGCTTGATTAACTAAAAAATAAATAGTTAAAAGGCCTACTTAACAATGTAGGCCTTTTAAGATCAGGTGGCTATTGACCTGCCGCTACTGCCGCATCAATAGTATCTTGACCAACATCTTTAGCAAATTGACCCCAAACAGGCTTCATTACAGTTACCCATTCTTCGCGCTGAGCCGGTGTTAAAGTAACAACTTTGCCGCCTGCCGCTAAAATCTTTTGCTTACTTGCTTCGTTGACTTCAGTTGAACGTGCATTCGCTTTATTGGTTTCTTCTTGAAAAATTGATAGAAACTGCTCGCGAACATCATCAGGTAAACTATTTAACCAGTTCTTAGAGGTCACCGCTAAATAAGTTAATAGCTGGTGATTTGTCTCTGTAGTGCCATCTTGTACTTCAAAGAATTTTTTAGTGTAGATATTTGACCAAGTATTTTCTTGTCCATCTACAACACCTGTTTGTAGAGCGCCATATACTTCTTTAAATGCAAGTTTCTGCGCATTACCGCCAATGGCTTCGATCATTGCGACAGCAACATCAGAAGTTTGCACGCGGTACTTAAGGCCGGCTCCATCAGAGGGTAGTATTAAAGGCTTATTAGCCGAAAATTGTTTTAGTCCATTAAATATGTATGAAAGACCCACATACCCTTTGCTTTCAATTGCACCTAACAGTTCTTGTCCTTTAGGGCCTTGAGTAAATCTGTTAACGGATTCCATATCGCTAAACAAGAATGGAAAATCAAAGATACGATACTTTTTCGTAAACGACTCAAACTTAGATAATGAGGGCGCGGCTACTTGAACGTCACCCAAAAGCAAAGCTTCCATTACTTTGTTATCGTCAAACAACTGTGAACTAGGGAACAGTTGCATGCAGGCTTTACCGTTCATTTCAGTATTAATTCTGTTTGCAATCGCAGTTGCAGCTTCACCCTTAGGGTGACCTGTTGAAGCTGTTACAAAACTGAATTTAATAATGCGTTCACCTGAATCGCACTGAGCATAGGCACTGGCACTAAAAAATGTTGCAGCAATCAGAGCCGCGCTAAAAAGCTTCTTCATAGAATTCTCCGCCGAGATATTATTGGTTTATAAAAATGTATATTTTTTAACACGGGTAAATTCTTGAAATAATAAATTCACCCGTGAGCCCTATTAAGCAAAAAATATGCCAAAGTTTCAATGAGCTCACAACTCATTGTTTTCATTTGTTATTACATTATTAGTTGTCGATATGCAGAAATAAATGCAATGGTGTTGTCACCAAAGCAACACATTCAAACATAGTAATGTTACCAATCCGACACATCATGAGCGTCTAAAACTAGGTTAAGTTACCTGTATTTGATATTTTTTCATTTTTTCGTATAGCGACTTTCGCGATAGTTGCAGTTGCTCATAGGTTTTTTTAATACTGCCTTCGTTATCTTCCAAAGCACTCACTATCAGTTGTTTCTCAATAGCCGCCATTTGCTCAGACAAGCTCTCATCATCCGATACATTGGCTAAAGCGCCATCTAAATTCATGCCTAAACTTAAACCTAGCACCCAGCGATCGGCTATATTGCGTAACTCACGTACATTACCCGGCCATTCATAAGCCATCAATTGCTTCATTAGACTCGGTGTATATTCAGGAATTTCTTTCCGATAGCGTGTTCGAGCATCGCGTGCTAGATGATGTAGCAGTAGTGGGATATCTTCTTTTCGATCGCGAAGTGGCGGAACTGTTAGGGTAATAACATTTAAACGATAATAGAGATCAGCGCGAAATAGTTGTTGCTGACAAGCTAGTGCCAAGTCTGTCTTAGTGGCCGCAATAAATCTGATATCGAGATTAATAACTTTATTAGAGCCCAAACGCTCTATAGAACGGGTCTCGATCACTCGCAATAATTTAACTTGCAATTCTATTGGCATGGATTCAATTTCATCTAAAAAAATGGTCCCACCATTGGCGTATTCGAGCTTTCCAACACGCTGCTTGTTTGCGCTAGTAAAAGCGCCAGATTCGTGACCAAACAATTCTGACTCCATCATCTCAATCGGAATGGCACCACAATTTAATGCAACAAAGGGCTTGTCTCTGCGTGAACCCTCTTCGTGTAATGCACGAGTGACGACTTCTTTACCTGAACCTGTTTCACCCCAAATTAAGATATCAACATCGGTTTGAGCAAGCGCCATAGTTTCAGCACGCAAAGTTAACATTGCCGGGGTGCGGCCCACTAAACGCTTATCTAAGCCATCTTGATTGGCAAGTTCATCTCGTAGTGTTCTGTTTTCTAGCACTAGGCGGCGCTTTTCTAAGCCACGAGAAACAGCGCCGACCAATCTATCTGCCGCAAAAGGCTTTTCAATAAAATCATAGGCACCACTGCGCATAGCGCTGACAGCTGTTGAAATATCACCATGACCCGTAATAACGATTGTAGGCAATGCCTGATCTATCTCTAATACTTTTAGTAAAAGCTCTAGTCCATCGATGGCTGGCATTCTTATATCGGTTATTATTACACCATATAAATTACGCGTTATACTATTAAGCGCATCATAGCCATTTTCGTACGCATCCACGTCGTAGCTTGCGAGCTCTAAGCTTTGCGTCAGCGCATGACGTAAATCTTCGTCATCATCTACAATTATTACTTTTGCATTTTTAATCATTACTACTCAGTTTTCTTTAGCAATAGTTGCGAACAACCAAAACAATCGCTAATTTTTAGTTAATTAAGATAACGGTAAGCGTAGTTCAAACACAGTACCGTAACCCTTCGTATCGACACCATTGTCCTTCAGTTCTATTGTTCCTTTAAAGTCATTCAGTAAGGTTGATACTATAAAAAGGCCTAAGCCCAAGCCATTACCAGTTTTCTTCGTCGTATAAAATGCATTAAACATATCGGATCTAATTTTTTCCGAAATTCCCAGCCCTGTGTCTTTTATTAAAATAATGGCATGCCTAGTGTTCCAATCCGTTTTGCTTGCATCTTCTACAAACCATTGAATTTCAACCTTTTGCGATGTACAGCCAGCAACTGCGTCCATAGCGTTAGTTACCAAATTAGTTATTATCTGTAATAGCTTACCTTGCTCACCTTTCAGCTCAATAGATTCAACTGGTGATAATAACCGTAACGACACATTTTGTTTTTTTGCTTGTGGTGATAATAAAATTATCAACTCATCCATCACCGAGTCGACAGAAAAATATTCGTTTTCATGCATAGACTTGTGTGCAAACCGCCGAAGGGTACTAGTCAAGCCTGCCATTTTATCAACCAGTATGTTAATCCGCAGTAAATTTTCTATTGCGTTTTCAGATTTGTCTTTCTTTATGAAGATAGAGGCATTATCAGCATACGAGCGAATAGCCGTTAATGGCTGGTTATATTCATGCGCTAAAGCGGTAGACATTTGGCCAATACCAGCAAGCTTTGCTGCCTGAATAAATTCATCTTGGGCCTCTCGCAAGTTTCTTTCGACGATACGTCGCTCCTCTATTTCAATATTCAATTGCGTATTGCTAGCACTTAGTTCATGCGTTCTATCCCTCACTTGACGCTCTAGGCGTAATGAAAAAGCAAGCTGTGAACGCTGCTCTTTTAAGCGTCTTTTTTGATGTGCTCGCCACATAAAGAAAGACATAGCAATTAACGACAATATAAGAAAGGTAATAAAAACAGCGTTATTCCTCTGAGAACGAATAGCATCATAATTAACAAACATATGAACATTCCATTCAAGTAACGGTACATACAAAGAAGCTTGCAGAAAAACTCTACCTTCGTTTTCTCCCAGAGCTGTTTTAAACTTCAACTTGCTTTTTGATGTTCGCGAAACGCTATCAACCAGATAATCACTAGTACTAGAATTCCCCCTGGCTAACTTTCTTTTCATAACGCTGTCAGCACTGTCGTTAGAAAAACTGTTATTTTCTAACGCATAATTAAAATAGTGTAAACGCCACTGCCTAACGCTTGACAACAAAACTCGCTGACTCGAGTCAACTATTAGAATAGGATCTGGTAATAATAATAGAACTTGCTCTAAATTTTCTAAGTCGAGCCGAACAACAACTACCCCTAATATTTTATTATCATAAAAAACGGGTGAAGCTATTATATAAAGCCGACTACCTGATTGAGTCACAAAATTACCACGGCCCAAATTACCTTGCATGGCACTGATAAAATAGTCTTCATTAGAAATATTGATTGTCTTCTCTTTAGGCTGATTTGTTCGCAGAATTCTACCCTCTTTGTCGACAATCCAAATATCATTCGCGCCACTAATTCCAATAAAATCCACTGCAAGCTGATTGGCACTTGGAAGAACATCAAGAGGGTTAATGATACGAAGAGCGTGCAGAATATCGGGCCGACGGGAGATCAGGGCGGCAAGGACTGAATATTTTTCAAGACTTGTTTTTAGAGTTGCAGTTTGAAACGCAAGTGTTCCTTGCATGCGCGCATTGGCTTGAGTAACCGCATTACGCTCTGCAAAGTAACCAACTGAAATTAGAATAAAAACAAAGCCTATTAGCCAACAAAAAACACTTAATTGTTCACGATTAAAATATTTACTTTTTGACAGATGCATTCTTTTATTCTTAATCATATCGAACTAATCATATTAATTTTTAAACACATCGAGATAGTTGATGTAGACCGACTGTAACTTTTGCTCTGTTTAAATTCATAGCTGAGTGATCAAATAGTATAAACATAAAACCAACATTTGATTAAACGTCATGCTATCAATTATTAAATCGCCAATGGCTATTATACTTTTTAACCAATAGCTTTTGCACTTTGTTATTAGTTGCCATGTTTTCTCTTTACTAGAGATATGAGCTTGATATTGATGTGATCTGAATCAGTCAGGCTATTTGCTGGCTCAGCTCTAAACGAGTTCAAGTCGGTATAAGTCGATCTGGTAACAAATGCTATTTAATCAAACAATACTGGGACGGAAAAAAGACGTACCTAAAAGCGCGTTCAGTACAACCATTTACCTAATTCGCCACCCGAACTGAGTCTTCATTGATGAAACTCATCAACTAACTCATATCCATTAGGTGCTCACGTCAGAGGTTTCATTTTTTAACACAGGTTAGGTTAACTTAACAGGTAGGCTGGTGATGTAAATAATATTGGTTAGGGGGCTATGATACCGCCAAACCTAGGCTGATTGTTTGGGACACTCTGATATTAAATCGAGTCTTCATCTATTTGGAAATTCGATCAGATATCGCCAGTTTATGGAAAAGCTGATTGACGCTAGGTTGAATTATCCATACACCCAATGGAAATATAAACAGCAAGAAAAAAGTACTACTGAAAATCATGAAACCTGAATCTTCATTATCGAGTAACAATTTAAATTTACTAGAGGTAAACCAAAAGCTATAAAATAGACTGAGCATTGATAACATATGCATGGGCAACAGCCACAATGGCGGTTTGGCGGGTGCACCACCGGTTTGCAATAGGGGAAGGTAAAAGAAAAAATACACCAACACATATACCAGTGGAATAACCAAAGAAAGACAGAACAATAAAGTGCTGCTTTGGCGAGATATGGGCAGTTTCGAGTTACACCAAATTGCTACCGAATAGATCCACAATGACAACATTATTAGCATGAATAAACCAATGGCTGCCACTACCAATGCGTCGAAAGCTAGCCCAAACATCCAACTCATACCGGTTGGAATAGCAAACATCAGGAACAGCTCCCAATGTTTCATTTTAAGAAAATAATTCATTGCTATATTACGTCGTGTGTTTTAAAAATCTGAGTGTTAGTGATAAAAAAGCCCCGCCATTATAAAACAAGCGAGGCTTAATTTTAACATCTTGAATACTATTTACTTATGATTATCTTCATGTCGGTTTTCAGTCTTCAGTGTGTAGTACAACGGCACAACGCACAATACAACTGTTAGCCAAAACAAAAGGATTGTCGTGCCGCTGCCGGCACCGAATGAGAAAATTGCACCCGCACCTTCCCAGCTTTCTATTGGACTTGAATCAAACATTTTTCTCTCCTATCTCAACTAAATACTTTTAATATCTTCAGGGTATGCAACGGCTTCAACCTCGACGTCCATTCCTGCTGCTTGAATAGCATCGCTAGCACGT
>OOGO01000214.1_pt1 | contig 9320 bp, 7 predicted proteins | sample 1670401 | NCBI WGS metagenome assembly OOGO01 (sample SAMEA98149168, study PRJEB22522) | marine metagenome | biome: marine biome; feature: marine water body; material: sea ice | place: Arctic Ocean | collected 16-Sep-2015 | depth 0.9 m | reverse complement strand
ACCTTACAGTCCTCAAAAATTTTAACGCCTTGATTACGAGCTCCTTTAGCAAGCGCCATCGTGGTATCAATTGGGTTAGTTTGGCCATCTTTCTCGATATATAAAGCGCCGATGACGCCTTCAATGTTTATACCGGGATACATTGATTTGAGCTTTGTGTTGTCGATGAATTCTGACTCGACCCCAAAAACTGCTGCCATTGATGAGGTGCGTTGTAGTTCTTCCAGACGTTCTTCGGTACGTGCCAGAGAAATACTGCCAATTCGACGATAGCCAGTGGCTTGACCGGTTTCAGCTTCGAGCGAGGCATAAAGCTCATGACTATACTTGGCTAGTCTGGTGAGTGTTGGGGTTGGCCATAACATGCTAACTAGTCCAGCTGCATGCCAGGTGGTGCCGCAGGTGAGTTGTTTACGCTCCAATACTACGACATCGGTAATGCCACGTTTAGCCAGATGATAAGCAATCGAGCAGCCTTCGATTCCACCGCCAATGATGACGACTTCGGCCGATTGAGGGAGGTTAATTTCAGACATTTCAAATTCTCAAAAACAGTAAAACTAGGTGCGTAACAATTCATTAACAGGATCATAAACCGCATCCATTTCAATATGCGCTTGGCGTATACCGGCTGAAGTATCGACAGTTACCTCAAGACCTTGCGCAATGATCGCAGGTTTTAGGTAGGCAAATGCCAGGCTTTTTCCAATACGGTGCCCAAAAGCGCCGCTGGTGGTGAGCCCAATCAATTCACCATTATTATGAACTGCTTCGTTACCGAAGCATTCGCAGGCCATATCATCGTCAAACACGAGATAAGCTAACTCGATGTCAAATTCATTGTTGGCGCGTTTCTTGATATTATCACAACCGATAAAGTCACGAGTGGTATCAATAAATCGGCCCATACCGGCTTCTAGTCCACTGATTTCTTCAGTGAATTCATTGCCGTAAGCGCGGTACATTTTTTCCAACCGCATCGAATTGAATGCATAGCCGCCAAAATCGCGCAGACCGAATTCTTTGCCGACTCGCCAGATAGAATCATAAATCGATAGCAATTGGTATGATGGCATGTGTAGCTCGTAGCCAAGTTCTCCGGCATAAGACACTCGAATCGCGAGCACTTTTGCGCTATCGAGCTGGATGTATTTAGCACACAGCCAGCGGAAGTTTTCGTTGGATAAATCGTCCTCAGTCATGAGCTGCAAAATCTCGCGAGAACGCGGGCCGGTAATTAGCATAGAACTGAAATCGTCGGTGAGGTTCTCGATCTTCACATCAAAATTGTTAGCGTTTGATTGCATCCAATGTAAATCTTTGTGCTCCGAACCAATGGCTGATATCAGATAGTAATGATCTTTCGTCAAACGAGTGATAGAAAATTCACACAGGATACCGCCTTGCTCAGCATGAAACAGGGTTAAGCTGATACGGCCATCCTTCACCGGTAGTTTGTTACAAGACAGTTTATCGAGGAATCGATAAGCATCTGGCCCAGACACTTCATATTTAGACGAGCCTGACAGGTCAATAATGCCAGCAGCTTCTTGAACTGCTTTACACTCTTGTGCGACCACGTCGTGTGCTTCAGTGCGAGACCACGACAGGCTCTCTTTGCGAACGGTGTCAGTTTGAAACCACAGTGCCTTTTCATACCCTTGGGTCGCACCATGAATGCAGCCTTTTTCGAGTAATCGAACATAAAGTGGGCTAGTACGGCTAGGTCGACCATGTGGACGATTCATATTGGGCGCTCCAACGCCGTACATTTCTTCATAAGATTCGATGGCTTTTATGGTGCAATATTTCTTATCTGCCCAGTCACCAAAACGGCGGCTATCGAGCGGTGCCATATTGATTTCAGTTTGACCATGCACCATCCATTGCGCCAGGAACTTGCCTACACCACCCTGTGCGATGCCGATACTGGCACCACAAAGATTCCAAAAATTCTGCAGACCCGCCTGAGGTCCAGCTAAAATATTATCATCCGGCGTGTGAGTAATAGGGCCGTTGACAACCGTCTTGACACCGACGTTTTCGAACTCGGGTGTTAGCTCGAAACAGCGTTCGAGGAATGGCATTAATCGATCCAGATCGGGTTCGAACAATTCGCGATCAAAACCCCAATCCATACCATTCAGTGCCCAGGGCTTAGAGCCCCACATTTCATAGGGGCCAACCAGAAAGCCGTTGCCTTCCTGACGAATATAGGCTGAGCTGTAAGAGTCACGACAAACCGGAAGTTCCCAACCAAGTGCTTCGATCGCAGGATGGCTTTCAGTCACCAGATATTGGTGCTCAAGGTTAGTCAAAGGCACGTTAACACCCACCATGGCACCCACTTCACGGGCAAAGCAACCACCGGCATTAACGACATGCTCAGCAATGATAGTGCCCTTGTTAGTGATCACTTCCCATTCACCTGATGACAATTGATTAATGTCAGTCACCTGAGTGAAGCGATTGATTTCAGCGCCATTCTCACGCGCCAATTTGGCTAAAGGCATAACGACAGAGGTCGGGTCAACGTGACCATCATTGGGCGTGTTAACAATGACACGCGCTTTATCAAAGTTCATAAAGGGGTTGAGCTTTTGCGCTTCAGCCTTTGTAATAAAGTTGAACTCGAAACCCACATTTTTAGAGCGGCTTTCTAGGTTTCGGAACCATTCTTCTTCTGTCTTGGTGAATCCGACACGGATACTGCCAGTTTTGTGAAAGGTAGAATCGAGCCCAGTTTCCTGTGGCAATATCTCATTATATAACTTGATGGTGTAGTCATGAATTTGCGACACCGTCATGTTGCCGATAAAGTTAGAGCAAAGGCCAGCGGCATGCCAAGTAGAGCCACTGGTGAGTTCGCCTTTTTCTACCAGTGCGATGTCGGTCCAGCCCTCTTTAGTCAAATGGTAGAGCAGGTTTACACCCAGAGAACCGCCGCCGATGATGACTACTCTTGCATGACTTTTCATATTGATGCCTGGTTAAACTTTATATTTTCAAAATTGTACTGAGCTATGTCTTAGTCGTCTGCTTATCCCTGAAATGAATATCATCGCAGGGTAAGAACAGCCGCTAACTAGTCGTCTAAACTGTCGCGACCAAATGCCTCTCTGGGCAAAAAGATGGGAAATTGCTCACGTACTTGGCGGTCAACTTCATCACTAATATGCCTTGGGTGGTAATTGCTCAGAATTTCATTCTTCTTAGCGATGGCCTTATCGAGCAATACCGGTTTACCCTGTTCTTCCCACAGATTCGGACTTAAACGATCACCATATTCAGGATAAATATACTCGGTCTGCATGACCTCTAGGGTTTGTTCTGCACCTAGGTAGTGCCCTTTTTGACCTAAACAAACATCTTTTAATACCTCGAAGCTCAGGGTTGATTCATTGACTTCGATACCTCGGGTAATACGCAATGCCGAACCAAGCACGTCATTATCAATTAACAATGATTCGGGGCAGGTACTGAGCAGGCTGGCGTACATGCCGGCAGCTTCATAAACGATATTGGCACCGGACAATGCAGCACAGGTTGTGGTGTAGGCACGCTCGGAACCCCCCTGAAAATCTGGGAACTTAGCATCTGACATACCGCAGGCAGTGCCTGTTGGTAAATCGAAGTGGTTACCCATTTGCGCGCAGGCAGATGACAATATAGCTTGCTCGGGAGACCCGCCACTCATCGCGCCCGTACGTAAGTCGGATACAAATGGCCAGGTACCCAGAATAGCCGGTGCACCCGGTTTAATTGCATTCACATAAACCAAACCACCAAGACATTCAGCCCAGGCCTGAGAAACTGCGCCAGCAAGACAGGCAGGAGAAGTCGCACCCGATTGCCCAGCCGATAACAGTAATACTGGCATGCCACCCTCAACCGCTGTTTTGACGCAACCCAATGCTTCTTCGGTAAATTTCATCGGTGGTACAACGTGACAACAAGAAATACTCACGAAAGGCCGTGCACGCCATTTGTCTTCGCCTCCAGCAATGATATGCAACATTTTTAACGTGTCTTCAAGATGCTCTACTTCGGTCCAACTGGCACCAACGTGTTTGGTCGTGCCACTCACAGCGTTGTAAGTGGTATTAATGTCCATTGCTCGATTATTGAGAATGTCGCGCAACACACAGGTGCGTTGAAACAGGTGGATGTTGTCACACTTATCGACGATACGCGCCATGTCGTATAAGTCCTGTGCGGTCGATTCGCGGTATTCGTTTTTAACCGTATCAGCGACTAATACTGCGGCGCCAGCAGTCGAGAAATGTACCTTCTGACCCGTTAAATGCACGTCATGTTTTGGGTCTTGGCCATACAAGGTTAGATCACGACAGCATTTATCCATCGCGTCTTCGACAACCGCCTTCGGGAAACGCAAGCGACCATCTTCTTCACTATAGGTAGCCCCAATCGCAACGCAGGTTTCGATACAGTGGGGTGTTGCATCGGCAAAGCCAACTTCTGCTAATATTTTAAATACATTGTCATTAATAGCCGCAATGTCGATGTCTGTTAAGGGGCGATATTGACCGCCTTCAAGTCCGCCATGGACGGGTTTTAAATCATCTGCGAGCGCCGCTTTGCGCATGGCAATTTTAGCTTCTCGGCTGTTTGTTCGTCTTCCCATAATACTGCACTCTGTGATAATTGTTATATGAATAGAACTACGGTAATTTCAGCTATTCTGTAACTAGCCCAAAGGAGTTACAAGCGATTAATTTTTATATCTTGCATTAGATTTAATAATGGATAGAGTTAGCTTTATGGCACGTAAACTTCCCCCACTTAATAGTCTCAAATCATTCGAAGCGGCAGGCCGGCTGTTAAGTTTTACTCTGGCTTCGCAAGAGCTAAATGTGACTCAGGCGGCGATAAGCCATCAAATCAAGGTCATAGAAGACTTTTTAGGCGTGTCTTTATTCTATCGGCAACCCAGAAAACTCGTTTTAACTGATCAGGGAAAGGCGTTACTACCAGAGGTTATCGACGCATTTGACACACTAGCAACAGCAATTGGAACCGTCAGTAAAGACCCCGACAACAGCTTGCTCAGCGTACGCCTCGCCCCTTCATTTGCAGCGAAGTGGCTGTCGCCTAAACTCAAATACTTTTGGTTGCAAAATCCTGAAATTGATTTATGCCTGTTCCACGCTCATACCGCCGTTGATTTCGACCGAGAAGATATTGATATTGCAGTTACCTATGGTAAAGGCGATTGGACTGGTGTTGTATCCGATAAATTGTTCAGCCTAGATTTTTCACCTGTTTGTGCGCCTTCATTTCTTGAAAATGCTAAGCCTTTAAATGATATGAATAACCTTAAGTATTACACTCTGCTGCATGACGCTAATTATGAATGTTGGGAGGAATGGTTAAAGCTGGCCAGCGTGCGGGATACACCATCAAACAAGGGCACTATTATTGATGACACCAATGTACTCATTCAAGCTGCAGTGGACGGTCAGGGCGTGGCGTTAGGTTCAACCACTTTTGTACAGGATCACCTTGACGCAGGCCGACTAATCAAGCCGTTCGACATTACTTTGGTGAATGACTTTGCTTACTATATTGTCTATCCAAAATCTCATTTAAATAATCCAGCCGTGTGTGCGTTTCGAAATTGGTTATTAGAACTGCTGGATGGTAATGAGCTTGCTGGTTAAATTCTGCGAATAAAGCAGGTATCATCTTCATCAGTATATTTTGTGCGATCACCAAGGAATTACCATGGAATTTTCAGCAGACAACCTGCGACAACGCAACCGTAAGTTAAGAGCTCAACTGAATAAAGACGCATTAGAGCTGGCTGCATCGCAGTTGTTCGATCGAATTAGCGTATTACCCGAATTCATCAATGCCAGTAAAATAGCGACTTATTCAGCAGTCAATGGCGAAATTAGTCTGAATCCCATAATCGATCTAGCGCTCGAAATGGGCAAGCAAATTTACCTGCCAAATCTAGACCTAAAATCACTGCGTTTCTCGCCCTATTTCCACGGTCAAAAAATGCGTATCAACCGATTTAGGCTACCCGAACCCGACGTCACAGATGATGAAATGCTAGCACCAGAAGCGTTGGATCTCGTACTAGCGCCACTGGTGGTATTCGATCCACAGCGTAATCGGATTGGAATGGGTGGCGGATACTATGATCGCAGTTTCGAGTTCCGTAAACAGGCACAGCGAAATGAACCTATATTAATCGGTGTCGCGCATGAACTTCAAAAAGTGGACCAACTAATTGCGGAAGACTGGGACGTTCGACTTGATATGGTGGTTACTGATGGTGGAATTTATAAGTAATGGGTGAATAGTTTGGAGGTTAGTCAAAAGACACCTGGATCATAAAAAATATAGCTGAATATTTCAATCCCATAAACAGAAGAGAGTATTAGCTCAAGCTTCTACCGTTTGAAATCGATTGGGCGTAGTATCAGGGTGTAACCAAAACACAAGGAGAGCTTCTATGAGTAATAACGTACAGGCACAAGCCATTGTTATGAGCTTACAGCCTTATTTTGAACGAGCTGAGTCCGAGAGCCTCTGGTTTTATCACTACTCTAATGAATCAGGTGAAGTTTGGGCATCCCCCGAATATCTGCGTTTGATGCAGAGTAAAGGGCACTTGCTGTTGTCATCCGATCATTGGGAGCTGCGCAATCCAATGGGTTATCTGAAGTCATTGCATTGCCAGGCTGAAGAGCTGATCGAGGAATATAACGAAATGGCCGAACGGTTGCAGGTGCCTAATGTATTGCTGCTGGAGAAGCAGGATATGCAACCGCCTGTGGTTGAGTCGGTTGTTGGCTAGTGATTGCGCGAAAGTAACAGTTTGATGATGGTGGTCGCTTGTTTGTTGGGCGACGTCACCTCTGGATAATTACGATTGGCAGCCTAACGCAGTGGTAGTTGATGAAATGTGTAAAACGACCGACGGAGGTTATGTTTTAGTGGCGGGACTTCTTAAAAATATGTCGGTCAAACACTGGGTAGACGGGTAGAAAGAACGGAATCAGGACAGTTGAATAATAGTGTTCATTAACCTTTGTTTGTCCCTAATGTCTTACAATAAATCACATACAATTACATCAAATTGGTTCTGTACCTAAATCCGCCTCTCAATTTTAGTGGACGTTCAATGCTACATCGCAAATATAACGAGCTCTAATATGAATTTGGAAAGTTTTCAAAAATATCTGAATCTCTTCGGCGCTACATAAGAGCTGATCTTAAAGATTTTGAACCTGATGTAGGGGAAAGCCTGTCGACCAACTTTATGTGGATCCTCTGCCCGGCGGAGCAGTATTGCAATCGGTTTTATCTGGTAATACTACGTTTATTTTGGGGCGTAAAAGAACTGGCAAAAGTACCGTATTTGCGAAAGCTCAATAAGCCTTATGAGATCGAAAAGATGTTATTTCAATCTGTATAGACGTTAAATTAATTTATGATGTTTGAGACTACAGAAATTCCTGAGGTGGAACTCGACGACGTGGGAATATCTGTCATAGCATATAGGTCGTATATGTTGCGAAAAATTATGCTTGGTAAGGTTATTGCTGAGCTACTGAAAAAATTGGAGAAAGTTGTGAAAATTTGACTCTACTAGAAAGGTGGAGTGGCGCTAAGAAACAGTATGATGAACTAAAGAACTCTTTAAATAGTATTCGTGATCAAGTAAAAAAACTTAACTTGAAAAACATGAAATCCCCGTTCTCCCGCTCGAACCATTTTCCTTATTTATCGATTATTGCGAGTTAGGCCAAAAGCAACAAAAGGACATGCACTCTCAAAAAACACCTAATCTACAACCGAAATTGAAGTTTGCTTGTCCAATGTCATTTCCCGACCACGAACCGGATGATAGGTACCTTGTATCGAATTTTGATATTTCCTATCATCAGCTGAAGCCATCACAGTAGGCGACGCATCGTTAGGCCCTATCGTAATGCCTTCTACTTCCAAAAGGGAGGAATTGGGTCCAAACACTTTGAAAAGTGTTAAGCTCATTTTTAGAATCCTATGACGGCTGAAGCGTCTAGGAGTTTTGCCTTTTCTGGGGCTAAAGCTACAAAACCATGAAAAAGGCCCACATAGAAAAAATTGTGACATTTACCTGAATGATTAAATGAGGATCCAAAAATGAGTCGTCTAGACATTTTTATCAACCGAATGGTGTCACAACGTGCATGCCTTAATTATGCTGCCAACATGACCAAAGACTTGCCTGGTCCGGTCTTTGAGCTTGGCTTGGGCAATGGTCGCACATATCACCACATGCGAGAGATTATGTCTGAGCGCGAGATATTTGTATTTGAACTCGCCGTGGCATCAAACCCTGACAGTACGCCCGAGGATAACATGCTGCTATTGGGTGATGTGCTTGAAACTTTGCCCGCTGCGCTGGCACGGTTTGGGCCGACTGCCGGGTTGATCCATGCTGACTTGGGTGGACACAATTTGGTGAAAAACGATGTGTTTGCACAGCTAATTTCCCCGCTGGTTGAGCCGTTGATCGGCCCTGGTGGGCTGATGGTATCAAGCGACAAGATGTATTTTGAAGCGCTGCGTGAGATTGCATTGCCTGCGGATGCTGTGCTGGGGCGTTGCTTTATATATCAACGCATTTAGAGAGGTGTCTGTCTTTAACTAATCGATAACACCACCCTCAAACACAGCCAACACAATAAATTGACATAAAAACTCTGCCTGTTAAATCGATTTATTCTACTTTTACAAAAGAACATTGTGATGCCAAGATCTAGGAAGACGCAGATTTTTATCGACGCCATCTCCTACTATCATTAAAGCTTACGCTGTGTTCGCCGTTCTTTTCTTTGTGGTAAAGATGCAGTAACTGGCCAATCGTTCGTGCACCGACGACAAAGGATTGAGGATAAACTACTCGAACTGGCGACTGTCTTTGCCATCGACTTATACACTTATTCTGTGATGCATAACCAATACCACGTGGTTTTATTAATCGACAAATCAAAGGCTAATAGTTGGGACGTACTAGAGGTGATGGAACTCTGGCATCTGTTGTTTAGTGGCACGCTTTATAGCCAAGAGTTGCTCACGGCTGCTGGAAAAACTAATCTTGATGCTTCCATAGTCCTCTGGCGCGAGCGTTTAATGTATATCAGTTGGCTTATGAGAATCATCAACGGAGGCATAGCGCGCATGTCTAATCGTCACGACGACTCCACAGGACGCTTCTGGTAAGGCCCTTTTTCCATCCATCTATTATTTTCTGATACAACACTGACTGCCTCCTCAGCTACCATTGACTTGAACTCAAT
>OOGO01000213.1_pt1 | contig 9338 bp, 7 predicted proteins | sample 1670401 | NCBI WGS metagenome assembly OOGO01 (sample SAMEA98149168, study PRJEB22522) | marine metagenome | biome: marine biome; feature: marine water body; material: sea ice | place: Arctic Ocean | collected 16-Sep-2015 | depth 0.9 m | reverse complement strand
GACTTGTTGTTGTGCAACAGTTGGATGAAGCTGCAAACCATATAGTTCAGTCATACGCACCGATAACACTACACTATTGCTTGATGTATAAGTCAACTGAGCACTTGTGCCGCTAGGTAAAACCAATCGTTTAGGAAATTGTTTATTTAATTTTTGTTGCTGTGCGTAGTCTAACTCGTTGAGCAGCTGTTGTAGAAAATGACACTGCGTGAGTTGCTGCCAAGTTAATACATGCCTCAGGTAGGGCATTAACCATCTATCCATAGAGTTGAGTAAACCAGACTCCGTGAAATCTGGAAATGCCTGAAACGATGGGGTCCCAATAAAACTTGCCGCCAATTGCACCCGATAAATAAGTTGCAGTACGTCTTCATCAAATGGTAGCCCAACTATGCCTTTACCCTGAATGACACGCTGCCAGATAGACAGAATATGCTGCTCAGAAGGTCGCTTAATTGGTTGTCTGTTAATCACAATTTCACCCAGAGTCTTATGCATTTCCGAGACTATTCTTTGGTTTTCGTGATCCCAGGCAACATATTCTTTTTTCTCAATCAGATGTTGAAAATGCTGCTCAAGTTGTAACAATGTTAAAGACTCTGCATAACGAATTTGCGCGTTGTCTTGTTGCCTATCGCTGGTTTGCATGTTTGCTATGGCTAACCAGTTATGTGTGGTCAAAGCGTCGTCTTGGTACAACACGGCTCCACTTCCATTCACCAGTTGATAACGTTCATTTTTTCTCTGTTTTGCCAGCCATTGTGGATAGGCATAACCCACTAAAACAGCGGTATCTTCGATTGGCCATGTTAAAAGGCGACACGCTAACTTCGAGTGCCATTGGCGGATCGTTTGCCAAACAACATGATTTTTTTGCTGCAAAACAAAATGTAATCTGGCTGATAAACTTGCCCCGTTAGTATTTCTGCCCATGGGGTCTTTGTTTTCGATTAGTGCCGCTAAAGCACACGCCATACTTAGGTGCTCCGAACTCATTTTAGCACTTTGCACTAACATGACTGCGATACTGGGATGGCAACCAAGCCCATGAGCTTTTCGCCCTAAAGCCGTCAACTTTTTGTTGGCATCTATCAGTCCAAGCTGTCTTAACAGACCAAAACCTTGGGAGAGTTGTGCATCACTGGGGTAGTCTTGTAACGCAAGCGCCGACACATCCGAGCCCCACATCATACTTTCTAAAATAAAACTGCTCATGTCGGTATGCATGATCTCAGGCGTGCTTTGTTTAGCTAGCCGACTGTGTTGTTCTTTACTCCATAACCGGTAACAAGTACCAGTCATCAAACGCCCCGCTCTGCCTGCACGCTGTGTGGCCGAAGCTTGCGATATTTTTTGGCTCTGCAAGTGAGTGATACCCCGATTTAGTTGAAAAATGGCATTTTTCTCAATACCACTATCGATAACGACTTCTATGCCCTCGATGGTTAAACTGGTTTCAGCAATATTGGTTGCTAAAACAATTTTTCGTTTTCCATCAGGGTGGGGTAATAAGGCTTGTTGTTGTTCATTTTTTGATAGTTCAGAAAACAACTTCAGAACATCGACCTCAACTGTACGTTTCTGGCTATAGTCCTGACTAGCGTATTGGCTAGAGAGCTGGCCGAAGTGTTGGTTTAAATACTGGGCCGCTTTATTAATATCGGCAGCACCTGGCAAAAAAACCAGAACGTCATGTTTATGTCTGGCAAAGACTTGGATAACAAGCCGACTAATCTTTTCAAACAAATGTAAACTTGAATTGTCAGCTTGATAAACAATATCTACGGGATGACTCTTTCCTTGAGACTCTAATAATTTAGCATCGGGCAACAACTCCCTCAGTGCAACAACGTCAAGGGTGGCTGACATCACCAATAAGCGTAAGTCGTCTCTCAGGGCTTGCTGCACTTCAATACATAACGCCAAAGAAAAGTCAGCATGTACACTGCGTTCATGAAATTCATCAAAAATCACTAAACCCACATCAAGCAATTCAGGCTGGTTCTGTAACATCCGCGTTAGAATGCCTTCTGTGACAATTTCTAAACGTGTATTATTTGTGACTTTAACTTCACCTCTAATTCGATAACCCACTGTTCGCCCTACAGGCTCGCCCAATTGGCTAGCCAAATACACAGCAATATTTCTAACAGCAATACGCCTTGGCTGTAACAAGATGATCTTTTTATCTTTAAATACGTCTAATTTGAGCAAAGACAAAGGCAAACAGGTTGACTTTCCAGCGCCAGGAGGCGCAACAACGATGGCATCACCAACAATGAGTTGTTGATGTAATGCAGGTAAAATATGTTCAACAGGTAACAAATGACATCTCTTTGGTTTTAAATAAAAATTTGTGAAGAGTATATTTCTAAGATGATAACAAACATAAGGGGTGACAGTATGCGGGCATTTTTTGGTTTATCACCTGACGCCAAAACTAAGTTGGCAATAGAGGTGTGGCGAAATAAAGCATTTCCTCACTTTGATGCACCAGTACCAGCAGCCAATTTTCATGTAACCTTAGCCTTTTTAGGTCGGATTATACCTAAGCAGCTCGATGAATTGTGCAAGGCTGTCGACCAATTAACTGATATACACACATTTGATGTTTCACTTAACCAAGTAGGTTATTGGTCAAAACCTAAAGCCCTTTGGTTAGGTTGTAACGATATTCATAATGAGCATCTGAAACTTGTAAAAAGCCTATCTCAAATAGGTAACTCAATAGGTTTACAATTACCTAAACAAGATTATATCGCACACCTAACACTTGCCAGAAAATGCTCAGTCAGCCCACCAGCAGCTTTAATCGAACCTACATTGACTTGGCGTAACGCAGAATTTCATCTATTTGAATCCATGTCAGGTAAAAAAGGGGTGTCTTATCACATTCGACATTCTTGGCCATTAGCTAAAATGTTTGCCTTTCAATCAACCTGAACCTTATCCATGCATGCTATATGTTGAAGTTATATATTCAGGTTTTATATTAGGGTGGTTCTGATATAACCTTTTTTGTTCTTTACCCCATCGGCTTTAGCGAGTCACAATAAGAAATAATCGGAATTAAGGTTTTATGAGTTATGCAACAAACATTTAGATTAGTCATCGATTGTCCAGATCAAGTAGGTCTAGTCGCAGCCGTTAGTCAATTTTTAGCCGACCAAGAAGCCACGATTGTCGAGGCGAGTCATCATACAGATCAGCAAACAAATCGCTTTTTTATGCGCCACGAGATTAAAGCTGAATCGCTCAATGTGAGTATTGAAAGTGTGAAGCAGGCTTTTAAGCCTATTGCTGAGAAATTTCAAATGAATTGGAAAATTGCCGATTCAAACAAAAAACAAAAAGTAGTGATGCTGGCCAGTCATGAATCCCATTGTTTAATGGATATCTTACATCGCTGGCACAGCGGGGAATTGTTGTGTGATATTCCATGTATTATTGCCAATCATCCACAATTAAAACAATTTGCAGATTGGCACGGGATCCCATTTCATTGGGTCGACTTTAAAAATAAATCAAAAGAAGAAGCTTTTGCGGAGGTAGAACACCTTATCCAAACCTATCAAGCTGATTTGACTGTGCTCGCAAGGTTTATGCAGATTATTCCCGGGCACCTTTGCGAAAAGTTAGCGGGTAAAGCGATCAATATTCATCACAGTTTTTTACCTTCCTTTGCCGGCGCTAAACCGTATCTACAAGCCTATAATCGAGGTGTTAAGTTAATTGGTGCCACTTGCCACTATGTGACTAGCGATTTAGATGAAGGGCCAATTATTGAACAAGAAGTGATGCGTATTAGTCATAGCGATACCTCTGAGGATATGGTGCGTAAGGGTAAAAATTGTGAAAAAATAGCTTTAGCAAATGGCGTTCGGTATCATTTAGAAGATCGTGTCATTATTCATAAAAACAAAACTGTGGTATTTGCTTAATGTCTATCTATCTAATACGCCATGGCCAAACCAATGGCAACAGGGATAGAATTATACAAACACCTGATACACCACTTTCAGAGCTAGGGCAGCAACAAGCCCAACAACTTGCGCAGAGATTTCAGAATATTCCAATAACAAAAATTATCTGTAGTGATTATCTGCGCGCACAACAAACAGCAGCTCCATTACATGCATCAAATCAGTCCTCATTCAGTCTGCAACCTCTTCTCAGAGAAAGAAACTTTGGGGATTTGCGTGGCAAGACTTATGCAGAAATTAATGCTGATTTTTTCGCTGAAGGATACGTACCACCGAATGGTGAAACCCATCAACAATTTGTAGCACGCATTAATCTTGTTTGGGAATTTATATTAACGAGTTATCTCAATACAACGGGTAGTTTAATTGTGATGACACACGGCTTGGTATTACGCGAGTTGATTAAACAACATTTAACTGTTGATGAACTTATGCTGCCACTATTAAACTTTCAAAATACATGTATTACTGAGGTAGATGGGACAGATAAAAGAACGGTCTTAACATTGTGTGATGCAGAGCATCTAGATAAAAGAAGTACGACAGGGACTGCTGTATGAGTCAATTACTAGACGGTTTTAAAAATACCCATTGCGACTTAGTCTTACTTTGTTACCAGTTGCGCATTTTTCAAATACCCCACTAAAATCTTTAGGATCACTCTACTTTTGGCTAGATGCTGACCATTCTCAACAATGGTCATTTGCGAAACCATCGGTCTTTGTGCTCAGTAACCGCTCTGTGTTCTTTAGTAAATTGTTCTTTGGTAAATTATACTCAATACCTTGGTTTGTTTTAAATGCAATTTGTGATTGGGTGATCACTCCAAAGCCAATGTTAATATTATGACTAAGTTGATATCTTGGTATAAAAGAAAGCTCTTTTAATAGCCCAAACCTATTTCTAAAATAATATTTTCAGTTGGAAGCTGATTCAAAGCGGCCAAATACTCTTTTTGCTTGCAACCACTAAACTTTACACCTGACTTCAGCATTTTAAATTCTACGTTTTGAAAAGCCCAAATTTGCAACCAGTTCAAAGCTATTGCGAGCGCATCTGAACTGGCAGGACGATGGCGCGATAACAGCGAAAGTGCAGCGACGATAACTAATCTCAATTCAGACATTCAAATTGAGCTAAACATTTTGTACTTTAATTATCCTATATCTAATTACCGTTAATGCAGTACTAACTTGGTATAGAAATGCATACCAATCTAACAAACTAATATTGAAGATATAAGCGCAGACTCTCTTGTACTTTGATGCCAGAACATTACAATCTTAGGCTGTTAGGGAAATACTGACGAAATAAATTAAAATTATAAAAAATCATTTGATAGGAAATTATGAACACTAAACTAGCAGCGCTATTAAGTAGTGCGGTGATAGTTGCATTAAGCGCATGTAGCGAACCCACAACACCCGCTAAAACCCAATCAACACAGTCCATATCCGAGACAAAATTGGCACAACACAACCCATTATTAGCAGAGTTTACAGGCCCTTATGGTGGTGTACCTGCTTTCGATAAGATGGATTTGGCAGATCTTAAGCCAGCATTAGAAAAAGGTATGGCACTCAATTTAGCTGATGTTGATGCCATAGCAAATAACCCAGAACGTGCAAATTTTCAAAATACTATCGTGGCTTTAGAAAAATCTGGCAGCGATTTAAGTAGAGTATTTCGCTATTGGGGCATTTGGAGTTCAAATAAAAACAGCCCTGAGTTTCGAGATATCCAAAAAGAAATGGTGCCAAAAATCTCTGTATTTAATTCAAGCATTACGGGTAATGAAAAGCTATTTGCTAAAGTGAAAGCAGTCTACCAAAGTGAAGAATTGAAGACTCTTACCCGTGAAGAACAGCGAGTCACATTGCTTACCTATAATAGTTTTGCAAGCAACGGCGCAACATTATTAGGCGAAGCCAAGGCACGATACGCAGCAATTAATCAAGAAGTAGCTGGGTTACAGACCCAATTTGCTAACAACATATTAGCTGACGAAGAAAACTATGTGTTGTTTCTCAATGACGACCAATTATCGGGTTTATCGGAGTCCTTGATTTCAGCTGCTGCAAACGCTGCAGAGAGTCTTGGAAAAGAAAGCCAATATGCCATTACTAACTCTCGCTCATCAATGGATCCGTTTTTAACCTACTCTGACGAACGAAAACTAAGAGAAAAGGTATGGACAACCTACTACAACCGAGCGAACAACGGTGATGAATTTGATAATAACCAGCTCATCAAAAACATCCTTAAATTACGTGATGAACGTGTTGCATTGCTAGGTTACGATAATTACTCACAGTGGCGCTTAGAAGACCGGATGGCAAAAAATCCAGAAAACGCCATGGATTTAATGAAAAAAGTTTGGCCAGCAGCCATTGCTCGTGTGGATGAAGAAGTGACAGATATGCAGGCAATAGCGGACGCTGAGGGCGCTACATTTAAAATAGCGCCATGGGACTACCGTTATTACGCCGAGAAAGTACGCAAAGATAAATATTCTTTAGACTCGGACGAAGTGAAACAATATTTACAATTGGATAAATTACGAGAAGCAATGTTTTATGTTGCGGGCCGGTTATTTAACTTTGATTTTATGCCTGTGCCAGAAGGTTCGGTGTCAGTATTTCATGAGGATGTTAAAGTATGGGAGGTCAAAGACAAAACCACTGGTGAACATATTGGCTTGTGGTACCTAGACCCCTTTGGTCGCAAGGGAAAACGCTCAGGTGCTTGGGCCACGACCTATCGAAGTCATACTACATTTGATGGTAAAAAAACGGTACTTTCTTCTAATAATTCTAACTTTGTTAAAGGCTCAGAAGGACAGCCAACACTCATATCTTGGGACGATGCAGAGACCTACTTCCATGAATTTGGTCATGCCTTACACTTTTTATCTGCCACTGTTGCTTATCCAAGTTCACACTCTGGCGTACGCGATTATACTGAGTTTCAATCACAATTGTTAGAACGTTGGTTAACAACAGACGAAGTGATTAATAACTACTTAGTGCATTACAAAACAGGTGAACCTATACCTGCTGATCTAGTGGCCAAAATCAAAAAAGCAGCGACTTTCAATGAAGGTTTTAAAACAACTGAATACATGGCTTCAGCTATTATGGACTTGTTGTACCACACAACTGATCCAGCTTTAATCGAACCACAGACTTTTGAAAAAGAGCAGCTGACCGCTATAGGTATGCCAAAAGAAGTGGTTATGCGTCATCGCAGTACTCAATTCGGTCATGTATTTTCAAGTGAAGGGTATTCGTCTGGCTATTATGGTTATATGTGGGCAGAAGTACTTACATCTGACGCAGCAGAAGCATTTGCTGAAGCGCCGGGGGGTTTCTATGATAAAGACGTGAGTAAAAAACTGGTAGATCACTTGTTTTCTATTCGTAATGCTATGGATCCAGCAGAAGCCTATCGTTTATTTCGTGGACGTGACGCTAAAGTGGAAGCATTGATGCGAGATAGAGGTTTTCCAATTACCAAGTAACAATACACATATTATGCAATCATAAAATGATGTATGGGCTCCCTTTACCGCAAGGGAGTCCGTAACAAGGCAAGGAGTTTTTACAGACGGACGTCCATGCATCAATTTTTTAATAATGGGTTTGAAGGCCCTTCGCCCTCATTAAATTTCAGACTAAGTAGATATCTGCTCGGCAGCAATTTGCTTTAACGCCTGTTCAAATGTTTCAGAAGGCTGACCACCACTGATCAAGTGTTTATCATTCACTATGACAGCAGGCACCGAACTCACCCCAGCCGATTGATAAAATTTTTGCTGTTTCCTCACATCAGTCATGTACTTATCTGAATCCAATATTTGTTTAGCTTCAACCACGTCTAACCCAATACTCTTAACGACAGATAATAATTGTCGATGATCACTAGGATTACCACTTTGCTGGAAGTACAAATCAAACAGCGCCAACTTTAAATCTGTTTGTTTGCCTAACTGATGTGCCCAGTGCAACAAACGGTGAGCATCAAAAGTGTTATAAATACGACCGCCGCCACGATTGCCAAATTGATACCCAACAGACAAGCCGCGCTCTCTTATTGCCGCACGGTTTTGTTCACTTTGTTCCACAGTAATGCCGTATTTTTGAGTAATATGCTCAGTAATTTCCTGTCCTTCTTTTGGCATCTGAGGATTGAGCTCAAATGGTTGCCAAGTGATATAGGCTTGGATATCTGGAGCTAAATTAGACAAGGCATGCTTCAATGCTTGATAGCCTATAATGCACCAAGGGCAAGATACATCGGATACAATGTCTATTTTTAGTTGAGTGTTCATAATTCTCCGTTTTTGAATAAGCTCTACCAAGGACAACCCATTTGAATTTTCATCTCTAATCTTTGAATTATAGAAGTTTATGTGCTCAACTTCAGAAAATTTTAGTGCTCTGTGGATTAGCGAAAACCAGCGATATCATTCTCAATAGTTTGCTAATAAATCATCAGAAAAACAGTAACTATTATTTCGAGACTTATATTTAATACTGCCAAAAAAAAATCAAACATTTAACGTATTTTGATTTTTTTTACTGCTTAAATATCCAATAACGTAAATAACCAATCAAAAAAGATAGCCATTAAAAAGATAATGATTAAGCTCCATACTGAAGGTTGATGAATATCATATAACTGTACTGTTTTAATGTTTGTTGGAAAACCTTATTGTCGGGGAAAAAATAGCACGTGGAATGTCCTCATCAATGCACATTTACTTAGTGCTGCCAGTTCGCTTTAAGATGAGACACGCGGTTCGAAATAAAAAAAACTAGGTGCGTCGTCTTCGAAAACAGCTTCGTCACTACCATTATAGTAGTTGAGCAAGTTTTGAATATTGCCCTCAAAATAACGGTCAGTGGTTTTCTGGAAACCTATAAAAACATACACTGCCTCGGTTAAATAGGCATCAATTTGTTTAGCATACTGGTCAGCCACGCCGGGTATTTGAATGCCTATCGGTACACCGCCACACAATAGTATAATCCTTACATAATCTGCTCAGGGTTTTAACATCTATACTCACAAATGGCCTACAATACCTTTTGCGCTTTGAATTGGCTTGCTGCTGAGGAGATGAACTTCTATAGTAAACAAAAATCTAGAATAAGGAGACGAGTTTGTTAAAATTCATTGTCATAGGGCCTTTGTTACTTGCAATATTGTCTAGTGCGTGGCTACAGGCGCAAGACCTAAAAATTGAAAATCATGTCAATGTGCAAAGCTGTCCAGAAAATTTTTATACCTTACCACTGTACCCCAACGCTAAATTCTGCCAACTATTTGCTGAAGAATTGCCTGCCAGTATGT
>OOGO01000212.1_pt1 | contig 9363 bp, 5 predicted proteins | sample 1670401 | NCBI WGS metagenome assembly OOGO01 (sample SAMEA98149168, study PRJEB22522) | marine metagenome | biome: marine biome; feature: marine water body; material: sea ice | place: Arctic Ocean | collected 16-Sep-2015 | depth 0.9 m | reverse complement strand
GACTTCTGATGCGAATACAGTGCCAATACAATATTACCGTGGATGGCGAGCCAGGAGCCATCAGCAGCAGCGGAGACATTCGATACGTGGTTCAGGAAAGCTTCTTCATGGTCGGTTGCGGTATTAGCTCCACCGCTGACTACCGGCTGGATGTCGCGTGCGATATCTACCCATTGAGGCGAGCTGGTCGCTACATCACGACCTATCCAGTTCCTGCCGCTTCTAGCCTTTACGAAATGACCGAGTTGGTTATTTGCCGTCGCTGAATGAATATTCTAGATCTCAACTCTAAACGGGTCAAACTCCGGGTTTTCACAGCAAAATGCTGGCTAGAGGAGTACGGGTAGTGGGTGCTTGATCCAACGGCATCAAGACTCTGAAGGCAGTGATGGATAGCCGAAGTGGGGAGAATTGACGTGGCGTACCACAAAGTTCAACTTCTACTAGCATCTTATTACAGCTGTGCCTCGGAAAGGTCATATGGAAGCGAAGTCTTCCGACATCCCCTGAAACATATCAAGTTCAAAATGGTACTCGATCACAGGATTTGTGATCGTGATCGTATGGAACATATGGACTCGAACGCTTTGATTGGGATACTACCCAGGCGCGAGGGAACTCATTCCTAACACTGCGCCTTATTCTTCTGGTAACCCAGTGCTCATAAAATTCTTCGCAGACGCTGCGTTTTCCCTGCGAGTCGACGGAAGCATGGAGAATCACCTACTTGGAGTTGATCTAGAATCAACCCATGTACGTACCTACAGTAGTAGGCATCAATTTGTAGTTTCAATCGCTAGAGCCTTTCTCCACAGGAGTTGTCGAGCTTGCTACTCTATTGTCTGTGTCAAACGTACCGAAAGACAGTCGGATAGATCTTGCTTGGTCGTGTTTCGAAGTGAGCAATTGTCCGTGGAAAGCGGTAGTACGCAGTGGATTAAGGATCTTTTATTAGTCTTCTATCAGCTACAGTAAGAAGCAGCTGCTCTACCAGGTGCAATATCTTCCATGACTATCGCATGCTCCCATATATGGATGCCCTGTACCAAGACCACCCATTAGTCAAGAGTGTGCACGTCCCTGTGCACTTCCCTGTCGTAGAATCAAACTGGTGTTGGTTCTGTGCTATCACCACGCCGTCCTGAAGGACTATAAGTGCTAGTGCAGTGTTGAAAACGAGAGCTCTCTTCTTCTCGTTGCTCGCTTTGTCGCTTGCTATGGCACTGGCTGCAGTAGCCCGAACCGTGTTTCTTCCGTCCGCCGGCAGGAATAGTGGAAGTCTGCAGGATGTATGCGCCTCTACGATTGGCTTATCCAGCATCCGCTGCGTAGTCTATTCGAGGCGCGGGACAGGTGTAGTTTTGCTGTCGGATCATGCATGCTGGACACTGACCGAGGCAGCAGTACTAAAGGACAAATATGATGACCGAATTTACTTCGCTGACCCGGCAAGCTTGACACTATCACTATCGATGTCTCCAGTAAGAAAACGTGGCCTTCGGCCTGCATCAAGGAGGTCAACAACTTGCAGTATAACCAAGGAAACTGACTACCGCTTATACGATTGCCCGTGATAAAATCAGAAACAGTACCCTATGGCTATACCTAGATCTACTGCGTACCGCTTCGCACGGACCATTGATCGCGTCAAACCAAGACCAAGTGAGTTATGTTCGCATCTGTTAGGTAAGACCGCTACACACAATAGAATAGCGAACCAGACAGCTAAGAGGGAAAGACTACCGCGAGGAAAGTTACATAGAAAGAAGAGTCATAACTCGTAAATCCACTGCTTACCGTACCGCTTTACACGGACCGTTGCTCGCGGCAAAACACGACCAAACGAGATCGAACCTCGTCTGTTTCAGGAATGTCAAGACACACAATAGAGTAGCGAGCCCGACAAGTTTCTGGGAGAAAGGCTCCAGCGACGAAAGACAACACTCCGTGCTACTTACCTCTACGGTAGCTGGAGTCGATAAATGAATATTCTAGAGATTTCAACTCTAAACGGGTCAAACTCCGGGTTATACCAGTAGGTGCTTGATCCAACGGCATCAAGACTCTGTAGGCAGTGACTCCAACATCAATGGCCATGAGCTGAGTGAAGCTTATCTTATCTAATGTATTAACTAGTGTTACCCGATACACCAACTGCATGCATAGGTACATCTTCTCAGATTATCAGTCTTAGTCTTGTTCTACAAACAAGCTAAGGAAGATCCTCAGGACAGAGGAAAGAACCATGTGTCAAGCATCCAATACTTCTCCATCCTCTTCAACAGCTTCTCCGAAAGACTTTGCTGTGTAAAATTCCCGTACAACTTCAGTATACGAAACTCAACGTCTTCAAGAAGTCTCGATCGACTCTACCAAGTGACCTGTCGAAAATGGAGGTGAGTGACGATAAAAGGAGTCTCCTTGTCGACGAAAGACAAGACGAAGAAGTTCAAGAAAGGGGCGGGAGCGGAAGCTGGCACTGAATGCTTAAGATTACCGCGTACAGTTATGAGCAGGACATCCGAGACGACAGAGATCCTATCGGTACTGCCTTTCAGATGGAACGCACAAGGAATTATAAGAGTGCCGAGGAACTCGCGACGGTAAGACGTAAAGCGTCATCTGCGCTATCAGCTAGCACCGACGGCAACTTTGCCTGGCGAGAATACGTCGTGAAGGCTCGAGACGGCCGAAACACTTGGCATTGCCTATCCGACTCTCAAGTAAGAGGACGCAACGCTGGACCAACGATGGAAGGCTTTTGCTCGAAGGACCTTCGAGAGTACTGCGAAGCCACGCCACCCTGCAACGCAACAATGGAACATCAGAACAGCGATAACTCACTGAGACAACACGCATGCAAAATGCGGTGGCGATTATCATAGAATGCAACACCTCGTCCGATGAAAGGCGAGCAGCGTAAATGTGCAAGCGCAAAATACACGATAACGATGCGTCCAATCGTTCGGTAACGACGGCTGAGAGTAGCGAGAATAATGCTGGAAACGAGACCGTTGTGGCTTACGGCTAGGCTCCAAAAACCTAGGAACCTTCGCAGTCACACCGAGCGGCCCGATCTCCGGGGCAAGCGAACTATTCAGTTTGGCCAGATATGCGCGAATCAAAACGACGATGACGCACAAGCGCAGAGTTATTGCGACAAAGCAAGCCAAGGCGACAGGACGAGGAATCCTGGGCGAGAACCTAGAGCGGAAAACAAGCGTGCTTGAGTGTGACTCAAACGCGGACGCAAACGGCTGCTGGATAATTCTACATTCTAGTGACAAATTCTCATCACTCAGGAACAAAATACGCGAAAGCGTAACAAGGTATACTCCCTACGACGATTCATCGACCAGCAAGATGTATATCCTACAAGTCGTGCAAAGACTCTGGCCGGGGCCCGAAAACTTATTCATAGTACCCAGCCAGCTCCGCGCAAACGAACGGACTTCAACTTGATGACATTCTGCTTCGCTATTGTCGAGGTAAGTGTCTCAACGGCATCCGCGATCCTGAGATGGGAAGATCCCGAGACGGGAGAAAGACGGCGATCACATTCCATATCACCATCAAAGGCGGCGCCAAATCTTTCGACAAGAGCTCAGTCTGAATTCGAATGTCTGAGCTGCGACAAGATCTGGCTAACGCATCCTAACAAACACGGAACACGAACGCCGACAACATCGACAGACCGGAGGAGTAGACCGAGGCCAACAGGTAATGGCTTTGCCAATGCCACGGGGAGACGAGTAACCTCCAGTCTCGCCCGATTATCCGCTGACTGAAATGAGAACATTTCTGTCCCAGCTGCAAAGCAACACGCAATCAGTACTATAAGTATGGTCTTACGACGGCTTAAGTTCGACCCCAAGGAACAAATGAAACGGTTCGGCGAATTAAACATGTGCCGGTCGCCAACACACTGAAGTCCATCACACCGCACGCGTTGCGAGATGTTTATATGCCTTTAGCAAGACGCTACAAGACGGCTTTCAACAGATACGCTGCCGGCGTCTATGAGACAAGTGTGAAATCCAAAAGGGAAGAATCGACCTGAGGCTGGGATTCGACAGCCCGCAAGAAAGCGATAAGGCGACACATGAAGCGACGCAAAACCCAAAACCATTATGGGACTTCTGCTCCACTTACTCAAGCAAAAAGGTTAGTGCTGGCTCTGCATCGCAACCCAGACGGACGACTCGATGCGCCGAAGTAATGACAGGGGAGACACAAGATATCTCAGAATACCTGCATATATAAACCTGGAGAAAGGAAAGAAATGGCCAAGCAGTCGCAAGAACGACGGCCAAGCCTATACAGCAATGCACTGCTGTATCGACATTGAGCTTGATGGCAAAGTCGCAGCCGACAAGGCAGCGCTGCATAAAGATCTATCAGACCAAGAACGATCAGGACTATCACAGCAATGAAGATTGCGCTTGAAGGCGCAGCCAACAGCCGCGCTGCACTTACAAATATGCCACCAAGTGATTTGATTTAACGTAGAAAGCGGGAACTATGTGTTCCGTTGGTCGCGTGGCGGAAAGCATCAGGAAGACGGGACGCCATCCTCCGTAGCTACAATTCCGACAAACGACTGGATATATCAGACGGTGACAAGTGTAACACCTCAGCACAGAGTGCTAAAACAAGCTCAGACAGTGACAACCATAACACTTCAGCACGTAGTGCTATGCCAAGCTCAGCCGGTGCCCACGAAATCACCGCAGATACAATGACGGAGAATCACGATCGCCCCGTCGGTTGCGTGCTTGGAAGAAAGCACGACGCAGACGGTTCATCCGTTGGCAGCTACCACCTCGACCTGAGAGTCGACACAAGACAGTACAAGGTAGAATTCGACGACGGTGCACGAGAAGCATACGTCAACAACACGATCGCCCAATCATTATACTCCGAGCTCGACGACGACGGACGACGTCGGTACTCGTTCGATTGGATCATCGGGCATAAGCGAGGAGAAGGCGAATCAAGAAAGTCCTCTAGAATGGAGGTAAAGTCCTCTGGAATGGACGCCAAGTCCTCTGCAATACACGCCAAGTCCTCTGCAATACACGCAAGTCCTCTGGAATGGACGCCAAGGTTTCTGGAATAAACGCCCAGTCTTCTTGAATGAACGCCAAGTCCTCTGGAAAGAAGGCACACCTACCATGAAAACGTTACCAGCGATATGCGGCACATGAATATGCCGGATTGCGCTGACTGCGAGTATGCAGTCCAAAACAGGATCGTCGAAGGAGCTGCATTATTGAAGAATTTGATGGTGGCATTCGACATCCTAATCTCGGGTGCGCCGGAAGCGGGGAGATCCCTGTCCGCATACGAGTAGTGTACACAATCAAGATTGATTTGACACAGAAGATGACTCGCCTGGTGCGTCGTCTTAGGAGACGGTGTACGATTGCAGATAGACGACCTGGAAACGGACATAACAGATATCGGCACCGCCTACCTCTATGCCGAAGGCAGCGCACACTTAATACGCGTTCGCGGCATGGAATTCGGAACAATGGCGGGCCAGTTCGAGCCCTTAACGGAATAAAGGCGCGAGAGCCTCATAGAACCAACATCTGGAGGGCAAAATTCGCAACATAAAATACGAATGCTGATCCCATCTTATGACTACGAGAGACAAAGTCGATGGAACCCAGTACTACTGCTGAGCCACAAGTAGAATCTTTTGTGTAAGGTAGGCCTTGAGAATCTTGCCGCACGAGGAGCTCACAGCGACTGTGCCGAATCAGGTGATCAACGGCAATCAAGGCGCATTCAATCACACGGTATACCTTTACTGACGACCCGTAGAGGTAGAGCCTATACTGTACTGCACTCAACTTACTCTACAACAGTACAGTATGATATGATATACTGCACGATTCCGATACTTGCCGAAAAGGATTAGAATAGACTTCGACTATTTCTGTACATACTGTAGCTACCGTACAGGACAGCTGCTGCTGCACTACCGCGCCGGTACAGTACGTAGCTGCGTCTGCGTATACAACATAGTAACGATGCACCCACCCTACCGTCATCATCATCTACCCCGGTAGGTAGGTATAGTGCCTTTCGACGCAGTAGAAAAATTGAACAACAAAAGTTTGCAAAAGAACAACACCCGGGATTCCAACGTGGTCCCCCACCGTAGTACTAACCGGGCCCGACGATGCTTAACTTCGCTGAGCAGACGGGAAGCGGTGCTGTCATCGTGGTATGGTCGTTCCTACAGAGAAGCATGTGTCCAAATTATCTAAACACAGTACGTACACTACCTACAATCAGGTTTCAAGACGGCACCTAAAGTAGCTAGACGCAATCTGTATCCATACCTACCTACCTACCTACCTACCTACCTACCTACCTACCTACCTACCCACCCACGTATATACAGACATAGATACTTACATAGTGCACAGGTACGAGTGTGTGTGTAACTCAGCCTTCATGGCGCGAGAGGTGAATTGAATTAAATTAAAGTGCTTACTTTGTTGGTGGGAGGGTTCATGATGGTGGTTTCAGATCTTTGTCTTGCTGCGACCATTACCGTTCTACCGGGAGGTCCCTACTTCTACTAGTCCAGGTCGTTCCTCGATATGAAGTCGATATCGCGCTGTCTAAATCAATGCATCCACTTGTCGAAGACGCCGTCGTTAGAGGGAGAGTCCAGTAATCCAGCACCTTGTAATGTACGGACGCGAGACTTCCTCGTCCATAGATAGCGTCTTTGGGCCTCGTGGGAGTGCACCCTATGGATTTAGCATGTGAGCGCAAGAACTCTCGAGCAAGCCGACCACCGGGCCTGACGGTGACCTTCTTGAGGAATCTTATAAAGCGGACGTCGATGATGATCTACTCCATTGTCAGTAGCTTAAGATCGCGGAGGATTGCTTTCATTGTGATATGTTCGAATCTGCAGTCCCATCTCGTGACGAGTATTGAAGATCAATTGGACCACTAACGGTTCCGCCGATCATCTGCTCTTCGTATTCATCCCGATTCCGTACTGTAGGTACTCTTTACCGGTAGAGAGCCATACATCGATACATACGGAATGTAGCTTTTGGTATTAGGATCTAGTCCAGCTACATTCGTAGTGTGCTCATGAACAGTAGGTACGGTATCTACGACTCAATCCCGCAAGAATGGTAGCCGGCCGGAATGATCGAAACCCGGAGACGGGCGCAGTTGAAAGCGCTCTACTTCTCACGCCGAAGCCTCTGATATCCCGGAGACCGGTGCACTGGTGGCCGGTATGGCATACGCTGGGTGTAATTAAGGAACCAGTGCAGAGGTTATATAACTCCTCCTCCTCCTTATGGCGCGAGGCGATTTAATGCGATGCGCTTAGTTTGCTGGTGGTAGCTTCAGATCCTTGTTCTGCTGCGCGGCTTTTTCTTTCACAGGTCCCTTTTTCTAATCCAAGTTGCTCGTCAATGTGACTCCTGCTCTTGTGCTCTCCAAATCAATCGATAGAACAGCGGCGGCGTTAGAGTCCAGTAAGCCAGTGGCGTCTCGTGCATAAACCTACGGTCCAACTGCCTCGTATGTACCCGTTTGGATTAACCCACGCCAGTTTAGCTTGTGAACGTAAAACCTTTCGGTGATGCTCTGCTTCATTGTTGGTACTTCGAGGTGTTTGAGGATCGGCTTCACTGTGAAATGTTTGAATGTCTTTCAACACCGTGAAAGCTCCTGTAGCAGCTCGAATTCGGGTGGCAATGTCGGAGCTCTCCTCAAGGTCGGGTGTGATTTGCGATTTGCGTTCCAATGCATCGAAATAAATGGCAGAGACAGATGAAGGTGGTGTCTAGTCTAGTCTAGTCTAGTCTAGTCTAGTCTAGTCTAGTCTAGTCTAGTCTAGTCTAGTCTAGTCTAGTCTAGTCTCCGACAGCGTAGTTTTAAGTTGTCGACGGGTCCGGTGACGTGGTCTGAGGCGGTATGCCGAACGGTGCGGTGTCCGAGGACACTCGGTTTAGTTCCGTTGTGCGTCGATTAGCATTAGTAGCGTTTGTAGCGTATGTACGGTACCGGTACTGCCGGTATAAGAAGACAGCAGAAGACAGACAGATTAGTTGTTAGGAAGAGAGAGAAAGGTGGGCGAAAGGGCGTGGCATGATGATTGCTCTCTACCCGTGGAGAATACTCTTGCGCCCCGAGAAGGATTCAAAACCGATGCAAAGCACCCGGATGTAAGTATTAGAGGACAAGACGGTGACGCTTGAAAGTACCCGGCGGATGAAACTACTGTATTATCGCTCGCTTGCGTCGGTAGGTAGGTAGGTAGGTAGGTAGGTACCTACCGGTAGGGTACATACTGAAAATAGACCAGCGTGAGGAGAAGGGAATAGAGCGGGTAACAAGCGAAGCCGGTACAGGTACTGTACCATAGTTCCATACGGGTGAGTAGTCTACATACCGTACCGCACGATACGTAATCTACGGTAGACTACATGAAATGGATTTGGTTCGATCGGTGTAGTGTTCAGTACGGTTGTACATACCAGCAGCCAAGAGTACTTGTAGGTAGGTGCATACATATGCAAATGCAGGAGAGATGGATGGTCTACAGTAGGTAATCAGAGATAGTCTAATGTAGCCAAGATGCGTCAATGGCGATGAATATGCCTTGTCCGTACCGGTAGAGCTCTTGGCGGAAAGCACTGAGCAGCAAGTTATCCGTGGTGATAACAACGATGAATTGATCGGTGTCACTATTGCTGTCTCCACCGTCACAAGCGGAGATCGACTCGGAAACCCTCGCGATGTCGCCTCCTAGCGGCCGCCGCTTCTTCCATAATGTCGACGTCATCATCAGATGCACCATCAAGCCTCAACATCTCGAGGTCGATAGCACTGCCGCCAATGCTGTCGGCCATGTAATGCTGAGGGCACTAAGACAACCTGACATCATCATCATAACGAAAGATGCGCCACCAATTTCAGACAATAGTGTCCCTGTCCCTGCTGTACTCTACCGTACGTCGTTGTCTCGAGCGCGGGAAGCTTGAAAGCAATAGTGGCTATCGCAACGGGATCATCGTTGCAATAGTGTCGACGAGTCGTTGCAACAGTGTCGACGAGTCGTTGCAATAGTGTCGCAGCGGGATCATCGCTGCAATAGTGTCGCAACTATTGCGTCATCTACGCAACGAGCTCCTATCAGGACGAAATTGGCTTAGACCGCAGATTTAACGGTAAGAAAACAAACTGCTACTGCTACTGCTACTGCTACTGCTACTGCTACTGCTAATGCTACTGCTACTGCTACTGCTACTACTACTGCTACTGCTACTCCTACTGCTACTGATAATGCAAATGCTACTGCTACTGCTACTGCTA
>OOGO01000210.1_pt1 | contig 9383 bp, 8 predicted proteins | sample 1670401 | NCBI WGS metagenome assembly OOGO01 (sample SAMEA98149168, study PRJEB22522) | marine metagenome | biome: marine biome; feature: marine water body; material: sea ice | place: Arctic Ocean | collected 16-Sep-2015 | depth 0.9 m | reverse complement strand
AGCAATAGCAATAGTACGAATGAATTCAAAATAATCTAAGTCCTCAACATTTTCCATAGGTGTACCCTTCACTTTTACCAACATGTTGATCGGCACACTTTCTGGTTGATGCTCAAGGTTAGCTAGTTGTACCAACAAACTAGAACGGTCGGAAGTGGTTTCTCCCATGCCCACTATGCCACCAGAACAGACATTCATGCCTGAGCTCCTAACATTTGCTAATGTATCTAATCTGTCTTGATAAGTACGAGTAGTTATAATATCGCCGTAAAACTCTGGAGATGTGTCTAAATTGTGATTGTAATAGTCAAGCCCAGCTCGTTTGAGAGACAAAGCTTGGTCGCCCGTTAACATACCCAAAGTCATACAAGTTTCTAACCCAAGCTTTTTGACTTCTTTGACCATTTCAGTCACATAAAGCATATCTCTGTCACGCGGGTTTCGCCATGCAGCGCCCATACAAAAACGTGTAGAGCCAGCTTGTTTAGCTTCTTGTGCGCGCAAAATGACTTTATCCACTTTCATTAAACGCTCCTTTTCTAATCCTGTATCATAACGTGCGCTTTGCGGGCAATATTTACAATCTTCTGGACAAGCACCGGTTTTAATCGATAACAACGTGCTTACTTGTACTTGATTAGGGTCAAAATTTTGTCTATGAATAGTTTGCGCTTGAAACATTAAGTCGTTGAGTGGCATTTTAAAAAGTGCGTTTACCTCTTCAATTACCCAGTCATGTCGAATTTTAGTTTGATTGGGTGGTGATGGAGTATTTAAAGACACATTGTTTAAAGACACATTGTTTAAAGACATAGGACTACCTTGGTTTTAGACTTTACTAAATGATTTAAGGCGCTTAGTCTATGGCTCAGAATATCATTGTCAACTTAATATCAAACAAAAACTTTACAAGTGAACATATTTTGACCAAAAAAGATTTATTCTTCGATCAACAACATATTTGGCATCCTTATACCTCGGCAATCAATCCCCTTCCCTGTTACGAAGTCACGGGTGCTGAAGGTGTTTACATTCATTTAGCAACAGGTGAAAAATTAGTAGATGGTGTATCATCTTGGTGGACGGCTATTCATGGTTATAACCACCCTAAGCTTAATCAAGCAGTTAAAAGTCAAGTTGATGAATTTTCTCATGTCATGTTTGGTGGGTTAACGCATAAGCCTGCTATTGATTTATGCCGAACTTTAGTAGACATCACACCTCAAGGCTTGGACAGAGTTTTTTTGGCTGACTCAGGCTCGGTATCAGTGGAAGTGGCAATGAAAATGGCGTTGCAATACTGGGCGTGTCAAGGTAACAGCCGTAAACACCGATTTATTTCGCCCCGAAATGGTTATCATGGCGATACATTTGCTGCGATGTCAGTCTGTGATCCGATTAATGGCATGCATAGTCTATTCTCTGATGTTCTAACTCAACAAATTTTTTCACCTGCACCACAAACTCGATTCGATAAACAATGGAATGAAGATGACATTAAGCCCCTAGAGCAGCTTATTCAAGCGCATCATAATGAACTGGCAGCGTTGATAATCGAACCCATAGTGCAAAATGCCGGTGGTATGCGAATTTATCATCCTGAGTATTTAAAACGCTGTCGACAGCTTTGCAATGATTACGATATATTATTAATTTGCGACGAGATTGCCACTGGCTTTGGCCGTACAGGGAAGTTGTTTGCCTGTGAACATGCTGATGTTAGCCCAGATATTTTATGTCTAGGAAAAGCATTAACGGGTGGTTATATGACATTAGCCGCGACACTTTGTTCTGAAGATGTGGCTCAAGGGGTGTGTCAGGGTGAACCAGGCGTATTTATGCACGGTCCAACATTTATGGGCAATGCCTTAGCATGCTCGGTAGCAAATGCTAGCTTAAAAATCATTCAACAGAATGATTGGCAGACCCAAGTGTTTCAGATTGAAAGACAACTGCGAGCTGAGCTAGAACGTTGTATTCATCTAGAGGTAGTCGCCGATGTTAGAGTGATTGGAGCTATTGGCGTTGTAGAGTGTAAATCCGCTTTGAACGTAGCTGAGTTACAAAAAGCTTTTGTGCAACAAGGCGTTTGGATAAGACCTTTCGGAAAACTTGTATATATTATGCCGCCCTACATTATTAACCCGAAACAACTGAGTCAACTGACACAAGCTATATATGACGCGCTCAAATAAATTTTATCACTAGAATTTCGTATCAAGTATCTTTAGTGAAAAACAACTGGAACCTGCTCACACAGATGCTGAAGTTGTGCTTGCAGTAACTGTGTTACAGGATCTTTAGGACACTTGCGAATAAAATATTGGTAGTCTGCAATGGCCACCTGAGTACAATCCAATTGATGTAATAAAAAGCCTCGGTCTCTTCTTTCATAAGGGTCGTTGGGACAAAGATTAACCAGAAGTTCAACTGCGGTTAACGCGTCAGAGTAACGTTTTTCGTTGATGTATGACGCTTTTAAATTGTGAAGTAATCTTACAATAGTCTCATCACAACTAGCTTCTTGAAGTGCTTCCTCAGGCATTTTTTCATCTTCTATTTCATCTAAAATTGAAAAATATAAACGCTCTAAATCTTGACGACTAAGTTGATTACCATTTAATGGGTCTAAATAAATCTCAGGTTGATGATTTACACGACACTTAATCAAAAAATGTCCGGGAAAGTTCACACCACATACGTCAAAACCAAGCACTTTAGCCATAGATTGAAACACAATGGCAAGACTGACAGGGATACCAGTACGGTAATCAATTACATGATGCAGTAGACTATATTGACATAAAAAATAGTTTTTTTGATCACCGCTAAAAGCTAATTCCACATAAAAAAATTGAACAAAACGTTTAAAGTTCTCTAATGTGATATCCGTTGAACTAATAAATTTTTTTGTCTGTAAAATTAGCAAATCGAATTTGCGTTGATATTCATCAAGATGGCAACTATCAGGCTCAAACACATTAGCCAATTGGAAATTTGCCATCAAACAATCTCGTTTATCGATAGCCCGTTTAAAATTTTTCAACTGTTCTACCCCAATTTATACACTTTCTTTTTATCGGTTTAAGTGGAGTAACTTTTAATATAAATAACGACTAAAACATAAAAAAGTTATAAGTCGCTGTTAGTTAATGAGATATGAAATTTTATTAATGCGTTCAGTTCGCATTGCATCAAAAGCGTCAGCAAGGCCAGTAATACGGCAAAATATATGAATATTTCTCCCAGATTTACCATTTGGATAACCTTTTCCGTTCCAGTGCTCGTGATGGTCCCTAGCGATGAGTGCAGCCGTTTTAATCAGAGGACGATTAGAATCTTTAAATAAGTTATAACCTATCTCTGCATGGTGACGAATTTCTACCATTTCATCTTCATTAAGTTTGCTAGGGTTCAGTATTATGTTTTCTGAAATTCTAATTTTCCCAATAGCATATAAGGGAACTGCCAAACATAAGGTTTTTAAATCGTCTTCAGAAAGCTTGGCTGCACGGCCTAAAACATGACAAATTTTGACCATACGTTGTGTATGATTTTCGCTACCGTAACTTGTTCTTATTATATCCGCTAATTGCTCAATAATTTCCTGTTGTGTATCTTCAACATCCTTTTTTAACAGCACGTTATCAAATGCGACCTGCACATTTCGAGAAAACATGTCGACTAAATTTTCATCTGATTTTGTCAACTTTCTTGGTAAGCCAGACATATAAAGCAGTGAACCTTTCTTCGTTTTACCACCACAATAGGCCACCAAATACTCGTCTTCAAATATGATAGATTTATTTACATAAGCTTGCTGACAAGAAATTAACTCTTTCCCATCGATCACTTGCTCAAGCCTTTTACCTTCTGTATTTGCATATTCTCCTTTACCCGTGAACACAAATAGCTCCGAAGAATTATATTGTTCAATAGGCTTTGGACCAACAACAGCTGAGGTTAAGTATGCAGTATCTTGGGTGCCCCCCAACAAAGAAGCCAGTTGTTGTAAAATACCTCGAATAAAACTTTCTAAAGAATGAAAGCTAAATAAGTTGGCGGATGCCAAAATTATTTTTTCTAAACCTTGTCTATTTTCTTCAATAACAATAATATCTCGATAAGATCGAAGAGCGGCAAGGACTACCGTAAATAGTTTTTGAGAAGTCAGCTCAGTCTTAGATTTATAATCATTAATGCCGTAATTAATAATTGCATCACGTTCTGGAGCTTGACCTGGTTGGCCTGTGCGTAAAATAATTCGGGTAAAATGGTTATTCGCTTCGTTTCTAATAAATTCTGCTACTTTTAAACCTGCGTCATCAGTCTCCATAACAACATCAAGAAGTACCACTGCTATGTTTTCATGTTCAAGGAACATTCTTCTTGCTTCTTCACCATCAAACGCTCCAATAAATTCAAGATCCTTTTCTTAAAACACAAAACCTTCGAGAGCTAGCGTAGTTCAATATAAAGCAAGAATAAAAAATTAATGTTCCTTATTTTTCTACTTTTCCTAAAGAAACACGTGGAAAACCATTTAGGTCATATTCGTTTCGAATTTGAATAAAGCCATGTGCAGTAAAAATATCTCTTATCGGGTCACTTTGCTGATAACCATGTTCAATAACTAACCATCCATCAGTAGCTAAGTAGTGCTTACTTTGAGAAACAATTAAACGAATGTCATCAAGACCATCTGAGCCAGATGTTAAGGCACTGCTGGGCTCAAAACGCACATCACCTTGAAGTAAATAGCGGTTATTGTCTTCGATATAAGGCGGGTTTGTGACTATTAGGTTAAATTGTTGATGCTCAACGGCAGAAAACCAATCACTTTGAATAAAATGGACTCGTTCGAGTTTATGAATGGTGGCGTTATCTTTAGCTAATATAACCGCTTCAGCAATTTTATCTAACCCAGTTATTAACCAATTAGGTTTTTCACTCGCCAACGCCAATGCAATAGCGCCCGAGCCGGTACCTAAGTCTAGTACTTTTGCACATTCAGCCAAATCAAGAGACAAAGATATTTCAACTATCAACTCAGTTTCGGGACGCGGTATTAAAGTGGCTGCAGATACATTTAAACGTAAAGTCCAAAAATCTCGGTAGCCAATAATATACGCAACTGGATGCCCTAAAATCCTTTGTGACATGTAATGTTTAAATATTTCTGTCTGCAATTTATCTAGGCGCTTTTCAGGCCAAGTGTGTAGATAAATAACTTCTCGCTGTAAAGATGCGGCCAACAAAATTTTGCTGTCAATTGCAGCACAATCATGCAGGCCATCATCACTTACATTATGGGAACTGAGCTGCTCTCTGGCCCAAGACAATGCTTGAGCAATGGTTAATAACATATTGCCAAGAACGGTTTATTCATCAGAAAGTGAGGACAATAAATCAGCTTGATGTTCTTGCCTAATAGGTTCCAATACGGCATTGAGTTCACCAGCAATCACATCATCTAAACAATAAAGAGTTAAATTAATCCGATGATCGGTAACCCGTCCTTGTGGAAAGTTATAAGTACGAATTCGTTCTGAACGGTCACCACTGGCCACTAGGTTTCGGCGTGTAGACGTTTCTTCAGCTTGGCGTTTATCTTCTTCTAATTGTGTCAATCGAGACTGTAATATAGCCATCGCTTTAGCACGATTTTTATGTTGTGAACGTTCGTCTTGGCACTCCACGACTATTCCTGATGGATTGTGAGTAATACGGATCGCAGAGTCAGTTTTATTAACGTGCTGACCACCGGCACCTGAAGCTCTAAAGGTATCAATTTTCAAATCGGCTTTATTGATTTCAATAGTCTCAGATTCAGGGACTTCAGGCATCACTACCACAGTGCAAGCTGAAGTATGAATTCGCCCTTGCGACTCAGTATCAGGTACACGTTGAACGCGATGCCCGCCTGACTCAAACTTCATAATCCCGTAAGACCCATCACCAATGATATTAGCAATCACAACTTTATAGCCTCCGTGATCGCCTTCATTAGACGTCACTAATTCGACTTTCCAGTTTTGTTTTTCAGCATAGCGACTGTACATTCGAAATAAATCACCTGCAAAGATAGCGGCTTCGTCCCCTCCTGCACCGGCACGTATCTCCACAAAACAATTACTTTCGTCATTAGGATCTTTAGGAAGTAATAATACCTGTAATTCTTGAGTAAATTCTTCGATACTTTGTTTAGCTGATTTATATTCTTCTTGAGCCATCTCACGCATATCTGCGTCGTCTTCTTGCATCATTTCTTGCGCAGATTCAAAATCTTTCTGAGCACTTTGATAGTCACGAAAACACTTCACTACACCTTCTAACTGTGAATATTCTTTAGTCAAACCTCTGTATCTGTCTTGATCTGCGATGACTTCAGCATCACTCAGCAAAGCTTGCACTTCTTCGTAGCGATCATCTAATACTTCAAGTTTCCGTTGTACTGATTCTTTCATTATATTTCCATGTGCGGACTATTTTAGCCGCTAATTATCTGATTTTTTTAGATCTAATGCATCTATAAGTAATTCAAGCTGCTGTGAGTTTTGTTCACTAGCCGCATTTTTCAAAGCTTTAGTAGGTGCATGAATTAGGCTATTGGTTAATTTGTTAGCAAGTTCAATTATAATTTGTTCAGCATTTCTGCCGTCTGCAAGCTGATTTAATGCTTTACTGACTAAGTTATCACGCTGCAACTCACTTTGATCGCGAAAACCTTTTATCACATCAATCGACGCTTGGCTTTGCTGCCAACGCACAAACTGTTGTACCTGCTGCGTCACCATTTCGTTAGCAAGGGAAGCAGCATCTTGTCGATTGGCGAGGTTTTTTTCTACTATTTGTTGTAAATCATCTACTGTATAAAGATAAGCATCATCCAATTCACCGACCTCTGGTTCGATATCTCGAGGCACGGCCAAATCGACTAAGAAAATGGGTTTATGTTTGCGTTCTTTTAATGCACTTTGCACTAAACCTTTACCTAAAATAGGTAATTGACTGGCAGTTGAACTGATCACGATGTCTGCATCTTTTAAATGCTGAGGGATCTGCGCTAGTGTCAAAACCGATGCATTTAAGGGTCCTGCAATAGCTCGAGCTCTTTCTAGCGTGCGGTTGGCAACAGTCAACGATTTAACATTTTGTTCAAACAAATGTTTTGCCACAAGACCTATAGTTTCACCCGCACCAATCAATAGCACACGACTCTGTTCTAGCGATGAAAAGATGTGTTTGGCTAATTGTACCGATGCATAGGCAACAGAAACTGCATTAGCGCCAATATCTGTTTCACTACGTACCCTTTTGGCTACCGAAAAAGTATGTTGGAACAGCCTTTCGAAATCTCCTTTGATAACACCAGAATTTTTGGCATCAGTGAATGCTTGCTTAACTTGCCCCAAAATTTGTGGCTCACCTAACATCATGGAGTCTAACCCACAGGCCACGCGCATAATGTGATTAACGGCTTGTTGGTCAGTATACAGATAGCTGTTGTCTTTTAATTCTTTGGGTTGTACACCATGAAAATTAGCAAGCCAAGTAGAAATATAATTTGTCTGTGTGTCATCAAGTTGTGCATAAATCTCGGTTCTATTACAAGTTGACAAAATCACAGACTCAACAGCGCCTGTCTCTTGCCGTAAGGATGCCAGCGCCTTCACTATTGCATCAGGTGAAAACGCTATTTTTTCACGCAATTCAATTGGGGCTGTTTTATGGTTAATACCAAAAGCAATTAGGGTCATGGAATGATTAGGTAAGCTACAATATGGGTTAGGCCGATTTAATGGCCGCATTGTACGCAAAAGGTAAAACTATTGAAAGCAATGTCACTTGTATGTTCCTATTACCTCAATCGATTTTATTATTATAGAGCGTTATTCAAATTGTGTTGCCAACTTACTACTTAAAAAAACAAACTTTATGTACATTTATCCTTGTTTTTTTTCTGGCGGGTTGTGGCACCCTATCTAAACCGACGGTCAGTTTAAATTCGACTATTCATCAGTTATCGTTGAAACAACAAGAAAGTTGGTTGATAAAAGGTAAGATAGGTTTTAGAAATTCTGAAAAAAATCAAAGTGCTAATTTTAGGTGGCAACAAAACCAACAACAATATCAGCTTAATTTGACATCTATTATTGGTACCTCACTACTTAATTTGAAGGGTGATAAAAAAGGCGTCACTTTGACCACTGATGATGAAATTTATCAAGACTCTGACCCTAGTTATTTAATTTGGCGGGTAACAGGTTGGCAAATACCTGTAGAAAAATTACGTCTATGGATAAAAGGACAACATCAAAAGAACGATAAGGTGCTGATCAGTAGTCAAGGTTGGATCAACCAATTGCAACCTATGTGTAATAAGTGCAAAAATTGGTTAATTAACTATGACAATTATAAATTAGTAGACGGTATATGGTTGCCTCATAAAGTGTTATTACAAAATAACAACAATCAACTGATAATCCGTGTTAATAAATGGGAATTGCATGAGTAAACAACCTTTGGACTGGTGGCCAAGCCCAGCCAAACTAAACTTATTTTTGCACATTAACGGCCGATACAAAAACGGTTACCATCAATTACAAAGCTTATTCCAAGTACTTGACTACGGTGATGAGCTTGCTTTTGAAGTCAATTATTCTAATGAAATTAAATTAGTGGACCCCATTGAAGGGGTCGCTGACAATGATAATTTAATAATCAAAGCTGCTTTGTTATTGAAGCAAAGTTTGCCAAATAACCCATCCCATAATTTGGGTTGTGATATTCATCTTAAAAAACGTTTGCCAATGGGCGGTGGTATTGGTGGTGGCTCATCAAATGCAGCAACCACTTTGCTAGTTCTAAATAAGTTATGGAATTGTCAATTATCTGACACAAACTTATCAACACTAGGCTTAACTCTGGGTGCGGATGTACCTATTTTCATTCAAGGAAAAACAGCTTTTGCGGAAGGTGTAGGTGAAAAACTACAGCAAGTTAGTCTCCCAGAAAAAAATTATTTAGTATTGTTTCCTGATAGCCATGTATGTACAGCTGATATATTTTCATTGCTTGAGTTGCCTAGAAATACAGCAATAATTAATTTTAACGATTATAGCTTTGCTAACACTCATAATGATTGCCAAGAATTAGTCTGCAAACACTATCCGAATGTTGCAAAAGCATTACACTGGTTGTTAGAATACGCGCCGTCGAGAATGACCGGCACTGGAGCATGTGTTTTTGCAATATTTGAAAATCGCAAGGAAGCGCTAGATGTTCAGGCTTTATTACCACAAGGCAGTACAAGCTTTGTTGCGAGTGGGGTTAACACATCCCCTTTACACGTAAAGCTTCAAACACAGAGATATTAAGTT
>OOGO01000205.1_pt1 | contig 9472 bp, 10 predicted proteins | sample 1670401 | NCBI WGS metagenome assembly OOGO01 (sample SAMEA98149168, study PRJEB22522) | marine metagenome | biome: marine biome; feature: marine water body; material: sea ice | place: Arctic Ocean | collected 16-Sep-2015 | depth 0.9 m | reverse complement strand
GGTTGACGGGTTAAAGCAATGGCTTCGCGTTTGAACTCTGGGCTATATTTTCTGCGTCTGGACATGAACACTCCTTTGGCACAGTGTGCCTCTTTTTAGGAATGTCCGCAGTAGCGGGGTAGAACCCCATTTGTTGAGCAATGAGTTTCGGACAGGTATCTGAAGGTTCGATCTGATCCAGTGTTGTGGACCAGAAGCGTACCTGGCCGTTGTCGGGATTCGGGCGTCCGAAAGTCCCTTCCATGGCACCCTGAGGCTGCTGATAGCCATCTACATGGTGTGCTTCTACCAAGCGGACAATGAAACGGTCGTCGTCCAACCCTTTACTGGTAAGTAAGGTCAGTTCTTCCTGCGTGTATTTGGGCGTAAATCCACCACGCCGGATTAGCCGCTTACGTGATGCTTTCAGGGCAGCCTTGGCCTCCTTGAGGCTATTGACCCTCAGTCGTCGGCTTTCCAGACTACGCACCTGCAACTCTGGACCTTCAGGCCTGGGGCGACAGGTGCTCTCGCACAGGGTGCCGGTGTCCACGCCGTAGTGATACCTGGTCTGATAGGAAATTTTCAGGCGGGCGGCCAGCTTGCGCAGGGCGTCGGCCAGCGGCGCCAGCTTTTTCAGATAACGCGGTGCCGCTGAGGCGGCCTTGGCTCCCACCGCAGCACCCAGAAAGATCGCCAGCACGGTTTCAAAGGCGAGACCTCCGGCCATATAGCTCAGTTCGGTGCTGTCCTGCGCCTGGGCGAAATCCACCGCAAATTGTCCCAGCATGTCTCTGGATTCAGGGTCACTCAGGATCAGTGCGGTGACTTCGTAGGCTTCCGCCAGTTGTTCGCGGGAAATGGCGTCTGGGTCGAACCCAAGCACTTCCACCAGGGCGCGTTTGTTGGATTCATCGAACTGTTGATTGAAGGTGTCCATCCAGGCTTGATCGGAACCATTCACGGTGGCGTTCCACGCGGCCTGAACGGCACGACTCAAATGGCCCACATGAGACAGGTTGGCCATGGCAAGGTTGTTGGCAATCAGGCCGGTGGCGCTGTCCCAAAGCCCCATGAAGCCCTGGGCGAAGTGAACGCCGGCTTTGAAACTCAGTGGAAGATCTTCGGTGCTGGCATCCAGTTTTGCCGCTTCACGGCGCTCGCGGGCCAGAATGCCGTCCATTCCGGCCTGAAGCTGTCGGCGCAGTATGTCCAGTTCTCCGGCCGGGGCGGGCTTGCCAAAGCGTACTTTGACGGAGGGGTCATTCAAGCCAGAGACTTTGGCGTAGCCGTTGGCGTCCAGCGTACCGGTGATGAAATCATCCAGGCCTTCCACCTGATATTCGGCTCCGGCGACGGGACTCCCATCGGGCCAACGATACAGAAGTTCAATCACTTGAGAGCCAACTTTGGGCTCCGAAGAGGCAGCCGGAGAGGATGATGGCTGGTAGGCGGGCTCGATGGCAGGGGCCAGGCTGTCGCTTTTCAGCGGCACGGCAGAGACACCACGGCGGGCCGAACCTTCCCAGTGAGCCTCGATTGCCTGGATCAACGCAGGTGGCAGGTTAGTAGCCAGGCTGTCCGGAGTTGCCTGGCGACCGCGGAAAATGCCATAGCTGCTACCGCTGGCATCAAACAACACTTGTTCGCCACGGGCCAGTTGTTCCAGCAACTCATCTGCTCGCTGTGCTGGGTCCATGTTATCAATCGGGTCGCGGGTTGAGATGTAGCGACTGAGTATGTCGCGAACGATATCAACCGCGCTGTTCGGGTGAACCAGAGTCAACAAAGCGCTGTCGGAGGCCGGGAGGTCCGTCACGCTGGAAAGACGGTAGCTCATGGGGATTCGTTCCCTGAAATTGAAAGAGGCCGGCAGATCCTTGCCGACGTGTAACCAGGACGTTAAAAGTTACCGGACCGTGGATTGAATGGCAAACGGGTTTTGCCATGGAAAGCAATAGATCAGATTCTCAGCCGAGATTTCTCGGCTTGTTCCGCACAACGCCATCCCACACAAGAGATAACGCGGGACCAAAAGCACCGGCGATATCTGTGATGACAGAAGTGGTTCTGCGGGTGGGCTGCCCAAAACTGTACGGAGCCATGGATGGCGGAGTCCAAGCGTCACATGGATGTGCCGAAGGAGCGTGTTTTGGGCAGCCCACCCGCAGAACCACCTCCCCCAAACTATCAGGCTAGGCAGCAGGCAACGGACAGCACCAAGCTAAACATCGCGCCGCAAATCCGAAGGAATCGGAAACTTCGGCATCTGGGGCTTCTCGCCCCGTCCCTTGCGGAACTGACGAAGCTGGAACACATAGGCAAGCACCTGGGCGATCGCCATGTACAGGCCATCCGGGATTTCACCCCCGATGTCAGTGTTGTGGTAAACCGCCCGCGCCAAAGGCGGCGTGCGAAGAATCTCCACCTTGTTCTCGCGGGCAATCTCCATGATCTTGAAAGCCGTTTCGTCCGACCCTTTCGCCACCACAATCGGCGCCGCCATCTTCTTCTGATCGTACTTCAACGCCACCGCATAATGCGTCGGGTTAGTGATCACCACATCCGCGCCGGGCACATCCTGCATCATCCGACGCTGAGCCATCTCACGCTGTAACTGGCGGATTCTGCCCTTCACTTCCGGCTTGCCTTCCGTATCCTTGTATTCGTCTTTCACCTCCTGCTTGGTCATGCGCAGCTTTTTCTGGTGATCAAAGATCTGGAACGGCACGTCGATCGCGGCAATGACGATGGTGGCACAGGCAAGGATGAAAAAGCTCCAGGCCATGGTCCACACAACATGTTCCATGGCCGATCTCGCAGGCTCTTCAGCGATGCTAAGCAGGTCATCACTGCGCAGATTCAATATCAGGATCGCTACGGCCAGCACCAGGCCGACTTTCAGGATGGCTTTGACCAGTTCAATCAGCGAACGCATGGAGAACATGCGCTTGAGACCTTTGAGTGGGTCCATTCTATTGAGCTTGGGGGCAATGGCTTTTCCGCTGACCAGCAGACCACCAATACCAATCGAGCCTGCGACTGCAGCGACGAGCAAGAGGATCAGCAAGGGCGCCAGGGACAGGGCGGCCTCCTTGGTGGAGGCAATCAGCTGGACGCTCATATGCCGGGTGTCGAAGATGGCGGAGCGCTCCAACACGAAGCTGTCGCGCATGATACTTTCCAGGGAAGCGCCCATTGACGCGCCAAACATCAGCAGGCCGCCGGCCCCTGCCAACAGAACAGCCATGGTCGCCAGTTCCTTGGAACGCGCAGTCTGGCCGTCCTCCCTGGCTTTCTCAAGCCTTCGGGGGGTGGCCTCTTCGGTTTTTTCCTGGCTGTTGTCGTTTTCTTCGGCCATGGTTTTCCGTCGCTACTAAGGCTGCCCTTGCAGGTTGCGCATGAACTCAAACGTCTCCCGGGTGTACTGCTCGAAATGTGGCAGAAAATTGGCGTGCAGTACCCATATGGCAAATAATCCAAAAATCAGGCCAATCGGAAAGCCCAGCGCAAAAATGTTCATCTGGGGAGCAGCCCGCGTCATGACGCCGAAGGAAATATTGACAATAAACACGGCGGTCACGGCAGGTAGGGCCAGCAACACCGCGGAAACAAATATCCAGCTGATGCGATGGGCAAGCTGCCACACACCAGTCTGCCCCAGACCTTCCAGGCCAATGGGGATGGTGCGGAAGCTCTCGATGAAAACTTCGAACGCCACCAGGTGCCCGTTCATCGCCAGATACAGCAAAGTAATGGTGATGGTGTAGATCTGCGCCAGCACCGGCACACTCACGCCGTTGGCCGGATCAACCATGGAGGCAAAACCAAGCCCCATTTGCATGGCGATCATCTGGCCGGCCACAACAAACAGCTGGAACAGGGCTGTCAGGGCAAACCCCATACCTACACCGATGAGGATCTGCTGCAAGGTGATCACAACCCCGTCAGCACTGAATGCATCCACCTGGGGCACGGGCGGGATCATGGGCACTACCAGGATAGTGATAATAAGAGCGAGCCCTAAACGAACCCGTGCCGGGACAAGCTGGGTGCCGATAAAGGGAATGACCATCATGAAGCTGGCCAGCCGGAACAGCGGCCACAGGTGTTGACCTACCCACTGGTTGATCAGGTCGGCTGATATCTCCGTGGGCATACCGGGTCAGCCGATCAGGTAAGGAATGCTGGTGATCAGACGGTTTGCATGATCAAGGAGCTGGGTCAGCATCCACGGACCGGCAACGATAATGGTGATCAGTGTCACCAGCAGCCGGGGCAGGAAGCTGAGGGTCTGTTCGTTGATCTGGGTGGCGGCCTGGAAGGTACTGACCACAAGACCAATCACCAGGCCTGGCCCAATAATCAGGCTTGCCAACAGCACGATCATCCACAGAGCTTCACGCAGAATGTCGATAACGGTTTCGGGTGTCATGGTCGGCTCTCCCCTATATCCCGTAACTGGCGGCCAGCGTGCCCATGATCAGGGCCCAGCCGTCCACCAGCACAAACAGCATGATTTTGAACGGTAGTGAAATGATGATCGGAGACAACATCATCATACCCATCGCCATCAGTACGCTGGCGACCACCATGTCGATAATCAGAAACGGAATAAACAGGATGAATCCGATCTGGAACGCGGTTTTCAGTTCGCTGGTCACGAAGGCCGGCAGCAGCACCCAAAAAGAGACGTCTTCAGCGGTGTCGTATTCTTCGTCGGCGATACGCATGAACAGGCCCAGGTCACTCTCCCGGGTTTGTGCCAGCATGAACTTCCGGAAGGGCTGACTGGCCTGCTCAACCGCCTCCAACGAGCTGAGTTCTTCCTGCATGTACGGCTGCAGAGCCACTTCGTTCACCTCTTCCAGGACCGGCTTCATGATGAAGATGGTCAGGAACAGTGTCAGGCCGAGAAGGATCTGGTTGGAAGGCGTGGACTGCAGCCCAAGAGCCTGACGCAGGATCGCAAACACCACGATGATGCGGGTGAACGATGTCATCATCATCAGCATGGCAGGCAGGAACGTCAGCGCCGTCATCAGCGCCAGGATTTGCAGGGATACGGAGTATTCCTGAACGCCCTCTTCCTCGCCCGGCGTTACCGTAAAAGCTGGAATACCGGGTATATCCGCCAGCGCAGCGGGCGCCCAGGCCGTAAGAATGAAAAGGGTCAGTAACGCCAGGATGCGCCCGGACACATTTACCGCCATGTCAGGAACCTTCCTTCGATGAAGAACCGGAGCCCCAGGATTTCCCGATCATGCCCTGGAGTTTACGGGCGAAATCACTGGACACAGGCTCACCGGCACCGACGACCGGTTCATCAAACACATGCAACGTGCGAATGGCTGAAGGCGTAACACCAATCAGAATCTGTTTGCCACCGACTTCGACCAGGGCAATCCGCTCACGCGTGCCCATGGGCATCACCGAGACCACCTTGATAGCCCGGGTGTTGCCGCCCGTCATCCCGCTCATGCGACGCACAATCCAGGCACAACCAAAGATAATGGCAATCACCGCCAGCAGGCCCACGCCCAGCGTCAGCATGGTGGCCACGGTATCCGGTGCGCTGGCAACTTCCCGGGCCGGCCCTTCCTGCTCCTGAGCGCGCGTCAAGGCAGGCATAAAGGCCGCCAGTAACACGCCGGGAATGCCATAACGGACAGCAGAACGATGCACCCGCACCATCCTATTTCTGCAACCGCTTAATGCGTTCGCCGGGGCTGATGACGTCCGTCAGGCGGATGCCGAACTTCTCGTTCACCATGACCACTTCGCCGTGGGCAATCAGGGTGCCGTTTACCAGCACGTCCAGCGGCTCACCCGCCAGCCGGTCCAGTTCAATGACCGAGCCCTGATTCAACTGCAACAGGTTGCGAATCGGAATCTGGGTGTTACCCACTTCCATGGAAATGGTCACGGGAATATCAAGGATGACATCCAGGTCCGGTGCGGGACCAGTGCCCTGGCTGAAGTTCGATCCCTCCGGAAACTCTTCCATAGGTGCCGCACGGACATTATCTTTGGCGTCGTCGCTGCCGTCATCGTCGTCGGTTTCTCCAGCCTCTGCCATGGCCGCAGCCCACTCGTCCTCGCGGCCATCTTCGTCGGCATCCCCCGACTCTTCCATGGCGGATTCCCACTCGGCGGCAAGCTTCTCGTCTTCGCTGAGTTCCTGCTCGTCTTTCTTATCGTCGTCAGCCATTGCGTCCCACCTTCAGTTGTTTTTTCACTTTGGGCACCGTCGCCCGGTCATGAATCCTTAGCGCCAGCTTGCCATCACGGGTTCCCATCGTGGCTTTGTAGACCGGAATGCCATTGGCAGTCAGGGTCAGTAACTCGGGGATTTCCACGGGGATGATGTCACCTTCCTTCAGTTTGGCAATGTCGCGAAGAGAAATGCGTCGGCGGCAAACCGTGGTGTTAATGGGAACATTCACGTCCTTGATGTCTTCCTGAAGCGCACTGACCCAGCGTTCATCCACGTCGTCAATGTCGCTCTGGACGCCAGCGTCCAGCACATCCCTTATGGGTTCAATCATGGAGTACGGCAGAGCCATGTGCAGCTCGCCACCACCACCATCAAGCTCAATGTGGAAGGTGCTCACAACCACCACCTCACTGGGGCTGACGATGTTGGCCATGGCCGGGTTGACTTCGGAACTGAGGTACTCGAAATCCACCTTCAACACCGCATGCCAGGCTTCCCGCATGTCATGAAACACCTGGTCAAGCACCATCTGTACGATACGGGTTTCCGTCGGGGTAAATTCGCGGCCCTCGATTTTGGCGTGTCGACCTTCCCCGCCGAAGAAGTTGTCCACCAGCTTGAAGACCAGCTTGGCGTCCAGCACAAACAGCGAAGTCCCCCGAAGCGGGCGGACCTTGCAGAGGTTGAGGCTGGTGGGCACGTATAGGGTGTGGATGTACTCGCCGAACTTCATGATCTGAACACCACCGGTGGACACATCGGCGTTGCGGCGCAACAGATTGAACAGGCTGATCCGGGTATAGCGGGCGAAACGCTCGTTGATCATTTCCAGCGTGGGCATCCTGCCACGGACAATGCGGTCCTGGCTGGCAAGGTCGTAGGACTTGATACCGGCTTCGTCGGTTTCATCATAGGTATCAATGTCGCCGTCATCCACACCATGGAGGAGCGCGTCAATTTCGTCCTGTGACAGTAAGTCCTGCATACGTTTCTCTGCCTGTGATGTCCGCCCTACCGGGCGCTGTTGCATTCTTTAGCTTGCCCTAGATTGTCTCTGGTACATCGCTAATGCATTTCTAACGCATTCTCTACTGAACGACAAAGTTCCTGAACAGCACGGCCAGCAAGGGCGGCTCCCCTTCCTGTTCCAGCGCGCTGTTAACGGTCGCCAGCATATCATCGGCCAGCGCCTTCCGGCCTTCCGGCGTCTGTAACTCATTAAAGTCCCTGCCACCGAGTACGCCGATCAGTTTGCTGCGAAGCAACGGCATATGCTGGTTGGCCGCAGCCAGTGCTGCCGGGTCCTGAGCCTCGAAAGCCAGATATACCTGGGCATAGCGTTGCCGCCCTTCGGCCTGCACTGTCGTGACCAGGGCCTTCTCCAGCACCGTGTAGGTGCTGGGCACAAACACTTCAACCTGCTCCGAGCTGTCTTCCTGTTCTGCATCAGCCATGCCCGGGATGCCACCGCCCAGAAACCACATGGTACCAACGACTGACAACCCGACTGCCAGAACAATCACCACGGTCAGCATCAGTATCAGTTTGAGCTTGCCTTTCTTTGCCGGCGCCTCAGGGGGCGCAGTGTTTTCAGCCATAACGTAGGTCTGCCAGAAATCCGTCAACCGGAACGGTTATAAAGAGGTTTAAGCAAAGGACGGGCCAGATAACCCCATCCTCCCTATCAGAACAGCAGTTTAGCGTTGCTGGGGAGGATGGGCAAAGGGAGAGTGATGCAGAATCATCAGGTGAAGGGGTGTCAGGCGAAGATATCAACTTCGCCTTTCCAGGTCAGATCAAGAGATTCAGACGGAAGATCCTCTTCGTCAAATCCGACATCGGCCAGTGCAGCGCCCCCGTCCTTGCTACCCTCCCCGGCATTGTCCTCGCCGGCTTGCTGCTGCGATGAATCACTGACGTCAAACTGGTCCAGTGACAGCCCCTGCTCACTCAGCATGTCCCTGAGACGGTGGCTGTGCAGTTCAAGCTGGTCCCGCACAGCCGGGTTGGCGGAATGAACGGTAATGTGTGCCTGCTCCTGCTGAACCTGAACCCTGACTTCCATGGGCCCCATATCAGGCGGTGTGAGATGTATTTCGGCGACAGACATATTCCGTGCTGTCAGCCAGGTCAGCTTTCCGACGAGCTTGTCCCCCCACTCCGCGTGACTGACCGGCACATCAATGGAGGTGGTATACCCTCGCAAGTTGGCAACCTCGGCAGGCACCTTTGCCGTATTCGGATTGGCCAGCTGCTGGTTAGCCAATTCTGCAGCGGCCTGGAAGCGCACCGCGCCTTGCAGCGATGGGGTTTCCTGAGGACGCGATGCGTCTGCCGCCACACCCGACAACAAAGCGTCGGTCAATGCCAGACCCGACGCAGCGCCTGAACCAGTTCCCTGCACTGTCGACAGGGCCTGTTTACCTGCGGTATTGCCAGGCAGGCCTGCAATCATTCCGGCAAATGCTTGCACACCCGGCAGTGCGCCACTACCGGCACCCGGGTTGCCACCTGGCGCTGCCGTGGGGTTTCCCCCCGCCGGCATCAGCAGAGCCTGAAGTTCAGCGAATGTCAGGGGAACAACCTCCTTCGGCGTCTCCTGATCCGCTAACGACGTGGAGACGACATCCGCAACTGGGATGGCTTCTTCTTTTTCTGCAGTCGATTTTTCCGGAGCCCCTTCCTTGCCCTGAGCCTCCGAGTTGCCAGCCTGAACATTGGTTCGCGGTTTCTCAGGGTCATCGGCGGGTTTGCTTTCGCCTTTGTCCCGACTGGTCTGGTCGGCACGGCCGGTATCCTCGGCGCGCGCCTGATCACGCTTTTCAGCCTGTTTCCGGTCGATCCTCTGCTGCTCCGCCCGGGAAACAGAGTCAAACGGGCTGTCGCCGTTTTTCTCCGGATTGCCAGAGACACTTTTCGAACCGTTATCGGCCTGTGGGCCCTGTGGGGAAGCCTGGGGAAGAACCATTTGGGACATGGCAACCTCTTGCCGCTTTTACTGGATGACGGTGGAATCTGAACGCTGCAGCCGCCCTTTCTGTGCGCTAATCCTGCTTTTCAGCGCACCTGTACGGTATCAAAGCAAAAGCGATGCCATTCGTTCACGTCACGCAATAAAACGCTTGAGTGTGCCCTCAACCTGTCGGAATTCATTCTCGATGTCGTCGAGCATTGCTCCGGCCTGTGACAATTGATTGTCGCGGCCCGCCTTCTCCGCCTCGAAACAAAGTTCGCCCAGTCGAGGGGCACCAATATTGATGCAACTGCCTTTGAAGC
>OOGO01000202.1_pt1 | contig 9538 bp, 7 predicted proteins | sample 1670401 | NCBI WGS metagenome assembly OOGO01 (sample SAMEA98149168, study PRJEB22522) | marine metagenome | biome: marine biome; feature: marine water body; material: sea ice | place: Arctic Ocean | collected 16-Sep-2015 | depth 0.9 m | reverse complement strand
CCGTCGACAACCACCGCAAGGCCCACATCAAGGGCAATGACCACGCCACCGTGGATGGTGAGAAACGGGAATCCATCGGCGGTGACTCGAGCCTCATCGTCAACGGCAGCCACCACAGCAAACAGGGAAAGAACCAGCTCATCGAAGCCGGCAGCGAAATCCACCACAAGGCCGGTATGAAAATCGTGATCGAAGCGGGTGCGGAAGTAACCCTGAAAGCCGGTGGTAGCTTTGTGAAGGTGGACCCCAGTGGTGTGACTGTGTCCGGGCCTATGGTGAAGATGAATTCCGGAGGTGGACCTGGGAGTGGTAGTGGCGTTGGGGCAAAAATGCCTGAAAAGCCCGACCTCATCGAGCCAGTGGCAGGCTCCAGGGTTACCCAGGATTCATTGGCTGAAACCGCTACCCGAACCAACGCCCAGCCCGACGGCAGCGCCGGTATTACGCCTTTCGTCACTTCCTCGGCGAAGCCCGGGAGTACATCGACTAAACCCCCGGTTATCAACGAAACTGGACGTTTAGTCGATGTCCGTGGAAGGGAAAATGATGATGATATGGTGAAAAGTGCATCGGCATCCGATAAGGAGGGCACGGCATGAACCAACCCCTGAACCTTAAACGAGAGCCGCTCGATAAAACCGTTCGCCTCAGGGCGGAAAATGACAAGGGCGAGCCTGCGGGGATGGTGCTTGCCATTCCTACACAGGAGGGTGGTTCCTTCATGGTTCCCGTTCTGGACGACTGGCAATCCACGGAAGAAAAGCCGGAAGGTGAGTTGGGCAATACCTTGATGAGTATTTGCCCCGTTGCTGAAGTTCACAGCAAACGCCCCATTGAGTCCGGTGGCGTAACGATCTTCGGTGGCCGCGCGGTGTCCCTTATGCGTCCCGGTTACCTCTATGTATTCAGGGGCCAGACACTTTGGCGGGAATTCGACATTGGTCCGGAAGGTACCCTTTGTGAGGTTGACCTGACCACTGCCCGCCAGGATAAGGCCGCCGCCCGTTTGCCAGTTGGAAAGCCGGTGACCGATTTTCTGGTGCCGGTTTTCATGCAGAATCGTTTTGAGCTTTCCGAATGCCGCATTGCCTATAGTGAAATCCAGTGGCCCTGGTCCTACATTGAGAAACTGGAGAGCTCGCCAGCGCTTCTGGAGAAGAGGGCCCTGTCCATCGCGCCTGCCTGGGCTGCTGCCACAGACGACAGCTTGAACTTCGACAATGGTTTCCCCGCCTCAGCTATTACTTCAGTACCCGCTTTAAGGCCGCGGGACCTTGGTATTGAGTTGATGCTGCAGGACTCGTTCCGGTTCACACCCGAATTCCAACGGCCCGACAGCAGCGAGTTGGCCTCACGGCTTATCCAGAGGTGGGCCCGAATTCCTGACGATAAAGAGGGCTCTGACAACCCACCGCCGGACCTGACCCTGGAAGCTGAACCTGCAGATGACGCCCTGACCAATGCTCGGGAACACAGTGCCATCGTGTGCGTGGCCATTCCCGACCCCCTGTTCCGGTTACGCCATGCCCTGGCGCAATTGCATCTGGCTCTGCATTACCTGGATGCCATCGACCTGTCCCTGAAAAACCGGCCGTTGATTCATTCCGCCACGTTGATACGCCAGGCGCTTTTTGATCCACAAACACCGGCCTCCGACGACCGGGTTGAGACACTGCGGGCAGCGGTGGACCGGGAAAAACTCCATAAAACCCTGGACCAGAATGAACGCGCGAAGGTACTCGAGGACATCACCGTTCACCTGGATACCCTGGAGTCGCTGGTCAACAGCGGTGAATTCGACGCCGCCTGCAGTGATTACCTGAACCACAACGACCTGGGGCCCTGTGAAGCCTTTGCGCTCCAGGCTGACCTGTTAAACCTGACGCAGCAGTTGCCCGGCGTACTGAATGCCCACGGCCTGGACGCTCCGCCCATACTGACGCGACTGCTCAAGCAGAGCCTGGGAAAGAATACGCTGATAGCCGCCATGGCCGATGGCGCCAACAGCGAGCTTCCTCCCTTGCTGGCGCAATTAAAGGAACTGGCGGGCGACCAGAATACGCTGACGGAGGAGCGCCTGAACGGAGTGGGTCTCTCGTCCATCAGTGCGTTGGCCCAGCAATTGAAGCAGGAAGAAGACGATTCCACGGGTGACTCTTCGTCACCCGTTCCCGGCAGTGCGGCAGGCACTGCGGCGGGGATGGTTCAAGCCGCTTTGGGGGGCTGGAGTACAGCTGTGCTCAAGGGCGTTGAAGGTTTGCGCCAGAGTGGCGACTTGCTTGCCATCAAACTGGATCGCGTGTTCACGTCCGTCAAGGAAGCGGCCGAAGTAGCCGATCGCAACCTTCGAGGCGAGTTGCGGGTGATGCGCCGTGGGGAGGTTGATGTCACTCGCTACAGCATGGTGGGTGTCCATGGCAAAGGACTCTCTTTTGGCCTTACCGATGCAGATCTCCAGAGCGAAGCCCTGACAAGACGCAACGACTACCTGTTTGCAGACAGGACAGACGCAGCGGGTAATCGGGTGGCGTCCACCAGCCCGAGCCGGCTGATTGATGAAGGCGGAGAAACCCTGGTAAAAGCCGCCGCTCATACCTGGGTGTTTGTGCTGCCCATAGATCACCCGGAAGCCCGGAAATTCAGTGCGCTGAAAATTGATTGGGCGAACAAGGCCAAGGCGTTTGCGGATGGGCCTGGGCTATCGAGGGTGTTGGTGGGGTTGGCGGCGTATAATCTTGTTTCGGAGATGTGGAGTTGGAGGACTTTGAAACCTGGAGAGCAGGGCATTTCATATGTGAAATCCGTCGGGGCTGCGTTAGATCTTTCTGCGGCATTGATGAAGCTTCATGTTGTAAGTTCTCCGGCGGATGGCAAGCTGGTTGCAAAAGTCATACTAAGACCCCTTTTTGAGATTAAATCCGTGCCACTGATTGGCCCTTTCATCCAGAGGCGGCTTTTAAAGGTCGGGGCTGACACAATAGCCCGGACTATGGGGCTTGTTAATTTCTTTGCGGGCGGCGTAATGGTGGGAGTCAGCGCCTGGGACTGTCGCAACAGCCTCAGCCGTGGTGATATGGACGCTGCTCTTGGGCATGGTTTGGCGGTGGCCGGCGGCAGCGTTTTCCTCGCATCCCCTCTAATGGCCGGATTGCTGGCGGTACCCGGTTGGGGCTGGGCGCTGCTTGGGCTGGGGGCCGTACTGGGCGGTAGTGTATTTGCTATCGTTGCCACCGACAGTGAGGTTGAGCGCGTGCTGAAGCAGGGGCCCCTGGGCCTGGGGCCGGCCCACGAGGGGCTTCCTGCCAACGATGCCGTCTATTATCCTCAGTTGCTGAGCCAGCTTTCCCCGGTAACAGTATCCGCCGAGCGCTAGGGTAACCTGAGTGGCGCGGAGCAGGCGGCGTTTGCGGACCATAACCCCTCCCCGGACGACTACAGGGTGACGGTGCGTTCTCCCCTGATCAGCCGCTTCAAACTTGGCCAGCCAACGGAAGGCAAAGCCAAAGACAAAAACAGGAAGCCGGACCTGAGGCTGGGGATTCAGGAACTGGAGTATACCCACAGCGTAATGGATACCCCCGCCGGACAAGTCGATGAATATTACTTGGCTCGAAACACGCCTTTGAAAAAGGTGACAACCTGGGTCCCCGTACCGGCAGACCACGCCGTGCATTTTCTGGTAGAACGGCACCTGGCCGGTGGCGAAACCCACGCGTTTGGTCATAGTGAAAGACGGACCATCAGCCTGAGGGTTGTCTTGCAGGCGCGCATCGAGAGCGAAATAGGGTCATTCAGGGTCCCTATGCCGGTACTTGATGATTACGAGGCGTTTGATACCAGTCGCCACAGTGTGCTGCCGGACAAACAGCCCCAGGCCCTGAACCCGTTCGACAATGAGCCAGTGCCCTACTGGACCGTGAAAGAGGTTGCCGTGTGAGCGAGAATGGCCAGACACATCGCCAGGGGAAAACCGGTTTCCGGGCGGATCAGATTCCGGCATTGCCAGAGTCTCCAGAGAAACGTGAACGACTTGGTGAGGACCTTCAACCTGTCGGTGACTACGCCGGTATCGAGCCCTATTACCGGGTGTGTGAAGATGTAGGTGCCGTCCAGCATCAGGATCAGGAAGACCCGGATGGCTTTGCATCGGGGGAGTGGTGGTGGGATCAGCGGCAGATTCGTTTTCTCAATGGTAAAGCGTTTATTGGTCTTTCTGCTCTGCTGCTGTTGATACCTTATGTATGGGGTGGGGTGGTTTTGGTCGGTGGTGGGGTGCTCGTCTTATATTGCGCTGCCATGGTTGATCTTCCCGAGTTTTTGAAGTTTCTTTGGGGACTTTTTGTCATTCTGGGCTGGATGCCTTTATCCATCTATATACTAATTAAAACTATGCCATGGGTCATGGGTGGTTTCGCCTTTCTGCTGAGACCATTCGACAAGCTGCTGGGCAAACTCCTGGATCGCGGCCTGGAGTCAGGAAAAAGCGCCTTCAACCGTGAGACGGGTGAGGTGAGCTTTCCCCTGCCGGGAGGAAGGAGGCTGACAGCCCCGTTTGTGGAGTTCGATGCTTACGTGGAGCGGGTCATCCAGCAGGGCGGTATCTTCTATCGCCTGATGTTTGTTCACCGCTACACCGCCAAGCAGTTCACCCAAACTTCCCTCAGCCGGATCGAACCCTCGAAGGAGGAAGTCCTGGCCCTGTGGGACATGCTCCAGCGGTATATGGACGTATCCCAGCCGTTGCCGGATATGCCGAGGCTGGAACCCTTCCGCCACCTGGACCCCGTGACGGCGGAACACGACCAGAAAACCGGACGCAACCCCCGCTTCTGGCGCGACCTGAACCTGGAAGCCTGGAAACAGGGGGAAGGTGCTGACTGGCTGAAGCGTCAGGCGGAGTATCCCTGGGAGAAACGCACCTGCCGGCTGACACCGCAGTTGGGGAAGGTCTCCACTCAGGCGTACCGGGAGTTGCGCCCGCAAGACGCTTACCCTGTTTGATACCAGTCGCCACAGTGCGCTGCCGGACAAACGGCCCCAGGCTTTGAACCCGTTCGACGATGAGCCAGTGCCCTACTGGACCGTGAAAGAGGTTGCCGTGTGAGCGAGAATGGCCAGACACATCGCCAGGGGAAAACCGGTTTCCGGGCGGATCAGATTCCGGCATTGCCGGAGTCGCCAAAGAAACGCGAACGACTTGGTGAGGATCTTCAGCCTGTTGGTGACTACGCCGGTATCGAGCCCTATTACCGGGTGTGTGAAGATGTAGGTGCCGTCCAGCATCAGGATCAGGAAGACCCGGATGGCTTTGCTTCGGGGGAATGGTGGTGGGACCACCGCCAGATTCGTTTTCTTAACGGCAAGGCATTTGTAGGTCTTTCGGCTTTGCTGTTGCTCATTCCATATGTATGGGGTACCACCTTAGTTGGCGGTGGTGGCGTTGCCGCAGTGTACTATTTACTCGTTATTACAATCGATACGGCATATTTCCTTCGAGTTTTAGTGATTCTATTTGCAGTTTTCGTTTGGATGCCTGTTTCATTTTATATCCTCATCAAAACCATGCCCTGGGTTATGGGCGGCTTTGCCATGCTCCTGAGACCATTCGACAAGCTGCTGGGCAAACTCCTGGATCGCGGGCTGGAGGCAGGCGAAAGCGCCTTCAACCGAGAAACGGGGGAGGTGAGTTTTGCCCTGCCGGGGGGCAGGAAACTGACCGCGCCCTTTGAGGAGTTTGACGCTTATGTGGAACGTGTGGTCCAGCATGGGGGTATCTTCTACCGCCTGATGTTTGTTCACCGCTACACCGCCAAGCAGTTTACCCAAACTTCCCTCAGCCGGATCGAACCCTCGAAGGAGGAAGTCCTGGCGCTGTGGGACATGCTCCAGCGGTATATGGACGTATCCCAGCCGTTGCCGGATATGCCAAGGCTGGAACCCTTCCGCCACCTGGACCCCGTAACGGCGGAACACGACCAGAAAACCGGACGCAACCCCCGCTTCTGGCGCGACCTGGACCTGGAAGCCTGGAAACAGGGGGAAGGGGCTGATTGGCTGAAACGTCAGGTAGAATATCCTTGGAACAAGCGCACCTGCAAACTCACACCACAGATCGGCAAAATCTCCATGAAGGCGTATCGGGCTAAAATGGAGTCGGCTGGTGAATCGGGGCTTGCCGATTCCCACAAGTCAATTAACTAGATCGCAGGCTGGACACACAAAGCTAATCACCTGGAACCTCTAAGGAGCATCAATGTAATGGAAGACTTTGGCGGTGAGAAAGCGGAAACGAAAAAGGATCAAAACAAAGCTGCCCTAGAGTTTTGGGTGAGCTCTTTTTTGTTTGGCGCTCTTGTAATGCTCGACGAGAGAGTCGATGAATACGCTTTCGGTTATGTATTGTGGGTATTCTATTTCACTGCCGGCATCTACTTGAACAGATCGGTTCTCCGGAAAGCGACAGATTGGCACCCCAGGTATTACGAGTTGCAACACGTGACCTCACGAAAGATTAAGTATCTTCTATTGTGGCCTTTGGCCTACTTCGTCTTGTTTTTTCGCGTTGGAATGAATCGGCTGATATAAGAAACGTCCCTTAGCATCGCCGATTGAGCAGGAGTTTCAGGCCGCCTGCCCTTCGGGAGGCGACCACGTTTTCGGAAGGATACTTCTGAGCCTGGTGAAGTGCTCAAAAATCAATGCAGGGTTCCCGGTAAAGCCGGGGGCAGGCGTTGCCGTCTTCGCGGAACAGGTGGCACTTGATGGCCTTGATGCCCAGGGTGACTTTCGAGCCTTCCTGGACGGGGTCGCTGCCGTCGGTGCGCATGGTGATCACGCCATCCACGCCGTTCACGTCCATATGCACCAGGGTCTGATAACCCAGCCGCTCCACCACGGTGACTTCGCCGTCCAGGTACATATCCGCTTCTTCGTCGTTACTCAGGTGCTCCGGACGAATGCCCACGGTGACAGATTCACCAGCGGCCAGCTCATGGCCGTTGATGGGCAGTTCCAGGGAGTGTTTGCCGGGCATGGTAACGGTTACGGACTGGCTGCTGGCACTCTCCACGGTGCAGTCGATGAAGTTCATCTTCGGGGAACCGATAAAGCCTGCCACGAACCTTGTTGCGGGGTAGTGGTAGAGTTCCATGGGCTTGCCGACCTGGGCGATGGTGCCGTTATCCAGGGCAACGATCTTGTCGGCCATGGTCATGGCTTCCACCTGATCGTGGGTGACGTACACCATGGTGGCGTCCAGCCGCTTGTGCAGGCGGGAGATCTCGATGCGCATCTGCACCCGCAGGGAGGCATCGAGGTTGGATAGGGGCTCATCGAACAGGAATACCGTGGGTTCCCGAACGATGGTGCGGCCAATCGCAACCCGCTGGCGTTGACCACCGGACAGATCCTTGGGTTTGCGTTCCAGCAGGTTGTTCAGTTGCAGCAGTTTGGCGGCGTCGTTAACGCGCCGGTCAATCTCGGCCTTGTCAGTCTTGGCGAGTTTTAGCCCGAATGCCATGTTTTCCGCCACGTTCATGTGGGGGTATAGCGCATAGGACTGGAACACCATGCCCACTTCCCGTTCCTTGGGAGGCAGGTTGTTGACCTTGTCGTTGCCGATGTACAGGTCGCCCGAGGTGATGTCCTCCAGCCCCGCGATCATTCGCAGCAGGGTGGATTTGCCGCACCCGGAGGGGCCGACAAACACCACAAACTCACCGTCATCGATATCCAGGTTCACATTGCGGGTGACCTGGGTGTCGTCATAACTCTTGCAGATGTTTCTTAATGTGACGCTGGCCATAACGTATGTCTTCTTGTTTGATCTGTGAAAGCGGACTCAGAGTGTTGCGATCTCCACACCCCAGGGCTGAAGTTCCAGCTCCCGGTCATTCCAGGAACCGCCGACAAAATCCGGCGCGCCGCTGACTCTCTGGCCCGGGGCCGGAGCTGTGATTCGAACTTGCTGATCAGTCAGGTTCAGGGCAACCAGGAAAGTGGCGCCTTCATAAGTCCGGGTGTAAACCAGAGTGTTTTCGGGGCTCTCCAGAAACTCAATGTCGCCCTTCAACAGTACCGGTTGCTGTGCACGCCAGCCCAGGAATGTACGGTATGCCTGCAGGATGGAGTTTTCCTGTTCGTGCTGAACGGCCACCGCAGCACCGTAGTGTTCATCATAAACCGGTAGCCAGGGGCGTGCATCGGAGAAGCCACCATTGGCCTCTTTGTTGTGCCATACCATAGGTGTACGGCAACCGTCCCGGCCTTTGTATTCGGGCCAGAAGTTGATGCCATAGGGGTCCACCAGGTCTTTGTACTCCAGCTCCGCCTCGGTCAGCCCCAGTTCTTCGCCCTGATAGATGCAAACGCTGCCACGGAGTGTCAGCAGCATTGCCATATAGGCTTTCAACTGTTCGGGCGAACGCGCCTGCCAGCGGGTAGCAACCCGTGAAACATCATGGTTGCCGATGGCCCAGCAGGGCCAGCCGTCGGTCAGTTTTTTCTCGATGGAGTCGACGGTCTTATGGAAAAAGTCGGCTCCATGCTGTTCTGTCAGCAGATCAAAGGAATAGGCCATGTGCAGCTTGTCGCCGCCACTGGTGTATTCCGCCATGGTCTGCAGGGAGTTGTCGTCGCCGATTTCCCCAACGGTAGTCGTGCCGGGGTATTGGTCGAGCAGGGCACGCAGACGCTGCAGGAAGGCCAGGTTTTCCGGGCGGGTCTTATCGTACTTGTGGAACTGGTAAGCGTAAGGGTTTTCCTTGCGCACACCAATAGAACCCTCGGCAACGGCGTTGCTGGGCGGGTTGTCCCTCAGTTCCGGATCGTGGAAGCAGAAGTTGATGGCGTCCAGGCGGAAGCCGTCAACGCCACGATCCAGCCAGAATTTTACGTCTGACAAAACCTGTTCAACCACGTCCGGGCAGTGGAAATTCAGATCCGGCTGGCTGGTCAGGAAATTGTGCAGGTAGTACTGCTTACGGCGGCTGTCCCAGGCCCACGCGGAGCCGCCAAATACCGACAGCCAGTTGTTGGGTGGGGTGCCGTCGGCATTCGGGTCTGCCCACACGTACCAGTCCGCTTTCGGGTTGTCGCGGCTGGCGCGGCTTTCAGTAAACCAGCGATGCTGATCGGAGGAATGGCTCAACACCTGGTCGATCATGATCTTCAGATCGCGTTTGTGGGCTTCGGCAATGAGTTCATCGAAGTCCTCAATGGTGCCGAATATCGGGTCCACTCCGCGGTAGTCAGAGACGTCGTAGCCAAAGTCCTTCATCGGCGAGGTAAAGAAGGGTGACAGCCAGACTGCGTCCACGTTCAGGCTGGCGATGTAATCGAGTTTGGCGGTAACCCCAGGCAGGTCACCAATGCCATCGCCATTGGAATCGTAGAAGCTGCGTGGATAAACTTGGTAAATGACGGCTCCACGCCACCAGTCCGGGTTTTTCATCATCTTGCCTCGCTTAACACCCTGGCGGTGAAAGATTGTTATTGTGAGAGCGGAGAGCATCCGCTGGTATAGCTTTCATGCATAGTG
>OOGO01000197.1_pt1 | contig 9665 bp, 7 predicted proteins | sample 1670401 | NCBI WGS metagenome assembly OOGO01 (sample SAMEA98149168, study PRJEB22522) | marine metagenome | biome: marine biome; feature: marine water body; material: sea ice | place: Arctic Ocean | collected 16-Sep-2015 | depth 0.9 m | reverse complement strand
GTTTATGTCTTTAATATAGTTTTACCGAACCCAGTTGTTCTGAACTAATTTATTCTTTATTTATACCCAAATATTTGTTGTAAAGAAAACTCGAATAATAATCAAACAAAACCCTGTCCTAAAGCATGTTTATTGTATTGAAATACCGCAAATAATACATCACAACAAAAAGCACATATCTAAAAGACAATGACATTTTATACATTCCCGCACGGAGTCATTCAATTTAAAATTATATGATTAGCCAAAAAAACTATAACAACAGCTTTCTTCTGTATCTTACCCTACCAAATAAAAATACATAAAAAAGCCCAACTTTAGTACATGAAAGTTGGGCTTGGTATAACTGGCATGGTGCTTACATTAACTTTATTAGTAGAAAGAGCGTCCTTCCTCGAGCATCTTTTTCAAGCTATCTGCGGCGTAAACTTATCTCCAAGTAACCCTTGGTAATGCTCTAACCTAGCAACTACATGCGCAATGCCTAGGGTATGCATATAACGGAAAGGCCCGCCCAAGAAAGGTGGAAAACCGATACCAAATATAGCACCAATATCGCCATCACGAGCATTGCGCACCACACCTTCATCTAAACACATAGCGGCTTCATTCAACATCAACAATACACAACGTTCAGCTATTTTTTCATGACTCATTTTGCTTACTGGCGTAATACCTAATAATATATATATCGACGAGTCTACTTCTTTGCCAGGTTTCTTACCGGAGTAATCATAAAATCCACGTTGGTTTTTCTTACCTTTTCGATCATCCGCCAAAATTTTGTCGAATCCAGGATTAGATGCAAAACGGTCGCCAAACTGAGCCTGTAAGATAGGACCAATCTTAGTACCTACATCAATGCCTACTTCATCTAACAATTTAACCGGCCCTACTGGGAAGCCAAACTTCACCAAAGATCTATCGATGTGAGCAATAGGCTCTCCACTGAGGAGCACTTCTGCAGCCTCGTTCATATAAGGCGCTAAAATACGGTTTACATAAAAACCAGCACCGTCTTTAACAACGATCGGGGTTTTACCTTGCTTCTTGGCCAATTCAACAGTCGTTGAAATAGTTAGGTCAGACGTTTTGTCGTGAGCAATCACCTCAGCTAGAGGCATTTTATCCACTGGAGAGAAATAGTGCAGACCTATCACTTGTTGTGGTCTTTTGGCTTTCGCTGCAATTTGTGTAATTGGGATTGAAGATGTGTTTGAGGCGAAAATAGTATGTTCTGCACAGTTTGCTTCAATCTCTGCCACCATATTTTGTTTCAACGTTAAGTCTTCAAATACCGCTTCAATCACTACATCAGCATCACTAAAACCAGCGTAGTCAACAGAGCCTGTTAATAACGCCATTTGTTTTTGCATATCTGATTTATGCATAAAGCCGCGTTTTACTTTTTTATTCAGAATATCAAAGCTGTACTTAATGGCGTTGGCAATACCTTCAGAGCGAATATCTTTAATACGTGCTGCTAATCCCGCTTTAGTCGCGGTGACGAACGCAATACCGCCGCCCATCAGTCCACCACCTAATACCCCCACTTTTTTTAAGGATGCTGGTTTTACACCTTCAACACCGGTTTCTTTTTTCATGTCGGTAGTAGCAAAAAACAAGCTTCTAAGGGCAGCAGATTCAGGACTCATGACCAAGTTGCCAAAATGTTTGGCTTCAACGTCTAAGCCCTTTTTAAAACCTTTACTCAATCCCGTTTCGATACAATCGATGATGAGCTCAGGTGAAGGGTAATTTCCTTGTGTTTTGCTAGCGGTTTGTTTGCGCGCTTGCTTAAACATCAGATTTCGACCCACTGAGGTATTCTCTAAAAATTTACCCATTAGATCTAGTTTAGGACCATTACGTTTAGGTTTAGGCTTTTTCGCCATTGCAATAGCCACGTCTAGCAGGATAGATTGGGGAACCATATCATCAACAATGCCGTATTTTTTAGCTTGTTTGGCTCGCACTGAAGCACCGGTCAGCATCATTTTCATGGCTTGTTGCACACTGATCAGCTTGGGTAAACGCTGAGTGCCACCACTACCAGGCAAGAGCCCAAGCTGTACTTCAGGCAAACCCAATTGCGTTTTTGCATCGTCGCTACAGACCCGATAATGACAGGCCAATGCTAGTTCTAAACCGCCACCTAAAGCAGGGCCATGAATAGCAGCAACAAATGTCACAGGCATATCTTCGATACGTTGAAACATATCTTGACCGCCTTTAGCGATGGTCGTTGCGTCTTCTGCAGTTTCACAGGCAGCTAACATACTGATATCGGCACCCGCAACAAAGGAGTTGTCTTTACCGCTGATGACCACTACACCCTTGATGCTACTGTTTGCATTAATTTGCTGCAGCACAGACTCTATTTGTTCGGCGAACTCCACTTTTAGGGTATTCATACTTTCGCCGGGCACATCCATCGTTAAAATGGCGACGCCGTCTTCACGCACATCGAGAGTAAAGGCACTTTTAATTTCACTTTTCATTGCACTTTTTAAATCTGTTGCTTGATTATCTGTTGTCATATTTTCCACAGTTTCCAAACTTTCCTCACTTTCCAAACTTTTCACATTCTTCTCCTTAATCCGTTTCAACTATCATAGCTGCAGCTAAACCACCTGCGGCACAAGCCGTAAGCAAACCAGCACCACCGCCTCGGCGATTCAATTCATTTAACATCTGCGTAATCATACGCGTGCCAGTGGCGGCAAATGGATGTCCGTAGGCTAGAGAGCTGCCCATGACATTAAATTTATTCATATCAATTTCACCCGTCGCTTTACTTCGGCCTAGCTTTTCTTGAGCAAACTTATCACTAGCGAACATTTTTATGTTGGCTAAGGTTTGTGCTGCGAATGCCTCATGCATTTCAATCAATGTAAGGTCATTAAGTGTCATGCCAGCTCTATCTAGTGCCATAGGTGTGGCATAAGAAGGTCCCATTAACATGTCTTGACGCACATCGATGGCTGCCCAAGCGTAACTTTTAATATATCCCAGCGGGGTATAGCCTAATTCTTTGGCACGACTTTCAGTCATCATCAGTATCGCAGAGCCACCATCGGTAAGAGGTGTCGCATTGGCCGCGGTTACTGTGCCGTGCTTTTTATCAAACACGGGGCGGAGTTTGGCATAACCTTCAATCTTGGAATCAAAACGAATATTATTATCTTTTTCTAATGCACCTTTAAAAGGTTCTGCATAAGCGGTCATGACTTCATTGGCTAGCTTACCCTCATTCCAGCTTTTTGCAGCCAGAGTATGCGAGCGATGAGCCAAGGCATCTTGATCTTGACGACTAATATTATGGGACTTAGCCATCTGTTCGGCTGTTTGCCCCATAGATAAACCTGTGGAGTATTCGGCTACTGCAGGCGGTACAGGCATTAAGTCTTTAAGGCCTAATTTCTTGAGCACTTGCCATTTTTGCCCAACAGTTTTAGTTTTTGTTAAATCTGTTAAGGCTCTGGCTAATTTTTTGGAAACACCTATCGGCGAGACAGATGTTGAATCAGCCCCCCCTGCCACACCAACACTAATATTACCGGCCATCATTGACTCAGCGATATTCACGGTAGATTGAAAACTGGTAGCGCAGGCTCTGGATACACTATAGGCATCGGTGTGAACATTCATGCCAGTACCTAATACTATCTCACGGGCAATATTGGGTGCTTCAGGCATTTGCACAACTTGGCCGAAGACCAATTGTTCAATAATCATAGGGTCGACGTTATTACGTACTAACATTTCGTTAACCACCATTTTGCCTAAATCAACAGCTGGCACGCCATGAAAGTAAGTGGCCATTTTGGCAAACGGCGTTCTAAGGCCGGCAACAATAGCGATCCTATCGCCTTCTCTCGTTTTGACTATTTGCTTAGCTGTCATTTTATGCCCTTGTGAATATTCAAACCCAGTGGTCTGACCTGTAAAGTGGTGTAGATTGTACCTAGTTACGATTATGAGTTCAAGGTACCCCTAAATTCTTGATTTTATTCATATGAAGATTTCATGTTTTTAATCTTAAAATCACGCACATTCAAGTGTAGATAGTATTTTTAAATCCCCCAAATGAAGGTCATATATTTTAAGAGACTAGTCTCTCATAATTGTCAACAACATTAATTTATTCAAAATTAAGGTTTTAAAGCCTTGTAACATTGTTTTTCTTAAGGGGAACCTTATATCGGTTAATATTGTATGAATGTTGGCTTTAAATTTATATTTCTCAGTCAACCCGTCCAAACATTGATTCGACTTAATTTGAAAAGTTCTGAATATTAGTAAATTAGAAGGAAGTAGTTAACACTATGGCAGCCGCACAATTCAAACAGTTACAAACATATTTAGACAGCCAAGTCGTGGGTCAACAAACTCTTACACAAAATATTTTAGTCGCATTACTAGCAGATGGGCACTTGTTAGTAGAAGGTCCTCCGGGTTTAGCAAAAACCCGTGCCGTCAATGCACTTGCAAATGGCTTGGAAGGCGATTTCCATCGTGTGCAGTTTACACCTGATTTACTTCCAGCCGATCTGACCGGGACAGATATCTATCGTCCAGAGAATGGAAGTTTTGTATTTCAAAAAGGCCCCCTTTTTCACAATTTAGTATTGGCAGATGAAATCAATCGAGCTCCTGCCAAGGTACAATCTGCATTGCTTGAAGCTATGGCAGAACGACAAATCACTGTGGGTAACACTACTTATCCACTTCCTGAACTATTTTTAGTGATGGCTACACAAAACCCTATTGAACAAGAAGGTACGTATCCGTTACCTGAAGCCCAGCTCGACCGTTTTTTGATGCATTTAGAAATAGATTACCCAGGAGCTGAAACTGAATTAGAAATATTGCGCTTAACTCGCAATGAAGCGATGCATGCAGAGGTCGTTAGCCCTCCTAGCTTGAGCCAATCAGATATATTACATGCTCGACAAGACGTATTGAAAATTCACTTAGATGAGGCCTTAGAACAATACATCGTTCAGTTGATTATTGCCACACGCCAACCAGAGCGCTATGACGCTAACCTAGCGAATTGGATAGAATTTGGAGCTAGTCCTCGCGCCACTATCGCATTAGACAAATGTGCTCGTGCACATGCATGGCTAATGGGCAGAGATTTTGTTGGGCCTGACAATATTCAAGCTGTATTTCATAACGTGTTACGCCATAGGTTGTTACTCAGTTATGAAGCAGAAGCGGAAGGGGTCAACAGTAATCAAGTGTTGGACAAAATTATGCAGCTAGTACCTGTTCCTTAGACTAAGAAGGTAAAAGGAAGCTGAATGCAAGACATCATAAGGTGGTTATCTAAATACCAAAGCGACGGTGTGAACCTTGGGATAAAAGAACTTATCTACTACCAAGGCAAAACAGCATTATTAAATTTGTCTCCACGCAAAACGGTTCAAGCCAAACTTGCAGGGGCGTATTTGGCCAAAACCAAAGGCCGTGGTATGGAGTTTGACGAAGCCCGCCATTATCAAGCAGGTGACGATATTCGAGCCATAGATTGGCGCGTCACCGCTCGTACCGGTAAAACACATACCAAGCTTTACCGTGAAGAAAAAGAGCGGCCTGTCTTCGTACTCACTGACTTATCTTCAAGTATGCAGTTTGGTACACAGTTCTTATTCAAGTCAGTGCAAGCTGCACACCTAAGTGCCCTTATCGCATGGTCTGCTAGAAAGCGCGGTGACCGTATTGGTGGATTAGTATTTAATCAGCATCAACATCTCGAATGTAAACCTTTTACTCGCCAAAAAGCGGTGTTGTCACTAGTAAATAGTATGATAAAAATGCAACAGGGTTCACAAATTTCAAGGCAAGGCCAAGAACAAATCTCACTTGCTAATGCATGCGCAAGAATACGTAGGCTTGCTCACCCGGGAAGTTTGGTGTTTATATTGAGCGACTTTAGTCAGTTAGACGAACTGGCGGTACAACATATTGCGCAGCTAAGTAAACATTGCGAAGTGATCGCACACCCTATCAGCGATCCTTTTGAACATCAGTTGCCAAAAGTTAATTTTAGTCAAAGAGTGACGTTGAGTGATGGACTCAACAGACAGCAGATAGTGTTAGGTCAAAAAGACACCGAGGTGCAATACAACAACCAGCATCAGGCCCATTTTGATAAAATAGAAAACACGCTTAAACAATGTAAGGCACAGGTTTTTCCAATTGATGCTGGCCAACCCCTAGAATTGCAGTTAGCACGTTTCTCGGGGAGTAAAAAAAAATGAATCCACTACAAGACTTAAAAGATATTCGTATACCTACAGTTATAGAAAACTGGCCACTAGCTTATGGGTGGTGGTTACTTTTAAGCTTCATCATTTTAGGCATCTGCCTACTTGCTTTATGGCTAGTTAAATTTCGAAAGGTAAGGATAGCTAAACGCGAAGCTTTAAGAGCGCTGCAGCAAATAGATGCTTCGAGTTTAAATTGTGCATCTCAACTTAACCAACTATTAAAACGTGTGACCATGACGTATTTTCCTAATCATAACGTGCAAGAAATGTACGGAGAAAAGTGGACAGAGTTTTTAGCAAATGCACTTCCCAGCAGTAAATCTAAAAACTTTTCTGAATCGTTTGAGTTAATGCAAAATGAACTCTACCAAGTACACGCTGCAGAAAATATTTTATATGTAAGGTACTCAAAGTCTGTTGAAACGTGGATTAGGTCTGCCCTGCCCCCTAACAAAAATGTTGTTATCCAATTGGAGCAAAATAATGCTTGAATTTATGTGGATGTGGGCATTCTTTCTATTACCTTTGCCTCTATTAGCGTTATTGCTACCTAGCAAAAAACAAGGTCAAGAAGCAGCATTACGGGTGCCTAGTTTAACAGCTGGCATCGAAGCAAAAAGTCAGCGTAAAGGTGCAAAAAAACTGAGTGTGTTATTGGCATCATTAGCATGGATTGCCCTTGTATTGGCCACAGCTAGGCCACAGTGGTTAGGTGAATCTGTTAGTATTCCAGCCGAAGGACGAGACTTAATGATAGCAGTCGATTTATCTGGCAGTATGAAAATCGATGATATGCAGGTTAATGGTCGTCAGGTAGACAGGCTCAAAATGATTAAGTTTGTACTGAGTGATTTTATTAAACGCCGAGTGGGCGACAGATTAGGTTTGATTTTGTTTGCTGATACCGCGTATTTGCAAGCTCCCCTAACCTACGATAGGAAAACAGTAGAACAGCTATTAAATGAATCGTTAATAGGTTTGGTTGGTGAGCAAACTGCTATTGGTGATGCAATTGGACTGGCAATTAAACGCTTTGAAACCCGTAAAGAGTCGAATAAAGTATTAGTTTTACTGACAGATGGTCAAAATACAGCAGGAAATATTACCCCAGAACAAGCGAATGAATTAGCTATCAACAATGGTGTGACTGTTTACACGATAGGTGTGGGTGCTGACAAAATGTTGGTTCAAAGTTTCTTTGGTAATAGGCAAGTAAATCCTTCACAGGACTTAGACGAAGGTATGTTAACCGACATCGCAACGTCAACTGGAGGTCGATATTTTAGAGCCAGGGATGCAGAATCTCTCAAACAAATTTATGCCACACTCGACAAACTTGAACCTATTGCCCGAGAAAGTAAACAAATGCGGCCTTTACAAGCCTTATACTTTTATCCTTTGAGCTTCGCTTTGTTAATTACCATTTTGATGGGGTTATTTCCTCTGTTTAAACAGTTTTTTTTAAAGGAGGCAACAAAATGATCGAGTCTTTTTCTGCCTTAAATGAATTTCATTTTATTCGAGCACATTGGTTATGGGCGATAATTCCACTGTTGATAATTGTTGTACTGATCCGCTATGTACACAAACAACAGTCAGGATGGCAATCAGTACTTGCAAGTCACTTATATCAACATTTGATCACAACAGCAGGCATCAAAAAAGTTCGCCCTCCTCTAGTTTTACTAGGGTTTTGCTGGATCCTGGCCACTATTGCGCTAGCAGGACCAACCTGGGAAAGATTACCGCAACCGGTTTATCAGTTAAATACCGGTAAAGTGGTGCTAATTGACATGTCGTTATCTATGCGATCTACTGATGTTAAGCCTGACAGGCTAACTCGTGCCAAATACAAAGCCATTGATTTAGTTAATGCGATTACCGAAGGAGAGACTGGGCTAGTAGCATATGCTGGCGACGCATTCACTATTAGCCCATTGAGTTCGGATGCACAAAATCTTACTACGCTGATCCCCAGCCTGACGCCTGAAATAATGCCGATAGCCGGCAGTGATCCTGCGTTAGGTTTGCAAGCCGCTATCGAGTTACTCAGTAATGCTGGGTATCAACAAGGTGAAATTTTTTGGATCACTGACGGTGTTAGTAATCAACAAATGAAGGAGATAAGTGAAATATTCAATGATTCAATGTTTCGCTTATCTGTACTTGGTGTGGGTACCGAAGCAGGTGCTCCCATTCAGTTGGTTAATGGAGAATTGTTAAAAGACAGCCGTGGGGCAATTGTTGTTCCAAAACTCACGGTTAATAACTTAAAGTCTCTGAGTCGCAATGGTGGCGGACGATATGCTTCTATGCAATCTGACGATAGCGATATTAATTACTTAATTGAACAAACGCTGATTGAACAAAATCCAAATGAGAATGTTGAGTCTGAGCCAGAAAGCTTTGGAGATAAGTGGCAAGAAATGGGACCTTACTTATTGCTACTTATCCTACCCTTTGCAGCATATAGCTTTAGACGCGGTCTTGTAACCCTAGTATTCATTGGCATATTACTGCCAGCCTATTCCCCAGAGGTCCATGCAGATTGGTGGCAGGGTATGTGGAAAACGCCTGATCAACAGGCCATGCAAGCTTATGATAAAAACGAGTATGAGCAAGCAGCCAACACTTTTGATGATGATTTATGGCAAGGTACAGCTCACTATAAAAATGAAGATTATCAAGCGGCATTAGAGTCTTTTGCTCAAGTTGAGCCTACCGATAAAAGTTATATCGACGCCACTTACAATGCAGGCAATGCTTTGGCACATCTGGGTGAGACAGACCAAGCGATTGCCGCTTATAACAAAGTATTAGAGCAACTACCGGAACATGAAGAAGCCTTAGCCAACAAAACCTTGCTTGAAAAGCTCAAAGAACGACAAGAACAAGAACAAGAACAACAAGAACAACAACAACAACAGCAACAGCAACAAGACCAGTCTAACGAACAATCTGAAGAAAAAGAAAATGACGAACAAGATGGTCAAAAAGGCGATCAGGAGCAAGAGGGCGAACAATCTCAAGACCCCAAACAAGGAGAGAACTCAGAACAAAGTGAGTCAGAGTCACAAGACTCTGAACAGCAAACTCAAGCAGAACAAGAGCAGCAAAAAGCAGAGCAACAACAAGCCGACCAAACTGAGGCCGAAAAACAAAAATCAGAGCAAGAGCAACAGTCTCAAGCTTTGCAACAAGTTGAAGAGGACTTGACTGATGGACAACGAGAGCAAATGCAACGTATGCAGAATTTGCTCAATCGAATTCCAGACGATCCTGCATTTTTATTAAAACGTAAAATGCTCATTGAGTCTCAACGTCGAAAAACAGAAAGATTACCAACAAATATACAGGGGAATTGGTAGCAGTGAGTATGTCTAAAAT
>OOGO01000190.1_pt1 | contig 10000 bp, 9 predicted proteins | sample 1670401 | NCBI WGS metagenome assembly OOGO01 (sample SAMEA98149168, study PRJEB22522) | marine metagenome | biome: marine biome; feature: marine water body; material: sea ice | place: Arctic Ocean | collected 16-Sep-2015 | depth 0.9 m | reverse complement strand
CGTCTGGTCATCGGTTGCATCGGTGCGTCCCGGTGAGAATGGCACGTCGATGCTGTGGCCTACATCCTTGGCGGCCTTTTCAACCGCGGCGTTACCGCCGAGCACGATCAGGTCAGCCAGGGAAACCTTCTTGTTGCCCGACTGGGCATCGTTAAAGGACTTCTGGATGCCTTCAAGCGCCTGCAGCCCCTTCGCCAGCTGCTGCGGTTCGTTCACCTCCCAGTCTTTCTGGGGAGCCAGGCGAATACGGGCGCCATTGGCGCCACCGCGCAGGTCGGAACCACGGAACGTCGACGCGGCAGACCATGCAGTGTAAACCAGCTCGGAGACCGACAGGCCCGCTCCCAGGATCTTGCTCTTAAGGTCAGCAATGTCCTGGGCATTGATCAGTTCGTGATCGACCGCTGGCACCGGGTCCTGCCAGATCAGGTCTTCCGCCGGCACTTCCGGGCCGAGATAGCGGGTTTTCGGGCCCATGTCGCGGTGCGTCAGCTTGAACCAGGCGCGAGCAAAGGCGTCCGCAAACTCTTCCGGGTTCTTGTGGAAGTGCTCGGAAATCTTGCGGTATTCCGGATCCTGCTTCATCGCCATATCGGCGGTGGACATCATGATTTCCACGCGCTTGGACGGATCTTCCGGGTCCGGCGCCATGTCCTTCTCGGTCAAGCCTTTCGGTCGCCACTGCTGGGCACCGGCCGGGCTCTTGGTCAGCTCCCACTCGTAGCCAAACAGCACGTCGAAGTAGGTCATGTCCCACTGGGTGGGGCTGGGTGTCCAGGCGCCCTCAAGACCACTGGTGATGGCATCACGGCCCTTGCCGCTGCCATGGCTGCTCTTCCAGCCCAGGCCCATCTCTTCGATCGGCGCTGCTTCCGGCTCTGGACCAACTTTGTCGGGATCACCGGCCCCGTGGGTCTTACCAAAGGTGTGACCACCTGCGGTCAGGGCAACGGTTTCATAATCGTCCATCGCCATGCGAGCAAAGGTCTCGCGAATGTCACGAGCCGATGCCAGAGGGTCCGGGTTCCCATCCGGGCCTTCCGGATTCACATAGATCAAACCCATTTGTACCGCAGCCAGGGGGTTTTCCAGATCGCGATCACCGGAATAACGGCTGTTCGGCTTGTCGCTGGTGGCCAGCCATTCCCTTTCCGCGCCCCAGTAAATGTCTTCCTCGGGCTGGAAAATGTCCTCACGACCGCCGGCAAAACCAAAGGTCTTGAAGCCCATGGACTCCAGGGACACGTTGCCGGTCAGGATAAACAGATCGGCCCAGGACAGCTTGTTGCCATACTTCTGTTTGACAGGCCATAACAGGCGGCGGGCCTTGTCCAGGTTGCCATTGTCAGGCCAGCTGTTGATGGGCGCGAACCGCTGGTTGCCGGTACCGGCACCACCACGGCCATCACCGGTCCGATAGGTACCGGCGCTGTGCCATGCCATACGGATCATGAACGGACCGTAATGGCCGTAATCCGCGGGCCACCAGTCCTGTGAATCTTTCAGTACGGCTTCTATGTCTTTCTTGACCGCAGGCAGGTCAAGCTTCTTGAATTCTTCGGCGTAGTTGAAGTCTTCCCCCAACGGGTTCGACTTGGGGTTGTGCTGGTGCAAAATACCCAGGTTCAGCTGGTTCGGCCACCAATCGTTGACACCCGGGCCCTCGTCCTGCAGCTTTGTGCGGGCCCCGTGCATAACCGGGCATTTACCTTCGTTTCCGCTCATATCACTCTCTCCGTGGGTTGCTACCATCTCTTTTCTTTCAATGTTTCATTGATCGTTGTTGCACTGACAAACTGAACCAATCAGCTACCAATCTAGTCAATGTACTCCCATTTTTCACTATTAGTTCAGGTTGTTTTTTCGTACCAATGCAATAGTTTTTGCTTATCACCATATCTCCCGAGGGTTACCGGTTGATAACTGTGATCTGGTTGCTGAAGATCTATACTGAACACTCGGGGTTTGAAACCAGAGTTTTAAACGTTCACTGGCATAGCGACGGGAGTTTTGGATGAACACTCAGGAACAGCTTGAAAGCACCATCCGTGAACTGGTCTGCGAAGGTAAGGGCATTCTGGCGGCGGACGAGAGCAACCCAACCATCGCCAAACGGTTCAAGGCGGTTGGTGTGGAGTCCACCGAAGAAAACCGACGACACTACCGCAACCTGATTCTGGCTGCGCCGGGGCTGGGAGAATACGTCAGTGGTGTGATCCTGTTCGAGGAAACCCTGCGACAGCACGCGGACGATGGCGCCAGCCTACCCTCTGTGGCGGCAAAACAGGGCATTGTGCCCGGCATTAAGGTGGATAAGGGCAAGGGCCCGATGATTAATGCACCCGGTGATGAGATTACCGAGGGCCTGGATGGGCTAGCCCAACGGCTTGAAGACTACAAACAACTCGGTGCGCGGTTTGCCAAGTGGCGGAACGTTTACCACATCACCGATACCAACCCCAGTCGCGCCGCCATTGAGGCAAATGCAGAGGTCTTGGCACGCTATGCCGCCATCTGCCAGTCCTGCGGTGTGGTGCCCATTGTGGAACCGGAAGTGCTGATCGATGGCGACCATAGCATCGAGCGAAGCGCGGAGGTGAACGAGGCCGTTATCAACGAGGTATTTCAGGCCCTGCGGCGCCATCGTGTTGAGCTTGAGACCATGATCCTCAAACCCAGCATGGTGACGCCCGGCAATGCCAATGGCCAGAAAGCAAGCCCGGAAGATGTGGCAAAACACACCTTGAGAGTGTTCCGGCGTGTGGTGCCGGCAGCGGTGCCTGGTATCAACTTCCTGTCTGGAGGCCAGACCCCGGCGGAAGCGACCCTGAACCTGAACGCCATGAACAGTGGCCCGGCCCTGCCCTGGACACTCAGTTTTTCCTACGGGCGGGCACTGCAGGAGCCGGCCCAGAAAGCCTGGGCAGGCATTTCCTCCAACCGCGAAGCTGCCCAGGCCGCAATGGTTAAGCGTGCCAAGTTGAACAGCCTGGCCACCCTGGGGCAATACTCATCAGAAATGGAAGGCTGACCGCTACGGCCAGCCTTCCTTTCAACAACCGTCGGTGCAGTGGGCAGTACCATCAAAGCTCATGGTTTTGCCACTAAGAGGAACGTGAACGGGCACTGAGGACAGGCTTATGAACTGTTTGGTGCGCGTTCCGTCCCGGACCATGCCCTCCTTCGTGGCAGCCTCATTGGCGTGGGATGCGATCACCGCGTTTGGCGTGATCAGGTCATTCACTACGTAGGCCGCCTCTTCCGGGCCCGTGGTGTAGGTGTCACCGATGTTGAGAACCACAAGGCTGGCGCCGTAGTGGTCTTTGACAACCAGTTTCTGCTCAGCGGTGATACCGGTATCGCCGGACAGGTACACCACCAGGCCATTGGTGAACGTGAGCACATAGCCGGTGGGCGGCCCAACACTGGCGCCGACGCCCGCCGCTTTCAGGTATTCCGCCAGCGGGCCCGTGAGGAAACTCGGTGACAGGCCATTGCTGTGCACCGCCGGCACGGTTGTGATGGCCACACCGCCCACCACCCGTTCAGCCCCGAACCTTACCAGCAGTGAATCCTCTGGATTGCCCTCAATGCTTTTGAGCTTGCTGGCGAAAAACGCCGGCATTTCGCTACCCGTTACGATCTTTGCCTTCTTGGCGGCGGTGATGTTCACTGAATTGGACTCGGGAAGCACCACCACCGGAACCTCCGGCCCACCACAGCTACCCTGATTGACGTCGCGGATATGGCGGTCACCCACATGGTCGCCATGAACGTGGGATACCAGCACCACATCAATGTTGCCTAATCGCGGATCATTGGCCCCCGCAACGGTTCGACCGGCGTCATAGAGAATACGGGTGCCATTGGGGTCTTCAAAGATGAGCGCCCGGTCCATGGCGCAGAATTCGCCATCATGGCTCCCAAGCGGGGTTACCTTAACGGAGTCGGCGGCAACCGACAGCGATGCGGCGCTTGCCAGAAAGGCAGCAACCAGGCTCTTGCAGGCGTTGTTCATTTCTCCCTCTCCACGGTTTTTGGCGGCACCATAACCAATACGATGGCTGCGCCACATCATAGCAGTGTAGCTGGAGAAGGGAATTCCGGAGTAGTAAACGTGAACAGGTCTATGCAGCTTCAGTCACCGGGACGGGCTGTCGCAGGCAAGCCAGCATGGGGGCCACGTCACGGATTTTTCTGGCTTCGGGCCACAGCCACTGGGCCTCCGCGTAGCCGCCACGCAGATAGTTCAGCCATTGTTTGATACGGCCGGTCACGAACCTGTCTTCAAGGCGTTCCTGCAGCGCAACGGCGTAGCCCTCTACCAGCCTGACCACCTCGGGCCAGGTCATATCCGCCACCGATTCCTTACGTTGACTGGCACGAATCCGCCGTGCCAGATCCGGTCGGGCGATCAGCCCACGACCGATCATCACATCGTCACAGCCAGAGACCTCCCGGCAGCGCCAGTAATCCGCCACGGTCCAGATCTCGCCATTGGCGATCACATGTGCATTAACCGCTTCCCTAACCCGGGCCACATCTTCCCAGTAAGCCGGCGGTTTGTAGCCATCCACCTTACTGCGGGCGTGAACCACGATTTCGGACGCGCCGGCCGCTTCCAGCGCCTGGCCACAGGCAACGCCCATGGAACGGTCATCGTACCCCAGGCGCATTTTCGCGGTCACCGGCACATGGGCAGGCACGGCGGCACGAACCGCTTCCGTAATCTGCTGCATCAATTCGGGCTCGCGCATGAGCACACAGCCACCCTTGTGCTTGTTCACAGTCTTGGCGGGGCAACCGAAATTGATATCAACCTGTGTGGCGCCCAGTTCCACCGCCTTGGCGCCATGCCGGCCCATCTGGACGGGGTCCGAGCCCAACAGTTGAACGGCCACCGGCACGCCAACCTGGGTTTCGCAGCCGTTGTGCAGTTCCGGGGCGTATTTGTAGAAAATACGGGGCGGCAGCATGCCCTGAGTCACGCGAATAAATTCCGTTACGCACCGGTCGATGCCACCAACGGCTGTCAGTGTCTCTCGAATGGGTGCATCAACCAGCCCTTCCATTGGGGCAAGGATTATTCGCATTGGGGCTCCACGAATTGATCAAGGAATAAACGGGTGGGAATTGTAGAGAACTTTTAAGGGCGTTGGTAGGCCGGAATTACAAGCGTTCCACGCTGACGAACTTGCCCTGGTCATCAAACAGGATACGGAAACTGCCCTGGACGCCGTCACGAAGGTAAAAGCGGGAGAGAATACGGGCCGGGAAGCGGACGGAACGCCCGTCCCGGGCCCTGGTATGGACGTCCGTCGCCGAACCCTGATAGAGCTTGATCCACTCATCAGGGCTGATATCGACGTCCACGATAATCTGCTGCATCAGGCGGCCTTAGTTGGCAAGCTCAAGCAGCAGGCGGTTCAGGCGGCTCACGTACGCACCCGGGTCCTGCAGTTGCTCACCACTGGCCAATGTGGCCTGGTCCAGCAATACCGCAGACAGCTCCTTGAAGCGGTCCTCGCCCTGCTCGTTCTCAAGGCGCTGAACCAGCGGATGCTCAACGTTGATCTCGAAAATCGGCTTGCTGTCGGGCACTTTCTGGCCCGCCGCTTCCATGATTTTCTTCATCTGCGCGCCCATATCGAAGTCGCCAACCACCAGGCAGGCCGGTGAATCAGTCAGGCGGTTGGTTACCCGCACTTCCTGCACCCGGTCATCCAGTGCGGTCTTGATGCGCTCCAGCAGGTTCTTGTGTTCCTCGGCAGCCTCTTCCTTGTGCTTCTTGTCTTCCTCAGTTTCCACTTCGCCAAGGTCGAGATCACCACGGGCAACGTCCTGGAACTGTTTGCCGTCGTACTCGTTCAGATAGCCCATCATCCACTCATCGATGCGGTCAGAGAGGATCAGCACCTCGATGCCTTTCTTGCGGAACACTTCCAGGTGCGGACTGCTCTTGGCGGCCATGAAGTTGTCGGCGGTGATGTAGTAAATCTTGCTCTGGCCTTCCTTCATACGGCCGATGTACTCATCCAGAGACACGGTCTGCGCCTGCTCACCGGTATGGGTGGACGCAAAGCGCAGCAGGCCGCCGATTTTCTCGCGGTTACTGAAGTCTTCCGCCGGGCCTTCCTTCAGCACAGTGCCAAATTCATTCCAGAACTTCTGGTACTGCTCCGGCTCTTTCTTGGACAGCTTGGACAGCATATCCAGAACCCGCTTGGTCACCGCTGTACGGATGCTTTCAACGGTGCTGTCGTTCTGCAGGATCTCACGGGAGACGTTCAGTGACAGGTCGTTGGAATCGATCACACCCTTGGTGAAGCGCAGGTACAACGGCAGGAACTGCTCTGCGTCGTCCATGATGAACACGCGCTGCACGTACAGCTTCAGGCCGCGGGGCGCTTCCCGGTTATACAGGTCAAACGGCGCACGCCCAGGCACATACAGCAGGCTGGTGTAATCGAGCTTGCCTTCCACCTTATTGTGCGACCAGGTCAGCGGGTCTTCGAAATCGTGGGCAATGTGCTTGTAAAACTCCTTGTACTCCTCGTCCTTGATCTCACTGCGAGACAGCGTCCACAGGGCGGTGGCGTCGTTGACCGTCTCATACTCGCCCTTTTCACCCTCTTCTTCAGATTCGGACTTCATCACCACCGGGAAAGAAATGTGGTCGGAGTACTTCTTCACCAGGTTGCGCAGACGGAAACCGTCGGCAAATTCCTTGGCGTCATCCTTCAGGTGCAGGACGATCTGCGTGCCGCGCTCGTTCAGGTCCACATTCTCAATGGTGAACTGGCCATCACCCGCAGACTGCCAATGAACGCCCTCTTCCACCGGTGCACCGGCGCGGCGGGTAAACACTTCCACGGAATCGGCCACGATGAATGAGGAATAGAAGCCGACACCAAACTGACCGATCAGCTTGCTGTCCTTCTTCTCATCACCGGAAAGCTGCTTGAGAAACTCCGCAGTGCCGGACTTGGCGATGGTGCCCAGGTTCTGGATAACATCGTCCCGGTTCATGCCGATACCGTTGTCGCTCAGCGTGACGGTGTTCTTTTCTGCATCGAAGTCGAGGCGGATTTTCAGTTCCGGGTCGCCCTCGAACAGGCTGTCGTCTTTCAATGCAGCGAAACGCAGTTTGTCTTCCGCATCCGACGCGTTGGAAATCAACTCACGAAGGAAAATTTCCTTGTTGGAGTACAGGGAGTGGATCATCAGGTTAAGCAGCTGCTTAACTTCGGTCTGAAAACCCAGGGTCTCTTTTTGCGATTCAACCGTCATGGCTTGTTTTGTCTCCTGCTGTGTTTGCTTCGGTGGAGCGGCGCGGGTTCGAAGCCCTGTCCAAAACACGCTGTGAATACATCCATGTACGCTCGGCTCCGCCATCCATGGCTCCGCACGGTTTTGGACAGGGCTTCAAACCCACGCCACCCGACTATTGAGTAATACTGATTCTGGCACGGAGCCCGGGCGAGCAGTTGAGGATGGGCTTACGAAACCGTGCGGAGCCATGGATGGCGGAGCCCGAGCCGCACAGGGACGTCTCGAGGCGTGTTTCGTAAGCCCATCCTCAACTGCTTGCCTGCACCAGTGCCTGAGTTGTTAGAACCAGAAATGGGGCTAGACCGGGGCATTTCAACCCCGATCCAACGAATTCAGTCTTCCAGAAGGAAGTGCGCCCGTGCGGTCGCGATGGGCTGGGAGCGGGACTTCTGCCAGGCGGTGATCATCACATTGGCTACGCGGTTGCCCTGGCGGGTGAGCTGACATTCCGCAAAGGTCTCGCGGTCGAGGCCGGCACGCAGGTAATCCAGGGAAAAATCCACAATGCGGGGCATGCGCAGGGTTTCCTGGGACATCATCAGGTAAATCAACGCAGAAAGCTCCATGAAGCCACCAATCACCCCGCCATGGATGGCCGGCAGTATCGGATTGCCCAGGTTTTCTTCCTTCCTCGGCAGGCGGAAGATCAGGTCATCGCCATAGCGATCACACTCCAGGCCGATAAACCGGGCGTAAGGGATACTTTCCAGCATGCGGGAGAAGTCACCGGTTTCCTGGGTATAGCGGAGGATTTCCGGGTTGGTCATTCTTCGCCTCCGGTAATCAGATCGCGGAAGGATTTCGGGGTTGCTTCCCTGCCGATCCGCATGAAGGTGCCCACGCAGTTCGCGATGGTCTCACCGGGGTCCTGGAAGGCCTCGCAACGGGTAAAAATAATGTTGCGGGTAACCTTGTAGGCTTCCGCCCGAGCATATACCGGTTTACGGGGCTCGGCCGGGCGCATGTAGTCCACTCGCAGGTCCAGAGTCGGGCATAGCTCGAATTCGTCCAGGGCGCACAGGGTCGCGGAGCCAGACGCCGTATCCATCAACGTCGTGATGGCGCCACCGTGGATCACTCCCGTGTCCGGGTTACCGATGATACGGTCACTGTACGGCAGGCACAGCGTCAACTGCCCATTTTTTACCGCGGTTACCGTCAAACCCAGTTCTCGCCCCTGGTTCAGGGTGTCGATAAACCGGCGCACCCGATCCATCCCAATGGAGTCTTTCATAACGTTCGGCTCATCACGTCAGTGTTGGGTTTCTTTATCCGATTCTTTACCGGATTCTTTCTCAGTGTCCGACTTTGGCAGCGTCTCCTCGAACACCTTGCCGTCTCGCAGCGCCCTCAGCGCGGTAGAACGGAACTCCCGACGGTACAGAACGATGACGATCAAGGTAGAGGCACCCATGAATACCAGCGGGTGGATAAACCAGGAAACCACGGCCAATGCGTAATAGTAAGAGCGCAACCCAAGGTTGAAGGCATCGCCCGCAAGATTGCAAACCCTTCCGGCGCTCTTTGCAAAGGCTTCCCGGGCAGCAGGACTTGCCTTGGTATCGGTTGTCAGCGGTGCGCTGCCGATCAGCACGGAGACGAAATTGTACATCCGCATGGACCAGGTGAACTTGAAGAACGCGTAGATGAAAATCACCATCAACACGACCATCCGCATTTCCCAGATTTCCCGGCTGGGCAAGGTGCCAAACGGCATGGTACTGAACACTTCCATGACCTCTTGGGTGTATCCCAGCGCAGTAATGATACCGGCCAGGATCAACAGGCAGCTGGATGCAAAAAAGGCCCCGTTGCGCTCAAGATTGCCAACCACGGACGCGTCGATATGCGGTTATCCCGGCGGAGCATCACGCGCATCCAGTCTTCACGGCATAGGTCGAGTGTGTTGGACAGGCAGGGTCGATCATTGGCCTTGCGCCTGGAATACTCGGAATAGCCCAGCCAGCAGATCAAAAACCAGACCAGGGCAATGAGTTCCAGATAGTTGCTCATGAAGTCGTTCCGGATGCGGTATAAAACGGGAATTGGAGTCTTTGATCATACCGCAAAGCCGACAAAGCCTCCACACAACAAGCTCTTACGGGTAGTATCACAGGCGCTCACAGGGATATGGTATAAACATCCCAATGCCCAGCAATGGCGACCGCGGATATCTGCCAGGGTCTGCCCAGGTATTCAAACAAGGAGTTTATCGTGAACGTTCACAAAGGCTTTCGACATCTTTCCGTTTTCGTGCTGGTAGCCTTCCTCGCAGGTTGTTCAGTCAACCCGGTAACCGGCGAAAAGCAGCTGTCATTGATTCCCGAGAGCCAGGAACTCTCCATTGGCAGTGAGCAGTACAAGCCCACTCAGCAAACCCAGGGCGGTCAGTTCTATCTCGACCCGGAATTGAATCTGTACGTCAGCCAGGTAGGCCAGAAGCTGGCAAAGGTCAGTGATCGGCCCGACCTGCCCTACGAGTTCGTGGTATTGAACAGCAGTGTGCCCAATGCGTGGGCGCTCCCGGGTGGCAAGATTGCCATCAACCGTGGCTTGCTGATGGAGCTGGAAGATGAAGCCCAGCTGGCATCAGTCCTTGGCCATGAAATTGTTCACGCCGCCGCTCGCCACAGCGTCCAGCGCATGCAGCAAGGCATGCTGATCCTGT
>OOGO01000182.1_pt1 | contig 10254 bp, 10 predicted proteins | sample 1670401 | NCBI WGS metagenome assembly OOGO01 (sample SAMEA98149168, study PRJEB22522) | marine metagenome | biome: marine biome; feature: marine water body; material: sea ice | place: Arctic Ocean | collected 16-Sep-2015 | depth 0.9 m | reverse complement strand
CCGCTAGGGACGAGCGGAGGGCCAGCCGCTACACTAGGGCCGTTAAGGGGCGGAAGTCGAACATAGGTAATGTCAGGCCCACTGGACGATGCAGAGGCGCCGGGGACAGCATTCTTGGGATTGCTGGACGCGCCGCTATGGTCGCTCGGTTCGGTGCCGGTCAAACAACACACGGGAACCGGGCCCGAGAACAGAGAGGCATAAGGATCTCTGCTCTCGGCGGCCTCGGTTTCCGTGGGATCGTGCACCGTGCCGGCGATCGTGGCGACGCCTCCGGTCATCCCGGGCTGCTTGGCCCCATGAAACCCATACGGCATGACGCCGTGCGTGGCTCCCGGGATCGGTATCCAACATCCCTGGGAAAAGTTGGGCTCAAACCAGAAGTAGCCACTTTGTTCGGGCAGCTTGCAATTGTAAGACGCCCTCCTGACCGCGCTGTTCCGCATCTGCCTGTTGCAAACGTTGAAGATCTGTTCCGCCGGGGTGATGCCCGCCGAGCGCCGCGCCAAGTTGGCGGAGATGCGTGATCAGGGCAATGCCTTTCCCAACAACTTCCGTCGCGACGCCACCGCGGCCGAGCTCTTGGCCAAATATGGCGACAAAAGCAAGGAAGAACTGGCTGAGATGGGCATTCAGGTGGCTGTTGCCGGCCGCATGATGCTTGATCGCAAAGCATTCAAAGTGGTTCAGGATATGACGGGCCGCATTCAGATCTACGCCTCAAAAGATGTCCAGAAAGACACCAAGCACTGGGATCTGGGCGATATCGTGGGGGTGCGGGGTATTCTGTGCAAGTCAGGCAAGGGTGATCTCTATGTGAGCATGGACGAGTACACGCTGTTGACCAAGTCGCTGCGTCCGTTGCCGGAGAAGCACAAGGGGCTGACCGACACCGAAGCCCGGTATCGTCACCGCTACGTTGACCTGATGGTGAACGAAGACAGTCGCCGCGTGTTCTATGCACGTTCGAAGATTATCAGCGTCATGCGTCAGTACTTCACTGACCGGGACTTCATGGAAGTCGAAACCCCGATGCTGCAGGTGATTCCCGGTGGTGCCACGGCGCGCCCGTTCGTGACTCACCACAACGCCCTGGGTATCGACATGTACCTGCGTATTGCTCCAGAGCTGTTTCTCAAGCGCCTGGTGGTCGGTGGTTTCGAGCGGGTATTCGAAATCAACCGCAACTTCCGTAATGAAGGGCTTTCCACCCGTCATAACCCGGAATTCACCATGGTGGAGTTCTATCAGGCCTATGCCGATTACAACGACCTGATGGACCTGACCGAAGACATGCTGCGCACCATTGCCCAGAAAGTCCTCGGTACCACCACGGTGGTGAACACCCGTACCCTGTCCGATGGCGAAGAAGAAACCATTGAGTACGACTTCGGCAAGCCTTTCGAGCGCCTGACCGTGGTGGACGCCATCCTGCGATACAACCCCGATATCAAAGCCGAACAACTGGCCGATGAAACCAGCGCCCGCCAGGTGGCGAAGGATATGGGTATTCACCTTAAAGAAGGCTGGGGGCTGGGTAAGGTACAGATCGAAATTTTCGAGGCGACCGCCGAACACCGTCTGATGCAGCCGACGTTCATTACCGATTACCCGAAAGAAGTGTCGCCGCTGGCCCGCTGCAAGGACAACGACACGTTCGTCACCGAGCGCTTCGAATTTTTCGTGGGTGGCCGCGAGATCGCCAACGGATTCTCCGAGCTGAACGACGCGGAAGACCAGGCTGAGCGCTTCCAGGATCAGGTGGCCGAGAAAGACGCCGGCGATGACGAAGCCATGTTCTACGACGAAGACTACGTCATGGCGCTGGAATATGGCCTGCCACCGACCGCAGGTGAAGGCATTGGCATTGACCGTCTGGCCATGCTGCTGACGGATTCCGCCTCGATTCGCGACGTCATCCTGTTCCCCGCCATGCGCCCGGAGCACAAGGCTGAAACGAAGAAAGACGAGGGCTGAACATGCAGCCGGTGGAGATACTGGCAAGCCAGCTAAAGCCAGGTCGAGGTTGGACGGAACACCTTGGTGAGGAGTTCCGTCAGCCCTACATGCAGCAGCTGGCGGAATTCCTGGCGGCGGAGGAACAGGCCGGGAAAACCCTGTTCCCCGCCAGCCAGCATTGCTTCAACGCCCTGAACAGCACACCGCTGGATAAGGTACGCGTGGTTATTCTCGGCCAGGACCCCTACCACGGTCCCGGCCAGGCCCACGGCCTGTGTTTCTCCGTGCGCCCGCACGTGGCCACGCCGCCGTCGCTGGTCAACATTTTCAAGGAAATCCACGCCGACCTCGGCATCCAGCCCCCAGACCACGGCTGCCTGCAACCCTGGGCGGAGCAGGGCGTGCTCCTTCTCAACAGCGTCCTCACCGTCGTCCAAAGCCAGGCAGGCGCCCACCAGGGCAAAGGCTGGGAAGCCTTCACCGACCGCGTTATCGAAACCATTAACCGCGAGCGTGAAGGGGTGGTGTTTCTACTCTGGGGAAGCTACGCCAAGAAAAAAGGCCAGCACATCGACCGAAGCAAGCATCTGGTACTGGACGGGCCACACCCATCGCCGTTAAGCGCCTACCGCGGTTTCTTCGGCTGCAAGCATTTTTCACGGGCCAACGAGTGGTTACAGCAGAAGGGCCTGCCGACCGTTGATTGGTCTTTGCCAAACAAATCGGAGCTGCTGGAACAATACGGAAAAGGTCAGTCGAGGGAATAGCGCGGAGCGCAAAGGGCGACCCGCAACAACTATGATCGGCCGGAGGTGGGGGTATTTTCTCTGACAGGAAAAGGTGTCTGAGCGAAGCGAGTTCTTTTCCCGAAGAAAAATACCCCCACCTTCGGCCAGCCCCCAAAAACCTACTGAAGAAGCGACATAGCAGCTTCCATCTGCGCGTTCAGATCCTCTTCCTCGCTCATATCCACCTCAGGATCCAACCCAAGACGATCAAACGCCGAAATCGTCTTCCAGTCCACCTCTGTCCAGGGATGATCTGTCCCGGCAATCAACTGCAGATTGGCAATCATCACCAGATCCGCATAATCCGCTGCCGGCACCTCACGATGCAGGTTCGCGTATTCCAGAGGCACATTCTGAAGTTCCTTCGGGAAATCCCACTTCTGCAGAATCGTCGCCCCGATACGCGGATGAATCTCATCAATCACATTGTCCAGCATGATGCTGCTGATCTGAATATCCCGGTCTTCCACATAGCGCAGAATCGGCAACACCCCGATGAGGTGAACCAGCCCGGCCAGGGTGGCCTGGTCTGCCTTGAGATTGGTGTAATGCTGTGCCAGCACATGGCACACCCCTGCCACCTCGGTGCTCTTCTGCCAGGTGGCACGCAGGCGCTTGTCGATCATGTCCGAAGTGGCCTGGAACATCTGCTCCATCGCAAGGCCCATCGCCAGGTTGCTGGTATAAGCCATGCCCAGGCGACTTACGGCCATATTTAAATTCTCAATCGCCCGGCTGCCGCGAAATAGCGGGCTGTTGCAGACTCGAATAATGCGGGCTGACAGGGCCGTGTCGTTGCTGATGACCTTCACCAGATCAATAATGGCCGAGTCCTCGTTTTCTGCGATGTCACGTACCTGAAGCGCAACTTCCGGAAGTGTCGGAAGTACCAGTTTGTCGTTTTCAATAGCGTCGGTCAGGTCGGTTTTTATGGTTTCTACAATGTTGGACATAGTCAGTTTGAATCCGCCTGTTAAGTGTCACCTGGCCGGCAGGAAGGACCGGAAAGGCTAATATGTTCATGTATATGACGTACTTTATAGCAAATTATCGGGATTCTTCCTGTCAACTTATGTATCAGGCGTGTCGGTTTTTTCACGCTCCGGAACAGAATACGGCAAGGGGCGCAGTGACAGAACCGCGTCGGAGGCGCTCTCGGGTACCAATGATTTCTCCGCCGCATCGTGGCGCACAACGGCCAGAATCTCCGAGTGTCCGTCAGAGAAACCAACAGAATTCACGACATTTCCCACTGGCCGGTCGCCGTCCAGCAGCGACTCACCGGGGGCAGGCAGGGTACCGGCATCGCTGCAGGTATACCGGAAAAGGCTTTTCTTGAGTTGCCCCAGGAAGTGCATGCGCGCGATCACTTCCTGCCCGGTGTAGCAGCCTTTCTTGAAGTGAATGCCTCCAACATGCTGCCAGTTCAGCATTTGCGGCACGAAGCTCTCCGTGGTGGCGGCCGTGAGCGATGCTACGCCGGCAGCAATTTCGGAAGCCTGCCAATCGGCGAGGGGGGCTGCAGGAATGTCCTCCAGAGCCTGTTGTAGCGATGTGTCCAGATCACCCGTTTGCCAGAGTTCATAGCGGGCCATGCCCTCGGCGGTGTCCATCGTACGTATCACGTGGCCTCCGTTGATTTTCACGGAATCGCCTGCGACTGCCAGTGCTCCGGTGCCTTCTGGCAGCAGTTTTTCTACTGCGGCATCGCCCAGCAGCCCGACGATCCGAGCGTCTGACTCTACCTCCATTGACGTACCACGGAACAACATCAGGTACTTGCGCAAATGAGTCACCGTGCCGTCGGAGAGATCCGCTGGCAGCTCCATCAATATGTCATCACCATCCCTCACCAACCGGGTCAGGCAATAGGCGCGCCCCTTGGGTGTACAGGCTGCCGCTCTTGGCGAATGACCCTGGGTGACATCGTCGATCTGCTGGCTGAACTGCCCCTGCAGGAACTTGTCAGTGCCTGGCCCGGCTATTCGAACCATGACACGGTCAGAGATGGAAACGCAGCGGGGTTGGGGAAGCGGATGGTTGGCCAACGGACTTTCGATGTCTGACATGAAGCACTCCAGAATCAGTGGATTTCCTGCGTTTGGCGACCAGATGCCTTGCTGCCAGAGGTCGGGCCCAGGCGAAGCCAGACCCGCAAACGGCGGAACGCGTCGGAAGGGATGTTGCGAAACCGCGGCGTAACGGCAACCAGGACAACAGGATATGTACACGATATGGTGCCGGAGTATCGCAGTTTCAAGATCGCAAAGTGGGCGCCCAGACGACTTTCGTCCGCAACCAGGACAGCGCGGTCCTGCCCTGAGCGAAGGCGCACGTATAATTGCTCGCCCTCAATCCGTAGTCCGGTTACGGCTGCCGGACCGACCAGCAAGCCGGTTCGGCGGTACTGGAAAACCGCACCCACGAGTGAGGGGATAGCCAGCACCAGAAGGAGGGGGCTGAACTCACTGGCTACGGCGGCTACGAACAGGGTCAGCGCCAGCCAGGGCAGGGCGCACAGTAACCCGACAGCGTGGGATGGAATCAGTGCCAGTTCAATCCGGCTGGACACGGTTCAATATGAGGTCAACGATGCGTTGCAGGTCGGGATCTTCCGGGCGGCTGCGCTGCATGAACCACTCGAACATATCGGTGTCCTCGCAGTTGATCAGCTTTTGGTACCGTGCCTGGTCCTCAACGGGAAGGTCTCGATAGGCGTTTTCAAGGAACGGGATCAGCAAAACGTCCAGTTCAAGCATGCCGCGGCGGCTGTGCCAGTAGAGGCGGTTGAATTCGGTGTTGTCAGACATTGATTCTCTCAGTTAACCAGTGGGCATTGGAGTGGACCGAGTCATTTCCTTCAGGGAGACGACCGTCGGTAAGTGGTGGGAACCAGTACGGTATCCCTTGCCTCGTGGAGTAGTCCGGGGAAATCCAGTGTGTAGTGCAGGCCGCGACTTTCCCGGCGCTGCAACGCGGAACAGATAATCAGGTCCGCCACGGTCACCAGGTTGCGCAGCTCAAGCAGGTCGTTCGAGACGCGGTAGTTGCTGTAGAACTCGCCAATTTCCCGTTCCAGCAGATCAATCCGGTGCTTGGCTCTCTGCAGGCGTTTGGTGGTACGAACGATGCCAACATAGTCCCACATGAAATGCCGCAGTTCGTCCCAGTTGTGGGAGATTACCACGTCTTCGTCGGAATCCCTTACCTGGCTTTCGTCCCAGTCCGGTGCTTGGGGTGGTGCGGGAATGTCCGATTCCCGTCGCGCTATATCCGCAGCGGCGGCACGGCCGTAGACCAGGCATTCAAGCAGGGAGTTACTGGCCATGCGATTGGCGCCATGAAGACCGGTAAACGCCGCTTCGCCGACAACATAGAGCTGGTTGATGTCGGTGCGGGCGCGTTCGTCACTGAGTATGCCGCCACAGGTGTAGTGCGCGGCGGGTACCACCGGGATCGGTTCTTTGGTGATATCAATCCCGAACGTCAGGCATTTTTCGCGAATGGTTGGGAAATGCTGTTTGATGAACTCGGCCGGTTTATGGCTGATGTCCAGGTATAGATGATCAGCACCCAGCCGTTTCATTTCGTGGTCGATGGCGCGGGCAACGATATCCCGGGGCGCCAGCTCGCCCCGATCATCGAAGCGGTCCATAAAGCGGGAGCCGTCTGGAAGCTTCAGCACACCGCCTTCCCCCCTCACTGCCTCGGTAATCAGGAACGACTTGGCATGTGGGTGGTACAGGCACGTCGGGTGGAACTGATTGAACTCCATATTGCCGACCCGGCAGCCGGCGCGCCAGGCCATGGCTATACCGTCTCCCGAAGCTCCGTCCGGGTTGGTGGTATAGCGATACGCCTTGCTGGCGCCGCCCGTGGCGAGGATAGTGAACCGGGCCCGGAACAGTTCGACATGGTTGTCTTCCAGGTTCAGTATGTAGGCGCCTACGCAAGCGTTCCCAGGCAATGCCAGCTTGCGATTGGTGATCAGGTCCACGGCAACCCGGCGGGACATCAGGGTAATGTTGGGTCGCGCCTGGGCCTGGGACGTCAGGGTGGTGGAAACGGCGTGGCCGGTGGCATCGGCTGCGTGGATAATGCGGCGGTGGCTATGCCCGCCCTCTCGTGTCAGGTGGTACTGGGACTGGTCATCGCGGGTAAAGGTAACACCGCTGTCGATCAGCCAGTTGATGCTCTCGCGGCCATGCTCGACCGTAAACCGGACGGCATCCTCGTGGCAGAGACCGCCACCGGCGTTGAGGGTGTCGCTGACGTGATTCTCAAGAGAGTCTTCGTCATCCAGCACGGCTGCAATGCCGCCTTGGGCCCAGAGCGTTGCGCCGCTGCTGATATCGGCTTTGCTGATGACGGCGATCTGCAGGTGTTCGGGCAAATTCAGGGCAACAGTGAGGCCGGCAGCACCGCTGCCGACAATCAGGACATCGAATTCGTAGGACTGTGGCATCGGGTCGTAATCGCGGGCCATAATGTGGATGTGTATTGAACTAAACTTTGCGCTCGCTGTCTATTTGGCCTGACGGGGTGCTCTCGGATAAAGGGGAGCATTATAGACTCACCGGATGCCGGACAGCAGCATGATTCCATTGAATAGCAGGCAAGTGGGCCAGACGGTCGAACGCTATGGCAACTCCGGCACTCCGTCCATGAATGCGGATACAGAAAGACACAAGGAAGACGGCAGCGAAAGCCAGACAGACCTTCAACTGGTAAGAAAGGTCCGTCATGGTGACCGGCCTGCCTTTGATCTTCTGGTCGTCAAATATCAGTCCAGGGTTGCGTCGATTATCAGTCGTTATGTCTACGACAGCCAGGAGGTGATGGACCTTACCCAGGAAACCTTCGTCAAGGCGTACCGGGCGATTGACCGTTTTCGGGGAGACAGCGCGTTCTACACCTGGCTGTACCGGATAGCCGTGAATACGGCCAAGAATTTTCTTGAGTCCCGGGGGCGTCGTCCGCAAGGCAGTGCCGACGCGGGGGAAGCCGAGAATTATGATGACGGTTCAAGACTCAGGGACAATGCATCACCGGAGAAACTGTTGCAGCGTGACCAGTTGCAGAGCGCGCTCAGGGTGGCGATATCAAACCTGCCGGAGGAGCTCCGATCTGCGTTTTTGCTCAGGGAGTACGATGGGCTGAGCTACGAAGACATTGCCGGTATTCTCGAGTGCCCCATCGGCACGGTAAGGTCACGAATATTCAGGGCTCGGGATGCAGTCGATCGCCACCTGGGCCCCTTGTTAAATGATTCCCGGACGTAATGAGGTTGCATCCTATGGATGATCGTCTCAAAGAAACGCTGTCGGCAATGATGGATGACGAGGCAGATGAATTGTCAGTTCGCAGACTGCTGTCACACGCTGAGCAGGATCAGGTTCGTTCGCAGTGGCAGCGTTGGCAGCAGGTGCGGGATCTCATGCATCAGGGCAGCGTGGCACCGGAGGCTGTGGATGTCAGTGCTGGGGTCAGGGATGTTCTGGATGGCAGCGGTGCGGTATCGCCCGCTGCGACAGTCGGCTCGATGCCCCGCCGGGACAAACGCTGGCATTGGCCAGCGGTTGCGATGGTCACACTGGCAGCGGTGATTGGTTTTGGCGCCGGTGCTGGTTGGGAGTCCGCCGAAGATGGTGGAGCGATTGCAGCCGCGGGCGTTTCAGAAGAACAGGATCGGCAGGAGTCGGCGGTCGAGCCGGTGCCGGAGGTGGCATTGCAAGGCCTTGATGAGGAGCAATGGGAACATCTTAGTCGCTATCTTCTTGAGCACGCCCAACATAACAGCGTAGGAGCCGGCCGAGGCTCCGTTGGCTATGCGCGAGTCGTTAGCGCGTCCGGACCAGGGTACTGACGTTTCATGTTCGCAGGACACTGGTTGGAGTTAAATGTCTGATGAGCAGAATCGCAATGGCAATCCAGAGTCGATTCCCTGATGTAATCAGGCACGGGCTGATCTTGCTGACGTTGCTCTCCGTTCTGACAGGGCAAGCGTCTGCCGAGACGTCGGAGAATGCCGGGAAGAATGAACAGAGCGCCGAATATTGGCTCAACCGTCTTGGCCCTGCCCTTAATATGACGTCCTATCGCGGCGTCTTTGTGTATGCCCGGGGTGATCAGGTCAGTTCAATGCAGATTGCGCACCGATATCGGGATGGCATGGTGGAAGAGCGGCTGGTTCTGCAGGACGGAGCCAGCGGTGAGATCGTGCGAAAGGGGATGCGGGTTGTCTGTGTGCTTCCTGATCATGGGCGCATCCAGTTGGATCAGGTTATTCCGTCGGGTCCTTTTGCTGAGGCGTTTTCCCACCAGTTGATGCCGGTCAGTCAATGGTATCACCCGGAGCTGGTGGGGGATGATCGTATTGCTGGTTACGATGTGGTCAAGCTCGGGCTCAGGGCGAGGGATGATCTTCGATACAGTCACCAGTTATGGCTGGAAAAATCCACCGGTCTGTTGGTGAAAAGCCATGTGCGTTCCGTCGGCGGTGAGGTGCTTGAGCATTTTCAGTTCACCAGCCTTGAAATAACGGACTCTCTCCCGGATAGCGAATTTATCGTGCAATCGGAGGGGGAGGCCATCAAACGGGAATTGAAACCGGAACAGACGTCGTCTCCCGCGGCACGGATGGATGGCTGGACGCTCGAGTGGCGCCCGGATGGTTTTGTTCCCGCCGCTGCCCCGCGATCAGGAAAAGGGCAGGCAGTGGCGTTCTCGGATGGGCTGGCAGCCTTTTCTGTGTTTGTCGAACCAGCACGGAAGATGGTGATGCCCACCGGCGCTTCGCGAATTGGCGCCACCACGGTGTACATGAAACAGCTCAGTGTGGATGACATCGCGTTTTTCGTGACCGTGGTCGGGGAAATCCCACCGACGACCGCCCGTAAGGTGGCCGAATCGGTGACGATTGACGATACCCTGGCATTCGGCGGAGGCCGGAAATGATTACGGAAACCGGTAGGGTTGTCGGTGTTGCCGGCGACCGGGTATGGGTGCAGACGATTCGCACCAGCGCCTGTGAAAGCTGTTCGGCTCGCCATGGCTGCGGCCAGCGTGCACTGGCTGGTGTTTCAGGCGGCAGGGCCAATCAGGTTCTGGTGGCCAACCGCCTTGGTGCCAAGGTGGGTGATGAGGTGACGGTGGCCATTGATGAATCCGCGCTGCTTGGTGCCTCCCTGCTGGTTTACGCCCTGCCATTGGTGTCGATGGTGGCTGGGGCTGTGTTGGGGCACCAGTTGTCGGCGGGCCACACAGTCAGTGAGGCCGTCGCCATGATGGGTGCTGCGGCAGGACTTGCCCTGGGCTTTCTGGCCGCTCGCCGGGGGCAGTCACGTAAAACAGGAACCTGGGAACCGACGCTGGTGGAGGTCAGGCACAAATTCCCACGACGCATTATAGGTTCCATTCAGAGTAGGCGCAACTCTTCTCTAGAAAAGAGTTCGTCATCCTCTGGCTGCAGCAAACCAAAAGGGCAGACAATGGAAAACTTGACTGC
>OOGO01000177.1_pt1 | contig 10375 bp, 6 predicted proteins | sample 1670401 | NCBI WGS metagenome assembly OOGO01 (sample SAMEA98149168, study PRJEB22522) | marine metagenome | biome: marine biome; feature: marine water body; material: sea ice | place: Arctic Ocean | collected 16-Sep-2015 | depth 0.9 m | reverse complement strand
ATGGTAACGCCTGCGGTTTTGGATGAGCTCGGAAAGCGGTTGGAATTGGCCCGAGTGAAATGGGCCGAAATGGAGCTTAGCATGACTCCTAAGTGGCACATGCTGCTCAATCATTCGGTGCAACTTTTGGAGAGAACTGGTGGAGGTTTAGTGGAACTGGGGGAAGACCGCATTGAACGGTCGCATCAGTGGAGGGAGAGGGACCGACAGCGCTACAGTCGCTTGCGATGTATTTCTCGAATGGCTTCATGCAAAGCCAAGATCCAAAACCTTCGAATAATGGCTCCTATCAAGAAAGTGCAAGCTGAGGTGATCCAAAGCTCGAAACGAAATTTGGCAAAGTGCCTTAAAAAAGAGCGTGCAGCTGCCGCAAAGGTGGAGAGAGCCGAAGTGCGAGAGAGGATTGTTGAAGAGGTTAGCGAAGAGCCTAGAGAGCCTTTGCCAAATCCTAGAAAGAGGATGAAGAAAGAGCTAAGAGATTTTACTATAAACTAGAGTAGATACATTCAAAATAACTATCTAAACTTATCATTCGGTCACAACTAACTGCAGATCTTTAACTTGGATCTGAAACCAATTCTACATGCAAATTGACGGTTTTACGCGTAGAATCGCGCGTTATTATTACGCATAAATTTATTCCCATAATTACATGCTCTTTTTTGACAAAACTTCACGACGTTATTATTAATCTGTTTCGCATAAATTGATTCGCAGATTTACATGCTTTGTTTTGACAAAACTCCTCAGCGTAATTATTCATCCACGTTCTGGACTACCTTCTCCGTACCGGCCTGACCACCACACCACCACTGCCTTTGTCAGAAACTGTACACCAGTCATGTACTGTATTACATTATACGGGCATCACCAGCACATCAACACAGACATAAAGGTTACGAAATCCTTACCTCCAAATTCTACCACCATCATGGTTTTGTTTTGTTTTGCTTGTGGTGCTTACTGCAGTAATGAAAAAGGATTAGAGAATCACCTGAAATCTCGCCCTGGTTGTCTCGATGAGTTTGGTTTATCACCTGCTGCGACACTTGGACTTTCGTCTGCTGCGGCTTCTTCTGAAGCAACCAATCATCATTCGTTCCATTTCCAGACGGATGCCAAGCTTGCTGCCAAGCGTCCAGTTGATTTCATGTGGCACGATGAAACTACCTTTGATGCATCGTCAACTACGCCAGAGTCTCCTTCTAAATTCCCAAAGCCTTCCTCGGCTTCCCTCTTCAGACGAACCACCCAGAACTCGTCTATGTTCATCGAGCATCGGTGTGGGACAAAGACTATCGAAATGTCTGTTGACGAAAACGACGCTAGTCGCTTATTGCAGGACCTACTTATTGACGAACTTCCTGTTGATTCCATGCCCGCTCATGCTTTAAGACCCTCCCAGATCCAGAATCTAGAATCTTTTTTAAGGAATCCTGCAAGTGAAGACATTCTCAGCGACGACGATGAGTCCCGTGTTTCTGACGATGGGCAGCATTTCTGGGAAGCGCCTTCTTTTGCAGATGATCACCCGACAGACAATGGCAATGGAGTTAATGTGGAAGAGGATGAACGCAAGTACAAAAATTCGAAAATGTATACTGACCGAGGCAATGGATGTTTTACCAATGAAGAAATACTTTCAATTCGTCTTCTTGGCATCATGCGAGACATTGGTGCTCCTTTGAAAACGTATGAAAGAATCGTTGCTGCTTTCAAAGATGTGATTACTGATGGAGAATCTATCAACACCACCTATCGTTGTCGTGACACTGCCCTCCAACATTTTTCTCAACGATTTTGCATGAAAGGGCTGTACCCCACCGTCTTGACTCAGCCTAGCCCTGTCAACAATCGGTTTTACCCAGTCATTGTCCACAATGCTCAGGCCATGATCGAATCACTTCTCTATTCATCGTTGGCAAAGGACGACAACAATCTTCTCTTTCCCAATCTTGATGACCCCTTGGCTCCTCCACCATCGGAGGTCCCGAACATTGCTGATATTGACACCGGTGATGTATACCGGAACGCCTACAAAAATCTATGTACCCGCCCCAACCATGTTGTCTGTGGAATTATCTGTTACATCGACAAACTAGCGACGGACCGGCATGGACATCTCTCTCTTGAACCCGTTTGGTTTACCCTATCAATATTCAACCAAAAAACCCGCAATCGACCGGAGGCTTGGCGTCCCTTGGGCTATATACCGAATATAGGTCTAATGTCGAAGGCGGAGAGTACCCACGCTATCAAAAGTTCGGCGAAGGTCCAGCTATATCATGATATTCTTACCCAAATCTTTGGTTCCCTTGTTGAGCTCCAAGGCAACGAAGGTGGTCTGCCTTATCAGTTTCATTACCGTGGAAAGGTTTACAATGCTTTACTGTTATTCCCTTTACTCGCCGTCCTTGGTGACACCGAAGGTCATGATAGACTATGCGGTCGATACAACAGTCGTGGAACCGGTGTAGCTCGCTTATGCCGTCACTGCAATACCCCAAGGTGTGAGACAGATAATGTTGACTATGATTGGGAACACATCCTACCAGAACAAGTACAACGTGTTATCAACGCCAACGACAAAGAAGGTCTAAAAGCATTATCACAGCACCCAATCCGAAATGCCTTTTACGAATCCATTTGCTTAGGCGGCAATAAAAGAGGAATACATGGAATGTCGCCAGGTGAACCGTTACATGTTCTTGAGCTTGGTTTGTTCAAAATGATGACCGAAGGATTTTACGTGAACCTTGGATACAAGCCGGGTTCAAAGTCCTACCCCAAGATACTCCAAGTTTTGGACGTTTGGGCTCGGAAGATTGGTAAAGCATTGGGCCACCAAAGCGATCGTAAAATGCCGCGTACTTACTTCCCTAATGGTGTTACCGGAGGTACGAAGCTGGCAGGACACGAAATGAATGGTGTAATCTTGGTACTTTTAATCCTCTGTAAGATGAAAGAACCGCGTACAATGCTGTTGAACGCGAAGAACTTCCAAGATCATCATCTTCGTGGGTGGATCAAGCTGTTTGAAAGCATGTTGGTATGGAGGTGGTGGCTCAAATTACCATCCGTACCAAAGAACGAGATCAAAGCTTCGGAGTATTCCACACACAAACTCCTAAAGCTATACCGATCTGTTGTGAAACGAAAGCATGGAAGCAAGTTACTTGTAATCAAGTTTCATCTATGTTTGCATTTCCTTGAGAACCAACTTGATTTCGGGGTTACCTCTAATGTGGATACTGGACCAATGGAATCAAATCACAAATCCAATTCCAAAAAACCCAGTGGTCAGACTCAGCGTCGTGCTGATACCTTCGAACTTCAAACGTCTCGTCGGTACATTGATAATCTAATTTTGGACAAGGCAGCCTCCACTTATGAGGAAACTCACCCACCAAGTACATTCGAAAAGTTGGAACCGGTTTTGGTTGGAGCCAAGTTCACGATTGAACTATCAGCTGACTCAAGTGATGAACTTGTTCCTTACGCTACCATTGTTTGGGACAAGTCGCATCGTATAGAAAGGAGTCATCATCCTCGTTTCCTGGCGTGGCTATGCAGCAACATCTTGGCTGAACTTGGGCCGGACGTTCCCATCCGTGGCTGTACAGAACACAAACGCAAAACTCCGACTGACGAGAAATACATTTTCCGCGCCCACCCTTCATGGCGTGGTGGTAGCAGATGGCATGATTGGGCGGTCTTTTCTTGGGCAACTACAAATGGAACGCCGATGCGTATTCCGGGCCACATTATTACATTCATTGAGTTCAAAGAGGAGGAGATCAGTAAGCTACAACACTTGCCACATGTGTTCGGGGATACGCCGGGTCTCTATGCAATGATCGAAACTCTGGAACAACCGCTTGCTGTTGCGAAAACTTATCAACGTGTGGTGGTGGGGGGAAGAAAGCAGTTGACTAATTCGGAGATGCACGAACGTCGTATGAATGGCTCGCCTCTGTTTTCCCCAAATTTGTGCCTGGTTCCTGTCGACACAATTTACGAGCCTATTGCCGCTATACCAGATGAAGGTGGTTCCCCTGGTGACTTCCTATTTGTCCGTTCCGTTGAAAACTGGGGATACGGATTCTCACAACTCATAGAGGATAACGAAGAACAAGAGCTTGCGGAGCTTGAGGGCATCGGAAGTTCATCGAGCAACTCGGAGAAAGCAGAAGATCTTGTATCGGACGACAGTCAAAGTGAAGATAGTGTAGATTCAGACAATGTCAGTACTACTTATAGTAGTAGCAGTTAATCGTAAAACCTTTTGTCACACAGTTCGTATGCTAAGTTAATAACAAGTATTAGAGTTAACCGCACGGGTATTTTTATGTAGAATGATATATTTGCCTATCTATTCATCATCGAATGGATTCGGATCGTTGGCACTTAAAAAGCAGTCTAACAATAGGTTAAAATGAGCGAAACCAGCTGTTGGATCGGGTTCATCGCGAATGGTGGAATGTACTTGAGACGCCACAATGTTTAACTTATGAGGGTCACTCACCACGACGTGAGGCTCTTGACTCATGATCATATCCAAAACCGTATCGCTAAATTGCCCCACATTGTCTAGGATAAACATGCTGTCTAACAATTGGCGAAATTGAGCGCGGGCAGCTACCGGATCCGGTTCCTGGCGAAGGATGGAATGTACGAGAGTTGCCACAGCACCAAGCTTCCGTGGGTGAATCACGACGCCGTCAGCCTCACGATCCACAATCACATACAAAAATCTATCCGGCTCGCACCGCGTGCATGGGTAGTATCCTGGTCCTATATCGCCACAGTTCGAGCATTCTCCGGCGGGCTGCCACATCCCGTCCTTCAAAATGGTGACGTACCCCGACTCGTTTGCCCTCACCGGCAGATGAGTAACCATAATGGAGCGACAATCAGGCCCCGCTTGCATTTCGAAGCTTGGATCCGTATCCACGATGAACAGCGTCAGCCGTCTATCCGGTTCGCTGTCAGTTGGATCCGTTGACGTAGTCGTCGTCAGTTCAGGAGTTGCTGGTTCTTCGTTCGTTGGGTTAGTTGCCATGGTAGTCGACAAATTTGTGAATTTGCATCCGGCCGTACCGCACCCAAAATCTACGTCCTGGGTCCACGCACCCTACCTGCACGGTTTTTCCAAGATCCACGAACGACCAGGCAGAGTTCTCATTTACTTCTTCTGGTACAATCTGATTATACGTGAGCCGTCTTACTTGCTATGGCCTCTACCTACGTCAGATCCATGCGAACCCAAAAGACACGCAAAAGTAGCGGTCGTTTATACGTGAGCCGTCTTACTTGCTATGGCCTCTACCTACGTCAGATCCATGCGAACCCAAAAGACACGCAAAAGTAGCGGTCGTCGAATTAGTCACTACCCAACAACAATGGTGTTCAACTTACTTGAATTCAACAAACGGTTCAAATACTACTGGTGGCTGGTGAACACTAGGACGTCCTGGGGCGAAAATGGGTGGCCTAGAACAGATACAGCGTTGTACAGATGGCCTGCGTCAAGAGCACCAGAGGGAGTGGAGATAATGGATCCGCGAGATTATCCAGATGATCCACCATTGAATCGCCAATGCAGTGAGGAGAACATCCAACAGACTATCGTGGCAGAATATGACACCATGTGGGCTAGGGGAGAATACTTAGAACTGTATTTCCGAGTATATCACTCCATAACAAAGCGGATCATCCGAAAGATTGTCAGAAAAGGTCTAGTCGATGCGAACCACGAGAAATACGACGACGAGAACATTGTGGACACACTAACAAGTTTCCTGCCTTCAGGTTTGCCAGTAGACACTATCGGCATGCAACAAATAGCAAATAGACTACATGAAAGGAGAAAGAACAAAAGGATATCCGAAGAAGCGCAAGTACAAAAAGAGAAAGAAAGAATGGAATTAACTCGCTGCTTAATCTGTAGGGGAATTGAGTTGTTACTGCAGAAAATTGAGAGTACTCATCCAGACACCGCCATAAACGAAAGGAGGAAGACGGAACATGGAAAGGCGAGAAGGGTTTTGCTGAGTAGGTCGCATAGGGATGAAGTATGGGGAAACAGAATGAGCTCTGTGAAGCTCATTTACTTCAAAATACAAGAATTTTAGTAATAGATGAAAACTACGTGAATTCATGATTAGATAGTATATAAGTATAATTATTTATGTATTGATGTGCAATGATCTAGTGTTGTCCTGGTTACGGGTAATACTGGAGCAGAAGCGTGGGTAACTCGGCGTCGTCAATTGCCTGACTAGATTCCCAGCCTAGTTGGGCGCGGTTTGGATGCTCTTCAAAGGCTTTAACAACCCGCTTATAGAATTGCTGCTGGGTCAATTGGAAGAGAGGTGTCCTGTAGCGTTCACAGAGGTACGGGACATAGGAGACAAAAGCTGCTTCAGATCGGAAAGCAAGCCTAGTGCAAAGCTCAGTCTCGTCGTAGCACTGTTGTACCAGCATATTCAATGACCTCTGTTCCAGGTCGCTCAGAACCTTGTTGCTTCGATCGGGTAGTACTTTCTCGGGTGTATCGTAATTACCACAGGACATCTTAACTGCCGTAGCAGCCCTCTTCATCTTTGCTTGGTCAGGGTTGATGTTGTGGAAATTTTCAATATTGGTCCGCCTCATGCTGCAATTGCCGTAGACTTCGTCAAAACTTGGAAAACAGATTTGTTCTTCGGGATACAATTGTGCAAGAAGAAAGTCATCCCTCCATGTCAAACAGTTACCGTCACACCGCGTGTCATGAGTGTAATCGCAAATAACATCATCACCTTCACAGGGTTTATACTTTGTTGCACCATACTGAGGTACGATATTGTTCATCGTTGCTGGTGGCAAAGCAAAATAGGCAGCGATAGGAATAATGGCCTTGTCGTTAAAAAACAAAGGATATTGCACAGCAGTACATCCGCCACATGAGGCCTACGTGAGTCCCAAAAAATAGAGTGGGGGTTTCGATGCGAAGGGGAGACAGTTCTCATAAACGAGGCGTATGACGATGAGAACACACAACACGTCAAAAAACTCATTTCCGATATGAATGAAGATCAACGAGAACTATTGAGATACAAAAGTACCTTACTACTCTCCTCCTCCTTTGAATTAATCGCCTGTATGCTGAGGATAGGCGTCTGCCCAAAAACTCGCCAATAAGAACAAGAAATGAGAATGAGGCGCCTGAGGATCGGGAAAGTCCTGAAGCGAGGCGTGGACAAGAAGTGCCATCGCTGCAACTTTTGGCGGATTAACCATGAAATCGTCAAGGGTCATCCCGCCTCCCATATACAGATGTCCGGGGGGTTTACACTTCGTGCAATGAAAGCATGCGGGTCCGAGCTCCTCACATTGGATGAAATCGCCAACGGGATGCCATACTCCATCCGTCCAGCTCGTTAGATTTGCGTCATCGTCTAGCCGCCACGGCAGAGGGCCGGCAATACGTCGCACTGTAGCCGCGTCCGGCATTTCGCGCCGCCATGGCGGAGTAGGATCAGGTGGACCTGCGGACATGGTGGCTTCCAAATTTGTGAATTTGCATATTCGCATTTGAAGTCAATCTTATCAATATCCATCCACGTGAAACACTGGGGCCTAGGCACCGTACGTACACGATTGTCTCCCAAGATCCAAGACTGACTAGAGTTCTGATAAAGAAATTCAACCTAATTCACTTTGCATAAGAACTGTGTACACATGATTCTATAGTAATTTTAGTTCTGCTTCTATAGTAATTTTAGTTCTCTACTTTCGAAACTGTATAACGGTATGGAGCTTACTGAACCCGCCGTCACAGTTGCAGCACCAGTCCAAGGAGGCCTTGGAAAGTGTTAGACACTGTCGCAGGTTACTATCAAATATAAATTGGCCCACAACCGAAATTGCATGATGCACACCTCCATCAACTCCACGAAGTACAAATAGCTTTGGATTATCATTCGGCTGTCCTAGGCAATCTTGCCTAGCAATCACTGCTTCCTTCTTCCAGTAGTCCACCTTTTTGTATACCTTCTCGTGATTCTTCACCATCTTGATTGCTGCTTTCAATTGTTCCCCAGCCGGTAAATTACAATACTTCTTGGCAAAGGAAGCCAACACGTTTCCTGTCTGCTTCTGTCCAAGATGGTGAAAGGCGGAAGCCAACGATCGGAATAGACACGTTTTCACGTCTCCTTGTTGGTAATGTACCCTCACGTCGACAACAAGATCAGAGGATACTTCTCGATTGTAACTATCACCAATAGGAACTGGAATCCACTTTCGATGTTTCAACTCCACGTCCTTTTGAGTTTCTTCCTTGCCGATATTTTTTACCAAGGTGAGAAAGGGTTCCTCGAAACAATCTCGGACCCAGATGATGTTAAGCTCGTCCACCATGTGCTGAGTTCCCTTCTTGTACGTAAGTCCCTGGTAATAAGCAGACGAGTGCATTTGGTAACCCGTCGTCGGTTGGCCGTTTTTGCGTCTAACTTGCTTTTCTTTCGCTGTGAAATCACGCATCTTGGAAGGAAAATACTTCAGATGAGAGATCTGGCCGACAGGGTTCCCCACCATCTCTCCAGTGGTTTTGATGACAGGAAACTTCTTTTCCAATAGTCGAACCACCTCCTCCTTCTCCCTCTTCATCAATTTCTTGTCTTTTCGATAATAAGCCTGGATCGTCTCCGAACTCTCCTTCCACTGACAATCGGCTTTTTTCCTTTTCATCTTTGCATCGTGCTCAGGCTGGGAGGCAAGCCGAACGTTTTCATCTCTTTCTGTGCGCTGTGCTTTGAAGTACTTTTGACGTTCCTCATAAGTCATACCTGCTGATTTCGTACGCAATAGTCCTCTTTGCAGTCGTGTACGTTGTGACTCCTTTGCTGAACATAATTCCTTATGTTGCAACTGGGTAGAGAACATTCCGGCGGATGTCTTATCTGGGTAAACTAATTCTTGATTGTCACTACCAAGCTGGCCGTCAATCTGGTCGGTAACAGTTTCAATCGGAGAGAAGGGAAGGGAACCCTTCGATTGCTCCCACATCAAGATACAGAAGTTGGTACGAAACTTGGTGATTCGTTCTGCAAGACGAGCTTCATATTGTTTCCGTTTCGTCCGTTTCGTTGGTAGTTCCCAGAAGGGACGAACGACCAGAGCCGAGAGAGAGTCGACATCGCGTACCTTGGACCAGTTCACGTGGTGGTTGAGATCGGCCAAATAGGCGGCTCTGTTATTAAGCAGAGAGAAAATGCCGCAGTTGCAGCTATCTGTTTGGCTTGGTGCTTGGGTATCATGCGAAATGGGGATAGAGCAGACCCTGTGATTCTCGTTTTGTACTTGGTTCTTGCATTTACGTCCAATCGTCGCCAAAGACGGACTCTCAATCGAAGCGTGGAGCGGTGTGTTCAAAAACTTGGCGACCCATACCTCCAACTCATAAATAACAGCTAGCAACCATTGCACAAAGGGATTCATTTCCTCACCGCCGCCATCGCTGTCAAGGTTGGCAATGAATGAAGACTCCTTGTCGGTCGCCTTGCCGTCTTTAAAATGAGCTCCAAAGTTGACGACCAAGTAACAGATGAAATGGACTCCGTTACCGGCAATTATCGAAATAACACGTTTTTTCATAATCGAAAACGATTGAGGGAGATCGTCAAACAGTAGCTTCATTTTTCGGAAAGGCAACGTATTATATCCATGTTGAACTGGATCAGGACTGGCGTCAATTTTCTTCTGGCGGAAGTAATAGTAGCTGGGGGGATGCACTCTCTTCCAGATGCTGCTAACGATCTTGGCAACATTGATGTCAGTGTCGTCGAATGATTGAACGCTTTCGTCGAACCACCGAGACATCGACGTCATCTCGCCACTTGCAGTGTAGAACACGAAGTAGTCTCGTTTATCCTCATAGTGGGACACGAACATTTGGGACCAATCGGTGTAGTAACTCAAATAGTCGCTCTTGAACCACTTATTCGGATTTTTCTGATATTCCGAGACCTCTCGCTGATCCATTGTACCGACGGGGAAACGATGAGGATGTGGTTGATCGGCGACATAGTGGAACGAGGTGTCGAAATCATGAAAGGGATCCTTAGGACGATGCGTGTTGTCGTACGTCGATTTCCATGGAATTATTTCCAATGTGCGTTCTGGATACGCGAATTTCCGAATCTTACAAGTTCGGTAAGTAATCCCCCTTCCGTTTAGGTTGACCACATCAGCTGCTGTCAACTCGATCAACGGCGCATCCAGTTCATCTGGATCGTTAGATCCTTTCAAGACCAAGTCCTCAACTACCACTACCTCAGGGGGTGGAGACTCGCCTCCAGAAGAACTAGACGCATCCTCACCGTCGGAC
>OOGO01000175.1_pt1 | contig 10419 bp, 3 predicted proteins | sample 1670401 | NCBI WGS metagenome assembly OOGO01 (sample SAMEA98149168, study PRJEB22522) | marine metagenome | biome: marine biome; feature: marine water body; material: sea ice | place: Arctic Ocean | collected 16-Sep-2015 | depth 0.9 m | reverse complement strand
GAGTCAGTCAATCCCTCAGAGGATTTAATAAACCATTTTTCAAATTCGAGTACCCAAACAAGCTTTGTCACCAATACAAAGACTTGTCAAACAACGACCGAAAACACCGGGACTTGTAAACTTTTTTCAAATTTCAACAGCAAGGCTGTAGTAAAGAAGGAAACTTTACAAAATGACATCCAGGCTAATCGCATTTGCGAATTGGAAAAATGGTGTGTAAAATCCTCTGAGGGATTGACTGACTCGATTTGGGTCGGACATACTTTTTGTCTGAAGCCAGTATGCTCGGTATTAGCGATGATGTATCTATATGACTGATCATCTAGCGAATCTATGCCTACGATTCGAAACTTATTCCATTTCGACTTATACTTGTAAACAAGCGATTGGTCGAATTTTGGGTCCGCAGAAACACTTCTGAGGTTTTTATCACCCAGCTTGTTTTCTTTAAATTTTTGAAGATTTGTTTTTATCTTCCCTGGACAACTGTCCAAATCGATTAAGGTTGAAATACGATTGACAGGTTTTTTACTTTTATAAATTTTACATTTTGGAAGCACAAAAGATGAAGATGTGTCTATCTCTTCATTTCTTCTTTTCATTGGGCCTGAAGAAATAATTGTAGAAGAGTTATTGAAGAGTCGTTGTGGACGTTTTACTCCGTTACTAGAGTATGAGTTTTGGACGGGGTATATGACTTGTGTCGGTTTCCCGTTTGGAGATTTGGATAAACTGCCAAATAGTTTTCCGAGTTTGGGTTTGCTCCCGGCATAGTTTGTAAGTTTGTACACCCGTTTTTGCAGCATAGGGTTCTTTGAATAGGGAATTGTGGGTAATTGTCCAACCGTATCAGTGGATCCAGATTCCTCTGACATCGTTGATAACGTAGGTGATTTACTACGTTTCATCGGTATTGGGAAATCGAAAATAGTTGTTTCTCGTATTTCTCCAGGTGACAATTGCTCATCTGGTAACGACCATGGAGGCGTCTCGTCGTCTGTAGCGTCGTCCCATGTCTTTGTTGAGATTGTTGCTTTTGAAAACACAATTCTTTGTTGTTGTTCAACGGGCATCGTTGAATTTCTTTGGGTCGGATTTGTGAGTATATCTTCCATAAGGGTGTCGAAGATAGTCTGAGTGGATGGTGAGAAGTCTATTTCCTTCTTTACATTTGAATGAATCCACGAATCACTCTGCGGTGGTATATCGCCATCTGATTCCGATGCGGTACTTATCCATCCGAGTGGCATAATGAAAAATTTCTAAAGGAAATTCAAATACATTTTAGTCTGTATTTTGTAGAAAGTAATTTCATTGTAGAATTGAAAAAGCAATCAATAAATTTTTATATAGCAAGCAATTTTTACAAAAAATAACAAAACATGAACTACCTACTCCAAGCTCTGATCTTTTTTGTCTATATCAATAGCTGAGTAATCGTGTGGTTTAACACTTTGGTATTTCGGAATCGGAATTTCTGTCATTTCGATATTTTCCGTAATTGTCATGTTGTTTTGTAATTTTGGATAAAGTCTATGATGACTTTTATATTCAAGAACGTCGTAATTCTCACTTGAATTTTTCTTGACTTCAGATTTTGTCAATTTTGTCTTCCCGTCTTGAATCGTTTTTGAAGTATTTATTTCCTCATAATCATCTTCACGAAACAAATTTGTAATGGCGGTAATGTAAAAGACATTGAAAATTGATGAGAACAATACTTTTCCCAAGTGCATTGTTCGATTTGACAATTTTTGAATTTCAAATGCTCGCATGATTACGGAAACAACTTCCATCATGAATTTTATAAACAAGAACAATGAAAATAGTAATGCTAATTTTTCCATGTAAAAAGCAATTACACCAAAAGTACCTTTAAATTTGTTTTCCCAGTACTCTGGACTAATAAAATTGTCGAAATAAATGTTTGGATTCTTGTTTGGAGAATTGAAATTTGGGCTGCCGTCACGACGTTTTGAGTAACGGTCATAAGTTAATTTTTGAATTAATACTTTTAGTATTCCATCTTCTCTAATTCCCAATTGTAATCTGGTCCAAAAAGTTTCTAAATCTTTTTGATTATAGATACCAGCTTGCACACTATCAAAAGTATGAAAAGGGATAGTTTGACGAATAATTTTCGGTGAAAATTTCAATGGTGCTTTCGTCGGTGCGGGAAATGGAACTAATTTATACCAAGATTCTTCATTATCTAGGTCTAAATGAAATGGCATGTCTTTTGATTCAGAGCACGGAATTTCCGGTGCTAATTCTTTTGTTAGAGCTATACGGGTAATTGGATCTACGAACATTGTAGTTCCCGTATACAAAATCGGTATATAGTTATGACATGTTTTTAGTCTCATCAGCGGTGAGATACGTTTTTCGCAAGAATAAACCCATGCGATTGCGCCGTCTGTTTCAAGAAATGTCGAACGATTTCTTGTTAAAATATAACCAGCTTGACTAGCATCAATACGAGCTACTTGTAACACATTTAACATTAGCATTTGCTCGAGGTTACAAATTTCTTGTGCAACTTCTAGTGCTCGATTACGAACAAGTTCTGAACTCTTGTGAATAATGTAATCTTGTTTTAAATTTGCGTGAACGTTGAAATTTGGAAAATCTGGTTTATCTTTGTCTAGTAAATCTTTTCCGTAAAGATCATTGAGATTGATCGTTATTTGAGAATCGTCTTCATCGTTAAAAGCGATAAGTTCTCCTGTAGAGGGGTTAAATCCTCCTCTATCGATTACGATATAGAGCGTTTTACTATTCGTTGAATACATCGATTCTAATCCGTTTAAACACACTTGATTTAAACCTGGATAGACTTCAAATTTATAGAAAACTTCATTTCCTTCATTTTCAGCGAAATATTTTGTATCATGACCTTTGTATTTTTTGCTGATTTCAGGGTCATTAACAATAAAATATCTGTCATTCCATTTAATCATTTCGGTAATGTCAGATTTTAACTGAGTTAACAAACATGTATCGTCAACTTTCCAAGTATACGCATATCTACCTAATCCGGTTGAGTCACATTCACCTGAGGTGTATGAACAAGGTAATGTTAAGCCATCTATTCCAACTACTATTTTGGCTACATTGTCATAATTAACAGTGACTTCTTGGATATATGCGACAACACTAAATTTATCTATCCAACCGTATCCATCACAATCGTTATGAGTATCCTGGATTGTGTTTCCGAACTGTGTAACGGTGGTAATAAATGTATCAAATTTGAAATCGATTGTAACAGCGTCTTTACCATGTAAACCGTAATAATGCAAATATGTTACTGGTATTTCTTTAGTCGGAATAACAGATCTACATTGTGCGCCTGTTATTAAAAGAGGTGTTGTAATACTTGAACTACGTCCGTCGTTTGATGAATGCGAGTGCATACCGCAATACCAACGATCGTGTTGATAGCTAACTGAACAAACGTGTGCCTTCACTTTTGTAGCGAGGTTTTTAGTAAACATACGTATTTTTACTTTATTCGACGACATGTCTTCTGCTTGAACTTCGCAGTCCGCGACTTCGGTCGTTGAAAACATACGCATATTTCTCGGTTCAGTACAATCGTAGTGCGATACTAAAAGTGATGGTGAAGCATCAGCTAAGTCAGAATTTTCTTCTATTTCGGTACTTTCCGATAATGTCCATAGTAGGATAACGATAAAAACTACACTTGTTTTTCCGCGAAACAGAAACATCATTTTAATTTTGTATAGCGAAAGTTACACTTTTCTCGCCTTGGGCTTGCCAAGTATCTTGATATAACTGATAATTACTGTCCGTCAGTCGTGGATTGTGTAATTTGTTGAATTTGCTATAGAACGAATGACTATGAATGTCGTTATCAGTCGAAATGACTGGTTGCGCTGAAGTACTTGCTATAAGTGGTGGTGGTGAATTTACACTAGCTAGCAAATTTTGCGGCGGAATAATCGTTTTTGAAACGTTTTGGTACTGATTTAGATATTCGGTGCAATGTATACCGTGAAAATCGTGATGTCTTGGTTTAAAGCTCTTTTTAGCTACAGTACAGTTTGTGTACTTTTCGTCGATTTTGGAGTTGCAAGATACTAATTTTGATATATCCTGCTGATATACTTCGTCTTTTTGGAGTGCGTTAAGTGTTAGAACGTATTTTGCGCGTTCTTCAAGTAGGAATTTTCCTAGTCGACAAAGCTCAAAGGTTAATACCGTTGTATCTGCATTTAGGTATTTCAATGGAAATTTTTCCAAAAATTTGAGAGCTACAATACATCCGTTGACACCTTGAAGTGTATTGTCGATAAAAAGTCCGAAGTTAGTTTCTGCGTAAAATACTTTATTTTCAACTAAAGTTACGGCAGGTCTTTTTAGCGAAGCTAAGTATTGATTTAGAAATGGATTAGAGCTTGGATCGTTTATGTTCATATCATTGGAAAAGTTCTTCTTTTTGAAATTGTAGGAAGTGAATTTACCTTGTGTGTTGAAGTGATGTATCTCTTTGTCTTTACTACAACACTTGTCTGACTTGATTTGGAAATCGGTTTGAAATAGAAATTTGAAATATTCAATTATTGAAATTGAAAAATGGAAGTGAGCGTAGTAGCTATCCGGCGAAAAAGTTTTGAGAGAATGAATTCTGGTTTGTTGTCGTCCGGTTTTATTCTACTTTTCTCAGATATCGCTCAGGTTTATAATCCAAATTGTATAAATTAGCAGTTACAATTTAACTAATAGGATTTTAAAGAGATAGTGTTACATCGTGTTTCAGATAGTGTTTGCGATATCTCTTCCTGAGGTTAATTTATACAGTAGTAAACACCATTTACAGATCTGTATCACCAATACAGTATAAATTTGTTCAAATATTGATTTTCACAAATATAATCCATATTTCCGTTTTAATTTGCTGAGTTTTGCCGTTTTAATCTCATAATCTATCGATGAGATAAACTAATGGAATGAAATTGTATTTCATTAACTCTTGTCCAAATATTTAAAATATCTTGAATAATATTGAAAGAAAAATAATAGTTTATTTGCGGACTAAATAAATTTTAGCAGTTTTGTCCGCGCGGAGATCCCGCGTATCTAATGGTAATTGTAATACTGACCTGGATGTGACCAGTCGTACATATTATCCCATTTTTGATATACGTGTACAAACCATTGATAATCTTTATCTGCATTTTCAGCTAACTTCTTTTGTAACAATCGTTGTGAAGTTCTAGTGCTTGGTTCTTTTGTTTTTGAATTGTCTTTTTTGACTTTTTCAACAACTGGTGAAATTTCATCAAAATTTCCATCATTTTCTCGATCATTTAATTTAGAAGATCGTAGATTGTATCTAGGATTTTTTGGCGTTGAAGTAAATTGTGGCTTTGGAATTTTAGTAATTTTCGTCTTTACTGCTGTTTTATCTTTATCAGATATAGGTGAAGTTTGGATTTTTGATTGGGTTTCGTAACCTGAAGTTTCAGTCTTATCAGTAGGTTTTTTGTTTTTCAACCTATCACTTTGACGTGTTTGTGTTGTTTTAGGAATAGCACCTGTCGGGTCACCTAACATACTTCCGTATCCTGTACTGTCTTTCGTAGTACTTGAATGATCAGTTTTTCCTGAAATCGGTCCTACTACCATTTCCGATGGTTGTTCATTTAGAGCTTCATCTGAGGAATCAGAATCTATTGGATCCTGTATTAGATTTGGAGCAGCGTCGGGCGGTAAATTATCATTTGCATCCGGCGTGAATTGATAAAATGGGTCATGATCAGAAGGTGATATTCTCCATCCTCGATGTGTAATCTGATTATCAAGTCTAAATTTTGTTATTAAATGAGGTACCGTTTGAATTTTTGGATAGTATGGTAACAATAAATTTCTGTGACGAACGACTTTTTGACCGGTGTCTAATTCTTCGATTTCATAAGTTACTTCAGTTACAATCTTTGTCACCTTAAATATTCCTTTGTGTAAAGGTTGCAGTTTAAAACTAATTCCTTGAATCAATCGTTTATTTTCTTGTAAAACGAGTTGACCAATTTTTAAAGGTATTGCCAAATTGAATAAATTCCTTTTTTCGTGAACATCTGGTTCATCCATTTTTGATTGGAAATATACCATTGAATAAGTTTTTACTAACGCTTGTTCTCTGCGCATAGTTTCATTGGTAAGTTGTGGTGTTAGGAATTTTTGAATTGCAGAATTGAATACACTTGTCGAAAAATGAGAATGCTCTGGTAAGCCTATACATAGATTTGAGTTATCAAAAACACATAATTTGTCTGGATCTCTGAGTACACCAAGACGTAGTTGTATAGGTATAATTGGTTTTTTTCCGAAAACAATTTCGTAAGGAGTCATTCCAAAATTCGATATTTGCGAAGTATTTTGCGCAAATGCCCACTGAGCTACGTATTTTGACCAGTTCGTTGGGAAATTTTCTATGAACTGTCTTATATATCGTGCTACATGAGTATTCATGGTTTCTACTTGACCATTTGACCAAGGATTATATCCTGACAGTGGTTTGACTGAAATGTCTATAGAAGCACAGTATTGCATAAAATCACGACTCATAAAATGCGTTCCTCTATCGCATATTATGGTATGTGGTATTCCGAATTTGTAGATCATGGATTGTAATCCGTATAACGCTGAATCCGATGTAGCGTCTTTCGTAGGTAATGCATATACCATACGTGAAAAAGTATCTACACACACAAAAATATAAGAGAACCCGCCTGAGGGTGGCATAATTGGTCCTTTAAAATCAATATGAATAGTGTGAAAAGGTTCGGTTACCTGTCTGCTTGGAGACATTAATTTTGCAGTGCTTTGATTTCGTAGCTTTGGTTTTTGAGAAATGCATTTTAAACAATCTTTTAATAGAACTGCTACCCATTTATACAGTCCTGGAAAATAGTAAACAGATTGAATTGCAAACATGGTTTTTTGCATACCATGATGTCCTTGTAAGTTTCCATTGTGTGCATTGTTAAATACTGGAATAATTAGACTTAATGGCACTATAACTTTGTACCGGCCGGTTACATTATTATTGGGCTCATCGTCGGGTTCCAAATAACAAAGAATTTTTGTTTCTTCGTGAATATGAATTGCATCAAATATTCGAGAAAAATGTCGTAAGACAGGATGTACACGGATATATTTTTTGTCTGGTAATTTTTTATCTATTACCCACTTTCTCACTTCTTTTAGAACTATGTCTTTTTCTTGTTCCATAAGAATGATTTCAGGAGTGATATCCAATGTATTGTGTATAGCCATATCTTCTAATACGTTTTGAGAAGAATCTGTGTTCATCGCGAGAACTTCTGGAAAAATATTTTTTAGTTCACCGCGTGCCAGTTTTGGATTATTAATCAGAACTTCTTTAGTTAGGCTTTGAGCTAACATAACCTGATTTTCTAAATCTGCAAAATCGGTTTCTATGTCTTCTTCGAAGGCATAATTTGTAATACAACCAATTTTAGACCATTCTTCCCCGGTAAGGAATTCTTGGTAACAGCTGTCTGGGTTTGTACATAACCTCTTATGAGCAGACTGTTCATTTTTGGTATTATTGTCTGATATAATTTCATTTAATTGAAATTCTCGTTCTAGAACGTTTTGAATTTGAAAATTAGTTGTCTCGTCGAGTAACGCGTTTCGGCAGAGTACGAAATTTTCTTTTGATTTTGGCCAATTGAAGATCATATTAATTGACAGAATATTGTCTATGTCAATTTTTGGTAAGATATCTTCTTGAAAAACTACAGTTTCTTTTCCTTTTAGTCTCATCCTATAATGCTTTGTAGCTGACTTGCATATAATAGGGTAAGAGTCATGAGGGCTTGAATCTTTATCGTCAATAGTCTCTTCATGCTCGATAAAATAACTAATAGGTTGTAGATTTTTGTCGACAAATTTAATTTCTTTTGGAACAATTTTGTGTTTCTTTTGTTGAGCTTGTATACTTGACGTCGTGAAGTTTCTACTAAGTAAATCTGGAAATGCTAAATTTTTTCCTTCCGTCCAGACTATAATCAAATTGTTGAATTTTGTGAAGGTTAATTGATATTTGTAGAAACGATGTGTGAGTTGACCTTTTTTACTCCACAAATATAATATCGGTTTATGGTCAGTAAAGACATAAAGTGGGTGGCATGATCCCATCACCAATGGTTCATGTATTTCTAAAGCCCACACAATTCCGGTTAATTCCCGGCTAGACGTTGACAATTTTTGTTCGTCTTCTGTGAAAACCCTTGAGCAATATTTAATTATAACTTTTTTTCCACCGGGTAATTCTTGAATAAGAATATTTCCTGTTCCCGTGTTACTCGAATCAACATGTAAAAAATACGGATATTTTGGATTCGGTATTGCTCTGATAGTGTCGCCAGACAACATATCTAAAATTTTTCGAAGTAAACTCTCATTTTCGGCGCTCCAACTCCAGGGAGTTTCGTCTTTTATGAGGTTAAAAAAGGGTTTCATCATAACATACACTGGACCATCAATGTATTTTGCGTAAAAATTTAGTGCACCTACAATACGCATCAGATCTCTTTTGTTTTCCGGACTTTTTAATTTTTGTAGAGCTTCGACTCTCTTTTGAATTGGTGCAGTTCCATCTTCAGAGATCATATGTCCCAAATATTGTACACGTTTTTTAAAGAAGAAGGATTTGTCCGGCGCAGCTTTCATTCCTGATTTTCGTAACAAAATGTGAAATTCATCTAATAAAGTGAACATTTCATCTTTATTATCTGCCATAGCTAGTAAATCATCTAAATATGTAAGGACGGATCGATTTTCAATCATTGGGCGAAAACTTTGCATCATTACCCTACTAAAAAAGTTAGGTAGACCGCTAAGACCGTAGAATCCTCGTTTAAACGTATATTGTAACCCACCTAGGACAAAACTAACCAAGTTTTGTGTTTCTTCTCCTAGTGGTATTTGATGATACGCACATGACATGTCTATCGTACTAAAGTATTTTCCATGTATTCGATCTAACAGACATTGTAATGGTTCTAGAGGCCATGTATAGGTGCTATTATCTGTAATTGAATTTAAATATCTAGCGTCAATTACTAATTTCAGTGTTTCACCTTTTTGGATTAGGATAACTGGGTTTATGAACTCAGTACCTAGCACGCGGTCGTTTTCGTTTCCCATTTCACGGATTATTTCCGCTTCCTGCAATTGTTTAAGCAGTACACTCAGTTTATCTTGTAGGTTTAAATTAACTCTACTCGGACGTTGTCTTTTCAACTCGGCTTTATCCTGGAGTTTGATGTGAAATTTTCTATTGGTACAACCAACGTCATATTTATACTGAGAATAAATGTCCTTGTTTTGGCAGAGACTGTGAAATAATTTAATTTTTTCTTCATTAGAAATGCAACAGTCTGAAAAATCAAACATATTTAGGAATTTTTGGTCCTCGATTGAAAAGTCCACCAGACGACAATCTGAGTTAGGGACAAAGGTTTTGTTTTTTGTTACAGCTGCGATTTTAAGATTTTGCTCATCTTCTCGAGTCAAATCTTTAAAAAATTCATTTATCTTGTAAATGTTAAAGACATCATCAATGTCGTTAAAACCTGGGTTAAAAATTGTTAATGTCGGACTGTTTTCGACTTCGGTATCTGTGTCTGCGTGTGAAACGCGCATAATTTTTGATTCATTTTCATGATCATTTGAACTCTCCTTTTTGAATAATGACACAGTTTCCGCAAATAATTCTAGTTTATTGACATGATAGCATTTTTTTGAACAGTCAAGCCCCACTTTTTTTTCATATAAATATCCCAGGAGTTTTGGTAATGTCACTGTGTGATCATTATAATTTTCCATAGCTATCGGATAGAACTCGTCTTGTTCCTGGACTTCTGAGTGAAAAATCACTAAACCACAACTCAGAAATTCGGTTGACGGTGAAAAATTTATTTCTTTTGGTATTCGAATAAGTTTTGTCGGTCGGCATTTTATTACTCGTCCCGTATTTTGAGGAATTTGGGTGGAATCATTTGAGAATATTGCGAATAGTTTTGTGAAAAAAGGAAATTTTTGTTTTACATTCTTTGCCAAGTGAATCATCACATTTTTGTGATTTCGCAATTTAATTGTGTTATCCTCAAAATTCATGTCTGTACAATGACTTTGTATCCATTCCATCCCAATAAGATTTGCTTCACATGATTTTTCCTCTGCAGCTACCCAAAAATTGTGCTCAAAAACATATTTTCCTTCCATGTCTAAGGAAAATTTAATAGTGCATAAACCTTTGAAGGGAATAATTAATCCATCTGCTGCTCTAACATTGGATTTTGTAGGAATTAAATTAAGGCTTTGAATATCTGAAATTGCCTTGTAAGTAGGGTAATTAATAAC
>OOGO01000172.1_pt1 | contig 10601 bp, 9 predicted proteins | sample 1670401 | NCBI WGS metagenome assembly OOGO01 (sample SAMEA98149168, study PRJEB22522) | marine metagenome | biome: marine biome; feature: marine water body; material: sea ice | place: Arctic Ocean | collected 16-Sep-2015 | depth 0.9 m | reverse complement strand
GGTTCTGATGATCACACAGGCATTTTTGCTGGGCAGAGTGGTTCCTATTCATATATCGAAACTTTGGTTGAACGTCTTGAAACCACTCCCGCCTCTGAACTGGCGTTAGAAGCCCTAAAAAATGGTGACATTGCTCCTTTTGGTCAGGTGAGTGAGAATCAAAAGCTCAATATTGCGTTACTAGATTATTTTTCTCAGGTGGTGACCAAAATCAAAGATCCCGGTTTGTTTAGAATCATGCTGCACCGCGGTTCAACATGGGACAAAGTAGGCTGCTTTGTGGTGAGTAACGTGTTGTTAGAAATGCAAAAACATAAAAAAACTATGAAGTTCTTCTCGTTTATCCATGAATCCCTGCAAGGTAAAAAACCTAATAAGTTGCTCAAGTGGCAAGTGTCTAAAGACTATAGGTTTTGTATTACCCAACTAGAAAAAATTGCGGACAGTAGAAAAGAGGGTCTTGAAGCGTTCACCGACACCACTAACCTTGCCATAAAAGACTTGTTTACTCATCTCAATCTACTGTTTGCACAAAGGGTTGAAAGTGCGATTAAAGACAGTAAAGGCATCCGCTTGGACAGTTTTTCTACTGAAGAGATCACCCGTAAGTTTGAAATCCCTAGCCAACTAACGGCGTTATTTTTGGGTGAAGGAAAACGCCAAGATAATATGAGCAATGTTCGAATTGGAAAGTTATTAGATAAATTATCCTTCCCCATCCTAATCAGTTTAATTTTGGCGGGCTCTACCTTGGTATCAACCCGAGTGTTGTATCAAAATCGTCAGTTTCTCAATCAATTTGCTCAACATTTAGGGAAAAATCAGCATTCAAACCGTGCCCTATATCTAACCGATACAATGCTCGACAAAAACGGCGTCTCCACATCCTTGTCTGGCAAACTCAAAGAAATTCAACGAGCTGATTTGCCAGTCGATTTTTTGATCTGTCACGCAGATGCAAAATCCGCCCCACATTTACATGTGGTTCGCCCGATCACTGAATTTGAAGTGCATCGTTACGGTGAACAAAAAATTCGTATACCCGACTTGATGGAAATCGCTAATATTTTTTATGCAGGCGGTTACGATCGAATTATTTGTTCAACAGAAGGGCCAATGGCAGCGGTATCACTGTTTATTCAACAAATGTTCAACGTGCCTAGTTACTTTTTTATGCACACCGATTGGGTGGATTTTATTAAACATACCACCGACCTTAACCAATACGAAAGGGACAGAGTTAGACGCTTAATGCGCGCCTTGTACAATCGATACGATGGTGTCTTTGTGCTCAACAGTGAACACAAAGACTGGCTAACAGGGCACGAAATGCAACTTAAAGAAGAAAAAGTATTTTTGACTGCTCACCACACCCAGCCAAGAGATGTAGGTCTGCACAAAGTCAGCAAAGCCAGCATTATCCCTGGTGCAAATGATGATACTCCGGTGTTGTTTATTGCCTGCAGGTTGAGCAAAGAGAAAGGAATTTTGGATTTACCTGAAATTGTTGAACGGGCTAAAAAACGTATTCCTAAGCTTAGAATTGTGGTGGCGGGTTCAGGCCCTGCTCAAGAGCAACTTAAGCAAATATTACCCGATGCTATATTTTTAGGTTGGCAAAACAAAAAGCAACTAGCGGCCCTGTATTTAAGTTTGGATTTATTTGTGTTCCCTTCACGTTTTGATACTTTTGGCAATGTGATTTTAGAGGCCTTTGTACATAGTATGCCTGCTATTGCATACAACTGTAAGGGGCCTAAAGACATCATCCAACATAATAAAAATGGCTATTTGGTGGATGATATTGCCGGTATGAGCTCAAAAATCATTGAGTATTTTTTACATTCAGACATACAGCACAATATGCAGAAAAATGCCTTGCAAAGGGCCTCAGAATATCAGGCTGAACCTATCATGCAGCAATTTTTGCAAGACATGGGTTTAGAGCTACCTATTATGTACAACAATCAAAGAACGGTGGCTTAAGCGTGACTACCCGTGTGCAGAGCTTATCTAAACGTGAGCAGCTTAATTTTTTGTTAACCAATCGCATTCCAAGAAGATGGTTAACCTTTTTCATGGGCTGGTATAGCCAAATACAAAGTCCACTATTAACTAAGTTTTCAATCTGGCTATGGACTTTATTTGCCGAAGACTTAAGGCTCCAAGATGCTAAAAAACAACATTTCACGAGTTTAGGTGACTGTTTTACACGTGAGTTGAAAGATGGGTTAAGACCTATCGCCAAACATCCTGAGCGAGTCATTAGCCCGTGCGATGCAATTATTGGTGAATATGGTGATATCCAAGGTACGCAGGTCTTTCAAGCTAAAGGTTTTCCATATGATATCAGTGAGTTAATTCCGAATTTACATATGAATCATAAATACCGAAATGGTAAATATATAACCTTACGTTTGAAATCTAGTATGTACCATCGATTTCATGCACCTGTTGATTGTTTTGTTAGCAAGGTTACCTACATATCGGGTGACACTTGGAACGTTAATCCGGTTGCGCTTACACGCATGGAAAAACTGTTCTGTAAAAACGAGCGAGCAGTAGTTGAATTGCACAGCAATCACCCAACCAGCTGCATTACATTAGTGCCAGTCGCCGCCATTCTAGTGGCGAGCATGAAGTTTAACTTTTTACCTCAGGTCCTAAATTTAAAATACCAAGGCCCAAATAATATTTCTTGTGATGCCCAGTTTAATAAAGGTGATGAAATGGGCTACTTCCAGCATGGCTCCACCATTATCTTATTTGCCACCAGTAACTATCAATTTTGCGAAGGCATTGAAAAGGGCAAACTGATAAAAATGGGGCAACCCCTGCTTACCGGGCATCTAACCAGTTTTCCATAACACTAACGCGGTGTAAGTAAACCGTTGATTTTTCACTGACTAACCACTAATAGGTAACAACATGACCTTTTTTGAAGAACTACAAAAGCAACGTTGGGATGACCACCGCTATTATCACCACAATAGAATTAACCAATTTTTGCACTTACTCAGCGCCAGTTGTTTTATCGCAAGCTATATTCTGGTGTTTTACTATCCTGCCGCCGCCGCTCTAGTGGGATGGTTGTTGGCTATGGTACTGCGTCAAACTGGACACTTCTTTTTTGAGCCTAAGACTTATGACGAAGTGAACAAGACTACTCACAATTATAAAGAAAGCGTCAAAGTGGGATACAACCTGCAACGTAAGGTTGTGTTGTTATCACTATGGGCATTAGTCCCTGTCGTGCTTTTTTTTGAACCCACATTTTTTGGAATATTTACTGCTACCACTACTGACATTAGCGACATTAGCGACATTAGCGGATTTGTAAATAACCTGAATCCTGTTTAAGAAATTGAACTAAATGCCTGTTCCAAGATCCGATCTTTCGACTAAAAGAGATGAATCTAAAAAGGAACAGGCATGAGTAAATTAGTTGAGTTGTTTTGTGATGTCGATGATTTTTGCAAAGTATTTATCCCTCAATGGCGTAAACAACTGCTTGAAGACGGTACGCAAAAACGTCAAAGAGAAGGGCAAATGACAACCAGTGAAATCATGACGATTGTCATCAGTTTTCATATGTCACATTACCGTGATTTCAAAAACTACTATCTTAGGTATGTATCTTTGGTGTACAAAAATGAGTTTCCAAATTTATTGAGTTATACACGATTTCTAGCAGTCATGCCTAGAGTTATCGTGCCCATGTGTGCCTACTTTACATCACTTAAAGGAAAGCCCACAGGACTTGAATTCATTGACTCTACGAGCATTAAGGTGTGTCATAACATCCGAATACCTAGACATAAAACCTTCGACGGTATCGCTCAACGAGGTAAAGGTACTATGGGTTGGTTTTATGGTTTCAAGCTCCACTTAGTCGTCAATCATCACGGTGAAATTGTTGCTGCGAAAGTCACAACCGGCAATGTACATGACACCCAACCCGTACGTGAATTAGCAGAAGGTTTGACTGATAAATTGTATGGAGACAAAGGCTATTTGAGTAAAGCTTTGGAAGCGGATTTATTAGACAAAGGTGTAAGTCTCATCACAACCGTTCGCAAAAATATGAAAGCAAAAGCTATATCGTTGTGGGATAGGGCCATGCTTTCAAGGCGCTATATAATTGAAACAATAAACGACCAACTTAAGAATATTTCTTATATCGAACACTCAAGGCATCGGAGTATGAACGGCTTTATGCTGAATTTACTCGCGGGATTGGTCGCTTATTGTTTAAAAGAAAATAAGCCAAGCCTTAATTTAACTGACGTAGAGCTGAACTCTATGATTATCGCTTAAGCAGATCTCAGGTTAATTATGTTTTTGTTTCATTTCTCAATATTTTTACAATCCTAGAATATACGATTTCCGCTAAATTCCAGTCATATCCATCAAAGTTGGTTGTATTATTAAATTGAATAACCACTGTGTCGATATCTTTGTGGTATTTGGCAATGCTCTGATAGCCAACTAGTAGACCTGTGTGTTCGTATTCGTAAATGGATGAATAGATCTCTTGTTCTCCTGCATTAAACACGGAACCATCGTTTAAGGCCCGCAAAAATATACCTACGTCCTCTGCGGTAGCCAGCATTAAGCCTGTATCATCAGTCTTGACATCTTCCTCAAAGCCAACGTAATAGCCACTCATTACCCTGTTTATATCCACTTCATTAAGTGAGCCGAAAGTGTTTTTCAAACCAAGTGGTATCAGAATTTCCTGTTTGATAAATTGCTGATGTTTATAACCCACAACTTTATCAATGAGATCAGAAATCAACATATAATTGGTATTTGAATAGCCATAACCTTTACCGGGTGCAAAGTCCGCTGGTAAATCCAGTGCGTAATTTAGTGTTTCTTGTTTGTTTTTTGGCGGGTTGCTCCAAAAATTTGGATGGTCTACAAAATTAGGAATGCCACTTCGATGCTGCACCATCATTCTTAAGGTGATGTTGTCTGCATTTTCTATTCTACCTACCAATTCTGGAAAGTAATTAGCGAGTGACTTATCTAAAGACAGGCGTTCGGCTTTGACTAATTTTGCAGTAGCTACAGCGACATATAATTTGGTGATACTGGCAATTTTGAATAAGGCATGTGGGTCAGCAGGTATTTTATTTATTCGATCATGCCAGCCTGCAGCATAAAACGCCGGTGGTTTGCCAGCTTGGTCTACATATACAATGATCCCGTCAAAATTATGATCCAAGGCTTCAAACACTTGTTCTTGAACATTCGTGGGCAAGGGTGTTAGCCAAGCCCATACCAAAACCCAGGGCACATAGAACATAGAGGTCAGCGTGCTAACAAGTAATACAATCCTGAATATTTTTTTGGTTTGATTTTTCTGCATATTATCTCTGTTCTGTACGCTTTATTAATATGCCAATAATACTCTAGCCACAATAATATTTGTTAATACCTAGGGGTAAACAAGACGATTGTTGGGTTAATTAGCTTGAATAACATGCTAAATTATCGAAAGTTATCGAAAGTTATCGTAAGTCTACGTAGTCAGCATTGCATGGGTCAAATACATAAAATAGCAGGGACACTATGTACCCCTGTAATGGGTATTACTAAGCTATTGCCTGAATTTCGGCCAGAGCTATCTCGATTTCCTGCTCATTATTAAGCAGTGAAGGGGCGAATCTAGCATAACTAACACGATAGGGCGTGTTGCTCATAATAATGCCTTTTTCATGCATAGTTTTTACCACCGCCTCAGGTTTCATCCCTTGTACGTCAAAACAGACTAGCCCCGATGACAGTTCATTACTGGCCGGTGTGTATAACTTCACATGGGCCATTTTTGCCAAGCCTTGTTTGGTTTGTTGATTTAACTCATGAATGCGTTTTTGCACATTGGCTTTGCCTAATTGCATATGTAATTTAAATGCCTCAGGTAATGCCCAACGATGCTCAAAAGAATGAAATCCACCCGGAGACATGTGTTCACCCACAGATACTTGATCTTGTGTCATTCCCCCCATCCACACGTCGTAAGACGCACTAAAACTGGGTATCACTGGCTCATTTTGGGACCATGCTTTGTCATTACCCCAAATAATCCCTGTACCCCGTGGGCCAAATATCCACTTGTGGGTGCCTGCGATAAAAAAATCACAGCCCAATTCGCTGATATCTTGATTTTCAATTCCAAAACCGTGAACACCATCTACACAAAATAGTATCTGCTGGTGGGTTTTTCGTTGTTGGTTGAGTTTATTAATGCTGTCTGCCATGGCCCTGATGGGTAGCTTGACACCGGTCGATGAATGCACCCAAGTTGCGACAAACACACGGGTATTACTGGTTATCCCGGCTTTCATACGCTTAAGTACGTCGTTTACGCTGACTTTTGCGGGGTCATCATATAAGGCTATTCGGTTTACTCTAGCTCCTGTGCGGTTGGCTCGGTGTGCCAAAGACATATCAGTGGAGTAGTGAACGTGCGCCGTTTGCAATACTTCATCACTAGGCTGCAATTTTAATCCACTATAAACAACGCCTAGTCCCATGGTAGTGCTGTCAGTGAGGGCTATGTTTTCAGCTTTACCGCCCATGTATTGTGCCGCAATAGTGGATATATCGCGGTCTATCGTTTGGAAATGTTGATGCCAATAATCTGAAGGGTTTTCATCAAATGCCAAACGATGTTTCTCGATAGCATCGGATACAGGTTTGGGATGAGAGGCCAACAAAAACGTCGATAATTGAATATATTTTCGGGTCAGGGGAAACATATTACGTAATGCTGCCCAGTCCCCCGGTTGAATGCTCCCATTGCCAACGGTTGCTTTAGGTGAAGCGGTAAGCACGGCATTAGGTACCAATAAACTGGCTCCAATACTCAAGCCCAATCCATTTAAAAATTCACGCCTTAACATGTTTACCTTCCTTTTTTATTTTGTTATTTGTACTCGTCAACGACGAGCTCTCCTTAGGGATGTATTTTGAGCTCACTGGTGCGCTAACTGCTACGCTAACTGGAGTTATGTCGATAAAGTGATTTACCTATTGTAGTTTAGGGATCTTAGATGCGCTTTTATTGCATGCAGTTGAGGTGTAAATCAACATAATGGATTTGCACTTCCATTGGATAGCTGAAGGTAAAATGGATTTTTGATAAACACAGCTTGGCCAAGTTGAAGCACCCCACAAAGCAGTTGAGATTGTGGATTGGCAACCGAGTGCATATCATCATATATGTGCGAGTGACTAATATGATGTGTTTGAATCAGGTAGCAAAGAAGCGACTAATAGCGACCTATTAATTCATCACATAATTGATGAACATAAATACAAGGAGTTGGGCAAGTCATTGGCTTGAACGTATTTAAAATTTAAGTTTTCTTACAATGACTGTTTCTGTCATTACTTCGATTCATCCAATTTCATAGTTAGGGAAAACAGTATTTGATCTTAGTAGCGGTTGTGTTGAGGATACTCGCTTTCTGTTTTTTTGTGTTTAGCCTGCTCATCCCCAAAATCAGGCTTAATCGATTGTTCAATAAAAACAGGTCTTATCTTACTCGGTGCTGAGGACACTTTGCAACTGCGGGTGACAAGGCGTTATTAGATACATCTATTAATAAGGTGTTCTTGTATAATCAGCAGATAAAATGTGCATTAATTCCGCTACTTGAGAGTCGATGCGATTAGCCTATTAAACAGGCTAGCTCGCCTTTCCTTAGTAACACATCACGTCAACCAAATGCCTAGTATCCATTAGGCCAATACGAGTAATTAATATGAAAAAAACGTTCATTTTGTCTCATCCTAAAATCAAATTGCCAAGGTTGGTCGATAATATCAGGCATGAAGTGAAGAAATATCTTAGGCGCGAAAGAAACAAACTGGTTCCGGATGGCGCCGATTTTTGGAATTTTGACTGCCGTTTTGGTACGGACAAAGACAATACAGAAGTGATCCATCTTGGAGCCATTAATCAACATATTGATGCAGCGGAAAAAAATGAATTGGCGTCATTTTATTTAGAAATTATCGCCACACCTGGCTTTAAAAAAACGAGCGACGGCTCAACTAACATTTAACGGTGGAATATTTGGCAGCCACTATAATCGAATTTAATCCTGTCGTTGTCGTTTCAGAAAATGATAAGCCTATTCATAGAAACTGCGCGGTTGGACTTGACTATAAATCAATCTTTTTTGCTTATGGTTATCTCAATGTTTTTACTGGCCCCGGCAAACCATTTTTGCACATAAATGCTACCGATAACGGGTGGCATCCCCTCTTCTGGTATTTCTTTATACCTAACACTGTTTTTATTTTGCTTTTCAAATTCAAACTTAACTTTCTGTTCAGACATCTGTCACCCTTATTATTCGAAGCTTAATGTATGGAATACAACCTAACATGACCTACTTTCATTTGCTTATGTCACATAATGAATCACCAGACCAAACAATAATTAGCGTGGCTGTTTTGTTTATTGCTGAACATGCTATTTTTTTGCGCACAACACTCGCCGTTGAGGGGCTTTGACAGGTATTGTTCAGCTAGCGTATTGATTACTATAAGGTTGTCTGAGTCCAAACGCTGTAGATGAAAAGTATCGACTGTAGTGGATATACCCACAATTGAATGCCCAGCCTCGCTATCTCAGGCAGGGAGTCAATACCAACAGACTATTCATGGCAAAAGGGGCCCTAATTCAGGTTTATCCTGCGATTTTCTGTTGTCTATGTTGCTCACCAAAATTATTGAGAATAGAAATGATAAAAATGGATAACTAATTGACAAGTATTACTTTACCAATATCAAGGAAACAACTTATCATAATATTCAGCACTTGGGACGACTGACTCATACTATTTAATAGGTCTAATGAAGAAATATGAATATTCAAAAGTTAGCAAGCGAATTTTGGCAGCAAGGCTTCTTGGTTATCGATAATTTTTTTGACAATGAACTTATGGATAATTGTCAGCAGCACATTATGACGCATTTTGGAGAAGATCCTGATTTTGTTCACAATGAAGAATTCCTCAAAAAGTCGGCTACGGATGTTATTCCTTGGTTTCCTCAAGAGCAGGGCATTGAGGACTTCGACATCCCCAATAATGATCAAAGACTCAAGGCATTAACTCAAGCCATTTTAGGTGAAAATTGGTCAAACCTTTATGCCATGGTGATGTTTAGTAAACGCGGCTCAAAAGGTCAAGCATGGCATCAGGACTCACCTCCAGAAGACAAATCCAAGTTTAATTTGAATCGATTGGTTTACTCCATGGATATTAATGAGCACATTGGCGGGCAAACGTTGGTCATCCCAGCTACCCACCTCGAAGGTGCCATAACAGTAGGGGATATCAATCAAGACTTTGCTAATCAAGTCGTTTTAAGCCCTAAAAAAGGAACGTTGGTTTTATTACATGGCCACACGTGGCATCGAGTATTAAATATAAAAGGTCAGTATCGCGTTTCAACCAATTATCGCTGTTGTCCTGCAGGCACGCCTAGCGACATAACTGATATAGCTGTCTATAGGAATATGCGTTATCAGTTTTCATCTGGCACAGTGATAGAAGACCGACTAAAGCAGCATGAATAGTTTCAGAGCGTGTCCCAATATCATGCTTTATTAGTGAGCTATGTTACTTGGTGTGCAATTTGAGTAATGTGAGTGTTACAAGACACGATGAGTGAAGTAGCAGCGCAAGATCATTTAATCTTGGACTCAAAGGTTTTTCCTTATGAACAGCACAGTTAAAAATAAGTAAATATTGTGTTGGTGGGCCTTAGGCGCAGTTCGTATCGCCCAAATTTTTGCCAGCGCAGAGACGTTTGCAGCTAAGTATTCTATTGATGCTGCTAAGATTTTAGTGTAACTGAAGCGCTAAACTCACTTGGTTTCCACATTGCACTGTATATTTTGAGAGTAAAGCCATTGCCTCCAATATGAGCAAAATAAACAATTTTTTTTTCTTAATGTGGGCTTGTTATAAAACTCGGAATACAACAAAAATAAGGTTTCGTCTGCTTCAACGATCCCCGAAACGTTTTCAATTTGTATTTCGGTTGGTGCTTTCAAAAAGCGATGCTGCTATCTAAATGTGCTGATGCAGGTAGAAGGTTATAGCGAGCATCGACAAATCGACAGGAAAGCCGATTTGCAAGGCGTCTTCTGTCTGTAGGAACAGGCGCGGGGAAGTGTCTAACGAACATTCGTTGGTGACCCAAAAGATACTCATTCACCTGAATAAAAAGTTGACGAAGTCTTTGAATTAATGCCCCGACAAAGTAGAGCACCGTCTCAGATAAGTCTGTTTGAATAAAAGCAGTTCTTCATCACAGACAAAAAACATATTAAAAACTGGTTTGCACAACAGCGGGGGGACGCCTGTTTTGAATTCTGAATTACCTCATAAGAGCTGAATAATAGACGGCAGTTCGCTGATTTTTACTCCCTCAAAGATATAAAAGAGAGGTCAATATGACAAATATGAGGCAAAGTGTATTTTTATTTTATGAAAAATGACATTTTATTTTACCTATACTCCGACTATAGCGGTCTATTACCTTTGTATACGCAACTTAATTTGCCTAAAATT
>OOGO01000165.1_pt1 | contig 10743 bp, 10 predicted proteins | sample 1670401 | NCBI WGS metagenome assembly OOGO01 (sample SAMEA98149168, study PRJEB22522) | marine metagenome | biome: marine biome; feature: marine water body; material: sea ice | place: Arctic Ocean | collected 16-Sep-2015 | depth 0.9 m | reverse complement strand
AACAGAGCCAGCGTGGCCCCCAACACTGCGAAGACAATTCCCTGCTCTGTGGTCACGCCTACCCCTTAATTTTACATCCGACGGTTTATCGTCGGTTTAACATGGATTATTTGTGCCTGATATCGCGCATGCCGCATGAATTTCTGGTAACTTTCTTCCCGTAGCGGTCTTTTACGAGCGCAGCACCATCTTTCGATTACAACGGGTGACATGAACACCCCATCAGGGAACAACAGGTACAAGGGACGTCATGACCAAGGAACTCCACAACGAACTCTATCAGATAACGTTTGCCGGGCGGATTCTCGAAGGATTCGACGACGCAGAAGTCAGGGAAAATGTACAAGCCCTGTTTCGGATCTCCGACGAACGTACTGCAAGCCTTTTCAGCGGTGCCACCAAGACACTCAAGTCCGGTCTCAGTCACGCGGACGCCCTGGTTTACCAGGAGCGACTGACAAAAGCTGGTGCCGAAGTGCAAATTGCGAAACAGCCCGCCGCTGCAGTAAACCCCAAATTGGAAACCGCCGGCGCCCAACCGTCAGCGTCGTCAGACGCCGAGCCAGCAACGGCCAACCCGCCCGGTTCACAACAGGAGGCACCGCTGGAGTTCACCGGCAACGGCCGTGAATATTTCGGAATCTGGATCGTCAACATCCTGCTGACCATTGTCACCCTTGGCATTTATTCGGCCTGGGCTACAGTGCGTAACAATCAATACTTCTATGGCAACACCAAACTCGATGGCGCCAGCTTCCAGTACCTGGCCAGCCCGATCACTATTCTCAAAGGCCGATTGATTGCTCTGGCTGTCCTGGTTGTCTACGTGGTGCTTTCCGAGATGTATGTTGAAGCTGCCGTGGTCTTTGCCATCGCATTTATCCCCCTCGTACCCTGGATCATGGTGCGCTCGCTGCGGTTCAAAGCCGTCAACAGTGCCTATCGCAACATCCGTTTCGACTTTCAGGGCCGTTATGGCCAGGCCTTTATGGTGGCGTTTGTGTGGCCACTGCTGAACATGCTGACCCTGTTGCTGCTTACCCCACTGGTGATGAAGAAAACCCACGAGTTCATCGCCAACGGCAGCCGATACGGTACCACCGAGTTCGCACTCAAAGCCGATACCGGATCCTACTACCGTTTCTTCGGGAAAGGCCTGCTGATCGCCATTGCCTTCGGTGTTGCGGCGTTCCTCTCCATGCGCTATGTCGACTTTACCGTCGGGTCGATCATTGCCGGTGCTGGCTACCTGGCACTGTTCGGCTATTTCATGGCGGGCATTTCGAACCTCTTCCTCAATGCCGTCCACCTCGACCGCCACGGCTTTGAGTCCCGCCTGCAGCCACTGCAAATGGTGTGGATTTACCTGTCCAACAGTTTCTTTGTAGTCCTCACCCTTGGCCTGTTCACTCCCTGGGCCAAGGTGCGCATGGCAAGGTACCGGGCTTCCTGCACGGGCATGATGGTCAGCGGGGATCTGAACCACTTCGTTGCGGCCGAACAGAACCGCACCAGCGCGTTGGGACAGGAACTGGGGGATGCCTTCGATGTCGACTTCGCCGCCATCTGAAGTCACGATCGAAGGCCAGTTCTATTCGGGTAATGACTCCAGCCGGCGGGGCGCAGTATTGCGCTCCGCCGCTGGCGTGATCATCGTTGATGCGGGAGACACCCGACTGCGCCTCTCACCCAGCGATGTGACGATATCACCGCGGATTGGCAATACTCCCCGCTACCTCCACCTGCCTGACGATGGCGTATTCGAAACCGGCAACAACGCCGCGGTAGATCAGCTTAGCCGGCAATCCCGGCGGGGGCGTGGCAATCGCCTGCTGCACGCGCTGGAAAATCATCTGGGGCTGATTCTGGTTGCGGTCGTCGTCACCGTCGCGACTACTGGTGCCGCATTTGTCTGGGGCGTACCCTGGGCGGCCCAGACGGTGGCCAATACGCTCCCGGACAGTATAGCGGAGCAGGTTGGCGACTCCACACTCACCACGCTGGACAGCACCTGGCTTGAACCTTCTGGGCTATCGGAGGAACGGCAGCAGGCGTTGCAGGCCCACTTCGAGCCTTTCCTTACGCCGGTAGCGGGCAAAGACCTGAGAGTGATTTTCCGCTCGTCTCCTGCCATCGGTGCCAACGCCATGGCACTGCCGGACGGCACGATGATCTTCACGGACGATCTGGTGAACCTCGCCGAAGATGATAACGAACTGACCGCCATCCTCGCCCATGAAATCGGCCATGTCGCCCATAACCATGGCATGAAAGGCATGGTGCAATCGTCACTGACGTTCTGGCTGATCGTGATGATGACCGGTGACCTGTCTGCGTTTTCCGACACAACCGTCGTGGTTCCGGCGGTCATGATGAGCCTGTCCTACTCCCGTGACATGGAACGGGAGGCCGACGCCTATGCCCTGAAAGCAATGACGGACCACGACCTGGACCCGGCCCACTTCGTCACCATCATGGAGCGCCTGATGGCCGCTCATGACGAGGATCGGGGCCCAGAGAAAGAGGAGGACAATAGCCGGTGGGACAGCCTTCGCGACATGCTGTCGAGCCATCCGGAAACGGGCGAGCGCATCGAACGCTTTAAACAGACGCCCTGATCGGTATAGTAGCGATACGTTCATCACAGGGAGCACACACGATGCCATCCAGACCCGCCAGGCCGGTTGCGGCTTCTGCCATCGACAAACATGTCTACAAGGTTTTCCCGAATGACATGAACGCACACCAGACGGTATTCGGGGGCATGATCATGGCCAAGTGCGACCGCCTGGCGCTGGTGGTGGCGGAACGGCACTCCGGCCATGTCTGTGTCACGGCAGCGGTGGATTCCATTCACTTCCGCGCGCCCGCCAAGGGCAACGATACCCTGTTGTTCAGCCTCGCCCTGAACCGAAGTTGGGGGTCGTCCATGGAAATCGGAGCTCGGGTGGAAGCGGAAAACAGCTACACCGGAGAGTCCCGACACATCCTTTCCGCATTTTTCACCTTCGTAGCCCTGGATGAGAATGACAAGCCCGTGGACGTGCCTGCGGTAGAGCCGGAAACCGACGACGAGAAACGCCGCTTCAACAACGCCGAAATACGCCGCGAAGGCCGCCTGGCGACCCGCAAAAAGCTGAGCGAACGCTAAATTGTGTCGGCAAACTTTACAGAGATTAATTTCCGGCATGGCTTCGGCATCCTAACCTTCTGAAACCACCACAAGTCTCAAAGCTGGCATGCAATCTGAATAAATGTTTCGAGAGGTTTCCCCTGTTGTACGAAGCCATTAACGATCACTGGTAGTGGCTGGAGCATGCCGTCCCGGCGTTATCAACATCTACTAAACGTATCGCAGTCCGTTTTCCTAAAACGAGCTCATATGGAGATTCGCCATGAAGGAAAAACGACCGCTCGTTTGGTTGTCGGCGGAACACACCGGTTCAGAAGCACGCAATAATCAACTGCCAGAATGGCAGTTGATTCCTATCGCGGTCTCGTCCCAACTGCACCACGGCACCCTTTCCGGCGTCAGTGCTCGGGTTGGTGTGCTCGATCTCAGCGACATTTCCAACGACCAATATGGGCGTGTAAACAACTGGCTGGAAGCGTTGCAGATCGAACACTGGGTTGCCATTCTTGAGCCTGGCCAGGTTCATAGTCCCGAGGTTTGCAGACTTATCAACCACCACTGCGGGGATTACCACACGTTACCGCTTCAGCCTGACCGACTCCATGCAGCGCTTGGCCACCTATGGGGCATGTCGGAGCTCCAGTCTCGGGCTTTCCACGACAAGCCTGTTAGCTACCACGAGTTTGCCCTGGAGGGTAAATCCCCTGCGATCACGCAAACGAGGGAGCTACTTGGCAGGTTCGCGAACACCGAGGAACCCGTACTGATCTACGGTGAAAATGGCACCGGAAAGGAAGCGGCAGCCTCGTTCATTCACAACCACTCCACCCGCAGACTCAAACCGTTAGTTGTTGTCAACTGTGCCGCTTTGCCCATTTCACTGACTCAAAACGAACTGTTCGGACATGAGAAGGGCGCGTTCACTCACGCCATGAGTTCTCGCAAGGGCAGAATTGAAACCGCTGACGGTGGCACTCTGTTACTTGTTGGCATTGATGAACTAAAACTGGAACAACAATCGGCCATTTTGCGTTTCCTGCAGGAAGGCCAAATCGAACGTATTGGGGGTTGCCATCCGATAAAAGTGGATGTCCGGGTCATTGCGACCAGCACAACCCCACTTGATCAACTAGTCACCCAGGGTCATTTTCGCAGTGATGTTTTTTACCGACTCGGCAGTTTGAATGTTCTTCTACCGCCTCTAAGGGCACGCAAGGAAGACATTCCTGAATTGGCAAATCGTATACTGGCCGCAGCTCCGTCTTCCGTGGAGCCAAAACGGCTTACTGAAGTAACCACCATCTGCCTTGCAGAGCACCCCTGGCCCGGTAACCTTCGGGAGCTCCAGAACCGGCTGCGTCAGGCTCTGCTACTCGGGCAAGCTGCGTTCATTGAGCCAGGCGATTTGGGCTTTAGTCAGTCATCTGCCGACCTTAATGGCCAGAGCGAGAAACTATCTCTGGACAGTTTCCGCTCTCAGGCAGATCGGCGGGCAATCGCGGTAAGCCTGGCGCTGGCTCAAAACAACATCTCCGCCGCTGCGCGACTGCTTAACATTTCAAGAGTTTCGTTTTACCGGCTGATGGACAAACATCATGTTATACACAGACCATCCACTTCGCCGCCGAAGGGGACGGAAGGAGATGTACAATGACTACAAAATTGCCCTGGCTAGTCCCTGTGGTATTCGCAGCGACGCCACTGATTGCAGAGGCTGCACCATCTGATAGTGACACAGCATCAACAGATGGCAGCGCCTCGGTAACATCGCCTGAGCAGGAGCAGAAGCACGACCCTGCAACCGATATTGCCTCCATTACAGCAGACCGTGGCATCGTAACCCGGCCAGGACGGTTTACCATTGAACCGTCTTTTTCTCATGCCCATAGCAACTCAACGGCCGTCGCTGTGGAAGGTTACACCGTGATACCGGCCCTGCTCATCGGGCTGATCAACATTTCGGAAATCCAACGTGATATTTTCGTCGGCGCGATGTCGCTGAAGTACGGCTTTACCAGCAAGCTTGAGGCAGCGATCCGTGTACCTTATCTCAGCATCAATGAAGACCTGCGGGAGCGCGAGGTTTTCCAGGGCACACCGGTGGATACACTTCGGGAGTCGTCTGGCGAGGGCCTCGGTGATGTTGAACTCTCCGCTCGCTACCAGCTGACGGATGGCCTGGGTGGCTGGCCCTATGTTATTGGCGCAATGCGGGTAAAGGCGCCAACCGGAGAAGGTCCTTACGACGTCGATCAAAGGATTATTCGAGACAATCAGGGCAACCCGATTGGTATAGAACTTGAAAATCGACCTACCGGTTCTGGTTTCTGGGCATTCGAACCGGGCTTTTCATTCATTTACCCAACAGACCCAGCCGTGCTGTTCGGAAACCTGAGTTATGTCTGGACGCTTAAAGAGGAGCAAGGCTTCGAAAATGGCGGCACGGTCGACCCGGGCGACATAGTGCGCTTCGGCTTCGGGATGGGATTCGCCTTCAATGACCGAACTTCTTTTAGTCTGGGCTATGACCACTCGATCATCCGGAAAACAACATTCGAGAGGAATGATGATCTGTTCGCCTCCAACTTTGACCGAATTCAGATCGGATCATTGTCGTTCGGCTTGTCCCAACGGCTGACGCGATCCACAAGCCTGAGCCTGACAGTGAGCGTAGGGGTTACGGAAAATGCGCCCAACAGCGAAATTACTCTGAAGCTCCCAATCAGCCTTTAGACAGGATCCGAAGGGCCATCAACGACCCAACAACTGTACCAACTGATCGCTGAACCTTGCCGGGAACTGATTACCAACACCCAAATTGTTCAGCTCAATATTCAGTTGGTGCATATTCTGTATGACAGTGCTATCAAGATTGTTCTGAACCACCGTCATCCACCCATTGGGCCCGGCCATATTGCTGAACACCCGTGCAGTGCCACTCCGGTTTGCACTGATCACCTCGAGAACGGTTTCCATTTGATGATCCACCAGGCGATCGTTCGCTGCCTGGTTGAGATTGGGGATGGTCAAACGATTGATCACGAGGGTGTCACCGTTAATACCAACGATCTGCTCGAGACCAATACTGATCTCCAGGCTATCCATCAGGAAGCCCCCCCGGTAATCAGCCAGCTCCGGATCACTCAGTGGCTCAACACCGAGCGTCAGTTCTGCCTGGACAGGCAGCGACAAGATTGCAAATGAAACAGCCAATGCGATAACTGGGATCCGGACTTTCATGATCATCACCATTCCCTTGTAGAGGGCCAGTAAGGCAGTATGTGCCCGAGTGAAGGATCGCCCAGGCCTTTCTGTACTGGCGCCCTGGCCACCTGAGGCCAATGTCCCTCGCCAAGAAAAGCGTCTCGGCCTTGCTCAAGATGGCTGCGGATAATAAAGGCGGTGCCATTCCAGTAATCGCTGAACTGTGCGTAGGAATAAACTTTCAGCCCCCGCGCTGGGTCCCCTACCAGGACCTCGTCCTCGCTAATCCCCTTGATCAGGACGAAATGCCGGAAGCCCTCGATGTCCAGCAGCACAATCATCGGCAAGCGCACCTTCTCCCTGAGACCGCTCAATGCCATGCGAAACCCATCCGCCCGGTACCCTCGAGCCTCAAGGTAGTGCTTCATATCAAGCATGGAGAACCCGTGCTTACGTACCTTTTCTTCATCCGCCAATGCGAGCATTTCAACGAATACATCGTGCTCAGTTACCTGATCTTCGTAATGAAACGCCAATAACGACGCCACAGCTGCGGAGCCGCAACTGAAATCGTATTGCTGGCGCATGACGCTATCGAAGCGTCTGTTTTCATAACTGTTTATCTCTATCCGTACATCACCACCAATACCCGGCACCATGACCGAGCCGGCAAAGGCAGTGGACCATAGCAGCCCGGCACTCGTGCAGATCGCAACAAGAACCTTTCTGACCATGGCCCACCTCCGTCAGTGATTTATCAGTATATTGATCTGGGTACTGTCCTGAATGACCACCTGGTTACCGGTATTCTGGATCACCGTGGCTACCCCGCTCATGTTGCCGAACGCATTGTCGGAAATACTGTTGTCACCTGTGACAACATTACCCGACAGCAGGTTGTCGGACACATTCGCATTTTGCTGGTTATCGTTAATCTGCCACTGCATCGGGATTCCCTGGCGACCACTCGAATCCGCCAGCTGATCCGCCGACAATGGTGTGGCATCCATCCACTCCTCAGCCGATACAAATCCCGTTGCGCCGATCAATAATGCCAGCAAGACAGCCCTCAGTTTCCATTTGATGACTCGACCCATGGCATTTCTCCCGGAATAACCAAGCCGCATCGACTGCCGACAGATGCGGCCTGAATTCCTCACTCGGTGCCGCCACCGCCGGTGGACAGGTTGGACATTACACTGACATTGGCCTGTGTAACGCTTCCATTACCTGCGTTCTGGGCAAATGCGCCGACACCGGTGTAGTTCGCTGAACCACCGGAGATTTCGTTGCTATTGTGAACCTCAGTGTGTGAGCCTCTGCCATTGGCATCACCATAGGTGGTTGCTGTGCCCGATACACTACCGTCCAGATCTGCGTTGTTGAGGAACACGTCCAGATCAAGGGCCACTGAATTATCGGAGCTGTCATTGCCACTGTCAGACACGGTTGTGTTTCCGCTGTCTGCAATGTTGGTGGAGTTATCCGAGTTATCCGAGTTATCCGAGTTGTCCGAGTTATCGGAATTATCGGAATTATCGGAGTTGTCGGAGTTGTCGGACATATCATTGCCACTGTCAGCGATCTTGAACGAATCGTTCACATTGGTGCTATTGTCCGAGTTATCAGAGTTGTCCGAATTATCGGAGTTGTCGGAATTGTCCGAGTTGTCCGACATATCGTTTCCGCTGTCCGCAATCTTGAACGAATCGGCAACGTCAGTGCTGTTGTCTGAATTGTCGGAATTGTCGGAATTGTCATTACCGCTGTCGGCAATCTTGAACGAATCGGCCACATCGGTGCTGTTGTCAGAATTGTCGGAGTTATCCGAGTTATCCGAGTTGTCCGAACTGTCATTTCCACTATCGGCAATTTTGAACGAATCGGCCACATCGGTGCTGTTGTCCGAGTTGTCCGAATTGTTCGTATTGTCGGTGTTGGTGGAGTTATCGTTACCGGAGTCGGTGTTGCCGGAATGGTCGTTGTTAGCCGTGGAAGTATCGTCCGCATTGGTATTCGGATCTCCGTCTCCTCCTAAATCCGCGTATGCGAAACCGGAAACACCCAGACTCATTGCGATGGCAGCTGCCAGCAAACTTTTTTTGGTATCCATGATGTCAATTCCTTTTCGATTATTGGCTTTCAGAGGGGGCTGACTTAAACCGCTAGCCTTCGGTAAGCCAAGGTTCGGCCCCGCCAGACGAACACAGCGATTCCCGTGCCAGTATCCAAAAGACAATCTCAACTTGCTGTTTTTAATATTTTTAATGCGATAAGGAACAAACACTCAACACGACTGATCGAGATAAACTGTTCCAGTAATGAAACAGAGTCGGTGGGGAAAAAGATTAAACCGGCAGTTTATGTTTTGATTTCAGGAGCCTAGAAGAAAACGTTACTGTAAAAAAACAAAACCCCGCGCAAGGCGGGGTTTCGTGGTCTGAAACGAGCGTCTCAGCCCGCTTCAGTGACAACCGAACGTAGTTTAGAACTGGTTCATGGTGTTGTCTTTACCGCCAGCCTTCAGAGCTGCGTCACCCGCGAAGAACTCTTTGTGGTCATCACCGATGTTGGAACCGGCCATGTCCTGGTGCTTCACAGTTGCGATACCCTGACGGATTTCCTTGCGCTGAACGCCTGCAACGTAAGCCAGCATGCCTTCGTCACCGAAGTAGCCCTTGGCCAGGTTGTCAGTAGACAGAGCAGCCGTGTGGTATGTCGGCAGAGTGATCAGGTGGTGGAAGATGCCGGCTTCACGTGACCCGTCACGCTGGAAGTTGGCAGTCCACTCGTCGGCCAGCTTGCCAAGGTCGGTTTCGTCGTACTTGGCATTCATCAGGTCGGCGCGCTCGTAGGCAGATACGTCCTTGCCTTCTTCTTTCCACGCGTCGAATACCTGCTGACGGAAGTTCAGGGTCCAGTTGAAGGACGGGCTGTTGTTGTAAACCAGCTTGGCATCGGGAACCACTTCCTTGATGCGGTTAACCATGGCAGCGATCTGCCCAACGTGGGGCTTCTCGGTTTCGATCCACAGCAGGTCAGCGCCGTTCTGCAGGCTGGTGATACAGTCCAGAACCACACGGTCTTCGCCAGTGCCAGGCTTGAACTGGAACAGGCCAGACGCCAGACGCTTGGGACGAACCAGCTGACCTTTCTGCTTGATCACAACGTCGCCGTTGTTGATGTCTTCGGCTTTCTCGATCACTTCACCGTCGATGAAGCTGTTGTACTGGTCACCCAGGTCGCCCGGCTCTTCAGTCACGGCGATCTTCTGGGTCAGGCCAGCGCCCAGCGAGTCAGTACGGGCAACGATCACACCGTCGTCCACACCCAGCTCAAGGAAAGCCAGACGTACAGCGTTGATCTTGGACAGGAAGTCGGCGTGAGGAACCGTCACTTTACCGTCCTGGTGGCCACACTGCTTCTCGTCGGACACCTGGTTCTCGATCTGGATGCAGCACGCGCCCGCTTCGATCAGCTTCTTGGCCAGCAGGTAGGTGGCTTCCGGGTTACCGAAACCAGCGTCGATGTCGGCGATGATCGGCACAACGTGGGTCTGGAAGTTGTCGATCTTGTCGATGATCTCGGCCTGCTTGGCCTGGTCACCGGCGGCCTTGGCGTCGTCCAGATCACGGAACAGGTGGTTCAGTTCCCAGGCGTCAGCCTGCTTCAGGAAGGTGTAGAGTTCCCGGATCAGGTCGGCCACCGCGGTTTTCTCGTGCATGGACTGGTCGGGCAGCGGACCGAACTCGGAGCGCAGCGCGGCGACCATCCAGCCGGACAGGTACAGGTAGCGGCCTTTGGTATCCCCGAAGTGTTTCTTGATGGAAATCATCTTCTGCTGACCAATGAAGCCGTGCCAGCAACCCAGGGACTGGGTGTACTTGCTGTTGTCGCCGTCGTAGGCCGCCATGTCCTCGCGCATGATCTTCGCGTTGTACTTGGCGATGTCCAGATGCGTTTTGAAACGGTTCTGCAGACGCATGCGAACAGCAGCTTCCGGGTCGATGTCGTGCCAGGTTTTGTTGGCACCAACCACGGAATTCAATGCTTCGATGTCTTTGGAGTATGACATGGTCAATCCTTTCGATATGGAAATGGATACCGAAGCCGGCTCACCAGCTACCGATGGCGCGCATTCTAGGAGCGGTGGCCGCATAAAAGAAATCAATCTTAATGATACCCGGTATTTCTTTCGTGAATGGTACAGATTGCGGCTCTTTGTGGGAGCGGGCTTGTGGGAGCTTGCTTGCAAGCGAAAGGCCGGCAAAGCCGGCCGGCAGGATGCCAGAGAGCTTTGAAGTCGGTCACCAACAAGGGTTCTGGTATCCCGCCGGGTGGCTAAAGCCACCCTTTCGCGGGCAGGCCCGCTCCCACAAGCCCGCTCCCCCAAGGATCGCCTGGGG
>OOGO01000162.1_pt1 | contig 10818 bp, 7 predicted proteins | sample 1670401 | NCBI WGS metagenome assembly OOGO01 (sample SAMEA98149168, study PRJEB22522) | marine metagenome | biome: marine biome; feature: marine water body; material: sea ice | place: Arctic Ocean | collected 16-Sep-2015 | depth 0.9 m | reverse complement strand
TCAAAGCGTAGCGTCAAAGCGTAGCGTCAAAGCGTAGCGTCAAAGCGTAGCGTCAAAGCGTAGCGTCAAAGCGTAGCGTCAAAGCGTAGCGTCAAAGCGTAGCGTCAAAGCGTAGCGTCAAAGCGTAGCGTCAAAGCGTACATCTACAAGCGTGATTATGTCATTGTGACATGGCTCGGTCATTTTTTTGAAAGAATATGTCAATTAATGACATAGCTATGTGATTAATGACATAGCTATGTGAGAATCTCACATAAGCATTAGAGATTTCACATAGCTATGTGACTTTTGACATAATGAGTCACATTGCTCTGAGACATTATGACACGACTAGTCGTATCTTTCACATAGCTATGTCAACATTAAAGTGCTCTTTCATTTTGACATAGCTATGTGAGAATTTGACACGACTATGTGAGAATCTCACCTCACCATGTGATATTTCACATTGCTATGTCACTTTTGACATAGCACAACCTAGCAACCCACATGGCTATGTGAGAATTTTACACCAATAGTTCAAAGTATCTCATCACTATGTCAACAGTTAAACTGACTCCTTCACTTTGACATCAGTATGCAAAAATTTGAAAGAATAGGTAAGGTGGATAACAGAGCCAGGTGATAAAATTCACATAGTTAGGTAATACATTGGACTAGCATCAGCCACTGATTCAAACCACATAATTGGTTCCTACAGGGAATGGCCAGTAGCCGCACATCTGATTTGTTACACAACCGTTTTGGCTAAGCACACTCCTTTCATGTCATCGGCAAAGCGACCCACCGCCTCTGATGGTGGCACTGCTGTTGGTAAAAAGCCCTGTCTTCAGCATGCCTTTGTATGTCCCAATCCTCATTGTAACACAAGTTCGAAGTCTGTGAAAGGACTGCATATACACCTTGGTAAATCACCAACGTGCGCTCGGTTTTTGATGTTAAAAACTCGGAGTCGGACACAAACAGTGAGGCAGAAACCACCAACAGTGGAAGCCAATGAAGCATTGGCAGATGTCCCTTGGGATAATGACGATGACTCAATAGATGAAGAGTTGAACCAGGCGGACACAAGCAATGTTTTGGAGGAGAACCATGGCGCTGGAGGTCCCAATGACGGGGTAGGTGTATATTCTGACTCTGCCAACGATTCTGCTTTGAGATTTGGTATTCGTTTTACCACCGAACAGTATCATGAAACGAAGTTATTAAAAATTCTAAGTGATGCCAATGCCCCCCACTATCTATATAAAGATATTATCGAATGGGGACGTGCTGCAAATGGAGACAACTACCACTTTTACCCACAACGATCGACCAGGAAAGCACAAGTGAAATACCTTGAGACCTGGTTGCAGTGCCAGAAATCCCGACCACAACAAATCCCTACCACTCTTCCAGGACCTGTTTTCCAGGAAGTGCAAACAACCTGTTTCAATTTTTCACAGCAGTTGTATAACTTGGTCGCTGATCGTGCCTTGTTTGGCACGCTCCATAACTTGGATGTCAATATCAACGACCCTTTTGGTAAATATGTGCCTACCAACGGACTACTGTCAACTACTAATTCGGGTCAGTGGTACAACCAGGCCTACCATCACGAAGTTAAGGATCCTGCAACTGACTTCTTGATGCCTATAATTATGGCGTGTGATGAGACGAACCTGCGCAAAGGTGGAAAAGCTTCATCCTGGCCTCTGTTGTTTACCACCTCAATCTTGAACCAGAAAATGCGCAACCTTCCCATTGCCTGGCGGACACTGGGATACATCAACAATTTGTCTTATATCCAGTCTGCCGCTGAAGCCCAAACGCAAACTAAAGAGTTGAAAGCTGAACGTCTACATGCTATTTTCAAGACTATTCTGGCGTCTCTAATTGAAGCTCAGCAGTCAGGGGCACTTCATAATATCCCCCTACAGTTGGGAGGGATCACCAAGAAAGTCAATTTGAAGGTTCCCGTCATCTTTATCATTGGTGATTTGCAAGGGGGGGACAAGATTTGTTGTACCACTTGTGCATACTCAAACAAATTGAAGCGACTCTGCCGTAAATGCAATGTGCGAGGTGATCAATCTGGTGATCCATTAGTCCAGTGCCAAAAGATTAGCATGGTGAAAGTGATAGATTTGGTAAAGAACAATCGCCAGGATATCCTTGATGGATTCAATCAATACAACGTTTACAATGCTTGGTATGATGTCAGTTACGGAGGGTGCCGGTTTGGTATATTCAGTGCTGCATGTCCAATTGAGCCATTGCATTCTGTTGAAAATGGTATCATCATTGATTGTCTTTCCATACTTTACAAAGACGAAATGAATATAGGGCAAAAAGCAAAATTGGATATTATCGTTCGACGATTAACGCTTTTACCACGACAACGCTACGCCAGCTCTGGCACGGAACCTTGCATGCCTAGGTTACTATGGAAAGATGGTATTACTACCTTGGCGAATCTTCCTGCCAAGTACAAGGTTGGAATTTTGTTTACAATCGTGGTCGTTTCATTGCAGGAGGAGGGCAAAAAGTTGTTTGTGGAGGTTTTAGGTTCTGATAAAAGACTGAATGAAATGCGCCAAGTATTCCAAATGTTGTTATCGTACTGGGTATGGCTGAAACGTGATACCTACTGGAAACGGGGAGACAAAATTGCAAAAGAAAGAGCGCGCACTGCCATAAGGGTGATGTTGCAAGAACTTATTAGGCTTTGGCCACGCCTCCGAGGCCAGGGATGGGAGCTTGCCAAAATTCATGAACAACTTCATGTGCCAGATGACATCGAACGGAACGGTGCACCTCAAGGTTCTCATACCGGGCCCACCGAACACAACCACATCCGATTAGTCAAACGTCCTGCCAAAGGCACGCAACAACGAGCGGAGGTCCTTGACCAACAACTTGGTCAACGGGTTAGTGACGCTTATATTGTGGACATGGCATATCAACGTATGACAACCAGCTATGATTCGTTTCTTCCAGAAGCTGAAATACCGGTTCAAACCACCGGCGTTTCTCCACAAGCTACAAAGGCGAATATGATCATCACACTATTCGACGAAGAACCATCCTATGTGATCCAAGGTCTTCAAAGCAATCATTTTGGCACTGAGTTTATACAGTTTTTGGTAGGTCACTATGGTGCCTTACCTGGTGTGTCCAAGGGCGGGGTTGGGGTGGAATGTTTGCACCACCGTTTGTTTGTTAGCACCGAATATGTACGAGAGAAGACTATATTCCGCGGTGATGCCAACTATCGTCTACAAGGGCCATGGTATGACTGGGTAATGTTGAGGTGGGAACGCGAGGATAATCAACGCCATGCAGAGGATTTGGACTGTCAGGCCGCCTATGGCGATAACGACGACGTTGCCACTGGTCATTTGTATGCCCCTGGGAAAATCCTAGGATTTGTGTCCACATCCTCTATGGATCCCAATGTGATGGTAGTGGTGGCCACTTGTAATTTTTCTTACAGTCGGGGATCTGTGTTTTCAACGAACTGGCAGCAGTCCTATGTTTACCATGCCAACAATCGCAAAACACTTAACATCGAGCTGGTAGATACAAATGCAATAGTGCGTCACTGCCTTATGGTACCAAATGATGATAACGAATCTAGCTATCATGAGATTTGGAGTCAAGAACTTTGGGGTGATCAGTTCAATGACTGTTCGTGAATAGAATATATCTTTCCTACATGTAATTTGTTTAATATATATTATATATGTCCATCTGTGGATCACAATTCTGTCGTGCCAAACATATCAATCTCACCAGTTCACCGTGTCTACGTGCTGAAGTTTGTCCTTGGTTGCATTTCCTCGATTGAAGCGTAAACCAATATAGATGGAGGCCATACCCTTGTCACCACAGATCCAGTCCAAGCTTTCACGACACAATTTGAGGGCAAATTCTTGAGTAGAGTCAAAGACGATATCATCAATAACAACAACCGCATGATTGTATGCTCCATCGTTTCCCAACGGAAGAATGACGGTTGGGAACCTCGTCTTTATAGTAATCAAATCTTCAATTGATAGCTTCTTGATAGTACGTTTCTTGGCATTTCTTACATTGAAGATAGTACAATCACCAATGCACGGAAGAAATTGAAGCATTGCGTCCTTCAATTTCTTTATCGCAAGATCCCTAGTGAGGTTCTCGCACTGCGTGGCCTGATGACTGAATTTGACCGCTGCCTCTGTTTCTCCACAGTAGTCCAGACAAGAAGCCACTCCCAGAAGTAGGCAATGGTCGCGGTCTAACTGCTGGTAACGGATGGGAACTTTCGTCACCAACAAATTTGCTGGAGCCTTCTCATCGACAGGACGCGAGTTACCAACCGGCACTGGGAACCATTGGTTGGGTGAGAGCATAACCAGCTCCACGAAAATGGCACTAAAGTAGAAGCAAACCCAACTAGGAGCTATTTCCTTGGAAGATATCTCATTGCCTCCCGTGGGATTCTTCACCATTCCACTGAAATGTTCTCGACTTGTAGGTCTTGTATAGAGGTTTTGCTTTGCCCCCACGATTCGGGTTCCTTTTGGATATTTCAACACAGGGGGGTGATACCTCAATTTGGAAATCTCAAGCACAGATTCGTTAAACCAATATGGTTCCTCCTCCACCTTGTCATCAACCTTATGTTTGAAGTTTTTGTTCAAATTCCTCAACAGTTCCTGCTCGTGTTGACGCTCCTTAGTCTTGCCCTTCTGGCGTTTGCCGTGGAGTAACTTTTTGTATATCTTTTTGTGTAAGCGGAGTGCGGCATTTTGAGCAAATACCGTCTCATTTTCTTCTTTTGCTTGAGCCTCCATCCTTTTCTGTTGTTCGGCCAAACGCATTTCTTTAGCCTGCAAACGCTTCTGCAAACGCTCCTCTTTAGCCTGTTGTGCTAAAAGCTTAATTTCCGCTTTGCTCTTGTTCAAAGAGTGTGGTTCTTTTTTTTGGCGTCTCTCTGCATCAGCCTTCATTTTTTGCCTTGCAACACCGGTTATGTTTTGGAAGAAATTGGCAACATCCTTTTGACTTGTAAAACCACCTGGTTTAGAGGTGATGTTCAGGAGACTGTCGTCTTCCAAGATTTTTTTCACAGGCGGCAGCGGAGGCTTTGTAGTCCCCTTGGCTTTGCCTGGACTATTCTTTTGCGTTGGAAGCAACGCCTGCCTGCGTGTGCTTGGGGGCGAGTTCTGATGAGCCATGGTAAGTTCTTCGAAGTGTTTTTTCTGGGCTGCCTTTTTCTTTGCAGGACCGTCTTCCTCGTTCAAACTCTTGTCGTCTAAACTATTAGCTGAGCCACCATCGTCATCCTCAGTCGTTGCCGCCCTAGCAACTGCATCCAAGGGGACCGTATCGACAATCCTGGACATAGGATCGTCATCCTTATCTTCTTCATTCGTTGGCGGTGGAGGGAACTCCTTCTCAGGTTCTACCTCAGTTGGAAGGAACTCCTCCTCAGTTGCAAATAGGTCCGCTAAGGATGCTGATTCCTTGGCGTCAGGACTGAGAGGTGGCGCAGCTGCTAAGGATGCTGATTCCTTGGCGTCAGGACTGAGAGGTGGCGCAGCTGCTAAGGATGTTGATTCCTTGGCTTCAGGACTGAGAGGTGGAGCAGCTGCTAAGGATGTTGATTCCTTGGCTTCAGGATTGATTTTCGTCCTTGGAGACCTCCTCTGTGGTACGTCTGTCTTTTTATATTTTCGTATTTTCGCGACGGTTGCATCATCTTTCGCGACGGTTGCATCATCTGCTTCAGGATTGATTTTCGTCCTTGGAGACCTCCTCTCTGCTACTTCTGTCTTTTTATATTTTGGTATTTTTGCGACAGTTGCATCATCTTTCGCGACGGTTGCATCATCTGGTGGCAAATGTAAAATCCTTCTAGATTTCTTGGAAGGACTTTCTGGTTGGTCCCATTTTGCTTTCCTTTTCTTCGGGGTTGTCTTTTCCCCTTCATCCTCCGTTACCGTTTCTTCACCCCGCTCTTTCTTCTTTCTACTCTTCCGCTTTTTCCTTCCTTTCTTAGGTGATGGAGGCTGCGGATCGTCATTTGGGTCATCGCCATTGGGGCCATCACCATTGGGGTCATCACCATTGGGGTCAGCGTTGTCACCTTCGTTACCACGGGTTATATCTGGAGATTCGCCAACCTGACCACCGTCACCATTGCCTTCCTGAACAGGCTGGCCTTCGCCTCCTGATCGGCTCGTAGCGTCATTTCCAGCACCTTCGTCGCCACCATCTTCCGTTGCCTCGTAAGTGAGTCTGCGAGATACCGGAGTGGGAGAACGCAAGTCCAGAACAGGACCCGGGGATGTTAGTGATGGTGGTGGGGTCATCAAATCAAGTACCTCCCCTTTTTTCTTCATTAGGCTCATCAGATGAAGCCATAATTGACAGCGGCCACGTTCCATGATCGATTGATCGACAAAGTTTAGGGGTAAGTCATTCGCAATACATAGGGAGAGCATAACTGCAAAGAGACCACAGTCAAAGCCATTCCCTTGCCGTGGGTTGTTGTCACGAGACTTGTACAAACACCAATCTGTTGAAATCAATTCTTGGCCTTCTGACTGCATGGAATCGTGTAGCCAGTGGTATATATTCATAAGCGCTCTTACATCACCGCCTCCAAAGGAATCGAATTGTTGAATGATCTTCTTCTCCAAGAAAACACCGTAACAAACCCAGTGATCATGATTTTGGTTTTGGAACATCACCAGTGTGCTCATGTCACTAACCTTCTTTCCTTCAATCCTTTTCTTGACCCAGTTTCGTACGTTGTTATAGTCATAGCTGCCCTCAATATCACGGTTCGCATGACCCTCATTCATTAATTTTGTAAAGAAGAAGTGCGGCAGGAATGAAACGGACGGTTCCAAAGGATGTAATTTCAAAATGGACTTGATACTGGCCTGAATCACAGCGTCCGTGAGCCATTTTCCTGGTGAGAGAGAGAACAGGGATGATTGCGTCAAAATCTCGCCTTCTACCGTTCCCAGAATCAAGTCGTCTAATCCCTTCAACTTTTTCCGTTGCTTTTTTGCAATGATTTCTTCGACCCAACTTCCGTATAAACTCCAATCACGCTCGGATGGGGTTTTTGAAAAAGGCACCAAAGGAAGACTCACCCCTATATGCTGAGAGGCGTAGGGAGACGAAAGTCCAGCAGGAGGGTCTTCATAACTTTCAATTACCCGTGGGTATGTAACGACGGACGACGGCACCATCAGCAGCTGATATCAACCAAAGCAAATCTTGGTGTCCAAGAGAACCGCAACGCTGGAGGTATGCCGCGAAAGAATTATCGACAAGCAATCTATCAGCGCCGACTAGGATTAGGTACAGGATATCCAGAACGCAGGAAAAGGGTACGAAATCTCGTTCCCTCCCGGCACTCTCGACCACTGAACCGGCACCCGGCTCAATCTTGGTCAGCAACAAGAGATCGTTACCACCAACAAAAGAAGCAATTAGAATGTCCTGGTGTAGAGAGGGTCGATGGACGTTGACTGGACGGTGACTGGACGTTGAGTGTAACTACAAAAATGAGCAGTAAATTAACTGAAAAAAGGGGAAATTCGTTAGTGTGTAATTAGGTAATTGGGGGGTTCCGATATTCGGGGGATTTGCTTACCTAGGCGGGCGTGCTACTCTGTCATATTCGTCCTTTTTTGGACGTTGGTTCCAGGTGGAGGGTGTTATGGATGTGGGTTGTTTCAATTTTATGGCAATAAAGTACGAAAATAGAAAAGCGATCTTAGAATTTAATGTTCGTTCGGCCGGCTTGCGCGCGAAGCAGAATTTCTACACGGATTGCTACGTGGGAAGGTGAAGGGGTGTTCTGATTGCTAGGGTTCTCAATTTTGAAAGAACAAATCGTCACATCCGGGTTCCTTTCTACAAGGAAAGGGGGAAAACCGCCGCACCGAGGGCCAACTTCGTGGTAGACGCCCAGACTCGAAATCGGCACTAATGTAAGTTAAGTTGATACTAGATAGAGTACACCTACTACATGAATGATATCTAAATTATAACTCTAAATTATAACTATACAAATCTAATCGTAGAAGCGGACTTTGACGTAGGAGTCAGGTTTGGTGTCGTCCACTACAACATGGACCCCACGTGCAGCCGCCTCCGCCCTTTCGGCTTGCACACGGTTGTAGACACGCTGTGCCGAAGCAGCCCTCTGGGCGCGCAGCTCTCCGGCCCTTTCGCGGCCCATCATGAGCTCCAGACGGGGTGCTAGGCCGCCCTGACCCTTCTGGAACACCTTGATATCGTAGGCTTTGATGCGATGGATGTCCACAAACTCCATATTTTTGTGACGAGTGAGATTTATTTTGTGAGCAATTACTAGCTCGAAACTACTAGTGTGGGCTAGCTATAACTCACCCAGTATGGCCAATACATGGAGTGGGTCAAAGCCGTCAGGGCAGTGGCCGCCGCACGGAGGATCAACATCGTGGTTAGTTGTTTAGAACCTGAGTCATAGCTTACATAGTAGTAGTATAATTAAAATAGATATAATTCTCAAAATTACAATCAATCTCTTGGAGTCTCGCAAACTGTAGAATTATCTCACTCTTGTACATAATATATTGTCAAAGTACACTTTGGGGGTTGGTTGGTAATTTGGTAGTAATGAGGGTTGGTAGTGCCTAGGTGCTTAATAAGTTAGTAATATTTGACCACAAGATGCATTTGAAAAGATAGCGCGGACTGACAACATCCTCTAGTACCTATAATAAATTTTAGATTTGAAGTAGGCCGGTTTCAGGTAAACGTAAGTAGTAAAACCAATGACAAAGTTAACTTGAGTGCATTTCAAAATCATAATGTCATCTCAAAGGAAGCACGTAAAGAGTGCAACGATTAAGAATATCCCGCTTCCTTCGGTCACATCAGGAATAAGTACCGGTAGTGCTTCGGCTCCAGCATCTGTAGGTGGAAGTAGAAGTGCTTCCCTTTTTTCACCTCTCATCAAGTCTTCTGCTGCCTATACTGATGATCAAGAGGAAGATGACACGGACGCTAGTAGAAGCAAGCCAAGTCATGTGTGGTGTGGTAATCATGCACTGACGCCTGAATCAATGGGGGATCGGACCACGGTCAATTTAGTGGTAACCGCGGAAGTCTTTTCTAAAGTTAAGTTTGTTGACAGGGACACAGATTTGGCTTTCACTGAAGACAAAAAATCAATATGTCAATTTGTTATTTCACGTTGCAACCTGCACGCAGATATAATCATAACGGATTGGTGGAAGCAAGTTCAAAAGTATGTCGCTCAAACCATAACCAGACTGCGAAACGACCGTAACACTGCTATGAAGTGGGCGGTAGTAGGTAATTGCCATTCAATGTTGTAATATATACATCATCAAACATTGTCCCTTACATGATTGTTTTGTGTTATCGACAGACTGGTTTCGAACTACAAGTGTAGCCTCAACCGGGGGTAAAAAGAAGGTAGTCACCAGGTCTCCTATCTTTTACATGAAGGATTTCCTGCAGGGGCGTAGCCATAATGAGGCCTACACGGTGTTTTTTGAACACTTTGTGCCTTGTGCATTAAAGAAGACGGAGTGGGAAAGGCGCATTGCAATGGCAGGAACTCACATCGAGTCAACAGATGACTTTTTATGTACAGTCAGCGATGAAGCGTTTGCCCTGCTACTGCTGGAAAACAGTTACGACCGCTGGTTTGATTTATTCAAGAGCAATGCGGGGGGACTTATGCAGCAGCGTGGAGTCAAACATCGGCGCTTTGAATCGGACGTCCCTACGCTGTATACAAGAGGTGGCATCAAGTACCATACGCACCAAAGTAGAGAGGGGGAAAGGCAGAAAGGGTGGAGTGATGATGGTATCATACGATTTAACGAGTTGTATGAAATGGTAAAACGGGATAGGACGGCTAACATCAACTTTGAGGCGAGCTGGTTGAACGCGCGAAAAGAAACACAGGCAAAGGAGGGTGCGGGAGTCTCCAAGCGCAAACGCACACGAGTAGCTGCAACATCGGAACTTTTTGCGGAGGATGAATGAAGAAGTGGTGAGATGCACGACCATAGGAACTAACAATGGTGAGGCATACCCTGCGCACCAATTAACTACATAGCTCTGCCTATTATATGAGATGCTTCTTGGTTACTATTGACATTACTAGGTAAACTTTATAACATGCATCCTTATAAGCAACGACATAGCTCTTTATTATCATTTACATTCTTATGTCAAAATAATAACATAGCTCCTTCTTATGAATTGCATTACCATGTCACAATACTGACATGACACTTTCATCATTCACATCCAACGGTCAAAATTATGAAATAGCTCCTCTATTGTATTCACTTTACTAAGTCAGTAAAAAGACATTGCTAGGTCATTCTTTAACATGAGAGGTGATTTTTATTAACCTATTAGTCAAGAGTTTTCACATAGTTAGGTGAAATATTTGACATAGCTATGGGAGTTTTGACATAGCTCAGTGAGATTTGACATGCGCAGGTTATGCGCATCACAGAAGTGTAGCATTTGTTAAGTGAACAATATGACATAGCTATGTGAAAATAACACACAACTATGTCATTTTTTTCACATTGCGATGTCAAATATTTGACCGAACCATGTCACAATGACATAATCAGGCTTGTAGATGAATCATTTGGAAGAAGAGTCGCAAGATGACGCCTTGTTGCTTCACAATCAAAATATTGATTTGTCACAAGGGCCACAAGCTCTCTGGGAAGAAGGAGAAGAAAATGATTGCCTAGAAAAAAAGTCACAAGATGACTTTTCTTCTCTTCA
>OOGO01000160.1_pt1 | contig 10905 bp, 2 predicted proteins | sample 1670401 | NCBI WGS metagenome assembly OOGO01 (sample SAMEA98149168, study PRJEB22522) | marine metagenome | biome: marine biome; feature: marine water body; material: sea ice | place: Arctic Ocean | collected 16-Sep-2015 | depth 0.9 m | reverse complement strand
CTGGTGCCGTGGGGAGGATCGTGTTTCATATATACACGCCTCCTACCGTGAACCCCACATCCCCTTTGGAGGGACATGGGGGTACGTCCTCGGGTGCTGTGACGCTTGTCACAGGCCTCCGGACGACGTACACGCCCTGGGTAGGGGTATGTGTACGGGACGGGCCTGCGGTGCAGGTCCCGCCTCTTGTTGCAGTGTAGCGTGGCAGTGTGTGGGAAAGCAGCTACCGTGCCCTGAGTAATCTCAGGTTAACACGGTAGCTGGAGGAGGTCAATTGTCAACCGCATGTCCGAAGACATGCGATATCGAATTGCCCCTCGTGCTAGACTGGTGAGCCCCAATGCGCTAGTTCGTCGAGCGTAACTCCGCTGTGACTTATGGCTGTAGGCCGTCACAGGGAGGCGTCGGGGCGTTACGCGTACAGAGAGTTCGCGGATACCTGGGATGACGCTGAGGTATGGTAGGAGCCTGCAGTTACCTTATAGATGGTAAGGTGAATGTGTGACATTCACACACCCCCCTTCACTGCAGCACCGTACCTACAAAAACAAAGGGCACACAATTTAAAATACCACGCCACCGCAACTGAAAGAAAAACGACTGGTAGACGCCAGCAGCAAAACTGGACGTGACCGTCTAAATTGTAAACTGAAGACGCTCTCATGGGCTCAACAGGACATAATTGAAAAGAAATAAGTAATAAAAGTTGCTAGCTCGATGGCTCTCATCAGAAAGCGTAGCACAGCGAGACGCAACAGTTAAAACAAAACGCTTAAAGCATCATACCGATTTTAGTCAATCCGGCTATGAAGGGAGCCCGCTCAAGCGGCTTCGTGAACATGTCACCCTTGTGATCGCCGGAAGGGCAATAGATGATTGAACAGTTGAGCTCCGGCTGAGCGTCCAGCTCGCCAGTCAAGAAGTCCTCTTCCACCTCGGGATAGAAGAGCTCATGCATGGCGCTGATGCAAGTCCGCTGGACCCGGGAAAGCTGACGCATGTTGGCGCTGTACCCGTTCGTCACTGCGGCTATGCATTGGGAGTTGTCCTCCTGCGCTAGAAGCGGAATGTTGATCCCAAGCATATTGGAGAGAGCCTCCTGCAAAGGCAGGCCCTCCTTGTGCAAGCATCGCTGGAGGGAAATGGTCTCACTCTCCGCGGTAGAAATAGTCGTAGACGTCTGGCGCTTTGATTGCCAGGCCAACGGCCAACGGTGATCTCCGCACTCAAGCTCGACCCAGAAACCTCCGGTGGCTTTCGCGCTGTCTTTGTCACCGGCTAAATCAGCATCGGGCCAGCAGACCAGTCGCGCGTGGGCGGCCTGGCCGATGGGCATGGAACCCGTCAGGCGCAAAGCAAGACTGCCGTGAACATATGAAAGCAAACGCTGCAGGCAGCGGTCGTGCCGAACCTTCCACTTCGTGATGTGTTTGGCAAGGCGGACGATCGCCGTCTGGATGTCCGGCCGCGCGACCCGAGCGGCGTAAAGGAGCCGCATCAAATGGGATGCGCAAACTTTGGACAAAATGCCCGCCGGCTCGTCGGAGTCGCCAGCGGTATCCTCTGACTGGTAAGGGGTATCGGCCTTCTGCAATTTCAAATTCGCAGCGCCGGGAATCCTCAAGACATCTGCCTCATACGCTTTGCAGGCGGACGCCAAAAAGTCAGACATTTCGACCGAGAAGGACATGCACTCTTTACCGTGCTTGTCGTTAAACTTCTCCATGATATAGTGAGCTCCGAGATAACGGTCGATCGGCAATGCCGGCTCACTAAAATCTATGTGCTTCTCGATCGCTGCCCAGAGTGCCTGTTCGTGCTCTCGGGCTGCAACCATCAGCAGGTCGTCGACATATACCACGAGCGTCGACTCCGTCGCCGCATGGTACCAACAGCCGGGCTGATTCTGGACCGGCAACCAACCTTCCTTTTTCAGGCGGTCTCCGAGGTGCTTGTCCCAAATCGCCTCCGACTCAGGATGCCCGTATAGAGCCTTCTTGAGCCGGACGACTGGATCGTAGAAGACGGGTGTTCCATCCTCCTTGAACCAAGCCTTCGGCCACCACGACTTGGGAAGCCGGACCCACTGCGTAGGCGCGGCCGTCCCGTCGAGGTTATGGGTCTTCAGCGACGCCTGCAGGTATGCTGTCGTGGCATCCCGCACCGTCCCGCGGTGGCCCTTGAGGGCGCCCGCGGCTAAGGCTGCACGAGCGGAGGTCAGGGAAGCCGGCGTTTGCGCGACCTCCGTGAAGAGCTCATGAGCAGGGGTTCCTTTTGACTGGATGTTGTTCCCCGCTAAGACCCCCCTAGCCTTGTACTTAACCTCGGCCGTATTGGCTGAGTCCGCCATTTCGTCGCCCTTGCGACCCATAATAACGAAAAGCCTGGCCACCGTGGCTTCAGGAAGTGCCGGGTCCGATCGGACCGCGGACCACTCTCGGACCGTGGTCAAGTCCCATGTCTCCTGCTGCTCCAACTTGGCGCGCTCCGCCTCTTGGGCTGCATTGCATGGAGGGGACCTGAACTCTTCTGATCCCGCTTTGATGACACGAGTAAGTAGGCCGCACCACAGGGGCATCTGAGCTCCCTTGGATTTGGTCCTGTGTCCATCAAGCGCTGAAGGAGCCGAGATGTTCCTGAGGGTGGTATGCGCCTCCACGGCAGCATAACCATCAACCTCAGCTGAACCTCCCGTCTCTCCGGTTGGGTCAATACCAAATAACGTGGGGTTGCTCATGGGCGTGCCCCACTCAGTGGTAAAGGTAGGGTCCGGACGCGGCCCTAAAATGAGAGGCGGGCCGGCCGGCAACGTCAGCCCAGGAGGGGGCGCGATCGAAGGAGGTGCATGTGTCTCCTGATCGGCCGCTGTCCTGGCTGATGCCGCCAGTTCCTGGAACGTGGCGGGTGGGTTCATCGTGGGAATCCGCTCCGGCTTAGTGAACGCTTCGTGGAGCAGGACACACAGTTCCGGAGGGTACGATGCTGACCTTGCAGTCTCCCTGCCCGCGACGATCCCATGAGAATGCTCCTTCTTGCATCTCTTGTCGATCAGCGCGCGCAGGACTGACAAGTTGTCAGTGTGGATGCGCCACGGTTTGAGGAGAGGCTCCCCAGAAGTGCTGACGAGGCCTACGGCACAACCGTCGAAGTCAACCTTTTTCAGCTGAAACTCCGTGATAAATGCTTTCACCTCGGGCTCTTGCCACAAAGTGCAAGCGCGGGGCCATTCAAACGAAATGGTCCCGCCGCCCTTGCGGACGGCCACCGCGAGCAAACGCAGGTGGCTCACAAGTGTCCGCATGTCGCCCTTCAATGCCGCTATGCGCGCCCTCTGCTTCGCCCCGCCGCGGCGCAGGTTGATGCGCTGCCAGGCGGACCCTGCTGTGCAGGGGATGGACGCCATCACATGTGCGCCGGGAAATCTCTTCACGTCCTCCAGGGCCATGTTGAGAGTCTCGGGCAGACGGAAGTCCATCGAAGCAGTGTAGCGACAGATGCTGTCATTTGCCTCTGTCACCACTTGCCCTAAGGTGGAATCTGCTGCCGTGCAGATCTCGATGACCGCAATGGCTCCCGTCTGGGTGCCCTGGGTCTTCGGCGCCGTGTCGGCGTCCATCCTCTTCCGGTACTCCCGAGCAACTTCCAGTCGAAGGACATGGGACATTGCTTGCCAAGAGTCCGGGTCGATATTTGGCGGTCTCGTGGATCCGCGGCGCGGGGGCCAAATGCCAGCGTCATCCTGAAGACGACGTGCACGTTGGGCCGCGTCGAGCCCAAGCAAGGACTCGTCGACTACCTCGGGATCTGGACCGGGGTCATTGTCGATGTCCGCCGGATCGTCATTCTCTGACCAGAACTGTTGTTCCGCATCTAGATCCGCCGTGTCGGGGTCGATGTCGTCTACCTCGCGCTGGACCACGTCGGGGCCGGGCGCCGGTAGGTGATGCACTTGCTCGTGGATCTGCCGCTGGACCAAAAGCTCGCGGTCGGCGATGGTCTTGGCGGTTTTCACCGGGAAGAACCAGGGGCGCGTCGTGTCGAGACGGATGCCGCCCTTGATCCGGATGACCCGAGGAGCGGTTTTCCCGTAGAGTCCAAAATCCTCCACGGGGGAGACATAATAGTCCCCGCTCCAAGCTTGTCCGGGATTCCAGTGATATCCAAGGAACAAACTGAGCGTGGTCCGCGACGCAAACTTGCTGCGTGGGACGCGCGTCTCCGGTAGGAGCGCTTGCACGCCAGCCCCGAAGGGTACGATCAGGCCGGGGAACTGCTCGCCGGTGCGCCTGGAGTAAGGCGTGGCGCCGTTCATGACCGGCTTGCCCACAATGTTGTGAGCTGCGCAGTAAAATGCGCAGGCCAAGGGCCACCATGCAGGAGGGAGACCTGCCTGATGAAGTAGGGCCCTGGCCCCCATCCGAACCTGGCCGATGAGGTTCTCAATGCGGCCATTGGTTGAGGAACGGTATGGAGTCCCTAACTTGTGTGGGACGGCAATGTCCGCGACGCTGCGGACGAACTCGGCGGCGTTGTCCGAGCTGACCAACTTAATGGTGTCAGTCGAGCCGGCGAAGTCCCGGAGTGCTTGTGTGCATCCGATTGCCACTCTTCGCTGCATGGCGGTCCAGTGGAGGTTCTCAGTCGCGACGTCTGCGATGAGCAACCCCGCTGTCTCGCCATTGATCCCAACGTCCTTACCCCCAGACAGCAAATGGTCCATGGAGATAAGGTCGCCGAAGTTATGGATACCCGTGTCGACGTCGGGGTCCGCCCTGCGCTTGCGCCGGGCGGCCTGCTCCCGCAACTTTGCGGCGCAGTCCATGCACTTGGCGTTCAGAGGGAAGTGCGTCATCAGATGTCTGGTGCTAACCGCATCCGCAGACAAAAGTTCTGATCTCGCATCCTTCCTCTGCCGTCGGGTGGATGTGCTCCCAGCCTGGTCCTCCAAACCTGGAGGAGCTGGGACCGCCTCCCCGAGCACCGTGGCCTGCGAAGGCGCGGGCGGGTGGCCGTCCGTGGAGTCATCCGTAACGTTGTGGGGTGCGACCGCGATGTCGATCTCTACGTCGCCCGTAGGGCCGACGGAGTTCGGCATGTCAATGCCACCGCTGTCCAGAGGACCAACGGCTATGACTGGGGTGGCTACGCCCGTGGGCTCGTCGTGGATGATGTCCGTCCTATTCATGGTGGCGTCGACGGCGGCCATAGAGCGAGTAGCGGTGTCAGCGCAGATGTTGCGGATCGCTTCCTCAATTCCCGTTTGGTCGTCGTCCGCTGCTAGGATCGGGACGTTGTTTTCGACACGAAGTCGAGTCCACTTGCCGGTTGTCGGGCACCGCCAAAGATGGCCGGCGGACTTGCTCCACACGGACGTGAATCCCGCATCGGAGATTAGTCGGCCCATGCTGAGCAGGTTAAGGTCCATGGCGTCCATGACGATGGCCCTAACTGGTGCTACCTGCCCCACGCTATCCGGAAGCGTTTGCAGGGATCGACCCGTGCGCTCCACCAGGCCGTTTGCCGTGGACAGAGTGACTGGATCGCCGTCATGAGTCATCGATCGCAAATCCTTCTTGCTGATGTTGGACTTGCCGACCAAATGCTCGCTAGCACCCGAGTCAATGATCCATTCCCCGCGGGCCACGCCAGCCGTGTAGGGGCGAGCCGCTGGACAGATGGGATCAATGCCCTCGTTCGTCAACTTCAGGAACAACGCGTAGTTGGGCACATCCTCTTCGGGACACGTATCTACCTCATAGGCTAGATAGTGCGCCATGCGGATCGCCGTCATCAAGTTGTCCTTGTTCCGCTCGGGTGTAGCCCTGAAGCGTTCATCCACGTAGCGGTAGCGGAGGTTGTGACGAATCGTCGGAACCCGCTTGCCCCGGTTGTCCGACTCGATTTCAACGACGTCGTCCAACTGCCGGAAGCAGAGTTTCCTGACGTCCTCCTCCTTCAGTGGTGAAGCGAGGGCGCTAATCACCGGTAACATGGCCGTGGTACGGACGCGTGCCATACAAAGACCTGTTGACCGGGTGATCACGACTGCCCCGCCTCCCTTGCCTTTTCCCTTACCACCTCCCTTTGCAGCGGCCTTCTCGGCCGGCGACAGGGTGCCGGGCGGTCCATGAGCGAATTTGCAGGTATCGCCTCTTGTGCAACGTCCTGCGTCAAAGTCCCAACAGAGACGATGTACTCGATCTTGGGGCGCGGCGGCGGCGGCGGGAGACGCTGCGGCGATGGCTGCTGCGAGCGCGGCGTCGGCCGCCTCAAGATGCGCTGTTGCAGCAGCTGCCGCTTTGCGGAGCGACTTCTTGCCTTTGCCCTTGCCCTTGCCCTTCGCCGCGAGGGCTGGGTCAACGACCGTTGGCGCTGGGACCGTGTAGGTCGGAGGAGGCGCCGGCGTCTTGGGGCCTTTCGGCGGACGCTCGGCGGAGGCGTGCGCAAAATGGCACTTTGCCCCAAACCTGCATTTACCATTGTCGCGGTACATGCGGCAGGTTTCCTTACCTTTCTTGGCCTTCTCGGCCTTGGACAGTTCGGCTCCGGCCGCTCCTGAGCCCTTGTTCCCCTGGAGGCCTTTCTCGTACACACGCCTGTCGGCCGCGGCACGTTTGATCTCGATGGCTCTATCGGCCCGGTCGCGCAGCCACAGATAACTCCGATCTGGGTGGTCGTCGTTCATCCGCGTGTAATCTTCTACGTCGCGCTTCAGGTCTGGACAGTGCTCGACCTGCTTGAAGAAGGTCGCGCACAAGGTGTCCATGCTGGGCTGCTCGACGACACATCTAAGCCTGAGCTTATCCAATGTGTGAAGATACTGTTCGACCGCCTCCAGCGAATGGCCCTTGCATGTAAGGTTGTACACGTCAAGTAGCGCATCCGTGTTGAAGGATCTACCTTGCGGACGGTAGTGGAGGAATAACATGCATAGCATGCGCCTCCCCGAGATCATCTTGCCCTCCAAGAGAAGCTGGTCGATCACCGTCTTGATACGGTCTTCCAGCGAGCCCTTTGCAACAGCTCTCACAGCCGTTGCAAGTCGGGCATCAAAAGATGCCCACTTGGGGGCGACGACCGTAAAGTTCTCGGGCTTGGCATCGGGGGAGTCGCACTCTCCGATCCAAGTAGCAGTGGTGTCACCGCCTCGGCCGCTGGCCGCGCTCACCTGCAGATACAAGCGTCTCCGCCAGTCTGCGTAGGCTGCTGCGTCCGGCATGGCGCCGAGTCCCTCGATCTTTGTCTCTACGGAACGCGGGCCGCGAAACTCGTAGTGGTCGCCGGATGGCGATCTCTTGCGCGAGGAGCGACGGACGGGAGGAAGATGATCCCCGTCGTCGCTCGAAGGCGGTGTCGACGGCGGTGGTCCAGGCGGCGGCCTGGGACCTCCACGGTGCGACGGGATGTCTCCATCGTCGCCACCGCTGCCGCTGTCATCGGCCGGGTCAGAGGGCGGAGGCGGGTCTGCGCTCCGCTTCTTGACCGGCGCCGGCGGTGGAGGAGGGCTCGGTGAGTCGTCGTCCAGGCCGTTGACGCCACGTCCTTCCGGTGCCCCGGTAGGTGCGTGGGCTGGGCGCCCGCGATCCGCTTTGCGCTTGGGATCTGCCCCCCCGTCGGCTCGCCACCGGGTGCCCGAAGGGCTCCGGTGGTACCGATCCCCCGATTGTGTCTTCAGGGGCGGCAACTCTTCCCCCTGAGTCGCTTTAGGGACAGTGATCGTTTGAGTCCTCGACCCCGACGATCCACTGATTAGCCCAAGGTCCCGGGTCAGTGCCGGTCCTAGGCTGCGGATGACCGTGGGTCCGGACATCGTCAGCAGCGGTGTACTGTCCGGTGTCGAACCTGGTAGTCCGCTCGAGCTGCTGGCCTGTGCGGCCGCGCTCTCGAAGGCATTCTTCGTCTTGTCCCCGTCGATGTTGGCCTGAGCTCGGGGTGCGCACCCCTTTGAGCCAGGCAATGGGCTGGGAAGCCGCCCTGCCGTGGTTCCGGGTACTCGCCTAGCTGGGGCGAGCGCGCGGACGGCGCTTGTAGCTGGGGCTGGTGGCGCCAACGGCGGATGTGTTCCGAACGTCGACCGCGGTGCCACACTGGTACTGACCCCCTTCGATGAAGAGGATGGTGCCGCCAGCAATTCCTGAAGAGGTGCCCCTGTGGCGATCCTCCTCGTAATAGTCATCTCGGCGACGGGCGCTGGAGTCATCGAGACCTCCATACGCCGCAATCCCGAGGGCGGTCTCGGCTGCTCGGCCGGAGGGCCGGGCGGAACGACCGGAGGGTCGCCCGGAGACGCGACTGTGTTAGTCTCGGCGTTCACCAGAAAGGTGGGAGCCGCTGACTGAGTCGCTTGTTGTGCACTTGTCACGGCTGCCGGTGCAGCTGTGGGTCGCACGCGCCGCTGGCGCGAGGAGCTTCTCAAGCTCGAAGGGTGCGGGGCCGAGGTCGCACGCATGTCGACGTCTGTGTTTTCCGAGTCGGGACACCAGATGTCGGCATCGTCGAAGTGCCCCTTAATCCCAGACGGTGCTGGTGTTGGGGTGGCGCTCCGCTTGCGACGTATCGGTCCGAAGGACGGAGCGTATGTAGGCAGTGACTCACCCCCCGGGGCCTGGGTAGGCCCGACGGGATTGGAGAAATCCATCATCTCGCACTCCGGGACCCAGTCATCATGGTCGAAATGTGCTTCGGCGTCGAGACCAGCCAATTGGCTGTCGATGGCCGCTGCAATGTCGGACGCATGATCTGAGTCTTCGCCGTCCATCTGGTGATGGACTGGCGAACCCTCTTCACCGTCATCGATGTCCAACGCGAAGTAGGATGTCGGTGACGCATGGGGTGCCGCCTCCTCGTCGACTTGTTGGTAGTCGAACGGGTGGGGCCCATGCTCTTCGCTCCACGAAATCGAAACGCCGTCCTGACTGTTGTAGTCAATGAGGTCTTGTAACGCTTCCGCCTCGAGGATCCTCGACTGCTCTGCGGCAGCCTCCTCTGCAAGAGCGTCCTCCAGTGCTGCCTCTGCGGCGGCGGCCGCCACGGCGAGGGCGGCGACCACCTCTGCTCTGGCGAGGTGGAGGATGCGCTTCCTCTCTGCACTTGCCTCCGTGACAACGCGTGCCGCGAGGGTGCTCGAGCGCACCGAAATGCGACTGTGTAGAGAGGTCGCGTTGGAGCGGATGTCCGGCTCGGGCGAGCGGATGTCCGGTTCCATCGTCTCCGTCGACGCGGTCACGTTGACCACGGATCCCTCCTGTGTTGCGGCCGCGGTAGTGGCAGCTAGGCCCGTCGGGGCACGCAACGCGGATTGTGATGGGATGCTGCGGTCGGAATGACCGAGCGACGAAGTAGTGCTCTTGATCTCCTCCATGGCTCTCGCACGTAGCTCAGCTGGTGAGTCTACGGCTGATAACCTGCGTTCCGGGCCTAGACCAGGTCTTACCCGTCTCTCGTCTCAATGGGGTCTCGTCGGGCAAGACGTAGGCTGGAACCGCTGCTTGGATGTACCCCCCTGGAGCGGTACGTGCGAAGCGGATGGGGGAGAGGGACGCGCGGGCGGCGGGCGGCCCTTTTGCTATGAGCGGCGCTCGCAACGAAGGTGCACAACTTGAGCCAATGGCCACGCCATGGTCTCACAGTTATTCATGGTCACCGCGTCATGAGATACATAACGGTTGCGAGACGCGACGCGTGTGCCGAAGTTGTCTTCTTACCGAGACGCTTCAGCACGAATAAGATTGCTTGTGGGACTTCCCATCCGACAAGCAAGCATAACTAAACAGAACGAATGTGGGTGAACCGATTGCAAGTCTTGAGCTGCGCCTCGCGGAAGCACGCAGACCAAGACAAGCAAAAGGAACGCGCAAGTGTGCGCGAGCGTCAGACGTAGTCCGACGCGCAGCAAAGTAATGGGATGAGTCATGTAAAGACACACGGATATGTTGGGAGGCAAAGGAAGGTGCGGGAGGCCGCGCGCAGCGCAGCTTCGCGCACAGTTTTGCTGTGATTGCCTCCGGGATCAAACTCCGGGTCTAAGCATTAGATACATGACAACAACCCCAAGATGCGAAGCGCATCGCCAAGACATACGCACAACGCGGTGGGCAGGACAGGCACGTGGCCACTGTCCTGCCGATGCTGCGCTGGTTGTATGCTGCGCGAAGTGCGCGGGCCGGTCGACTCCAAACTGAGACGACCGGCCCAAACAGAAACAATCCCCCCGAATGTGATACATAAACGGGGGGAACGCGCCGCGGAGGTCCTGTGCCTCTACGCGGCGCTAGTAGATAAATGATTCCAAAAGGGATAAATAGTTGCCTCGGCTTAGGCCGAGGTCAACACCAAATCGGCGAGCATCCCGTCCCTTTGTTAGGGACAGGATACTACGAACCGAAGTGGGATATATTGTAGTGTTGGGTGAGTACCCGTGGGAGGTAAATCCGGGGCCGGTCCTTAAAGGAGCGGTCCCCGGTAGACGCAAATCGGTTGAGCCAAAGTCTGAGTATCAGAGGTACGATAGCACACAACGATAGGCGATAAAGAAGGTCGACGTTCGAGGTAGTTAACCACATGACGTCCGCACCCTACTAAAGGAGGTAGCAACACAGCTCGCCCTCCAAACACCGATAGGAAGTCTGAATGGGTGCGAAATGCGGGCTTGGACGTGCCGTCCAAGATGGCCTCATCGAGACTTCCAGGGTGGTGGGGAAATACCCACCCTGGTGTCACGACCCACAGAAGAGACAACAGTCTGTGGAACTGCCACGCCCACCAGCTCCTTAAGGGAACTGGTGCCGTGGGGAGGATCGTGTTTCATATATACACGCCTCCTACCGTGAACCCCACATCCCCTTTGGAGGGACATGGGGGTACGTCCTCGGGTGCTGTGACGCTTGTCACAGGCCTCCGGACGAC
>OOGO01000149.1_pt1 | contig 11283 bp, 10 predicted proteins | sample 1670401 | NCBI WGS metagenome assembly OOGO01 (sample SAMEA98149168, study PRJEB22522) | marine metagenome | biome: marine biome; feature: marine water body; material: sea ice | place: Arctic Ocean | collected 16-Sep-2015 | depth 0.9 m | reverse complement strand
TCATAATACCAGATGGGGGAATAATTGGGCCAATCACTGAAGATGCAGCCGTCACTGCTGCAGCAAAACGTCTGCTGTACCCATTTTGCTCCATAGCAGGTATAAGCATTTTACCCAGCGCCGAAGTATCCGCTACCGCTGAGCCTGACAAACCTGCAAATAATACAGAAGATAAAATATTTACCTGTGCTAATCCGCCCCGATAGTGACCTATCAAAGTTTGGCTAAAGCGCACAATTGACTGGGTGATACCCCCTTGATTCATCAGCTCGCCAGCGAGTATAAAAAACGGTACCGCCATCAAAGGAAAAGAGTTTATGCCTGAGTAAAGCCGATTTAACAGGGCAGAAAAAAACACTTCCTTACCGTCTAAAATTAGGCTGACACCGGGGCCAATTAATAGTGCAAAAATGACCGGAGCACCAGCGGTAAGTAATAAAATAAAAACCCAGAAGTAACTTAACGACATATTAGGTGGCATCCTGATGTGGGACGAAACAATGCTCTAAGGGCAAGCACAACTGCTCGATAAGTTTTTCTAAGCCAACCAAACAAATTGAGCCAAAAGCAAAGGGGGCACAGCTATAGAAGTAAGCTAATTTAACGGGCACAGACGAAGCATTAATACTTAGCCCTGTTTGCCAAAATTCTAAACTTTGTATAAAAAAGATGCCGCAAATAACCATTACTAACATGGTAATCAGTAGTTCGGTTATTCTGCGTAAAAGTGCTGGTAGCGCATCGGCAAACATCTGAATAGATACATTTAAATGTGCAAGGTATGCCCAAGGAGCAACTAAACACGCTACCCAGACCATAGCAAATTTTGCTAATTCTTCAGTCCATGCCAATGAATCGTTAAGCACATAGCGAAAAAAGACTTGCGCCAGTATCATGCCTAACATCAGTGCAAGCAATCCTCCGGCTAAATTTTTGGCTACATTGGCTATCAAGTAGTTGAACTTACCCAATGGCGTATTAATTGTGAATAATGTTCGCTGCAGTTTAGTCATTGTGATTTTGTATCTCTAGTTGGCCAGTAATGACTGATTTGTTGACCGATTTTGGGATGCTCTAATTGTTCTGTATGTAACACATCAGGTCCAATAGGTATCTGATGTCCAGCAGGAACGAACACCGCCATTTCATCCAACAGTAGCGTTAATTTATAAACACTCCCCCCAGTAAAAATTTGTTGTTCAGGAAATCTCAGCCATTGACCTTGAGGAAGGTAAAACTCCACCTCTCCGCCAGCTTGGGTGCAAGGCACCACTAATAAATTATCACCAAACATAAACTGTATCTCAAACCCCCTAGCCAACCTATCATCGGGAAAGGCTAAAGCCATAGCGCGCATCACGGGTAAACCTGATTCGCTGGCCTGTTGCATAGCAGTTTGAATATAAGGTATAAGCTGATAGCGTAGTTTTAAGGCCTGATTAACGGCATTTTCTGCCTCTGAACTATAACTCCAAGGCTCTCTTTGCCCTATACCATGGAGACGTATGTGCGCAGAAAATACTGCAGTTTGTGACCAACGTACAAATAATTCTGAGTCGCGGGTGTCTTTATAAAAACCGCCCACGTCTGTGGCAAAATAAGGCGCACCAGACATGCCCCAAGACAAAGCACCACGAATGCTACCAACTAATCCCCCCCCAATCTGCCTGAGGATCCCCGCCCCATTGACTGGGATAACGTTGCGAGCCGGTCCATGCGCTTCGGCTAAATAAAAATGGGCCTGTTTTGCTGTACTTTTCAGCTGCTCGATACACACAGCGGTTATATAAAAGGCTGTATACATTGTGTAATCGATGCCCAGAATCACCATTGTAGGCAAGCATATTGTCATCCTCTACTTGCTCGCCAAAGTCGGCCTTAATCATGTCTATGCCAAGGTCGAATAACGGTTTATGTGACTCAAGCCAAAAATTAAATGCATCAGGGTGAGTGAAATCGACTATGCCTGACTCAGGTAAGGGGGTGAGTACTTCGGCAAACGCACTCATGTCCCATTGATAACGGTAGGCTCCGCCAGTACGTTTATCTGTAAGTAACCAGCCTTTATCTGCCATTTTTTCAAACAATGGGTTTTGTACTGATACCAAAGGATATTCCCAAATACACACTTTAAAGTGCATGGCTTTTAAGTCACTAATAACCTTGTTGGGTGGGAAGTCTGCAAATCGTTTGGGATCCCATTCAAAGGCAAAACGTGTATCGGTATCTTGCCATGCGCGTCCATCTAAGGTGATCACATCGCAAGGCATATTATGTTCACGCACGGCTTTTGCAGTAGCCATCAGTTCGGGCACGTCTTTGTAATAAGCTTTGGATAAAATCACACCTAAACTCCATACTGGCGGAACGGGTGCTTTACCGGTTAGTTCAGTGTATTGATGGATTATCTCAGCACCATTTTTACCTTTGAGTATAAATATATCTAACGCGTCATCTTCCACTAACAACCCATAAGCCCTTTGTGACCAAGGTGCATAGCCAACTGCGTGAGTCACTGGTGCTGGCGTATGCACAAATACACCCCATCCAGATGGGCTCCAGGCAAAAGGTGTGTTCTTATAAGAAACTTCGGCATTAACCCCAAGGGCGTCATGATTGTATGAGCGAATAAATTGGCCTCGCTTATTTAAGCTCGACCATTTTTCACCCAATCCATACACGGCTTCTTCAGCACTTAAGTCCAAACTGAATAACCAACCTTGAGTAGTTTTTGCCAGAGGCGGCATGCGATACTGGCGCACAAAATGTCCATCGTTTGGTGTTTTTTGTATATTTCTTCCACCACAATTCAGCGCAAATGAAAAAGGATTATGTTGAATGATTAGCTCATTATTATCTGATGTGATGACGGTACTTTGCGCTGAATGAGCTATTAGACACGGTAATTTTTTGGGCTCTTGCAATAACATTTCATAATCGGCACTAGACTGGCCAGCTATTCTTAGGCGCAATCCTGATGGGTGAAAGCTGACCTGTAACAAGCCATCTGAAGTTGGCAAAATTACAGAGGTGTCGTCGACTAGATAAGCATCACCTACAATAGTAACTTGGGATACCTTATTCCAATTGGGTGCTGATAGATTGAGTTCAGGTAAAAGTGATGGTGAAAATACGGGCAAAAGTAACCTCTAAAAATTTGCTAAACGCTACGTTTTACTCAACAGAAACCAATTTTATTCGTTTCTGAGGATATCTGCTCAGTGAGCAAATTAAGTATGAAAAAAGTGCGTTATTAATCTTATATAAGACATAAGTTATAGTAGTGTTAAATTTTTGTCAATCGATGAGAATAATTGACTGAAATGAAAGTTATTAATCAATTTTTTTAGATATTTATATGTGGTATCAAACACCCAAACAATACTCACTAGTAACAATATTTATTTAATATCTTGTATAAGAGTGATAGTTAATATTACTCTAGGTAAATGTTAATTTACTGTTCACATAAATGAATAAAAATCGCTTTGATAATAAATTAAGCCGTCCTGGGCTAGCTTTTCAACCTTTGTACAAACAAGTTGAAGAACACGTCACACAACTGATTGTTGAACAACGTTGGAAGCCCGGTGAAATGTTGCCTAACGAATTTCAATTAGCAAGCGAGTTAAATGTGAGTCAAGGCACTGTGCGGAAAGCTTTAAACAGTTTAACCGATGATAAGATACTGAATCGTAGGCAAGGTATTGGCACATTTGTATCTGAGCATACTGGTCATCACAGCTTGTATCGGTTTTTTCCATTGATTGCCGATGGAAGAACCCCTGAGTTACCAAAAGCCGAATTACTGCTAGTAGAAACACAAATAGCAACTGAGCAGGTCTCACAAGCGTTAGAATTAGAGCCACAATCAAAAGTCATAGTACTGACTAGAAGGCGAATTCTGAATGAAGAGTTTTGTATTGCTGAAACCATATATTTACCATACAAGTATTTTGCTATTTTAGAAAAAGAGCCTCAAGTACCCCACACGCTTTACCACTTCTATCAAACTCAATTTAACCTAACTGTACGAAACACACGCGATAGCATCAAGGCCGTGCTTGCTACAAAAAAAGATGCACAGATGTTAAATATTGTAGAAGGTGACCCTTTACTCGAAGTCACAAGAGTGACTCATTCACTGGACAATAAAGCGATTGAATTTAGGCTAAGCCGCTGCCGTAGTGACAAATACCATTATTTAGTGGAGGTGGGGTAAGTTTTCGATATTAACGTTGTTGTCAAACATGCACTTCAATAAAAAATTAAAGCGTCAACTATTTGCTAATTGCGAACAAGCTTTTTTACTCAAACCTTATCACTAACATTTTTATTAGATGACACTTCAAACCAGCATTTTTTTTATTTGGTTCGATATGTTTTTTATCAGCTGAAACTATTAACTTAGCGTTAAGGGTTTAGCCGATAACGTTACTTTTGAACATTATAGATTGACTGTAGTGCAAAAAAAGGCTCATCAGTAGCATTCATTACACTTAGTTTTTGTCGCTACTTTGGGGTTAAGCTATTGATAAGCAGTTTTAATATGTCACAAATTGATATATATCAGGTTTGCTGATTTTATTTGAGAAGCACTTTGTTCTTTTAGATTAAGTGTTGATAACCTGACTACCTGTCGCATTTTTGACCAAATAAAATGGCAGTAACCATTATTCACCCCTATAAACTGGATAAAAGTCCGTTACAGCGTAAATAACTTGATTGTTGTGTCCCCATTTCGATTAACTGAATAGGTGAACTATACATTATCCGGATTGTAGGGAATACAATATGAAATTATTACCTTTTATCACCATGATATTAGTATTAACCAGTTTTAACTTTCAGGTGAGCAGTATGACAAAAAAAATCCATGATCCTTCAAACATAAAAACAGTGTTTAAACCCACAATAGATGATAAGTGGATTGGGATAGGTATTTCTTATGGTTCTTACCGCGACGGTGAAAGTCCTGGCAAAAACAGTGTATCGACAGAGGAAGATATTCTTCAAGACATGATGTTATTGACCACCGATAGCGATGTATCGTGGAACCTTATTCGGATGTATGCCGCAGATCCCGCTAGTGAACAAGTGTTGAAGACTATCAAAAAACACAACTTACCGGTTAAGGTAATGCAAGGGGCTTGGCTATCCTCTACCCAAACTAATGAAAAAAATGAACAACAAATTTCAGAAGTCATTCGTTTAGCCAATGAATACAAAGACATTGTGGTGACAGTAAACCTCGGTAATGAAATTTTTGTTGATTGGTCAGCACATAAATTGGCCATCTCTGACTATCCTAAATATTTGGCATGGGTTAAGAGGGTTCAAACAGAGACTGAAGTGCCGGTAACCCTGGCCGACGATTATAATTTTTGGAATAAACCGTGGAGCCAAGAAATAGCTCAAGCAGTCGACTATATTGTTTTGCATGCTTATGCGATGTGGAATTCACAAACTCTCCAAAATGCGTTGCCTTGGACTGAGAAAACCTTTCATGATATTCAAGCATTGCACCCAACCAAGCAGATTGTGTTAGGCGAGTCAGGTTGGGCAACTAGCGCAATCACTAGCAATGGTGACGAAAGTTTGATTATTGGTGAAGCCAGCGAAAAAGCTCAAAAAGTGTTCTTTGACGCTTACAGGCAGTGGTTAGTAGACAATCGTGTTGTATCTTACTACTTTGAAGCTTTCGACGAAAAGTGGAAAGGCGGCGAAGACAAACCAGACGGTATTGCTGAGAAAAACTGGGGAGTCTTTCGCTCCGATCGCACTCCTAAAATGGCCGTAGAGGAATAATCGTCACTACAAGTAGATGTTAGATTGAGCAAACTCAGGCGCTCAATCTAAATCAACTTAATATTGAGTAGTTATCAGTTTAGGTACTCAGTATCAGATTTATTTAAAATATCTGTTTTTCAACTTTTTTCGATTTGAAATAAGAGGCGTTTACCTAAGAGCTTGTTTTTTTGCGTTATGCTTCATGTTTAGCTGCTTGTTGAGCGTTTGTGCCAAAATTATCTTTCGCTACTTTTCTGCTCTACCTGATGTAATAAGCCTGTTTTCCTTAACAGATCTTATATTGACGCTCATTTCTTCTGTCGCGACACCTACCTGATAAGTATTTTCTTGAAAACTAATGAAATAGGTTCGTACATTGCCAAAGGCTTTATTGATGAGCTCTGTTATTTTATCTGTCGTTCTGCAGCTAAAGAAATATTTTGACTGTGTCAGTAAAATCTTCATTTACATCTACTTTGTTTGTGGAGCGGCCGATTGCAAAAGATTCTGACGTTCTTATCTCAATTATACTAAATACTTCATAAGCTAGTGCTGTTATTAAAATTGGCATATCACAGTGTCTCTTAAAAGAGTGTTTGTTCGGTTTTATTTAGCTTGTCTGTTCGAACCGTTATGACTCTGTACCACTATTTTTTCATTGACATCAAAAGTGCTGTTGCTGTTTCCTGTGATGCCTTGATATGTATTTACTTCTCTTTGATTATTTATTTCAAAGGTAAAGTCGGCATTATTAGCACTAATAAATTCAGCTGATATACCTCGTTCTTTTCGAAATTCGTTAACTAGTTGGCTCGTTACAGCAACCAAATTCAGCACATTCGCCACACTAAATATTTTTTTGCTTGGTTTAGAGTCTTTTTGGCTCGAAAAGTATATGCACAATGTAATATTGATGAAAAAATAACAGGGATAAGGGCTAGTAGAGATGGGTACCTAGGCAGCCAAAGATTCATTTTCAACCTAATGTGTGAATTTCCAAAACTTTACACATTAGGTTGCTTTGAAATCAATCTTTTTATCCTGTATGAAATTATATGTTGTCCGTAGATATTAAATTAAAACACTTTTAAAACACTCAGTTACATCATTATTGAGTTAGCTTTCCGTATCGGTTTTACGACTAAAGTATCATTAATTAGCTTTGTTAAGAAACATTGTCAGATGCTTGTCGGTGCAATAATTAATCAATAATTTCGAATGTTAAACCAGCATGTTTCTCTAAACGTGTGATCAATTGTGTACCAAAAACACTTGCTGGTGTCCAAAAGCCACCTTGAACATCATCTTTGCTGATATCTTGAGCTAAGCACGCTGCAGCTTGTCCTAACATCTTAGCGGTTGAGCCATAACCTGGGTCTTGATCGCCTGTCACTTTGCAACGAATTTCTTGGCCATCATCTGTTTTTCCATAAAAACGTAAATCGTAAAAACCTTTTTCTTGGGCATCTATACTTGGGCCTTCACCGGGTTTAGGTAATATGAATTTTTCCATTACCCAGCGAGTTGGTGGTATGACCGCTGCCATAGCAAAACCGCCTAATCCGACACCCACACCAGCTGCTATACCACTACCCATCAGGCCTTTACCGGTTAACATGGCTTCGTTGTAATCAAAGTGCTGGCTGTAGCCACCTTCTATCAAAGTATTGCTCCTATGTACAATTCGGGTATTGATTACAGCCATTACAAAAGGTGCTACCCAACTGTTAAAATCATCATCATACTGAGGTCGGTTCATATTGTCTTGGCGCACAGTATTACCATGATCAGATGGACAAATTGCGTATGGGTTAGCTAACACTTTGCGTAGAGCTGGATTACTGGCAACTTCTTTAAATATATTAGTCATACTCGCCACAGTTCCGCCTGATGCCGCACCCTTCATTTTTTTGACTCGCATTTTAATACTACTGCATGTTTGCCCAAATTTTTGTTTTGCATGATGTTGTAAAAAGTAAACGCCTAAATCTGAGGGAACCGAGTCAAAACCACAACTATTGACAATACGTGCACCACTTTTTTTAGCCTCGTCTTCATAACGTTCTAACATTTTAGCTATCCATTGCACTTCTCCAGTGAGATCGCAGTAGTCTGTGCCTAGTGCCACGCAAACCTTTACTAATGGTTCACCATAAAGTGCATAAGGCCCAACTGTTGAAATAATAACTCGGGTAGATAAACACATTGAGTGCAAGCTGTCTTCATCTGCAGCATCAGCGACTAAAGTATCAAGGGCTTCTCCTGCAGTGCCTAAAGATAGTTTTAATTCGATTAGTTTGTTTTGTGAACGCCCAGCAATTGCCCATTTAAGTTCACCTCCAACGGCAAACTGATTAAGCATGTATCGTGTTAGAATTTGCCCTACAAAGCTGGTGGCACCAAAGATTATAATGTCAAACTTAGGGGAAGTGTCTTGCATAGTCGTTTTGCCTCTGAGGTAATCATCTTAGTTTATTTCATAGCATTCACATTTGTGATGCCATAACAACGATTTAAAAACTTATACTTGTATTGTGATCTAATCTATCAGAATAAATTCACTTTAGGGGGAAACATAATGAGCGAAACATATAATACAACTGAAATTTGGATTGAAAAATCAAATGTGGCTAATACCAAAATTGTTGAAAAGCAGTTAAATAGCACTCAATTAAGTACTGATGAGGTGCTGCTTAAAATTAACTCTTTTGGTTTTTCAGCTAACAATGTCACTTACTCAGTTTTTGGCGATAAAATGGGCTACTGGGGTTTCTTTCCAGCAGACGATACGTGGGGTATTGTGCCTATGTGGGGCTTTGCTACTGTGCTTGAGTCAAATCACGCTGAAGTCAATGTTGGTGAAAAGATCTATGGTTATTTGCCTATGGCTTCACACTTAGTGATCACGGCAGGTAAAGCTTCACCTACACATTTTTTTGATATTAGTGAAAAACGTAAAAGTATTTCACCTGTTTATGACAATTATGTGCGCTGTGCTACCGACCCTGGTTACCAAGTTGGAAGAGAAGCATGGCAACTAAATTATCGGCCGCTGTTTATGACTTCTTTTGTGTTGGATGATTATGTTGGTGAAGGTTTAGTGGCCTCTGAGCTACCTGTTAAACAAGTGATACTCACCAGTGCCTCTAGTAAAACTGCATATGGTGCTGCTAATTTGTTGATGAAGCATAAAAGTGAGAGAAAATTAGACTATCAGGTGATTGGCCTAACTTCTGCCAATAATAAAAGCTTTACCCAAGACTTAAACTGTTATGACCAAGTACTCAGTTATGACGAGATTGCCGAACTTGGCGAAGATAAAGTTAACTGGATATTAGATTTTGCAGGTAATAAGAGCTTGTTATTGAATTTACAAAATCAGTTTGTTAACAATATTGATAAGTTAATCTTGATTGGCTCCACCGATGTTGATGCACAGCAAGATAAACCGCACGGTCACTTAGAAAGTGAGTTCTTCTTTGCACCAAGCCAAGTCAAAAAGCGCTCAGGTGAGTGGGGACACGCCGGTTTTTCTGAACGTTATGCAAAGGCTTGGCATAGTTTTGCCATTCACATGAATGATAAGATCTCAGTGGCTGAATACTCAGGTGCCAAAGCGGTCGAAGCGCTTTATCACACAGGTCTTAAAAATAAGTTAAATAATTTAGAAATTAATGTGTTGAAATTTTAACAACTAAGTATTGTCACGCGGGCGCTGCTAAAAAATATCAGTGCTCGATAACACTCATTTTTAGCGCACAAAATTAACATATTTCAGACATCAGTTTTACCAGCTTCGCGGAATTTTCACACTATCAGCCACAATTTCATAAACCAAACCGGGCTTTAGCACGTCAGATGCGCTTTTTAAGTCAGCTTTAAAATGTGCTACCTTCTCTGGGCTTAATTTTTTTTTCACCAGTTCACCTGCGAGGATGACTGTCTTGCCACTGCTGTCTGTGGGTATAAAAAAACTATAGTCTCGAAACGAGACGCGCAAAATATGTTGGCCTTGTTGTGCGATAAAAAAACATCCCTTCTTTTGGCATACCTTGGCTATCCTAGCCTCTAATTGAAACGGCTTAGCTAGGTGTGAAGAAGAGTCAGTCACTAAGTTTGCCATTGTTAGTTTTGGCAGCGAACGATCAATTTTTATACCAAATGTTTCGGTTTGGGCATCTTGTGCGGCAGGTTCCGATAACCTCAAGGTATCTGCGATTGAGGTAAAGGTGAGAGCAAAAAATACCAGTGTACTGAGAATGCGTTTCATGTTTTACCTATTACAATGTTCATATTTAAATCATAAGGTTAGTTGCGACTAAAATCTACAAGTGTTGGAGGCTTTGTGAATAATCCTAGTGACCTATAATTTTAACAGTTGAAGGACAATAACAGTACAAATGACTGGCAAGTTGTTGCCTTACTAAGATTAAAAAAGAGTAAGTTTATTGTTTAATATCAGAATATATATTATTTAAAACCTATAACATCCTGAATTTTAATGTTTTTTTTAGTTTTCGTAATACTGGCGTGTTAATTGATGTGTTTTTAGTAAATTTATCAACTGGCCACAGACATGCAAATTACCAGCAACTCTCCATCTTTGCTTAGTTACATTGGTGAAAACAATATTAAATCTAATGATGTGCTTCGAGGGATAGCTAAAGACAATAATAAAGATGTTGGCGGCGGGATCGACGTGCTTGAAAGTGGTTTGAATAAGGGTGCGTTTGAGGAGACACTACAATTAATGAATAAAGGCGAAATCGATATTGATTTGAAGCTTGTTGAAAATTATTATCAGTTCAATCAACAAAAGCTCAACAGAGACGTTGCTCAGTTGGCGGGAAATTTTGAACTTGGTTCTGCAGTAACAGTGAAATTAGAAGGTGAGGAGTTGTTTGTTGAAGGTGAATCCGATAACGCCAAAGCGCTGCAGAAATACTTTGATAAAGACAATGGTCTTAGCGTTTTAGTGCAACAAACCGCTAAGTTGTCTCAGTTTGTTGAGTGGGGTCAGGCAAAAGAGCAGGCTGCCGAATACAAATCTGATGATATGCCGGAAGCGAAGTTGTTGGATTTTTTAAAGGACGCTAGATTGGTGGTGACGCAGAGCAATCAGTTTATTATGTCTGATAAAGGTTCAGCTTTTTATTCTCAGGGCCACACGCAATACTTAATTGATAAAATGTCTAAAGAAACAGAGTAACTTAATCAGTGATGTTTCAAAACCGCAAATTACCGAGATTATTTAAGTAAATTATTTCTCTTAAACGTTGGTATATCAAGGGACTTAAGGTCTCAATAACAGCATTTTTTGAGCAGAATTGTTTACACTTCAAGTAATATTTTAAAATTTTGCAATGATAGCTATGGGTCGTCTGCTGTCGTTTACTAAACGCTATTAACGTAATAATTGCCGTTATTAAGATTAAACATTGTTAACTATTTTAAATACCTACCTATAAACATAATTCTTATGTATTAATTACC
>OOGO01000147.1_pt1 | contig 11565 bp, 10 predicted proteins | sample 1670401 | NCBI WGS metagenome assembly OOGO01 (sample SAMEA98149168, study PRJEB22522) | marine metagenome | biome: marine biome; feature: marine water body; material: sea ice | place: Arctic Ocean | collected 16-Sep-2015 | depth 0.9 m | reverse complement strand
TTTCAACCCAAGTCGTTTGATACCTTCAACAATCGCACCCGATGAGACTAAAACAATATCAACCGACAAGGCTCGCAGTGCAGCTATCTGACTGACCCAGTTAGCGATCATTTTGTGGTCGATACCCTTGCCGTTATCCGTCAGTAACGCGCTGCCAATTTTAACTACGACCTTGTTGTAAAGAGGTCTATTCATCGAGCAAGTCTCATCAAGCTGGTTTCATCGAGCTAGTTTTATTTCTGGTTTTACTTCTGGTCTTCAGTGTTGATTTCGGTGCTGGCCTGTGAACTTTGCTCAGCACATTCTTCAACATGAATCATAATAGCATTGCACAGTCGATCAACGCCCTGACGATTAACCGCGCTGATTTGATGCACGGGTCCGGTCCAAAACAAGCCCTTGATAATCTCGTCACAAATCGCCTGTTGTTCGTCCTCGGCTACCAGATCAAGTTTATTGAGCACTAGCCAGCGCGGTTTATCGAACAGCGATTTGTCGTACTTTTGCAATTCAAGCAGTATTTTCTGTGCTGATTCAACAGCGGTGTCATCACTTTCCATCGGATAAATATCGATGATGTGAAGTAACAATTTAGTGCGTTGTAAATGCTTTAGGAACTGAATGCCAAGACCAACGCCATCCGCTGCACCTTCGATCAAACCGGGGATATCAGCGATAACAAAGCTGCGATGCGACGCTACACTCACCACACCCAAGTTGGGATGCAAAGTCGTAAATGGATAATCAGCCACCTTAGGGCGGGCTGCAGAAACAGAACGAATAAAAGTCGATTTACCCGCATTTGGCATGCCAAGCAGTCCAACGTCTGCGAGTACTTTCATCTCTAAATTAAGATCAAACTGTTCACCCTGACTACCAGGGCTACTTTGTCTTGGCGCGCGATTGGTCGAACTTTTATAGCGGATATTGCCCAACCCATGGAAGCCACCGCGGGCGATCAGGATAGGGTCGGTACTATTATCGCCAACATCAGCGATTAACTCGCCTTGATCTACCGTGGTAATGACCGTACCTAAAGGTACTTCGATAACGACATCTTCACCTTTCGCACCGGTACAGTTTCTCGACTGGCCTCGCCCACCATTTTTAGCAACAAAACGTCGAGTATGGCGAAAATCGGATAGCGTATTTAAATCGATGGAGCCAATAACATAAACCGAACCGCCATCACCACCGTCGCCGCCATCAGGGCCACCCATAGGAATATATTTTTCACGACGGAAGCTGACAATGCCGTAACCACCATTGCCTGCCTGGACGTGAATCTTGGCTTCGTCGATAAATTTCATGATTGGCTCTAGTGATTTGGCTGTGAGTTAATTGTATGTTAGTTAAAAAACTAGCCTAAATTATAACATTGGACGGATCGTCACGCCTAAGTGCATCCATGACATACCACTGTCAGGGAGAGCAGAGATGTCTATTTGACCTAAAGCACAGACAAATAGTGCCTTGTTACTGGGGTATAACTGATTAAAACAACGCAGAAGCAATTGTCTAAATCTAAAAATGCTTCGGTCATCTTGAACATAAAAAAGCCCCGCATTGACGAGGCTTTTAGAAACAATACAAGCCTAAGCTTTACGCTGCGCTAACAATACTCACGAAAGTACGATTATGACGGCCTTTAACGCGAAATTCTACGTTTCCATCGGCTTTAGCGTATAACGTATGGTCTTTTCCACAACCAACATTGATACCTGGATGGAATTTTGTACCACGTTGACGAACCAAAATATTACCTGGAACTACAACTTCGCCGCCGAATTTCTTAACACCGAGTCTTTTAGACTCCGAATCGCGACCGTTACGAGTACTACCCGCTGCTTTCTTATGTGCCATTACTCAGACCCTTATGCTTTAATATCTGTAACTTCAATTTCAGTGTAGCTCTGGCGATGACCAGCCTGTCTACGCGAATGCTTACGACGACGAAATTTAATGATTTCGACCTTTTTACCACGACCATGAGACTTAATAGTCACAGTGACGGCGCTTTTGTCTAACATTGGAGTTCCAACAGCGATATTGTCACCGTCAGCAACCATTAGAACGCCTTCCAGCTCAACTGCAGAGCCTTCTTCACCTTCCAGCTTTTCGACGCGCAGGGTTTCACCCTTGGTGACACGGTACTGTTTTCCACCTGTGGCGATGACAGCGTACATTAGACTTACTCCGAAGCGATACTTAAAAAAGGTGGCAGATTCTAGCTTTTGAAGGCTAGTAGGTCAATTGCTTTATCACTATAAAAGTGATTATTTGAAATTCTAAGTCGATCTAAGACATACATTATCTATTTCGGCGGCGAGTCCACAAGCTTATTTGGCGGTTAACCAGCAATGCTATAACTAAAAACGTCGTTGCGCTTAATACTATAGAAGGTCCTGTCTGCCAATCGAGCTGAAACGAACTAGCAATACCGCCGGCCAGCGACAAAACACCAAAAAGCGCACTCATCAGAACCATCTGTTCAGGGTTTCGACTGAGTAAGCGTGCGCTAGTGGTCGGAATGACCAGCATAGCTGCGATTAACAAAACGCCCATTACCTTCATCAATACGGCTACTAATAACGCGATCATCAGATACATCAGAAATTGCTCTTTTCTAACCGAAATACCCTCAGCCTGCGCAATCTCTCGGCTGACCGATAATGCCACGAATGGCCGCCAGTGCCGAATCAATAGAAATAACAAGATTAACGTGGTAACCAATATCATCAACAGGTCCAAGCGGGTGGTCGATAGTAAGTTGCCAAACAGTATTGCCTCCAGACTGACAGAGTTTGGCGGTAGCGCGCCAAGCAGGATCAAGCCGCCTGCCAATCCTGTATGAGAGATAATTGCCAGGGTTGTTTCCGATAACGCATTATTAAAGTTAGCAACCTGACTCAACGAAAATACGATCAAGATTACCACAGCCAACACGCCGAACATTGGGTTTACCTCCAATAGCAAGCCGATACCAACGCCCAAAACAGCAGCGTGACCCAGCGTATCACTCAAAAAAGCCAATCGCTGCCACACCATCAAACAGCCCATCGGCGCGGCGATGCTTACCATCATTAAGCCGGCAAGAATACTGCGGACTAAAAAGTCATCTAGCAAGTCTGTCATAGTGACCTGTCATGCAGACATGCTTCGCCTGAATGACCTTCCGTTTGCTGCCCAGAAACATCGTGAACATGATCGTGACGGTGTGCATAGACCGCAATCATATCTGCCGCTCGATCACCAAAAAGGGCCAGATACTCGGGATGCTGACTTACTGACTCGGGCAAACCGGAGCAACACAAGTGCTGATTCAGGCATAAAACCTGATCAGTTTTTGACATTACTAAGTGCAAGTCATGCGAAACAAGCAAGACGGCACATTGCAAACGATTACGGAATTCACTTATAAGTTCGTACATTTTGATTTCGCCCGTAACGTCGACACCTGCGGTCGGTTCATCCAGTACGATTAAGTCGGGATCACCTAACGTAGTGCGGGCCAACAATACACGTTTAAGCTCACCCTCCGAAAGAGACGTAACTTGCCGATTTTTTAGATAAGCAACATTTGTTTGTGCCAATGCTTCATCGACTTCAGCTTCCTTCACTCGCTGGGTTAGTTGCATCAGGCGCTGCACACTCAACGGCATAAGTGTATTGACGTAAACCTTTTGCGGCAAATAGCCAATTTTCAATGATGGGGATCGCTCAATCGTTCCAGTATAACTTTCGATCAAACCATTGACGATACTGGTTAACGTCGATTTACCCGCACCATTTGGACCTATGATTGTCGTGATTTGCCCGCGATACAGCTCAAAACTGACTTTATCGAGTATTTTCTTGCCGCTGGCCGAGTAGCTTATATCGCTAGCTCGCAGTAATCGCTCAGGTGTCATTGTCGCTACCGGTCACTTTACTGCAGCCCTTACAAACACCCGTAATTTCAACTACAGAACGATCTACCTTGAACCCAAGGCTCTCCGCCTCAGCCAATAAACTCGAATCAGGATTATCCAGTTCAGCTACCTTCTCACAACCGCTACAAATTAAAAACTGGGCCGCGTATTGATGCCCAGGATGATCACAGCTAATAAAAGCATTTTTGCTTTCGATTCGGTGTACCAACCCTTCGGCGAGTAAAAACTCCAAAGCACGATAAACAATGGGAGGGGCAATCGACTGACTTTTTTTGACAGCCTCATCGTTAAACTGTTGATTCAAACAGCCCAATATTTCGTAAGCGCCCATCGGCTGATGCGATTGCGTTAACAAGGTTAAAATCTGCAATCGGCGGGGAGTCAGTTTAACGCGACGGTTTTCACATAGCGCTTTCGCCTGACTCATTAACTCATTTTGGCACTGGCTATGGTCGTGTTGCTCAAATGCAATGCAATGTTGTGTATTGTCTTTATCCATAATGTTATATTATAACGATTTTAATTTTGTCACCATCTCTAAATTACTTTTATAAATTATGCGCACTTTGATTATCCTATTCTGCTTATTGCCTATTTCAGCAAAAGCCAATATTAACGTTGTAACCTCGATTGAACCAATATACCAAATCACCAGCGCCATCATGCAGGGCGTCGATCAGCCTAAACTCCTGATCAAACGACAAGTGTCTGCGCATCACTTTTCATTTAGACCGTCTCATTTTACTTTAATCAAAAATGCCGACCTGATGATTTGGATTAGTCGTGACTTCGAGAGCGGTTTGCAACGCCTATCCGATATTTTGAGTCAGGATACCCGGCGGCTTGAATTGATAAAAGCACTAAACCTGCAAAATCAAAATGGGCATATCTGGTATTCACCCGTCCTGCTTCCAATGATTGCTGATAAAATCTTAATCGCTCTAAAAGATCTCGATCCAACTAATGCGGATCTTTACCAAAGTAATACCGACCAACTGATTGCCTCAATACGGGAATGGGCCAACCTAACCAGATCCAGCATTAATAAAGCAGCACCGCGCTATATTCTTGATCATGACTTTTTGAGCCACTTTGAGAAAGGTATGGGGATCGAGGCAACCAGTGTACTTCACGATAGTCACGACCAGCAAAGTGGCATACAGGCGTTAAGAGAAATTAAGGCTGCTTTGCGCGAATTACCGGTTAAATGCTTGTTGATCAATGAACCATCTGCGTCAAAAATAGCCAAAAATTTATCCAACGAATTTAATCTTGAAATCCACAACATCAGCTTACTAAGTGACAATCATCAACCAAGCCTGATCGACAGCCTCAACAGGCTCAGTGCAATCATGCAGCATAGTCACTAAAGTAAAAATCCCCACCTATATTTGCACCTTTGGGATATAATAGTTCTTTAAAAAATCAACTAAAGCGCATTTGACTTGACGATCATGACCAAAGCTGACTTGACTGAAAGCGACATTAATACTTATACCATCGACCAACTGAATGATTTAACCAAGACTGATATGACACGTGTTAATCAGGTAATAGTTGATCATTTGGCATCGCCCGTTGTACTGATCAATCAACTCAGCCAGCACATTATCCATAGTGGCGGCAAACGGTTGCGTCCAATGCTGGTTGTGCTTAGTGCTAAAGCTTGCGATTATCAAGGTGATCAAGATGCCTTGCTTGCTGCCGTTGTCGAATTCATTCATACCGCGACGCTATTGCACGACGACGTAGTGGACGATTCGGATCTGCGACGCGGACAGGAAACCGCCAGTAGTATCTGGGGTAACGAGGCAGCCGTACTAGTTGGCGACTATCTTTATTCACGTGCCTTTCAGATGATGGTCAAGGCTCAATCGATGCGCATGATGGATTTACTCGCAAATGCAACGAATACCATTGCTCAGGGTGAAGTATTACAGCTATTGAATATTAATGACGCGAATACCAGCGAAGAAAGATATATTGAAGTTATCTATGGAAAAACGGCCTGCTTGTTTGAGGCAGCAACCCAAATTGGCGCCATCCTCAGCAGTTCAGACGAGCAAACTGAACAAGCACTAAAAAGTTATGGCAAACATCTTGGTATGGCATTTCAACTGATTGACGATGCGTTGGATTACACTGCAAATCCCAATGAACTGGGAAAAAATGTGGGTGATGACCTCGCAGAAGGCAAACCAACACTGCCTCTTATTTATGCCATGCAACAGGGTGACGATACGCAGCAAGCGCTAATACGACATGCTATTGAGAACGGGGGGTTAAATCATATCGATGCGATTACTCAAATTATTCACAGCACAGGTGCGCTGGAATATACCTATCAGCAAGCCATAAGCGAAGCTGACATGGCAAAGCGAGCAATTAAATTATTACCGGAATCAGAGCATAAGCAGGCTTTGAATTTTCTGGCCGATTATTCAGTGGATCGAAACCATTAGGTTTGTAATCGTCGCTGAATCAACAGGGGTTTTAGTCATTGACCATCACAAAACCAAACAACTTCAACCTTAGGTTTAGAATCTCTCCTTAATGTAATTCATAGATTGACACTCATTAATTTCATTCAATTCTTATTGATGGCTTCTTGAGGTTTTACCAGAACACTCAACTAATCAGATATCATCAAACTTTTTTTACGGAAGAAATTTGACCCCTTAGTAAAATGAAATTATTTTAAATTAGAGCATCAAAATTACTTACATAGTAACGATTGATACTGATAATTTATTGGTTTCCTGGGTCAAGTCCATTAGCAGTCGTCCTGAATTCATGGCTTGGCGCCCGTGAACGGTTACCCGCATTTATCGAACTACAGCATGATGACAAAGGCGGTCTGTCGTTATCCAAGTGATAGTAAGGACATCCAAACGATTTAGCTATTAAATACTATCACACTAAAGCTATGGTTTTTTGACCTGCAATATAGTACGGGTACTACAACAAATAGTGTGCAAATAGCCAGATACAGATTCTAGATTACTTAGTTAATTAAAATTACCAAAAAATTGATAATTTGTTGGGGACCAATTGCAGACCACATCTGGTAAAAACTGGTGTAAGTTGTAGACTGCAATACCAATTACTTGACGTATAGTTATATTAAAAAATAACCTTTTCATTTTCTTTAATCCGCAAAAATTACGGATGATTGGGGCTTGGAGCTCATCTATATGGCTAAACGATTTAAGCTTTTTGAAAAGTCTACCCTTACAAATTTAAAGCTAACGGGTATTGCAATGTCAATGCTATTCGTTTGTACAGATTTATTGGCATTAGGATTAGGAAATCTAGAGGTTCAATCTAATTTGGATGAGCCCTTACGAGGCGAAATAGAACTCCTCACTAGCAGTGGTGACGATATAAACAGCGTGAAAGCCAAGATTGCTTCACGTACTGACTTTGAAAACTTAGGTATCAACTACTCTGGCTATCTAGGAGACATAGCCATATCGGTAGAACGAAACGGTGATTCAGTAGTTTTACGGGTCAATAGCGCAGACATAATTCTTAAAGAGCCCTCTATTCATATATTAGTTCGCGTTGATTGGTCTGGCGGAAGTTTTTTGAGCGAATACACAGCCCCAATACTCCCACCAGCTGATCTTCCAATAGCACAGGAATTGCTGACCCAACCTAAATTGACAGGCACTGATCAGCCGTATGATGCTGAGACAGTTGAGCGTTTCGACACTGACGCTGTTGACGATAGCGACGCTGTCAGCGACTTAGGTGATGAAGAGTCGAGAGGTGAAAACTATGCTTCGGATCCGCCTGCTACGGCGGCTAATGAGGCATATGGGTCAGTTGTCAGTGGCGAGTCGCTGAGCCTTATCGCGAAAGATTTACAGTCTCAATTTTCTGATTTGAGTATCTATCAAATCATGCAAGTCATGTTTGATGAAAATCAAAACTCATTCATCCGCGGTAATATTAACGGCTTAATTAAAGGTTCTATTTTAAACATAGGTAACCCCAATGTAATGCGAGCTCTCGACGATGAAAAAAGTAGGGCTTTCTTTAGGGAACAGCGACGTAAGTGGGACGAATCATTAAGAGTTATCGGCGAGAATGATTTAATTACGGCGGATCAAAACGAATACAGTGATAGCACCGATTCTTTCGCATCTGATTCAATTGCCGATGTAGCGCTCTCATCATCGAATTCTGACTCGAATAACAATTTTCAAGTTGAATCCAGCGCCAAAACTGATTCCATTGTTTCTGGTGGTAGAGACGACGCCAGCGCGGGTGAAGTTGTTGCCTTACGCAAGCAAGTCACTGAGTTACAAACATCCTCAGCTTCAGGTCTGATTGAAAATCAGGAATTGACTCAGCGCCTATTGATTATAGAAAAACAACTGGCAGACATGAATCGGCTCATGGCGCTTAGTATTGAAGACACCATTCTCACTAACGAAGCGGCACCACTGGCAGCACAAAATGGAGCAGACACTGAGGTTGCTTCCTATGCTACTGGCAAAAAACTCGATGATGGTTCTGAACTAACCGATTCCAGTTCTGCTAAAACAGCAGTAAATCCAGAAATTGCTGACAGCTCGCTTGCGCAAGCAAAGGCTGACAGCACTAGTGTAGGCCGAACAATTGAACCATCAACGAATGTTATAGAAAAAACAACAGAAGGAGAAAATAATAAGTCTGATCTAGCCGAAAAGGCAGCTGTTGCAAGCAAATTAAAAACCATGTCCACTAGGACTGAGCCGAACTTTGTCGAAAAAACACACACTTTTTTGTTTTCGGTCAACTCTTGGAAAATACTGGCTGCCATAGCGGCCATTTTAGTCGGTAGCTTGGTACTATTATTGATGCGCCGCAAACGGGCAGACAAAGAATTAAAAATTAGAATGATGTCGATGGAATCTAATAGTCAAAGCATTAACGATGAGCAAAGCCCTGGTGCTATATCAATATCTGACCCCATAACGAAAACGATGATCAGAAAACACACAGAACTCGATAAAGGCACCTCTTTTCTTAGCAAGTACAGTGAAAGCGATGCTGTGGTTCCAGCTGATGGTAATGAATTTGACATTACTGCCAGTGAATCGATTGAAATAGATTTAACAGACGCATTAGACATCGACAGTATAAAGTTTGACCGTTCACCAACCATGAGTGAAGATGTCAGCGTGCACGCTCTGAGAGAGCGGCAAGAATTAAACGATTTTGAAACTGACAGTAATTACGACGATGCTCGCACTCAATATGAATTAGCCAAGATGACTTTTGATTTAGGCGATGAAGATGGCGCGCGCAACATATTGAATGATATTGTTAAAAATAATGAGGGTTCGGATGAAGTATTGGTAGATGTGAATAAGTTATTAGCCGGCATTTCTCAGAACATTTAAAAACTAATTGCCAGCTTGCGCCCCGTATATGCCATGACAGCACTACGGGGAGCAATGCAAGAACTTGATTGCATTTTCTGTCACCATTATGGGGAATGCCGCAATCGATTGTGACATTACTATTGGTTTTAAGATAAATACCAATCTTAGCTTTAGCACCTTCGATAACTATATCCTAGATCACACGCATATATCACATACATGTGATTATGCGTCGACCTGCCAACCAACTAAATCTGTATAGGTGTGCGCCAACATGACGGCATCTTTAAAATAATGGCATTGCCTCGAACCTGTTAAACCTCTATCTCAGGGGTGAAGAACTGCCATAAAACGTAGTCAAGTGGCGCTTAATTAACGTTGCACGTTTTCCCAATCATTACCCAAGCCAACAACTACGTTTGATATGTTCAGCATGCCCTCGCCTTTAATGATGTCGGCTGCGCGTTCGGCTAGCATGATGGTTGGGCCATTTAAATTACCGTTGGGAATGGTTGGAAAAATTGACGAATCGACAACCCGTAATCCTTCAATGCCATGTACTCTAGTTTCAGAATCAACTACTGCCATGTTATCTTCGCCCATTTTGCAGGTACAGGAGGCATGGTAGGCACTTTCGACTGCGCCACGAACGAAGGCGTCTATTTCTTCGTCGCTTTGCACCGATTCGCCGGGTTGAATTTCGCTATCTCTAAAAGCATCCATTGCAGGTTGGTTGATGATTTCTCGGGTCAAACGCACACAAGCTCGATAGGCCTCGATGTCTTCCTTATGTTCGAGGTAGTTAAATCGTATTTCTGGCTTATCAGCCACATTCGGCGTCATTGCCTTAATGGTGCCACGGCTGTGTGGTTTGTTGTGACCAACATGCACTTGAAACCCGTGACCAGCAAATGCAGCGTTGCCATCGTAGCGCATCGCTGCTGGCAGAAAATGGTATTGAATATCGGGCCATTCGATGCCTGGTTTCGAGCGAATAAAGGCACAGGATTCAAAATGGTTAGTGGCACCCAAACCTGTTTTCGTTAATATCCAGCGAGCACCAATTAAAAACTTACTCCACAGGTTTAATTTTCCATTCAATGTGATCGGTTGCTTACATTTGAATTGAAAGTAAAACTCCAGGTGATCCTGCAAGTTTTCACCCACACCAGGTAAATCGTGTTTCACCTCGATACCAGCCTGATACAAAACCTGTGCGGGACCGATACCCGATAGCTGCAACAAATGCGGGGAGCCAACCGAACCTGCGCTCAATATCACTTCTTTACTGGAGAATACCTGCTGAAGACGACCGTCTTTTATAAATTCAACACCCATCGCTTTTTTATCCTCAAGCAACACACGCTGCGTTAAAGCTTCGGTAATGACTGTCAGGTTAGAGCGTTCGAGCGCAGGCTTTAAGTAGGCATTGGCAGTTGACCAGCGCACGCCCTTTTTCACTGTCATGTGCATCGCACCAAAACCTTCTTGTTGTCGCCCATTATAATCGTCGGTCTTCATGTAACCGGCCTGCGCACCCGCATCAATAAACGCGCCATACAGAGGGTTCTGCATATTATTACCATTATTAGTCGCTAATGGCCCTTGCTTACCACGATACTCATCGCCACCAAACGCCCAAGTTTCGGCCTTTTGAAAATAGGGTAAGCAGTGGCTGTAACCCCAATTCTTGGCTCCCTTCGATTCCCACTCATCGAAATCTCTGGCATGGCCTCGCACATAAACCATACCGTTAATCGATGACGAGCCACCTAGCACTTTGCCTCGCGGACAATGCATTACGCGATTGTCAAGAGAGGTCTCAGGCTGAGACTCGAAAAACCAGTTGTACTTCGGCATGTTCATCGGAATCGACAAAGCCGTTGGCATTTGAATAAAAATGCTTTTATCACTACCACCGGTTTCCAGCAGCAAAACAGAAACATCCTTATTTTCGCTGAGTCGACTCGCGAGTACGCAACCCGCTGAGCCAGCGCCAACAATAATGTAATCGTAAGTTTGTGTCATAACAGTAACCTCTTAAATTTGTGAGCAAGCACTTTAGGGCTTGCTATTTAGGCGTCAATTTCAGGACTAAATTTCAGGCTAATTGACGACTCAGGTAGTCGAGTGCTATCGACTTAGCCTTTTGAGAATCAAAACCCTGTTGCTCAAAAGCACCGCGTAGCCATAAACCATCGATTAAAGCGGCCATGCCGTCAGCGGCCATTTTGGCCTCCTCGGGTGCTAGTAATCGA
>OOGO01000145.1_pt1 | contig 11664 bp, 12 predicted proteins | sample 1670401 | NCBI WGS metagenome assembly OOGO01 (sample SAMEA98149168, study PRJEB22522) | marine metagenome | biome: marine biome; feature: marine water body; material: sea ice | place: Arctic Ocean | collected 16-Sep-2015 | depth 0.9 m | reverse complement strand
AAATCCGACTGGATGGAGATGGAAAAGGAGCGTGGTATTTCCGTCACCACCTCGGTGATGCAATTCCCATATGGCGGGCGCCTGGTCAACCTCCTGGATACGCCTGGCCACGAAGATTTCTCGGAAGATACCTACCGCACGTTAACGGCGGTGGATTCGTGCCTGATGGTGATCGACAGCGCCAAGGGTGTTGAGGAACGCACGATCAAGCTGATGGAAGTAACCCGCTTGCGGGATACGCCAATACTGACCTTCATGAACAAGCTGGACCGTGATACGCGTGATCCCGTGGAGTTGATGGATGAGGTTGAGGATGTCCTCAAAATCGCCTGCGCACCGATTACCTGGCCCATCGGTATGGGGAAGAATTTTAAAGGTGTCTATCACCTGACCCGGGACGAAGTGATCCTGTACAAATCCGGTCAGGGCCATGCCATCCAGGAAAAACGAGTGATCCAGGGGCTTGAGAATCCTGAGCTGGACGAGGTTCTGGGAGGCTATGCTGGTGATCTCCGAGACGAGATTGAGCTGGTCAAAGGAGCGTCCCATGAGTTCGATCTGGACGCCTTCCTTGCGGGCGAGCTCACGCCGGTGTTCTTCGGTACGGCGCTGGGCAATTTTGGTGTGGATCACATGCTTGATGGCTTGGTGGAGTGGGCCCCAACACCGCAACCGCGTGAAACCGATCAGCGATTAGTGAAACCAGAAGAAGATGTCTTCTCGGGCTTCGTGTTCAAGATTCAGGCGAATATGGACCCCCAGCACCGGGATCGTGTGGCTTTTCTGAGGATCGTGTCGGGGCGCTACAATCAGGGCATGAAAGCGCGTCACGTGAGAATCGGCAAGGAAGTTCGCTTTTCCGATGCGCTGACCTTCATGGCAGGTGATCGGGAGCATGCGGGGGAGGCGTTCGCAGGCGATATTATCGGCCTTCACAACCACGGCACCATCCAGCTGGGAGATACCTTCACTGCCGGTGAGGATATGAAATTTACCGGCATCCCCAATTTTGCACCGGAATTGTTCCGTCGTATTCGCCTGAAGGACCCGCTCAAGTCCAAGCAGCTGCAAAAGGGTTTGATCCAGCTTGCGGAAGAAGGTGCGGTACAGGTTTTTCGCCCGCTTCGAAACAACGACCTGATCGTGGGAGCGGTGGGTGTCCTGCAGTTTGATGTGGTGGTTAGTCGGCTCAAGAGCGAATATAAGGTTGAGGCGGTGTATGAGCCGATAAATGTTGCAACAGCACGCTGGGTAACGGCCTCTGATGAGCGTAAACTGGATGAGTTCGAGCGTAAGGCTAACGATTTCCTGGCTCTGGATGGCAGCGACCGACTGGCCTACATTGCGCCAACGATGGTCAACCTGCAGTTGGCCCAGGAGCGCTATCCAGAGATCAGCTTCCATAAAACACGGGAGCACTAGCAGGCTGGAGTGAGTGAATGCGACTCATTGATGCTCATTGCCATTTTGACTTCCCTGAGTTTGATGGGCGTCGCAAGGCAGTGCTTGAGGACGCTCGCAGCAGTGGTCTGTCGAATCTCGTTATTCCCGGCGTTCGGCGGCCCGACTGGCGCAGGGTGAGTCGCATTGCATCGGAATACGATGGGCTCTACTACTGTCTCGGAATCCATCCCTGGTATGTGGCTGAGCATACCGCCGATGACCTATGCGCGTTGCAAGGCTTGCTCGAAGACCGTCCAGGTCATTGTGTAGCCTTGGGGGAGTGCGGCCTGGATCGGCTCCACGGGGACACGCGGGATCAGTACGCCTGGTTTGAAGGGCAGGTTGATATTGCTGCGCTTGTACATTTACCGCTGGTTATTCACTCCGTTAAGGCCCACGACGAGGTCTATGAGGTGCTGCGGCGCAAGCGCTTTTCAGGGCGGGTGTTGGTGCACGGGTTTTCGGGCAGCTATGAGCAGGCTACCAAGCTGATTGACCTCGGTTGCTTCATCGGTGTTGGTGGTGTCATTACCCATCAGCGAGCGCGAAAGACCCGGGATACCATCGCCCGGTTGCCCGTTGATGCGCTGATCCTCGAGACGGACGCGCCTGATATGGCGCCAGCGGGCGTCGAGGCGGGGCATAATTCGCCTGCGTACCTGCCGTCGATACTAGCCACCCTGGCACGGTTGCGGAATTCGGGGCTCGAAGACCTGGCCCAGTCGCTGCTCTGCAACGTGCAGCGGCTGTATGGTTGGAACGAAGTCGGCGCTTCCGAGCGCTAGAGTCGTGAAAATGACGACCACGGGTTGTTTCGGTGCCCTTTGGTTGGTGGCTCCGTTCCGCGGTAGCAATGAGGATACGTGAATAACGAAACAGTCCCTTTCAGGGTTGGCTTTCTTTTTGGGTTCGGATATACTTCGCGCCCTGGCTTTTCAAGGCGATGCCATCATCTCAGCCCCGAATGATGTCACTGCCGCATAACATACAGGTAAAGAACCTCCTCCGGATGCCGAGCATTTACCGGTGGTGGTTTTTAACGTTTCTTATATAGCGTTCAAGGCGGAATCAATGAAGACTCTGAGTGCGAAACCAGAAACAGTAACACGTGACTGGTACGTTGTAGACGCAGCCGGCAAGACGCTGGGTCGTCTGTCAACTGAAATCGCCCGTCGTCTGCGGGGCAAGCATAAGCCTGAGTACACCCCTCACGTCGACACTGGTGATTACATTGTGGTTATCAATGCCAGTCAGGTACGGGTTACCGGCAAAAAAGCATTTGACAAGATGTACTACAGTCACACCGGCTTTCCGGGTGGAATCAAGTCCATCAACTTCGAGAAGCTGGTCGACAAGGCTCCTGAGCAAATCATCCAGAAGTCTGTTAAAGGCATGCTTCCGAATGGCCCGCTTGGCCGTGCCATGTTCAAGAAGCTGAAAATTTATGCCGGCGCTGAGCATCCTCATGCAGCCCAGCAGCCCAAAGAACTCGACATTTAACGGAAGGCGGATATGTCTGTAGCACAAAATTACGGTACTGGTCGCCGCAAGACATCCACGGCTCGGGTTTTCATCAAGCCGGGAAGCGGTAACATCTCTATCAACGGTCGTTCCATTGAGCAGTTTTTCGGTCGCGAAACTCTGCGGATGATTGTTCGTCAGCCCCTGGTGGTTGCTGAATCCACGGATCGTTTCGATATCAACATCACTGTTAAAGGTGGTGGTATCAGTGGTCAGGCGGGCGCTATTCGTCACGGCCTGACTCGCGCCCTGATGGATTACGATGAAACGCTGCGCCCTGCGCTGCGTAAAGCGGGTTACGTTACCCGTGACGCTCGTGAAGTGGAGCGTAAGAAAGTTGGTCTGCGGAAGGCGCGTAAGCGTCCTCAGTTCTCCAAGCGTTAAAAATCGCTGGAGCAGATCCGAAAAAACCCGGTCTATTGGCCGGGTTTTTTGTTGTCTGGGAAGTCAGTTTCGAACAGGCTTGAGACAGGTAATGGCCCGGCTCAAAGCCTTTCCGACTTGTAAGGGCAGGGTAATTTCATTACCATTTGAGCGCTTATAATTTTAGGTTGAGAGAAGTCCTTTTCGATGTGCAGTTTCCCTGTAAGCAGGGCTGTATGTCGCCTGATGGGAGATAACCATAATGAGTAATGGCGACGTGAGCCAAGGCAGGCGCCGATTTTTGATCGGTGCCACGTCTGTGGTGGGTGGTGTCGGCGTCGTCGGTGCGGCCGTGCCTTTCGTAGCATCCTGGAATCCCAGTGCCAAAGCGGAAGCAGCCGGTGCACCGGTCACCGTCAATGTCAGTAAACTGGAGCCAGGTCAGCAAATGACCGTCAAATGGCGCGGTAAGCCGGTGTGGGTTATTCGCCGCACCGAAGAGATGAACGAAAACATTCTCGAGCTGAATGACCGGGTGAAGGATCCTCTTTCCAAGGAAGCGGACCAACCTGCCTACATCGAAGGCGAGCTCCGGGCGATCAAGGACGAGTACGCTGTTCTCGTTGGTATCTGTACCCATCTGGGCTGCTCTCCCCAGTTCAGGCCAGAAGTTGCTCCAGCCGATCTCGGGGAAGACTGGCTCGGTGGCTTCTATTGTGCGTGTCACGGCTCCCGCTACGACCTTGCCGGGCGTGTCTATCCGAATATGCCGGCACCCAGAAATCTGGATGTGCCTCCCTATCGCTTTGACGACGAGAACACCGTGACCGTCGGTCTGGATCCTGAGGGGGCCGCATAATGAACAAGTTAGTGAGCTGGGGAGGCGAACGTCTTCCGATTGTAGACGCGTGGAACAAGCACGGTGGCAAGTATTACGCGCCCAAGAACTTCAACATGTGGTACTTCTTTGGTTCGCTGGCGATGTTGGTGCTGGTGAATCAGCTCGTGACCGGTATCTGGCTGACCATGAGCTATAACCCCACAGCGGAAGGTGCGTTCGCGTCAGTTGAATACATCATGCGTGATGTTGAGTGGGGTTGGTTGCTTCGATACCTGCACTCCACCGGCGCTTCCGCGTTCTTCGTGGTGGTTTATCTCCACATGTTCCGTGGCTTGATGTACGGCTCTTATCAAAAGCCGCGCGAGCTGATCTGGATCTTTGGTATGCTGATTTACCTGGTTCTGATGGCCGAAGCATTCATGGGTTATCTGCTGCCCTGGGGTCAGATGTCCTACTGGGGTGCGCAGGTGATCGTAAACCTGTTTGGCGCCATTCCGGTCATTGGCGATGATCTGTCGCTGTGGATCCGCGGTGACTACCTGATCTCTGGTATTACCCTGAACCGATTCTTTGCATTGCATGTCGTCGCATTGCCAATCGTTCTGCTTGGTTTGGTGGTGCTGCACATTCTTGCGCTGCACGAAGTTGGCTCCAACAACCCTGACGGTATTGATATCAAGAAGAACAAGGACGAAAACGGCATTCCCAAAGATGGTATACCGTTCCACCCCTATTACACGGTGCATGACCTGTTGGGCGTGGGCGTTTTCTTTTTTATCTTCTTTATCGTGGTCTTCTTCTTCCCCGAGATGGGCGGGTTGTTCCTTGAGAAGCCGAATTTTGAGCCGGCTAACGCCCTCAAGACGCCCGACCACATCGCGCCGGTATGGTATTTCACACCGTTCTACGCCATGTTGCGGGCGGTGACTATTGACCTCTTCGGCCTGGACGCGAAGTTCTGGGGTGTTGTCGTGATGGGCGCTGCTATCGCCATCCTGTTTGTTTTGCCCTGGCTGGACAGAAGTCCGGTACGCTCAATGCGCTACAAAGGCTGGTTGAGCAAGATTGCTCTGGCGATCTTTGCCGTCAGTTTCATTGTCCTGGGGTACCTCGGCATTGTTCCGGCCACTGAAGGCCGCACCATTGTTGCGCAGATCCTGACAACGCTCTACTTCCTCTATTTTATTCTCATGCCGTTCTACACGCGTATGGAGAAAACAAAGCCAGTTCCAGAGAGGGTGACAGGATGATGAGAAAGCTGATAGTTGGTCTTTTCATAGCGATCCTGCCAGCTCTCGGGCTGGCAGCGGGGGCGTCCGTGCCGCTTGATACCATGGAGCCGGACCATACCAACAAAGCGTCGCTTCAGCGCGGTGCGGCCCTTTTCACCAACTACTGCATGGGGTGTCACTCCATGGAGTATGCGCGGTATAAGCGTGTATCGGATGATCTGGGGATTCCCGACGAGCTTTACGAGGAGAATCTGATTTTCACTGGTGCAAAGATCGGTGAACTCATGAAGAACTCTATGAGCAAGGAAATGGCTGCGAGCTGGTTCGGTGCTCCGCCACCTGACCTGACCCTGGAATCTCGTCTTCGCGGTGAAGACTGGATCTATTCCTATCTTCGTGGCTTTTACAAGGATGAAAGTCGTCCGCTGGGTGTGAACAACGTGGTCTTCGAAAACGTTGGTATGCCCCATGTGTTGATCGGTTTGCAGGGGCTGTGTGCGGTTGAGCCGAGAATTGGTGAGGGTGCGAGTGTTGATCCTCTCAGCGGCGATGTTCGTAATGCAGACATTTGCCCGGAATGGGAAACAGAAGGCTCCATGGAGCCGGAGGAATTCAACCGGGCTATGTACGACCTGACCAATTTCATGTCTTACATGGGTGACCCGATAAAGGTTGAGCGTGAAAGGCTGGGTATGTTCGTACTGATCTTTGTGGCGATCTTCTTTATCTTTGCCTACCTGCTTAATCGCGAGTACTGGAAGGACGTACACTGAGATTTCAGGTATAATTCCTGTCCCTGAGTTCCAGCGGGCAATAGCCGGCCCGCTGGATTTTTGCGTTTTTCAGGATCAATTCGGTTAGTCAAATCGTGAGGTAGTTCTATGGGCGTTGTGACCAAGCGGTCATCAATGACGTTTTTCTCGGACCCGGCCAGTCATTACAGCCACAGAGTCCGCATTGTGCTGGCAGAGAAGGGGGTGACGGTTGACGTCGTGAACGTTGATCCGGATAACCCGCCTGGAGAGTTGGCTGACCTGAATCCGTACAATGCCCTGCCGACGCTGGTGGATCGTGACCTTGTGCTCTACGAGCCAAACATCATGATGGAGTATCTGGACGAGCGTTTCCCGCATCCTCCATTGCTGCCGGTTTATCCTGTTGCGCGTGCGAACAGTCGCCTGATGATCCATCGCATCCAGAAAGACTGGTGTGGGTTGGTGGATCAGATTCTGGCTCAGCCCAACGCAAAGGCGTCGGATGCAGCCCGAAAAGAGCTTCGCGAAAGTTTGCTGGCCACGGCGCCGCTGTTCGGTGAGATGCCTTTTTTCCTGTCGGAAGAGTTCACGATCGTGGATTGCTGTATTGCTCCGATTCTGTGGCGCTTGCCGTCGCTGGGTATTGAGCTGAATGAAAAGCAGGCGAAGCCGCTTCAAAAGTACATGGATAGCATATTCAGTCGTGAAGGTTTCAAGGCGAGCCTGTCAGACCTGGAAGAAGATATCCGTAACTGATATGCAGCGCCTGAAACCGGTTCAGGAGAAAGGCAGTGCCTGATAGTAAGATAACGATGACATCAAGCCGTCCCTACCTCGTTCGGGCATTCAACGAGTGGATCCTCGACAATGACTGCACGCCCTACATTGTTGTGGATGCGGGAGTGCAGGGCGTTCAGGTTCCGACTGAGCATGTGGCCAATGGGCAGATCGTGCTCAATATAAGTCCTGGAGCTGTGCGTGGTCTGGTGATTGGTAACGGCGCTCTGGAATTCAGCGCACGCTTTGGCGGTGTGCCAATGCAGGTCTTTATCCCGTTGCAGGCTGTCATGGCGGTTTACGCAAAGGAGAATGGTGAGGGCATGGTCTTCGGTAGCGAGCCAGGCTCCCCTGATCCGGAAGGACCTGGTGGTAAGGATTCCGAGCATGGTAGTGGTGATAACGGTCAAGGTGGTGACCGGCCCAGCGGTCGGCCAACGCTCAAGGTCGTGAAATAGCACTGTCTTGAAGGGAAAGTGTCAGGATGCCTAAAAGCCAGCTGTTTTTAACAGCTGGCTTTTTTGTTGTGCGCCAGGCATGGCGCGTAGCGCCTTGACGGGCGCTGTTCCGGTACAGGTGGTGCTGGCCGGATGACTTGGGGGTGCAAGTCCCCTGTGGACCCGGCAAGGGGAACCACTAGCCGGACGGCAAGGGTGTCCATCGTGAGATGGAATCTGAAGGAAGCCGCAGGCAAAGCACTGGCCTGACGAACAGAAATCGCATATGAGGCGGTCACACCGGGTAAGGCGTCAACTATCGTCAAAGCCCTGTACTTGCACGGAAGGTGTGGACGTAAATGCGGCGGGCATAAGTGTGAAGGTCACGCGTCTTACCCTGGGAAGTCTGGTTCTCTGCCGCTGTGCTACTCACTTCGCGAGAGGTGGGGATGGGGAGCCAGAACTCAGCCGAGGCCATAGTAGGTGCGTCACCGCGTACGGAAGGGCCGAACATGGTTGGCCGTTAGTAGGCGATGAGTTCTCGTAGTGTGCTTATGAAGACAGAAGCGACCCGGATGGGGCAGGGCATTCAGGAAGGCGCTGGACGGTATCCGGCAGAGACTGAAGTCCGTGTCGAGGCAGACGCGGGGGCTCACTCGTGGACGAACGCGGAGCCGAACACGCTGATGGAACAGGTGCTTGAGCGCCCGAACCTGATGCGTGCGTATCAGCGGGTGGTATCCAATAAGGGTGCCGCCGGTGTCGATCAGATGCCGGTGATGGCCCTGAAGGGCCACCTGCAACAGCATTGGCCAACGCTGCGCGAGCGGCTGTTGGCCGGAGACTACCATCCTCAACCGGTCCGCCGGGTCAGTATCCCCAAGCCGCAAGGCGGGGAGCGGACACTGGGTATCCCAACGGTGCAGGACCGCCTGATCCAACAAGCCCTTCACCAGGTGCTGAGCCCGACGCTGGAACCGACCTTCTCGGATCACAGCTATGGGTTCCGCCCCGGTCGAAGTGCCCACCAGGCGGTCAAGGCGATGCAGCAACACATCAACGACGGCCACCGCTGGGTGGTCGATCTGGATCTGGCCCAGTTCTTTGACCGGGTCAACCACGATGTGCTGATGAGCCTGCTGGCTTGTCGCATAGCCGACCGGCGGATACTCACCCTGATCCGGCGTTACCTGCAAGCCGGCATGCTCGAAGGAGGACTGGTCAGCCCGAGACGGGAAGGCACGCCGCAAGGCGGCCCCCTGTCGCCCTTGCTCTCTAACGTGCTCCTGACCGAACTGGATCGGGAGCTGGAGCGGCGGGGACACCGGTTCTGCCGCTATGCGGACGACTGCAACATTTACGTCAGCAGCAAAAGATCCGGCGAACGGGTGATGGCCAGTATTACCCACTTCCTGGAAACGCGCTTGCGCCTGAAGGTGAATACGGTGAAAAGCGCCGTGGACCGCCCCAGGCGTCGGAGCTTTCTGGGTTACAGCGTGAGCTGGCATAAACGTCAGGTCCGGTTGAGAGTCGCGCCCAAAAGCCTGAAGGCCTTCATGGCCAAGCTTCGCCCCCTGCTGAAACGGTCACGGGGACAGTCGTTGACGACCACCATCCGGAACCTGAACCCGGTGCTGAGAGGCTGGGCAAATTACTATCGCCTGACCGCCTCGAAGCGTTCGGTCGAAGCCCTGGATGGCTGGATAAGACGGCGGCTTCGCCTGATCCTGTGGCAGCAGTGGAAGCGGACCCGCACGCGGGCCCGCAACCTGGTACGGCTAGGCTTGACTGAGATAAGGGCTTGGAGGAGCGCGACCAATGGTCGTGGACCCTGGTGGAACAGTGGCGCGACTCATATGAACGCGGCCCTGCCTAAGAGGGTATTCGACCGTCTGTCTCTGGTAAGCTTGCTGGATACGATGACTCGGCTTCAGAGCCGACCATGAACCGCCGTGGTACGGAACCGTATGCCCGGTGGTGTGAGAGGACGGGGGAGGTAACTCCCCCTCCTACTCGATTATCCGCCGAACAGTTTTTCGTCGATCAGTCCGCACAAGGCGTTGATAATCACTAGCAGGATAGGCGTTGCAGCCGTCGGGGAAAGGTTATCCAGGGCGATTTCGTGGTCCTCCGGGTGAAGCAGGGAGGTGATGTCGGTTTTCTCCTTGGCACTCAGTACTACCACATTCATTTCTCTGTCGTGCGCGGCCTGTATGGCCTGGATCAGGTTGGCCTTGTGGCCGTCGTCCACAATAACCAGGAGCAGATCGTTGGCTTTGCCAATAGCGCGAACCTGTCTTGAAAAGGTGTCATTGAAGCGATTGTCGCGACAGATTGCGGAATAGGTTGTTGCGTCCGCTCCCAGATTGATGGCGGGCAGTGCCGGTCGGTCATGCTCAAAGCGGTTGAGCAGCGCAGTGCAGAAGTACTGTGTGAGTACGTTGGCATTGCCGTTGGCGCAGGTAATGATCTTGCCATCATTCAGTAGCGTGTTAACCAGTGCGTCTGCGGCGCTCTCAATGGCCGGTGCCGTCAGGCTGGCGGCGTGGGCCGTGTGTTCCATGTGGTTGGCAAACCACTGGTTTATCTGTTGTTCGGTATCCGTCATAGTCAGACCTGAATGGCGTTTTTTATCCATTGTATCCGGTATTTTTTGCGATCGCCCGGTGCGATTGCGATTACGTCAATTCTTGCGTTCGCATTCCACAGCCCATGCCTGTGGAGGTAAAACGAAGCGGCGCGGATAAGGCGCTTTTGCTTCGTGGGAGTGATGGATTCGGCTGCGCCGGTCAGGCTACCGCTTCCGCGGTATCGCACCTCGAAGAAAACCAGCGCATCACTGTCCCGGCCGATGAGGTCAATTTCGCCCCCGCGACTGAACACATTGCGTGCCAGAATAGTGACGCCTCGCGTCTGAAGGTAGCGCGCGACAACGCCCTCGGCATGGTCCCCGGTGGCTTTTCGAGTTCTTGTGCTGCCATCCATGGCATAAGGTGTCCTGGTTGTTAATTTGGATTGGAGGCGCCTTCCATAGCGGGGGCGTCCGATTCTGTTTCTTCAGGTTCCAGTGATGGCAATTGTTCTGGCGTTCCTTCGCTGAATCGGGCCCAGAGCTGTTCCCGGTGAATGCTGCCTTGCGGCGTCATGGTCAGTACCCCGGTCTGGCCGTCTATCGTGGCGCCATCGACCTGCCTCAGTAATGGCAGTCGTTTGCTCAGATTCCAGGCATCGGCCCCCATGGCGAACAGGCGGCCAAGCTGACCCCGGACATCAGGCATGGCTTCCTTGACGATGTCGCGAAAGCGGTTTTTCTTTTCAAGAACCCAAGGTGTGTCGGTAAAGGTGACGCCGTTCAGGTCCCGGTCCCTCGATGGGTCCGGATTACCTTCGTAGACCATGGAGGGTGAGTAAACGGGCAGATCGCCGCCAAAATAGAAGGCGAATAATGGTTTGAACTGCCGTGCGACGGTTGGCTCCGCCACCATAACGATGCCGTCGGCATCCTGGCGCCGCCGGGGCTCGAATTCAACGTCAATGCCGGCAGTGCGTTCAACGTCTATGGCCCGATCGCGGGATACTGTGATGCCAAGCAGGTCGGCAGTGACGGCACGGAGATTGTCCTCGCGGAAATAGCGCTCAATATCCAGGGCGATGCCTCCATTCTCTGCCAGCTGGTCCAGCAGGGCAGTTTCCAGTCGGTCCCCCCAATTCCCCGTTGGGATCAGCACAAGAATCTGATCGATACCCTCTGCATCAAGACGGTTGGCAATTTGTCTGGCTTCGTCTTCTGCTGACAGCCCGAACTGGTAGAGTCCGTCAGGAGCTGTAACCTCCCGTGGCAGATAGTTCAGGCCAAGAACCGGCACGGGCAGAGTCGACATGTCGCCGAGTGCTGCCAGGGACTCTTTTTCCAGGGGGCCGACAATCAGGTCCTGTTCCTCTTTGGTCAGTTCGTCATAAAGCGAACGAAAGTTCTGATCCGAGGTGTCGACGACTCGAATGCTGATTTTTCCGCGCTCCGCTGAGTCGTCCTCGTAGTATTCGCCTTTTCCACCATCTCTTATGCCATCGCCCTCTCTCTTCTTTCTCCCCCTTTCCCTCTCTTCCTTTTTTTTTTTTTCTTCTTTTCTCTCTTCCTCCCTTTCTCTCCTTTTCCTCTCTTCTTTTTATTTCCCTTCTTCCTTTTTCTCGGTCTCTTTTTTCTTTCTCTTTCTTTTCTTTCTTCTCTTTTCTTCCTGCTTCATTTCCTTTTTCCTTTTTTTGTCTTCCTTTTTTCTCCTCTCCTTTCTTTTTTT
>OOGO01000144.1_pt1 | contig 11751 bp, 5 predicted proteins | sample 1670401 | NCBI WGS metagenome assembly OOGO01 (sample SAMEA98149168, study PRJEB22522) | marine metagenome | biome: marine biome; feature: marine water body; material: sea ice | place: Arctic Ocean | collected 16-Sep-2015 | depth 0.9 m | reverse complement strand
CCCTTTGGTTGATCAAATAATAATGCTTGGCTTGCTTTGCTTCCTTCCGCAACCAGCCAGCCATTCTTTGATTTCCACTGTTATTCGTTTGTTGTTGTTGTTGGTCCACACGAGGTGATGCGAGCCCGACAAACTTGACAACATCTATAAGCGCAATTATGTCATTGTGACATGACTCAGTCATTTTGCTTAAGGAATATGTCAGTTTTTGACATTCCTATGTGAGAATCTCACATAGTCATGTCAGAAGTGACATAGCTATGTCAGTTTTGACATAATGGCGTACCGTGCTATGTGACATTTTGACACTGGTAGGTGAAAGTTTCACATGACTATGTCAATATCAACGTGCTCTTTGATTTTGACCTGTCTATGTGAAAGACTGACATAGCTATGTCAAAAACTCAACTAAGAATGTGAGACGTCACATAGCAATGTGAGTTTTGACATAAAAGTACACCTGGTTAGGTGACATTTTCACAGGAGCATTGCTATTTCTCACATGACTATGTCAACATGAACGTACGCGTTTATTTTGACCTAACTATGTGAAACATTTATTGAATCGTTGAAGTGGTTGCCATGGTTATTAGAAACTTCACATAGCTATTTGATAAATTAAACTAATTATGTCAAAAAGTCAACTAATACGTTGGGAATCACTGAATCTAACCACAGTATGTATTTGAGCATTTCCCTTGCAGCGACACTTCACATTCATCACATCACAGCATTCGTCAACCACACTGCTTTGTGATGTCGGCGAAGCGAATCAATTCCTCTGCTGTTGCCTCTGGTAGTAAAAAACCATGTCTTCAGTACGCATTTCGTTGTCCCAATCCTGATTGTAGCAAGAGCTTCAAGGCTCTTAATGGACTTCACATTCACTTCAGCAAATCGCGAACCTGCGCCGCGGTCAAGCTGTCCAAAACGCCGAGACGGGCAAAAAATGTTCTGCCATCACCACCAGTGGATAACGAGGAGGCCTTAACTGAGTTTCCCTGGGATGACGAAGCCTCAGTTGAGGAGTCAGATGAGGCTTCCGTTGTAGGCTCCGAGGACGAATCTACAGGCGGTGCATCCAACAACAACGCTGGTGTATATCGTGAATCAGCCAACGAGGCGGCCCTGAGATTTGGTATTCGCTTTACCACCACACAGTTTCACGAAACAAAGTTATTAAAAATACTGAGTGATGCAAACGCTCCACATTATCTGTACAAAGATATAATGGAGTGGGGACGTGCTGCTCGACATGCCAATTATAATTTCGCGCCTCGACGCTCCTCCCGTAATGCACAGATGAAGTATCTTGAGAAGTGGTTGAATTGCCAAGGATCTCGTCCGGAACAAATCCCAACGACGCTTCCTGGACGTGTACCACAGGTCGTGGAAACCACCTGTTTCCATTTTATAACTCAGCTGGCCACCTTGGTGCAGGATCGAGTATTGTTTGGCAATATCGATAACTTGGATGTGAATGCCGACAACCCCTTTGGTAAATACATTTCACCGACCGGACTACTCTCAACTATCAATTCCGGTCAGTGGTACAACACCGCCTACCACCACGAAGTAACGGATCCATCGAAAGACTTCGTGATGCCTATCATCATGGCCTGCGACGAGACGTACCTGCGAAAAGGTGGTAAGGCTTCCTCCTGGCCTCTGGTGTTTACAACCTCTATTTTGAACCAGAAAATGCGAAACCTACCCATAGCATGGCGTACACTTGGATATATCAATGATTTATCTTTGATTCAATCATCTGCAGAGGCCAAAGTTCAATCTAAGGAATTAAAGGCCGAGCGTCTACATTCTATTTTTAAGACCATCCTGGCGTCCCTAATTGAAGCTCAGCAGGCTGGTGTGTTGGACGATATTCCTTTAGTTTTGGGCCATCAAACGAAGAGGGTCAACATAAAGGTGCCTGTCTCGTTCATCATTGGCGATATGCAGGGCGGGGATAAGATTTGCTGTACCTCCTGTAGTTATTCCAACAAATTAAGTCGGCTTTGTCGCAAATGCAATGTACGTGGTGACCAGTCGGGTGACCCCTTGGTTCAGTGCAAGAAGATGAGCATGGTAAAAATCATGCAGTTGGTTAGGGAGGACCAACAGGAAACCCTCGACCAGTTCAATCAATACAACGTGCACAACGCGTGGTTCGATGTTAGCTATGGCGGATGTCGATTTGGTATTTTTAGTGCAGCATGCCCGATCGAGCCTCTTCACTCAATTGAAAATGGAATCATTCCCGATTGTCTCACCATCCTTTTCAAGGACGAAATGAGTTCTTCCCAGAAACCACAACTGGACAGCATTGTCAGGCGTTTATCCTTGCTTCCACGTCAGCGTTTCGCCAGCTCGGGTGCTGAAACCAGCATGCCCCGTTTACTCTGGAAAGATGGTGTGACGTCGTTGACTGATCTCTCTGCCAAGTTAAAAGTGGGAATCATGTTCACAATTGTTGTCGTTTCTCTACAAGAAGAGGGTTCAAATTTTCTCACCTCTGTTTTGGGGACTCCCCAACGAGTAAACGAAATGCGTCAAGTATTTCAAATGTTGTTATCATATTGGGTTTGGTTGAAACGAGATACCTATTGGGAAAGAGGGAAGAAGGCTCCTAGAGAAGCTGCACGACAAGCCATTCGTGTGATGCTGCGTGAGCTGATGAGACTGTGGCCCCGTGAGCGAGGCCAGGGGTGGGAAAAAGCCAAAATACACGAGCAACTCCATGTTCCCGATGACATTGAACGGAATGGTGCTCCGCAAGGTTCTCATACGGGCCCCACAGAACACAATCACATTAGGTTAGTGAAACGACCTGCGAAAGGCACGCAACAACGAGCAGAAGTACTGGACAAACAGCTGGGTCAACGCGTGAGTGACGCATATATCGTCGACATGGCATATCAACGCATGACCACCAATTATGATCCGTCGTTGATGCCAGTAGTGTCATCATCCATGGAGACATGTACCGGCTTGTCTTCACAAGGTGCAAAAGGATGGTTGTTCGTTGAAACAAACGATAACCTTCCAGCCACATTTCAGTTTGATCTCCGCAATACGAAGCCTGATTATTTCAGCACTGAAATGGTTCAGTTTCTGGTTGAGCATTATGCCACCTTGCCCCCTCACAATACGCTACCAATCGGCCCAGGTAACCGGTATTGTCACCGACGCTTGTTTCTGAGCACAGAGTATAAGAGAGACGGGGTCATCTTTCGTGGTCATGCCAACTATCGTCACACCGGTCCCTGGTATGACTGGGTTATGTTGAGGTGGTCAAGCGATAATCATCAACAACACGCTTCTGATGCGTCTTGTCACGTGGCGTATGGTGATGACGAAACTATCGCGTTACAGCATCTTTACGCACCAGGTCAAATATTGGGGTTTGTTCGTCCCACACCAGTCGATTGGACTTTTGACAATGAAATTCCTGTTATGGGTGATGTGATGGCAGTTGTGTCCACCTGTGATTACTCTCATTCTCGTGAATCGGTGTTTTCGACTAAGTGGAAACAGGCGTATATTTATCATGCCGGAAATCGTAAAACACCGAACATTCAGTTGGTTGAACCTGATGCGATCGTGCGTCACTGCCTAATGGTGCCAGACGAGGAAACACATTCTAGTTATAACGAAATTTGGTGTCAAGAACTATGGGGCAATGAATTCAACGACTGTACTTGAATAAAACTTGATCAAGGAGCAGGATTTCCTGTTATGTATAACGTACACTACATATTATTCATTATTGATATTCAAATGTATGAATTTGTCACGTAGTTACCAATGTTTTGCATCCGCATACTGTAGTTTCTTTTTTGTTCCATGACTTCTGTTGAAGCGTAATGCCACATCAATCACGTCGATTCCCATGTCTCCACAAATCCAGTCGAGGCTCTCGCGGCACAATTTCATAGCGAAGGCTTGGGTTGAGTCCAAGATTAGATCATTGATCACCACAATTGCGTGGTTGTTGGATCCGTCCTTGCCTAATGGAACAACCACGGTTGGGAACCTTGTCTTCTTGTTGATCAATTCTTCGATTGATAATTTTTTGATCTTGTTTTTTTTGGCTTTCCCCTGGTTGAAAACCTCGCAATCACCGATACATGGCACGACGTCTCTCATGATCTCCTTCAGTTGTTTCAGGGCGAGTGGCTTTGTTAGGTACTGAAACTCGCTACACCTTTGCATCAATTGTCTGGCGGCCTCTTTTTCTCCACAGTGGTAGAGAGTAGAGGCAACACTGTTTACCAGACAAAGTTCTCGATCAAATTGAGGGTACTGGATCTTGACTTGGGTAACCATTAATTCTTCTGGAGCAAGGTCGTCTTCCTCGCGTGAATTACCTAGCACAACAGGCCACCAGTATCGTGGCTGTAGCTTGGTTAACTCCACGAAAACACCATCAAAGTAGTATTCCACCCAATCTGGGTTCAACGGACCATATCGTTCCAGTGAATCGGTCTCACTTACGTGAACCATTCCAAAAAAGTGAGCTCTTGTGTCTAGCTGGGAATTCTTCCTTTTGGTCCCTCGCTCCAGACCTTCTATCCATAGGGCGGGAATGTACATCAATGATTTCATCTCCTTTACCATCTCCACGTCTTCAATTTTGGTCGTCATCTCATCATCCTCGAATTTGGCAGCTTCTTTGATGTACTTATCCCAATCATTCTCTTCCTTCTTGGTCATTTTGTTCGTTTCAGGAAAGTCTTTACCCAACGCCAACGTCATGTTGATTTTGAACTGTTGGAAAGCAATTCTTTGCCTGTTGTCGAAATCCTTCTTGTAATGTTTTTTGTAGATAGCCTCTGCCTTTTGTTTATCTTTTTTCCGTTGTTGGAACCTTTCATGTCTCTTCTTTTGTCTCTCCTCATGACCGTTCCGATAATCTGCGGCGGCCTTTGCATTCCTTTTAGCAATCATTTTTACTCTGTTCTTTTCCTCTTCTGCTTCATCCCTGCGTTTTTTCTTGATCAGCCGTTTTTCTTCCCTAATATCTTCTGGAGTCATCTTCTGTCTTGCCTCTCTCAAGTCGGAATACCAAGTCGGGCCCCTATTCTTGCGTCTCTGAGAAGAGTCTTGCAAGCTGTTGAGATATCTGTCCAACTCTTCGGCATTATCCGCCTCCTCTTCATCTGAATCCTTTTCTTTGGAACCGCTTTGTCCCGGAAAATCATTCTCACTCTCCGTCTTTTCATCATCTGGATCGTCGTCATTGATTGCTTTATCAGATTTTTTGGCGCTTGGCTTGACGTCGTCATCATCAGAGTCATTTATTGCTTTATCAGGTTTTCTGGCGCTTGGCTTGACGTCGTCATCATCAGAATCGTACTTATTAGCTGATGCGGTTGGTTGAATCTGGCTGGGATCAATTTCATCGGCTGGGGGATTGGGCATCGTTGCGGCTGGAACCAATGGTTCAGAATTGTCAATGTTGTCAAGAGCCGTTGCCTTAATTTCATCCGGTCGGGGATTGGGCATTGTTGCGGCTGGAACCAATGGTGTAGAGTTGTCAATGTTGTCAACAGCCATTGCATCTGATTCAATAATTTTGTCAAGAGCCGTTGCCTTAATTTCATCCGGGCGGAGATTGGGCATTGATGCGGCTGGAACCAATGGTGAAGAGTTGTCAATGTTGTGAAGGGGCTTCTGGCTGGACTCATTTTCATCTTTGGGGGAACTAGGCATCGACGCGGCTGGTTCCAACTGTGAAGAGTTGTCAATCGATTCAACAGCTTTTGTATGCGATTTGATGGTGGGCTTGTTTTCAGTTGCGGAGGGTTTGGGTAAGGTTGCATCTGCGGATGGTGGAGATTTAGCATCGGGAGAGTCGCTTGGAAACAGTGTTTTGACTGCTGACTGCGTGTCATTTTCTGTAATAGTACTCTTTTGTTTCTTCTGGTTCCTTGGAGAGCGTCTCAGTAAGGATTCGTCAACAACCCCCTTTGCCTTGCGTCCTCTGCGCTTTCTTGGTTTCTTCTTTTCCGGCTGCGTAGATTCATTGTCAGGTTCTTCGTTTTTGTCTTCCTGTGTTCCTGTAATGTCAGCGTTCGTCTCCTCCTTACCCTGAATAGGGTCAGTCTTTTCACCAACCACCTTTTCAGGCTGCACGGTCTCGTCGAACGCGTCTGTTGTCATAGCCTTGGTAAGTGTGTCGTCGGGTACTGGCTTCTCATACCCTTTCTTGTGACAACCGTGACAAAGCAAGGGTTCTTCTGTAGTATGACTACAGGGTGTAACAGGATGAACACAACACTTACAAAAGGAGCAAACCAGGTTCTTGTCAGCAATTTCATCGCATGACACACAGAGTCCCTCATCGTCTGCCTTCACTCCTTTATCAATGTACTCTTGATAGAGTTTTTGGTAGTTTTCCCAGGCTTTTGTGAAGTTCTGGGTACAACGGTCCAACTTCGCGCGAGAATCCTTGTCATTGTTCTTCATGGACGCCTCCAGCGCCTCTTGATACAGATCATAAGTCTTTCCGGCTTCTCCCGTCTTGTCCACAAATGGTAAAATAATACCATTCACTTGTGGGGCACCATCAAAATTCTCGTCGGCCTCTTCTTCTTCATCATCACGACCTGCCTTGGACCCTTCAATATTATCGGCTGTCCCCTCCGTTGCCGCCGCATTTACATCCAGCAATTCAAGTGTTCTTTTCGTTGGAGGGGTCACCAGGTCAACAGGGGTATAATCCACGCTCATGGGTGGTTTGGTTGGCGGAGTTACCAAATCGAAAACAGAATCATCATTTGAAGGCCCTGATTTTTTCTGAGGCGTTGTTAAGTCCAAAGGAATGGGTTGATTTCCTATCGTGTTGATTGGAGACTCATCAGGTGGGTCCGTATCCATTTCAAAAATCCATTTCTGAATAAAGGCCATTGTCTCCTTTTCTTGTACCTTCTGTTTTGGAGAAGACAGCGGTGAAGATGTGGGTGAAGACGGGGGAGTAGACCATTCGTGGAACGGATACTCCTGATATAAACCAACTGGGCCTTGTCTTAGCGGGCCCGCCCTTTCCGGTTGAACGTTGATGATGTGGTTTAGAAGTAGACAGCGGGCATTTGCGATTCGTGCCCTGATATCAACCGGCCATGGGATGCGTTGAGCAACACACACACCAAACATGACGGCGAACAAACCGCAATTATAACCATCTCGTTGTCTTGTGGTATCATTTTGGGTGCCGTACAAACACCATTCCTTTTCAATAAGAGTCTTGCCTTCAGCCGCCATCGAATCGTTCAACCAACGATAAAGACAGGGAAGATACTCCGTGCCTCCTCCCAAGGAATCAAACACTTGAATGATTTTCAAGTCGGTGAAGATAGCACAACAACTCCAATGCATCTGTCCATGATTCTGAAGAAACACGATCGTCTTCACATCCGCAACCGATTTTCCTTTAAAAAGACGCTTGTTCCACCTCTGCACCGATTTGAAGTCGTACTCGGGACGCTTTTCTTCATTAGTTTGATCGAGTAGTTTGACGAAGAAAAAGGAGGGAAAGAAGACGGCAGAAACGTCTGTCAAACCAAGGGTACTTTCCATTGACATAAAAACAAAGTGAAGGACTGCGTCGTTGATCCACTCTTCTGGTCGCAGTGTGTAGGCTTGTCCATTTGTGATGGTTATTCCATTAAGGACAACCAACTCTTCATCTCTTGTGCGACGACTTTCTTGATATTGTAGGTTCCAGAGATGGTACATGGCCCATTCGTCAGCCGATGCTTCTGCACGGAAGAACGCCAATGTTTCGGAATTATTATTGCCCGCATATGGCGGGGGGCGGTCTGGAGGTGGCGGTTCACTCCATCTCACCACCGGTGGGTAAACAGAAACAGAAGAATGGGGACTTTGTGTTAATTCGACCAAAGGATCGACATAGGCAACATCGGACTCGTCGACAATACCATCCGACAACGGTGGGGCTGGAACAACCGGCTCATCGGCACCGGCCACAACCGACTCGTTGGGAATAGACACCGACGTCGCAACAACAGACTCGTTAACCATAGCTACCAACATGGCTGGGTCCGGAACAACGGACTCGTTGGCACTAGCAACCACCGACACGTTAACAGACTCGTCGACAATAGCAACCAACATGGCTGGGTCAGGAACAACCGACTCCTTGGCACTCGCAACAACAGACTCGTCAACAATACCAACCAACATGGCTGGGTCCGGAACAACCGACTCCTTCGCACTTGCAACAACCAATTCGTTGGAAATATCGGCGACCGACTTGGCAACATCTGACTCGTTGACACCAGCAATCGACATGGTGTTGACTCAAAGCAACTCCAACCTTGAAACAATAAATTCGACTGTTACCAATCAAATCCAATTTATCCAACAATCACTCCAATGGTAACAGGATCAATCTTGTGAGCAGAGGAGATCCGCAACGCTGGCACGTCCACGGTAGTGAAACCGATCGGGTACCAGACGCCGACTAGGAGCCGAACAGGATATGAAGAACAGCAGGGAGAGAAAGCACTGCAATCGCTCACGGCGTTCTTGACCACTGAACGGACTCCTGGTTCAATCCTCTGCAGCAACAAGAGATCGCTAGAAACCAAAGAAAGAAAGAGGAAGAAATTTTCTTCAATTAGCAGCAGGTGATGAATCAGAATGTATATCCTGGTAATATAATAAAAGGAGAGGGCGGCGTGGTACATGAAGACGTATGTGTGTGAGTGGGCTACTACTGTGTGCATGGCAATAAGGCGAGTGGGATTGAATTTTTCTTGATTACTTACTTGGGTGGGTGTGCTACTTTTTGTGGAATTTTTTTTTTTCCGAAGGCGATGAGTCACCTATTGTGAATGTCCTAAGAAATTTGTGACCCCTTCTGAGTTTTTTTTTTGAAATTTTATGAGCTCACCTAGAAATTTTTTTTTAAGAATTCTTTCACCGTGTTCTCGTAAAAGATATGAGTCTTGTTCCGAGCGCGCAGGCCGACTCACTAATTTCGATACAAAAACGCGCTGGCAGTGTTCCACATCTTGAATTCCTATTGTCGGGCCCGCGCGGTTGGTACTGTTCCTACATCGTTTTCTACACGGAAACTAAATCCGGGTTACACGTTCTTTATTAGAGTCACATCCGGGTTACATGTTCTTCGAGTTCTCATTCTACCTAAACGGAAATCATAGTGTTCTTATATATGTCTGTCCATCAACGGTTTTGGCTGGTTTAACGTCAGTCAGTCCACCAGCAATACAGTCTGTCATGCATCAGGCATTTTCATGATACAAACCCAAACTATTGATACTCCGTAGGACGTACCGGTACTTAGTTCTACATCAATGTTGACGTACTTTTTTATGGCGCACATGAGCTTTTTGAAAGGGTAAGATGTACTTGTAATGATGATCTGGCTAATGTTAACGTACGTGGAACTAAAGATAATAACCAATGACAGTGCATTTATTTATTTTGTAAATACGTAATCCATAAAAGGAAGAAGATAAAAGGCGCAAGTCGTAAAAATCATATAGGTGTCACCCGAAATGGCGGGTTTGAACAAATCCTCTACTAGTGGGACCACTAGAGGCAAGCCAACGCATGTGACTAGTAGTAATTCCAGCGCATCACACAATGATGCTAGTAGTAGCATTCCAACGATGAGTAAGAGCGCATCAATGGCAAGGGGTGCAGGCTTCGTGTCGCCTAACGGTAGGTCGTCATTGGAAGATGAGCACGAGGAAGAGGAAGATGACAGCAGCAAACCCAGCAAAATTTGGTGCAGCGGTGATGCCTCAACGACTGTAACATCTAGAGAAGACAAGACTACCGTTAATTTGGTGGTGACCGAGCAGGTATTTCCCAAGGTAAAGTTTGTCGACAAGGACACTCAGCTGATGTTCAGCAGTGAACAAAAATCAATTTGTCAGTTTGTGATTGGCCTTTGCAATTTGCACACTGATATCTCGCAGCCACATTGGTGGAAGCCGGCCCAAAAATACGTATCACAAACCATTAATCGTTTGCGCAACGATCGCAACACTGCCATGAAGTGGGCAACGTTAGGTAAGTTACAATGCTGGCAACGAGAGGTGGGGTAAACGAACCATAATGAACAACACCTTACTATATTTTTTTGCTTGTGTTCAATTTTACAGATTGGTTACAAAAAACAGGACGAAAATCAAAGCTAAAAAATAAACCACCAGTCACGATACCAGCTTTAACGATGAAGGAGTTTTTGGAGGGTAGGAAAAATAGTGAGGCATACTCGGTATTTATGGAGCGTTTCCTGCCGTGTGTTACCATGAAGACATCATGGGATCGACGCCTTGCCACGGCTGATCCCGATTGCACCAAGAACATGAAAAGCCTCTGTACCGTCAGCGACGAGGCCTTTGCGCTACTGCTGTTGGAAAACAGCTACGACCGGTGGCTTGACATTTTTACGACGAACAAGGGCGCAGTTATGCAACAGCGTGGGGTAAGACAGAGGGGGTTCCAATCAGACACGCCGACATTGTATACGAGTGGTGGTATCAAGTATGATAAAGCGGATGTGACCAAGGCGGTCAAAGGATGGAGTGACAAGGGAATTGAACGGTTCAATTGTCTATTTGAACAGGTGAAGCAAGATCGCATGGCAAACCCTAACTTCGAAAGGATGTGGTTGGTGGAAATCAGGAGAGCACAGGCAGAAAATGGTCCGGCGCCAAAAAAACCAAAACGACAACAGACACAAGCGCGCTCGGAGCTGTTTGAGTCGGATGAGGAGAGCAACATTGCAACAACCGCACATGAGGGGCCTGTGGACGAGAGTGACAACGATGGAGATTAGAAATACAATTGCTAGTACGTGACAATAATAATATTCCTCCTTAATTCAATTGACATTACCATGTGAGAATAATCGCATACCTCCTTATGCCAATTCACATTACCATGTGAGAAAAATCACTTACCTCGTTAGATCAATTGACATTACAATGTGAAAAAAATCACATACCTCCTTAATAGTAATTGCATGATCATGTGAGAATAATGACCTACCTCCTTGATTTGATTCGCATTACTATGTGAGAATAATGACATACCTCATTAATTTATTTCACATTATCATGTGAGAATAATCACATACATCCCTATGATAGTCTACATTAAGATGTGATAATAATCACATACATCCTTATGAGAACTCGCATTACCGTGTACTCAAATGACATACCTCTTTATTCGTATTCACATTTCTAAGTCAAGGATTTCACATTGGCATGTGAATTGTTCACATACAGAGTTAGTTTTTCTGAAAGAACTCGTTGAATATTTTGACATACTTATGTGAGTTCGTTCAAATAGCTATGTGAAATTTGACATAGCTATGTGAAAGTTCACATGCGCATGTGAAACGCTTCAAAGAAGTATACCATTTATTAAGTGAAAAATGTGACATAGCTATGTGAGAATTCCACGTAACTATGTCATTTTTTTCACATTTCCATGTCATAAATATGACATAGCTATGTCACAGTGACATAGTTGCGCTTACAGATGTGCTAAAGGAAAGCCCAGGAAGAAAATCCTAGAAATGTTTCAAGCTGTTCTACAAAAAGAACAGAAAAGACTTGCTAAATCTAAAAAATCTAAAAAGAAAAAAGTCATTATAGAGTCGTCAAGCGAATCATCGTCAAGCGATAGCTCTGACGAAGAAATGTCGATTCAGCACATGGAACTGAACAAAATTGACAAAACGGA
>OOGO01000141.1_pt1 | contig 11865 bp, 10 predicted proteins | sample 1670401 | NCBI WGS metagenome assembly OOGO01 (sample SAMEA98149168, study PRJEB22522) | marine metagenome | biome: marine biome; feature: marine water body; material: sea ice | place: Arctic Ocean | collected 16-Sep-2015 | depth 0.9 m | reverse complement strand
TTGTATCAGAGACAGGGATGGCAGATATTCGGCGGCGTGTTGCCCAAATCCCGGGTGAAATTCATACCACGGCCGGTTGCCAGGCCAAGATTGAAGGCGTCCTTCAGGGCCTTTCCGGCGGAGGAGGCAGCAACGGTCACCTTCGCCAGTTTGCGTTGTGATGGTTTCTCGCTCTTGAATTCGCTGAACCGGTAGAACTGCTCTTCCAGGGTGCGGCCGATCAGGTTCAGGCGTGCCGTTTCCGAACTGGTGGCGTCGTCACCGGTGACAAGGGTGTCGCTCAGGCCGACCAGTACGTGTTTGGACGGGCCATCCTTGATCTGGCTGGCCATGGCGATCAGCGATTTGCGGTAGTTGGCGGGGGAGCGATCCTTGTCGGCGCCGGTGCCAACGACCAGCAGGCGAGCCCAGGGCTGGCCTTCGAGTGGAACGAGCAGGGTGGTTGCATTTTTACCGGTAGCATCCCCGTTCTTCTGCAGGGTCTTGATCAGTCCGCCCAGGGCTTCGTTTGCTTGGGTCGTGGAGGCAGGCCAGTCACCTTTTTCCGGCAGGGCAACAACCAGGCAATCCGCTTTGGTATCCGAAATGGGCTTACTGCTCAGAGTAAAATTCATAGCAACTCCCGTTGGTTATTCTGATGGAGGACAGGCCCGGCCTCGGGCTTGAATGTCCGAATGCCTATAGCATTGGGGTTTGGGGGTAAATTATCAAGCACTGACAGGTTGTTAACGCCTGTGCTCTGTCATTCGGCACCAAGGTTACTTAGAATACGGCGAATCCCGATTTCCATCGACTCCGGTCGCATCCGGCTCTGAGAGACCGATTTGAGCATCGTTTTCCGATACCTTACCCGCCAGGTGATCATCAGCATGCTTGCCGTATCCGGCATTTTGTTGCTGGTGTTCATGAGTGGCCGGTTTATCAAGTATCTGGCGGAAGCCGCTGCCGGTGAGCTGGCGGGCGACGTGTTGTTCCAGATCATGGCTTACCGTTTTCCCGGTTTCCTGGAGCTGATCCTGCCCCTGGGTTTTTTCATTGGCATCCTGCTGGCGTATGGGCGCATGTACCTGGAAAGTGAAATGACGGTGCTGTTTGCCTGCGGTGTGAGCGACAAGCAACTGTTGATGAAAACACTTCTTGGCAGTATTCCGGTGATGTTGGTGGTGGGGGCCATGAGCCTCTATGTTTCTCCCTGGGGCATGAAGAAAGTCGAGGGGATATTCAACGAGCAACGCCAGGCGACGGAATTCGAGATGTTGGCGCCGGGACGCTTCCAGTCGTTGTCGTCTGGCGAACGTGTGACTTACACGGAAGCGCTGAGTGAAGACAAGCGTCGGCTTGAGGGTGTGTTTATTGCCGAGCACAGTGAAGACGGCAAGGGGCTTACCCTCATTACCGCCCGGGAAGGGTCCCAGTTTGTTGACGAGCAAACCGGCAGCCGCTTCCTGGTGCTCGAAGATGGTGCCCGTTTTGAAGGCTTGCCGGGGCAACTGGCGTACGACGTGACCGGGTTCGAAGCCTACGGGCTCAAGATTCGCAGTGGCAGTGCGGGCGAGAAAGAGCTGGAGGAAGGGCTTGCGACCTCCGCCTTGATGGCGTCGGATGATCCGGAGCACCGAGCCATGCTGCACTGGCGGTTCACACTGCCGCTCATCGTTCCGATTGTCACCCTTCTGGCTGTGCGCCTTAGCCGGGTGAATCCCCGGCAGGGGCGATTCTTCCACTTGTTGCCGGCCATGCTGGTCTATATCACTTACCTTGGTTTGCTCATCGTGGCCCGTGATGCCCTTGAAGGTGGCAAGGTGCCCGAATGGATCGGGTTGCTGTGGGTGCACGCCCTGTTTCTGGCCCTCGGGTTATGGCTGCAGTTCGGGCCTGCCTGGCTCTACCGCCGGCGCCTGCTGAAGGAGGCTCGGCAACATGCGTAAGATTGATCGCTATGTGATGAGCACGGTGGGTGGTGCCATGTTCCTGGTGATGCTTGTGGTGCTGTCCCTGGACCTGATCTTCGCATTTATCGCCGAGTTGGACGACGCGGAAAACGATTACCAGACCCTCCAGGCGTTGCTCTATGTGCTGATGACATTGCCGCGGCGCATCTATGACTACCTCCCGCTTGGCGCCTTCATGGGATGCCTGGTCGGCCTCGGCACCATGGCGAGTTCGTCGGAGCTCACGGTTATCCGGGCCGCGGGCGTTTCTCTCAAACGGATTGTCTGGTCTGCCATGAAGCCGACCCTTGTGGTGGTCGTCCTTGGTGTGCTGATTGGCGAGTACATTGCGCCACCGGCTGAGCGGATGGCCCAGAGCCAGAAGACCGTGGCCCAGGGCGCGGGTGAGAATATTGCTTCTGCCTCGGGCATCTGGCACCGGGAGGGTGATGTGTTCATGCATCTGAATGCGGTTCAGCCCAACGGCGTCTTGCACGGGGTGTCGCTGTTCAGATTTGATGAGGAACGTTGGCTGGTGTCCGCCAGTTTCGCTGAAAGAGGGATCTATCAGGGCGATCACTGGCTGTTGGAAAACGTGGCCACTACCAGGCTAAGCGATGAAAAAACCACCCAGGAAACCCATCGGGCCCTACGATGGGAAACCGGCCTGTCGCCCAGCGTTCTCAGTGTGCTGATTGTAAAGCCGGAGGACCTTGCGATCTCCGGTCTCTATACCTACGCGAGCTATCTGGGAGAGCAGGGCCTGAATGCCGCCAACTACTGGCTGGCGTTCTGGAAAAAAGTGCTTATGCCACTGGGCACCGCCGTCATGGTGCTGGTCGCGATTTCTTTCGTTTTCGGTCCGCTCCGGTCCGTTACCATGGGGTTCCGGGTTTTTACAGGCCTGATTGTGGGGCTGTTGTTCAAGTACATGCAGGATCTGCTGGGCCCCATGAGCCTGGTGTTTGGCTTCAACCCGGTGCTGGCAATCGTCCTGCCAATCGCGATTAATGCGGTGGTAGGTGCGGTACTGATGAAAAGGGCCGGATAGCTACTTTTTTTTAGTCTCTTTGGGGACAGTGGCAACGATACTGCCAGAAGCGCGGTCGGTCAGCGACAACCCATTGATCGGGTAGAACAGCGCCAGGATCGCCGGAATAGTCACGAAGAGAGTCGCTGCGTTCAGGTAATAGGCGCCCAGCAGCGCGACGAACAGAATGGCCGCCGCGGCCACGTATCGCTTCAGGGCCTGTGTCCAGGACACGGAGGTGCCGTCCAGGTTCTCAATGCGAATACGCCACACCTGCATGCCGAGTGTCTGGCCGTTTTTGGTCCAGAAGTATCCAAAAAACAGATACAGCGCCAGGAACAGCACAAATGTGAGCAGTGGGTCTGCCTTCAGAGTCCCCGCTTCCGCCATGGCTTCATATTGGTCCCACCCGGTGACCCAGCCCGCTACAAGGGTGTACATCCAGGTAGTTACCAGTAGCACCGCTATGCTGATCAACGAATCGTAAATCACCGCCATCAGTCGCTTGATGAATGCAGCGGGAGGAAGGAGTTCCTCAGCGGTATGAAAGCGGCGGGGCATGGCTTCTCCTGTGATGTTTCACGTTTTTCCTGTTCTCGGCGTGTGCTAGAGTAGCGGATTTGCAAGCGCATGTAAGTATGTGTCTTTAAACGCGGACCCGCACGGGTTTATAGAAGGGTATCAAAGGGCTATGAAAACCGCAGAGTTGCGACAGGCGTTTCTCGATTACTTCAAACAGCAGGGCCACACCATTGTGCCGAGCAGTTCACTGGTACCGGCGGACGACCCGACCCTGTTGTTTACCAACGCGGGAATGAACCAGTTCAAAGACGTGTTCCTGGGTCGCGAAGCCCGCGATTACAGCCGGGCGACAACCACGCAGAAGTGCGTGCGTGCCGGTGGTAAACACAATGACCTTGAGAACGTAGGCTATACAGCGCGCCACCATACCTTTTTCGAAATGTTGGGTAACTTCAGCTTTGGCGACTACTTCAAGCGTGAAGCCATCAATTTTGCCTGGACCTTCCTGACCGGCGACGACTGGCTGAAGCTGCCAAAGGAAAAACTGTGGGTCACCGTTTACGCGTCCGACGACGAAGCCTTTGATATCTGGAATCAGGAAGTTGGTGTTCCGGCAGATCGAATCGTGCGGATTGGCGACAACAAGGGCGCCCCATACGCATCTGACAACTTCTGGCAAATGGGCGATACCGGTCCCTGTGGTCCCTGTACCGAAATCTTTTACGACCACGGTCCCGATGTGGATGGTGGTCCTCCCGGTAGCCCGGAAGAAGACGGTGACCGCTACATCGAAATCTGGAACGTGGTGTTCATGCAGTACAACCGCCAGGCGGACGGTGAGATGCTGCCCCTGCCCAAGCCCTCGGTGGATACCGGTATGGGTCTGGAACGGATCACCGCGGTGCTGCAGGGTGTTCACAGCAACTATGAAATTGACCTGATGCAGGACCTGCTCAACGCGGCCTCCGACATCCTTGGCGGCGTTGAAACCACAGAAGCGTCGCTACGCGTAGTGGCGGATCACATCCGCTCCTGTGCCTTCCTGATCTCCGACGGTGTCATGCCGTCCAATGAAGGGCGTGGTTTCGTACTGCGCCGTATCATTCGCCGGGCTGCGCGCCATGGCAACAAACTGGGTGCCACGCAGCCTTTCTTCCACAAGCTCACTGGCGCATTGGTTGAACTGATGGGCGGTGCCTTCCCGCAACTGGTCAGCAGCCGCAAGCAGATTGAAAAGGTGCTGCTGCAGGAAGAGGAACAGTTTGCCAAGACGCTGGACAAAGGCCTGCGCTTGCTGGAGCAGGACATTGCGGCGCTCAAGAGTTCCGAAATTCCGGGCGAAACCATCTTTACACTTTACGACACCTACGGTTTCCCGGTTGACCTGACCAACGACATCGCGCGTGAGCGTGGCCTGACCCTGGACTACGATGGCTACGAGAAAGCCATGGAGCGCCAGCGCGAGCGTGCCCGCGCGGCCAGCAAATTCGGCATGGATTACAACGCAGCCGGTTTGAACATTGAAGGGTCTACCGAGTTTACCGGTTACGAACACATCGACGGCCACGAAACCATTCGCACTGTGATAGTGGGTGGTGAAGAGAAAACGGCCCAAGCCGGCGATGAAGCGGTTCTGGTGCTGGAACGCACGCCGTTTTACGCGGAATCAGGCGGTCAGGTGGGCGATACCGGCCTGCTGACCTGGAGCGGTGGCCGCTTCAAGGTGACCGACACCCAGAAAGAGGGCAGCAATCACCTGCATATCGGTACCGTGATTGAAGGCGAATTGTTCCCGGGCCTGGAAGTGGATGCCCGCATCGACCATGCTCGTCGTGAGCGGACCAAGAAGAACCACTCCGCAACCCACCTGATGCATGCCGCCCTCCGTAACGTGCTGGGCGAGCACGTTACACAGAAAGGCTCGCTGGTGGATCCCGACAAACTGCGGTTCGACTTCTCCCACTTTGAGGCGGTAACACCAGAACAGTTGCGGGAAATCGAGCGTCAGGTTAATGAGCAAATATTGGGTAACACCCCGGTTGAGACCGAAATCACAGATATGGAACAGGCTCAGGCCAAAGGTGCCATGGCGCTGTTCGGTGAAAAGTATGGCGATACCGTCCGGGTCCTGAGCATGGGTTCTGACGCATACTCCGTGGAACTTTGCGGTGGCACCCATGTGGCGCGTACCGGCGACATCGGGCTGTTCCGTATTACATCGGAGAGCGGTATTTCATCGGGTGTTCGCCGTATCGAAGCCGTCACTGGGTTTGGCGCTCTGGAATGGGTTGAGGAAACAGAGCAAACCCTGCGGGAGGTTGCAAAGCTGGTCAAGGGCTCGCGTGAGTCCCTGGTCGAGAAAGTTCAGCAAACGCTGGATCGCAATCGACAGCTGGAGAAAGACATCAATGCTCTCCAGGCGAAGCTGGCAAGCTCTGCTGGTAGCGATCTGGCCAGTTCTGCCGTGGATGTGGCTGGCCTTAAAGTGGTGGCCTCTGAAATGGAGGGCGCGGATCGCAAAGCGCTGATGGAAACCGCCGACCAGCTCAAGAACAAGCTGGGCGAGGGTGTTGTGGTGCTGGCCAGTGTTGAAGACGGCAAAGTGACACTGGTGGCTGGTGTCACCAAATCGGCGACTGGCAGGATCAAGGCCGGAGATTTGATGAAGCATCTGGCGGCTCAGGTTGACGGTAAGGGTGGCGGTCGACCGGATATGGCCCAGGGTGGCGGAAACGACCCATCAAAACTGGCGGATGCTCTGGCAGGTGTTCCTGCCTGGGTTGAGAAAAATATTGCTTAACTAACTGTTTCAAAAACGGGCGGGCGTTTATAATCCTGCCCGTTTGATTGTCTGAGGCAGGGCGGCGCCCTGCCGTATGTCCACGCTTGGTATCGGGAAAGAAATGGCGCTCTTGGTTCAAAAATTCGGTGGCACTTCGGTGGGCACCACAGAACGGATTGAAGCGGTTGCAGAAAAGGTATGCCGCTTCCGCAAGGAAGGTCATGACGTGGTGGTTGTGGTGTCTGCCATGAGTGGGGAAACCAACCGTCTTATTGGTCTGGCCAACGATATCATGGAAGAGCCCACGCCCCGGGAAATGGACGTGCTGGTCTCGACTGGTGAGCAGGTGACCATTGCCCTGCTGTCCATGGCGTTGCAAAAGCGCGGCTGTGATGCGCGCTCTTATACCGGTGCCCAGGTTCGAATTCTGACCGACAGCAGCCATACCAAGGCGCGCATCAAGCAGATTGACGAGCAGCGCATGAGGGAAGACCTCAACGCCGGTCGTGTGGTTGTGGTTGCCGGTTTCCAGGGTATTGACGAGAACGGCAGCATCACCACCCTTGGTCGTGGCGGGTCCGATACTACTGCTGTTGCTCTTGCTGCGGCATTGAAGGCTGACGAGTGTCAGATCTACACTGACGTAGACGGTGTCTATACCACCGACCCACGGGTAGTGGACAGTGCGCGCCGGCTGGAGCGGATTACGTTTGAAGAAATGATAGAGATGGCCAGCCTGGGCTCCAAGATTCTTCAGATTCGCTCGGTGGAATTTGCGGGCAAATACAATGTTCCTTTAAGGGTGCTCTCCAGCTTTGAGGAAGGCGAAGGTACCCTGATTACACTTGAGGATGAAAACGCCATGGAACAACCGGTTGTCTCCGGCATAGCCTTTAACCGTGATGAAGCCAAACTGACGATCGCCGGTGTGCCGGATACGCCGGGCAGCGCCTTGCGTATACTTCAGCCGATCAGCGATGCCAACATTGAAGTTGATATGATCGTTCAGAACGTGGGTGCGGATAACCGCACGGATTTCACCTTCACCGTGCATCGCAACGACTTCAAGCGTGGCCAGGCCATTCTGCAGCGGGTGTCCGACGAACTGGGTGCCCGTGAAGTTAGCGGCGACAGCAAGATTGCGAAGGTCAGTATTGTGGGCGTGGGTATGCGGTCTCATGCCGGTGTTGCAACTAAAATGTTTGCAGCGCTGTCTAATGAAGGAATCAATATCCTGATGATCTCCACGTCGGAGATTAAAATCTCCGTGGTGATTGACGAAAAATATCTTGAGCTGGCCGTTCGGGCACTGCATAGTGCGTTCGAACTGGACAAGCCCGGGGTATAGGAAGCCTGAAAGAATGCGGACAAAAAGTCAGTTCGCTGAGGCCTTCCGTAAAAAGGGCATCATTTGCAGGCTTTGCTTTCATGGATATGCATAAGTGATTGTGCGTCTTTTGTGATTGGCAAGTGATCCCACTATAAAAGTAAGCAGTATACATTTGTCGGAACAGGTAGCTCTGGATAAGGGAGTAAAGGACATGTTGATATTGACCCGCCGTGTTGGCGAAACCCTGATGGTCGGTGATGACATCACCGTAACCGTCCTTGGGGTGAAGGGGAACCAGGTTCGCATTGGTGTAAACGCCCCCAAAGAAGTGGCGGTTCACCGCGAAGAAATCTATCAGCGGATTCAGAGCGAGAAAGGCTCTGAAGAGCCGGAGCCCGGCAACAGCTGAGAGTGATCAAAAGCCGTTCGAGGGAAACCCGAACGGCTTTTTTGTGTCTCCCTAACGGCTTTTCTGAACCTATGGGAGCGCGGCTCGAAAAAACTCGTGTCAACCCTATGAAATCAGAAAAATTATGGTAGTATACGCCCCGTTCTCAAGGAGAGGTGGGTGAGTGGCTGAAACCAGCTCCCTGCTAAGGAGCCATACGCATTGCGCGTATCGAGGGTTCGAATCCCTCCCTCTCCGCCATTTCTTTTCGGAGAAGAAAGAGAACATTGCTGAATCTGGAAGTATGAATGCGCGGCTGTAGCTCAGCTGGATAGAGTACCTGGCTACGAACCAGGCGGTCGGAGGTTCGAATCCTCCCAGCCGCGCCACTTATACCAAGTTTCCCATTTTCAGTAGGCACTGTTTTTAGCGGCTGTAGCTCAGCTGGATAGAGTACCTGGCTACGAACCAGGCGGTCGGAGGTTCGAATCCTCCCAGCCGCGCCATATTAAGACCAAAGCGCCTCAGCGTGTGGACCCCCACAGGCTGGGGCGTTTTGCTATCTACGACTGAAAGAGCTAAGCGCCCAAGTAGTCCTCCCAAGCAAAGAACCCTGCCGAGAGCGGGGTTCTTGTTTGCAGGTCCCAGTCTGAATGCACCATTTCAAATACGTTTAGTAACCCGCTCCGTCCAATTTCTCTCATTCGTTGCGTCATTCACCAAATGCTCCTATGGTATTTTGTGCTGGTTGTAGAAATGATATTTCGCCATGCAGAACAAAAAGTGCCATTAACAACAAAAATTCGGAGATGAAACATGATTTTGAGAAAAAACCTCTCATGGTTGGCCTGTGCCGCCGCAATAACGCTAGCCGCCCCGACCCCTGGCTTCGCAACGGCATCGGATCGTGGTAAATCGCAGGGGCAGGGTATAGGTAAAGGGCTGGCCCAAATGGTGCGTGAGCACGACAGCCGTACTTTTCAGGTTCAGGAGAATGCGGACCTGGCTTTTATGGCGCTCACGGGTGCTGCATCGTACTGGGGGCGCTATGAAGGTATTCAGGGGCCGGCTTCCTATACCGCCGAGTTTCCCGATAACTGGAATGGTGGTGTGATCATGTATACCCACGGTTTTCGTGGAGAGGGCTCTACGGTGACGCGTGAGGTGCCCAATCTGGCATTTCGAAATACGGCCCTGGCCCTCGGGTATGCCTGGGCGGCCTCTTCATACTCAGCCAATTACTATGATGTTCGCGCAGCCATTGAGGATACCAATCGCCTGGCTTTGGAGCTCACGAGTTATCTCCAGCGCGACTGGAGTGTCGGCTATAACGCCCCTGATCAGTACCTGATTGCGGGTGTTTCCATGGGTGGTCACGCGGCAGCCGCTGCCGTTGAGCGTGAAACGCTCGAAACGGCACGCTACCCGGTCGCTTACGAGGGAGCGCTGCCGTTGTGCCAGGCGGAGCAGAATGAATTCCAATGGCTTGGTGATTACAACCGTCTCGTGAGAGAGCTTGGCGGGTTTGGTCATCGTCCCTATGAAGAGTACCCGGAGTACGTGAATGAAGCGCTGTTCAATTTGTTTGCGTTCGATGGGGGAGCGCCCACATTCGTGCCGAAGAATGAGGCCGGCGAACGATTGAAAAACATCGCGATGAATCTGACTGGCGGAGATCGGCCCATTTTTGACGAGGGTTACCAGAATCCTGTCTGGCATGGAGCTGTTCTGGGCACTGGCGGAGCAGATGGAACCGTAACCGGCATTCTTGCCAATGAGATCTACGACAATACGGACCGCATCTATCGCTGGACAGACGGCGAGCGCTTTAATGGGCAGGAGAGGGCGTTAACTGCCAAAGTTGGTCGGTTCCATGCCGATAAGGGAGCCAACCCTGTGCGTGATGACGGCGTTCGCTGGCTACCTTTGGTTCAGGGCGATTTTGATGTGCCGGTACTGACCATGCACACTCTGGGTGATTTCTTCGTGCCGTTTGTGCATCAGCAGCTCTATCGCAAGGCTGCTGAGACGCACGGTAGTGATGACCTGCTGGTGCAGAGGGCAATTCGTGATCCTAACCACTGCGGCTTCTCAGGTACCGAGTTCTCTACGGCGCTTGTAGATCTGGTGACGTGGGTCAATTTCGGCATCAAGCCCGGTGGCGATGAGGTGTTGGACCCGGCAACCGTAGCCGATGAACAATATGGCTGTGCGTATACCAATGATGAGTTGTCCAGGGGGCGTGAAAACCTGCCTGAGTGTGAGTAGATGATCAGCCAATCCAGTTAACAATGTAGAGGTGAAACACCCGCTATAAACCTAGCGGGTGTTTTAGTGCGATCTCACGGGTGGCCCGCACTACCACATCAAGTCGTCTGGAATTTCGTAACCTGCGTAAGGGTCATCATCCCCCTGATCGTCACTCTTGCGGTCATGCAACACCACCACGGCGCTTTCGTCCCGCTCCATGATCTTGCGGGCTACGCCCTCGGCTACAACGTCGTAGGCGTTGTTCACAAAAACAATAGCCAGCCTTCCCCGTGACAGTTGATCCACCATGGTGTCGTCCACAAAGAGCTTCTTGATTTTCTTGTCGTGGACAAACTGATAGGAGGTCTCACCCCGCGAGCGATCAAGACGATTGGTTTCCACCAGTTGCCTGATCTGGGCCTGGATGGCCTTTTTTTCAGCCTGCTTCTGGCGCTCAAGGTTCAATTGCCGATCCCGTTCTGCTTTCTCTTCCCGTGCCTGGCGGGCACGAATTTCCGCTTCATTGACCTCAACCGCTCCCTTGGGCTGTTGTTTGCGCTTTTTATGCTTCTCGTTGCGAATGGCTTTGGCCTTTTTCTCGTCGGCCAGGCCGGCTTTCAACAACTGATCCTGTAGTGATGGCATGAACGGCTCCGTGAGTGTCTGCAATTTCTGGTAAACTTGGCCCCAAGTATACGCCCGCAGCGCTGCTGGTCGAACCCATCCTTTATTTATCCATTTGCCCCCGGGAATTTCTTTTATGCCGTCATTCAGTCAGTTGGGCCTTTCCGAGCCAATGCTCGCGAACCTGTCGAGGCTTGGCTTTGAAAATCCGACACCGATTCAGTCCGGCGCCTTGCCTCATGCTATGGCAGGTAAGGACCTGATCGCCATGGCGCAGACCGGAAGCGGCAAGACGGCGGCGTTTGGCATTGGCCTGGTGGAAAGGCTGAATCCGCGACGCTTTTCGGTGCAGGGGCTGGTACTTTGTCCCACACGTGAACTGGCGGACCAGGTGTCGAAGTCGCTGCGTGAGCTGGCAAGGGCCCGTGACAACGTAAAGATTCTGTCACTGTGTGGTGGCGTGGCTATCGGCCCCCAGATTGGCTCCCTCAGCCACGGCGCTCATATTGTGGTGGGTACTCCAGGGCGCATTCAGGATCATTTGCGAAAGGGCACGCTGAAGCTGGACCAGCTCACAACCCTCATCCTGGATGAGGCGGACCGGATGCTGGATATGGGGTTCCAGGACGCGGTGGAAGACATCATCAGCCAGGCGCCCGCAAAACGGCAGACCCTGATGTTCTCGGCGACGTGGCCCGAGAATATCCGCAAGTTGAGCGAGCAATATCAGCATGCGCCGGCTGACGTCCGGATCGAGAGCCAGGCTGTTGAATCCGATATTACCGAGCGATTCTACGAGATCGCGCCCGGGCAGCAAGTCCAGGCCGTCGCGGCGCTATTGTCGTTACACCAACCAGCGTCCTGCATTGCCTTCTGCACCACGAAACAGCAATGTGATGATGTTGCCAATGAGCTGAACGGCCTCGGGTTTGCGGCGCTCCCGCTTCACGGTGATCTGGAGCAGAGGGATCGTGACAGTGTTCTGGTTCGCTTCGGCAACCAGAGCTG
>OOGO01000139.1_pt1 | contig 11888 bp, 10 predicted proteins | sample 1670401 | NCBI WGS metagenome assembly OOGO01 (sample SAMEA98149168, study PRJEB22522) | marine metagenome | biome: marine biome; feature: marine water body; material: sea ice | place: Arctic Ocean | collected 16-Sep-2015 | depth 0.9 m | reverse complement strand
GCATAGGTGCGTCGAGCGTGAAGGGTTTTTCTGCAGACTTTGCAAAACCTTTAAGGGGAGCGATCATAGGGAAGATAGCAGAAGACGTCTTCATGCCTAACATTAAATATAAATTATATGCTGGCCACCAAGTGGTCTATGGGCGGAAGTGCCAAGGTTTAAAAATCTGGGAGGAGTTAAATTTTGAGTACTCGTATGTAAGAGATGGTAAATTTCAGCCATCAATGGCTTATCAAGGTGCAGACGTATACTATGGAGAGCGGCGCTTGGTTTTACTGTCACCACTGTCGGTCAGAATAGTTGAAGACCCAATTTTTCATAGGGTTATAAACGAGGTTTCCAAGAATGAAAACATCTTTTACAGCACTCCTTAGTATTGCATTTTTTTACCCCCTGAATATTAATGCGGGAGAATACTTTATTGCACTTGTTCCAGATGGGTGTTATCAAAAGGTGATTGGTAATGATAATGAATTCTCGAAATTTGCTAATATGATGGTGGATGTTGAGAAGTCTTCTGTTGTTGTTTATGAATCGGATTATCGAAATATATTTGAGATATGGAAAGTGATACCCGACGCTGGTTATTCGCTTAGAAATGCGAAAGCATCTATAAGGGGGTACGCCAAAATATGTGATGAGGGCAAAGAGTTTAGCCTAAGGCTTAAAGGGAGCTCAAACCCTTTTAAAAATGAGCAGCTTCAAGACTTCTTTTATCAGCGTTATATGGATAACGATAATATCGAAGCTATGGATATACAATTGAAGAAAGGAGAGGATGGGATTGGTTTGATGCTGCGGAGCAAGTAAGGCCAAAGGCCTGATTTGTTTTGCAGTAGCCCGACCTAGCTGGGTAAAGTTTCAGCTTGCTCTGTTCCGAAGGTATTTCTCCAGTTCCTCTCTAAATGCCGCTTGCACCCCCAAACGCTTCATCATCCAGTAATGGCCGGCAATCATTCGGTCAATGAAGATGCTCTCTACCGGCGGCTTGAAGTAGTCCAGGTACTTGAACACGGTGGTGGTTTTTGCAGCGACGTCCTTGTGGAGTTCGGACTCCGCGAAATCGTAGGGCGTGTCGCTGTCAAAGGGCTGAATCAGAATGTCCCGCCACATGGCATAGTAGGCTTCGTCCACCGCCGGCTGTGATTCCACGCGAGCACCAAGGGCAATCAGGTGGCGATCCAGGGCGGCGTAATCCTCTTCCAGGGCGGAGACCAGGGCATTGCGATAGGCCTCAACGATTTCCGGCTTCAGCTTTTTCACGCAGCCAAAGTCATAAAGGATGATGGTGCCATCGGGCCGGTAGGCGAAATTGCCGGCGTGGGGGTCGCCATGGATGCACTGGTAGCGGAACAGCTGGTCCGCCATCATGGTGAAGATGCGGTGCCCGATCAGGTTGATGGTGTCCTGATCGTATCTTGCGGGGGTTACCTCGCTGATATGGTCGCCTTCCACCAGCTCCATGGTCAGAACCCGCCGGGATGAGTGGCTGTCAAACACAGTCGGGATCTTGATCCAGTCGTCATTGGCATGGAACGCCTGAAATTCCTTCAGGTTGCGAGCCTCGTTCTCGTAATCCAGTTCCTCTTTGAGCCGCACCCGGATTTCGCCGAACAGCTGGTCGACGTGCTCTTTCGGCATTTTCAGAAGGCCGCCCAGTTTCAGGGCCATTCGTAGCTGTTTCAGGTCGCTGTCGCAGGATTCGTCCACGCCGGGGTACTGAACCTTGACGATGACATCGGTGCCGTCGTGCAGGCGGGCCCGGTGAACCTGGCCGATGGACGCCGCTGCGTAGGGTTTTTCCTGCAGGTATTCGAACAGTTCTGACACCGGTTTGCCCAGTTCGCTCTCCACCTGACCGACAATCACCTCGAACGGCATGGGCGGAGCCTCTTTCTGAAGCCGCTCAAGGGCATCCGAGAATTCCCGGGGCAGAAAGTCCTGAGTCTGGGAGGCAATCTGCCCCACTTTCATGACCGCGCCCTTGAGCTCACCCAGGGTATCGACAATCTGGTCCGCCATGCGGGTATAGCTCTCAGAGCGAGCGCCCTCGTTATCTTCCTCACTGCGGAAGATCCGGCGCGCGCGCTGGCCAGCGTACTGTCCGGCCACGGACGCCGTCATGCCTGCCAGTCTGAAGAATCGTCCGCTGCGTGTGGTAACCGGTTTCTTTGCCATGCCTGTTATACGTCCTGAAGAGCCGATGGACCTGAGGAGGATCGCAATGTCCCTTGCCCAGCCTAGAGCACGGTGGTCTCCACAAACAAGGCGTCTTCCAGTTCCAGAGACAATATCTGGCCGGATTCAAGGGGGCCAACGCCTTTTGGTGTACCGGTAAGAACCACATCGCCGGGCATCAGGGTGAATTGGGTGCTCATGTGGGCGATCAATGGCACGATCGGGTTCAGCATATCCCGGGTATCACCGGTTTGCTGGCGTTCGCGGTTGATGTCGAGGGTAAAGGTGAGATGGTCTCGGCGGAGACGGTCGATACACACGAAGGGCGACAGTGGGCAGGCACCATCAAAGGCCTTGGCGCGTTCCCAGGGCTGGCCTTTCTCCTTGAGCCGGGATTGCACGTCTCGCAGCGTCAGGTCCAGCGCCAGGCCGTAGCCAAGGATAGCGGCTTCGGCGTCGCTGGCCGATGCATTGGTCAGTGGGCGGCCGATCAGCACGGCCAGCTCGGTTTCAAAATGAACCGCGCCCTGGTTGCGTGGGAAGTCCAGGGGGCGGGTGATGTGCACCGCGGAGGTTGCCGGTTTGATAAACAGCAGGGGCTCATCCGGAACCGGGTTGTTCAGCTCCCGGGCATGTTCCGCATAGTTACGACCGATGCAGACGATTTTGCCCAAGGGCAGGTTAACCGGTGTTCCGTCTTTCCAGTGGTGCTGATAGTCAGGCATGGCGCTTGTCTCCTTAGTACATGGCACGAGTCTAAACCGGAAACACTTTTGCTTGCACTAGCGGTCAAAGTTCTTTACGTTTTTGTTGCGCGGGGAACCAACGGATAGGTCCCCGGAGATACCAAAGCAACAGGGACCGTAATGCAACTCAAATTCCACGGAGACCTTACGGCACAGGACTTGCCGCTGATCGAATCTCCCTTTTTCGCGGCCAATAAGGCCATGTCCATCCTCACCGCTTTCTATTCCCATGAACGGGAAAGGCTCCGGCTTCCTGATAGCCTTTCCTGCCAAAGCCGTTCGCTGGTCAATTGGGCCGATGAAATCTGCTCCCGGATTTCCGCAGGCGAAATTCTTCTGGTCTACAGCCGGATCGAGCGAAATGAACTCTTTTCACCCTTGGTCTCATGGAACCCGGATGAGAATGGTGCCGGGCAAGGGCGCTGGCGCTATCGCAATTGCGGGGCGCACTGCGCCGGGATTGGTAACGCTGTTGCAGCGTTCAACCGATATGAAATTACTCCAGCGGATCTTGATCCAGCCATGGGTGTTGGCTCGCTTCCGGCGACTGGGTTTGAGACGGAGCTTCGCATTCAGCAGGCAAAAAATCGCCAGCGTAGTGAACCTGCCGCACAATCATTTTCCGGAACACTGGGGACACAAGCCAATGTTGCATCTTTGTCTCCGGCAGAAAACCCGGCGACGGGCCGTGACAACCACAACGTTGAAGAGCCTCCGCTGGAAATTGTGGCTGGTCTTTTTACCGACGGTACGTTGAATAATGTCGACAATATTCAGGCATTTGAGCGACGTGTGGAGAGCGAGTGCCTTGAGCCTATGCGAAATGACCCAAGTAAGCGGGCCGAGTGCGAGGAGCGGCTCCGGCTGACGATGGGTGAGAGCTATGCTGGGGCGCCTACGAATGTGGCAAAGCTCTGGCGGTTGTACAGAGATTCTAGTCAGGATCGAATAGATGGACGACCGCTCATTCTAAAGGTCTATTCGGTTGGTGCAGGCACGAGGACTGGCGGTGATGATTCGATTATAGGGATGGCTACCGGGTTAGGGGAGACTGGTGTTCTCGATCAGGTGAAACGGCTATTTTCAGATTTAGCAGATCAGATTGCAGTAGTCGCCGGAGGACAGCCTAGATATCGAATTATCTTCGATCTGTTTGGTTTTAGTCGAGGAGCGGCGGCAGCTCGTCACGCTGCAAATCAGATTCTCAAAGGCACAGATGGTGAGCTGTCAAAAGCACTTCAACGCAGTGGGATTGCTTGGCCGGAAAAGGTCACTATTCGATTCGTTGGTCTGTTTGATACGGTCGCCGGAATTGTTAATCTGGCAAGCTTGGATCCTTCTCCTGGAAATGATCGAAGCAACCCCGTAGAACTGTTTCTCGATTCGAAAAAAGTAAATCATGCTCTACATTTGACGGCGATGCATGAGAAGAGGGCCAACTTTTCCCTCAGCAGTCTCCGTAATCCTGATGGGAGTCTACCCCGGAACTTCCGTGAGGTATCTCTGCCCGGCGCACATTCTGATGTTGGGGGAGGTTATGCCGATCGAGAAATCGAAGAAGTCCTTTTGTACCCGACTGTCAGTATTCGTGGTTCGGATACCAAGTGGCCCAGGCAAACTATGGAGTGGGATACTCTGGGCGAAATGCTCGGCCATTATGAAAGCGAAGGATGGATTGGCGAGTTCAGTCTGCCCCTGCCAGATAGCGCTGATCCAGAGTTAGCGATTGAGAGTCAGCGCCTTGATCATCCCGTTCCAGATGGCCAGGTGTTGCTCAGCCTGAAAATGAGGCGGTACCTTCTGGCTGACTATTCCCGCGTTGCATTGAAGATCATGTACGAAGAAGCGATCAAAGCGGGAGTGATGATGTACGAGTTGGATGAAAGCGATGTTGCGCTCAACTTTCCAGATGAGCTCAGGCCGGTATTTGAAAGAGTTCGGGATGCCGTTGCCGCTGGTAACGACTCTGTTGGGTTGGACTCATCACTGAGCAATCTGTTGCTTCAAAAGTACACTCATCATTCTGACCACTATAACCTTATGAGCTCTCTTGTGAGTGGTGAGACGTTTCAGTTTGAGTTTCCAATATCTCGTCTCCATCCGTTTCGCCCAACCTTACATAGGGAGCGAACCATCCACCCCAACCGCGAGCCGGAGACAAAAAATGATTCATAGGCTAACGCTGGTATTGTTTTGTTGCCTGTGGGTGGCCGGTTGTGGCACTGCGGCTATTTCTGAAGAGGGTGTTGCCTCATACTTCTGGGTCGCTGCTCCGATGCACTACGATGTATGGGTTGAGCATCTTGAGCTTGGGCGCTCAGCTAACTATAAATGGAATCAACCTCCGGGAGGTATATCTTGCTGCTGGCGGGGTCCGCAGGGACCAAAGGGTGTTGGTGGAAGGCTCGAACCCTTCCCAGACTATATCCGTATCCGATGGTTCTCATTTGCGGAGCAGAAATTCTATCAGCACTTGATGCATGTACCCCCTGGGTGGGGGGAAAAAATGCAGGAAAGGGCGCCCCACCACACCCATTTAAACGGAGTGGTTGAGAAGCGCAGGAACCGGTTGGTACTAGGCTTGGCGCCGGGTGGTCAGATCGTTGTCTGGCTTATGAGCCAAATAGGAAACGAGATTGAGGTCGAGCGTTTTCAGGCGAATGAGGTTGATGGTGACATCTCTACTTACCAAAAAAGAACAGAAGAGTACCGCGAAAGCAGCGGCACTCACCTGGAAACGCATGGAATTCCACTGGAAGGTTGGTAGCGATGCCCATTGTGCCTGCGCGGTGAATTCCCCGGAAACACGAGCAGGCACTGAGATAGCTATTTGTGGGCCGCCATGGATTCAGTCGCCCTCGAACGAACACACCGTATAAACCTTCAGCCCCTCTTCCTGCAGCTTGCGTGAGCCCCCCAGGTCGGGGAGGTCAATCATGGCAGCCACTTCGACGATGTCGGCGCCAATTCTGCGAATGAGCCGTGAGGCGGCCAGCATGGTGCCGCCGGTGGCGATCAGGTCGTCCACCAGCACCACGTTGTCGCCGGGCTTGAAGGCGTCCTTGTGCAGTTCCACCGAGGCGGTGCCGTACTCCAGTTCGTAGTCTTCCACCAGGGTATCGAACGGCAGCTTGCCTTTCTTGCGGATCAGTACCAACGAGGCGTTCAGCTCATAGGCCAGGGCTGAGCCGATGATAAAACCACGGGCATCTACGGCGGCAACGGCATCAATATCGTGGCCGTGGTAGCGGTGAACGAAGGCATCAATCAGCTTGCGGAACGCGGTGCGGTCCTGGAGCACGGTGGTGATGTCGCGGAGGGCGACGCCTGGCTTGGGCCAGTCTGGCACGGTGCGAATGGCTTTCTTGATGCTTTCTGAAAAATAGTCCATAGCGTGTCCAAGCGCTGAAAGCGCAGCTTAGGCTGCGTCCAGGAAAATGAATTTCAGGATAAAGACCAAGGCGATGATGACCACGCTGGGGTTCAGGTCCGACCAGCGGCCGCTCAAGGCCTTGAGGATGGCATAGGTAACGAAGCCCAGGGCAATGCCGTTGGCGATCGAGAAGGTCAGCGGCATCATCAGGGCGGTTACCACTGCCGGTGCGGCTTCGGTGACGTCGTCCCATTCGATCAGCTTCAGGCCGCTGGCCATCAGCACCGCGACATAAAGAAGCGCCGGAGCGGTGGCGTAAGCCGGAATAATACTGGCAATGGGCGAGAGCAGCAGGCACGCCATGAACAGCGCCGCGACGACCACAGCGGTCAGGCCGGTGCGGCCACCGGCGGAGATGCCGGCGGTGGATTCGATGTAGCTGGTGGTGGTGGAGGTGCCGAGGGCAGCGCCGGACATGGTGGCTACGGAATCGGACATCAGCGCACGGCCCAGCCGTGGCAGTTTGCCGTCCTTGTCCAGCAGGCCACCGCGCTGGGCGGCGCCGATGAGGGTGCCGGAGGTGTCAAACAGGTCTACAAACAGAAAGGCGAAAATCACGCTGATCATGCCAATGTTCAGCGCGCCTGCGAGGTCCAGCTGCATGAAGGTCGGCGCCAGACTTGGGGGCGCGGACGCAAAACCATCGTACTCCACCATGCCCAGCCCCATGGCTGCTGCTGTCACGGCAATGATCCCGATCATCACCGCACCGGTGATCTTGCGGAAGGACAAAGCACAGATCAGCACGAAACCGCCGAAGAACAACAGGCTCTCAGCCACTTTTACGTCACCCAGACCAACCAGGGTGGCGGGGTTATCAATCACGATGCCGGCATTTTTCAGCGCGATGAGCGCCAGAAAGAAGCCAATGCCGGCGGAGATGCCGAAACGCAGGGACATGGGAATGCTGTTGATGATCCATTCCCGGACTTTGAAGATACTCAGCAGGAAGAAAATAAAGCCGGAAATGAAGACAGCACCCAGCGCCACCTGCCAGCTATAGCCCATACCACCAACCACGGTGAACGAGAAGAACGCGTTCAGGCCCATGCCCGGCGCCAGCGCGATCGGGTAGTTGGCCCAAAGCCCCATGATCAGGGTGCCAATGGTGGCCGCCAGGCAGGTCGCCACGAATACCGCGCCGAAGTCCATGCCGGTAGCGGAGAGAATGCTGGGATTGACCACGATGATGTAAGCCATGGTCAGGAAGGTGGTAAAGCCCGCAAGTACCTCTTTGCGAACTGTGGTGCCATTAGCCTGGAGCTTGAATAGTCGTTCTAGCATGACGTATGCCTGCCTTACAGGGTGCTGAATGGGGGTTGAATGAACCGGTTTCAGGAATTGGGTGAAAAAACGGCAATGTTACCGGCTGGAGGCGAGAACGCCAAGGGACGATTGATCATCGGTAGCCTCATTGCACTGTTCGTCTGTCCCGCTGGAGGCGGATGTCGAAGCGCACAGCCAGCAGTCGGGTGATGAAAATAAACAAGAGGCCAATGGTCATGGCCAGGGATTCGCTCTCCAGCAGCCATTGGCAAACAAAGTATAGCCAACAGCCGGCGAAGGATATGGACGCGTAGATCTGGTCTTTGCGGAAAATCAACGGCACCTCATTGCAAAAGGTGTCGCGCAGGGCACCACCAAAAGTACCGGTCATCACGCCCAGTAGTGACGCCACAAACCAGGAGTGGCCCAGGTCCAGAGCCAACTGCGCGCCGAGGATCGTGAAAACACCCAGGCCGAGGGCATCAGGAAGCAGGATGCGCGATTCACGGATACGCTCGACACGGTGCCAGTAGCTGAATACAACGGCCATACAGAGGATCAGGATAGGTTGCTCCTGATGCTTGATCCAGTAAAGCGGGTGATTGTCCATCATCAGGTCCCGAAGGGTTCCTCCCCCCAGGGCGGTCACGAAGCCGATGGTGAAAACGCCCACCGGGTCCATGTTCTTGGATCGGGCGATCAACATGCCGGAGATCGCAAAGGCAATCACGCCGGTCATTTCCAGTACGTAAATGATGTCAAACATCTCAGGCCCTAAGCCGCGTATTGCGAGCGCTGTGATCCGTTACCGCTTGTTGAAGCGTATTTGAGACTTATCTTGAAGCTGTTACGCGTATGGAGCAATGACTATGTCTCTGATTCGTCTGGCCTATGCCAGTGAGGCCACTTTTTCGGCACAGCCCGTTGATAAGGGGGTTGAGCCCAACGTTGCCCGGATTCTGATGGCGTCCCGAACTAACAATGCCAAAAGTGACATTGTCGGCGGCCTTTACTACGGCGATGACCGGTTTTTCCAGTATCTGGAAGGCGAGGAGGGGGCGGTACGAGCGCTCTATGACAGAATTGCAGGGGATTCGAGACATCGCAACGTCGTCACCTTGCTGGAAGAACCTTTGCAGGCGCGCACCTTTGCCAACTGGTCCATGAAATACGTTCCTTTGTCGTCTGATGTGAAGGGATTCCTGAATCGCCATGGCATGAAACTGTTCCGCCCGTTGGACTTCACCCGCGATCAGTGCGAGGAAATGATCAAGCTGATTCGCGAGTCCAGTCAACAAGGGCGCGTGATCAGCCACGATGGCGCCGGTGGTACTCAGTCAGCGCCCTCAGCATTACCAAAAGGTGTTGGTGTCGGCCTTGCGGTGGCCGCGATTGGGGTCGTTGGCGCGATGATCTATGCGAGCACGATGCTTTAGCGAGGAGACCGACCAGAATAAGCCCCGCTAATCCGGTGAGATTAGATTTCTTTATTTGCTTCATGACGCGACTCTGTTTAGGTTGATAACCATCCATTGATGTTGTCCTCTATCGACCGTCCAAATATCGACTGTCTTACAACGGAGTCACGAATATGAGAGCTATCCTCTGTAAGGAATACGGCCCGGCGGAGACGCTGGTGATTGAAGACGTCACCAGCCCCGTCGTGAAAGGTCACGGGGTCAAGGTGCGCGTTAAGGCCGCCGGCCTGAACTTCCCGGATACCCTGATCATTGAAGGCAAGTACCAACTCAAGCCCACCATGCCGTTTTCTCCCGGTGGAGAGATGTCTGGCGAGGTAATTGAAGTCGGCGAGAAAGTCACTCGCTTCAAGCCGGGCGACCGGGTTGCCGGCCTCACCGGCTACGGTGCCTTTGCCGAAGAGGTGGTTGTCCCGGAGCAGAACATTCTGCCCATTCCCGAATCCATGTCCGACGAAAAAGCGGCTGCTTTTTCCATGGTCTATGGCACCTCGTATTACGCTCTCAAGCAACGAGCCAACATCCAGCCGGGGGAAACTCTGTTGGTGTTGGGTGCCAGCGGCGGCGTTGGCCTGGCAACGGTGGAACTGGGTAAAGCCATGGGCGCCCATGTGATTGCGGCAGCCAGTACGGCAGAGAAGCTGGCGGTGGCGAAAGAGGCCGGTGCCGACGAGCTGATCAACTACACCGAAGAGCCGTTGAAAGACGCGGTTAAACGCCTGACCAACAGTAAGGGCGTGGATGTGATCTACGATCCGGTCGGCGGTGATTTTACGGAGCAGGCGTTGCGCGCCATGGCCTGGAACGGCCGTCACCTGATCATCGGCTTCGCGGCTGGCGATATCCCCAAAATTCCGGCGAACCTGACGCTGCTGAAGGGTTGTTCGGTGGTCGGTGTGTTCTGGGGCAGCTTTACCCAGCGTGAGCCGCAGAACAGCGCCCAGAACATGATGGAGCTGCTGAAGCTGTTCTCCGACGGAAAGATTAATCCGCGAATCAGCGAAGTCTATGACTTCGAGGACTATGAGAAAGCTCTCGGGGCGCTGACCGGTCGGACTGCTACCGGGAAGGTTGTCCTGAAGGTCGGTTCTTAAAGCCGGCCCCTAGCCTGTTTGTTTCGGTGGATGCATCGGTGGGGAGCCCCTCCCAAAAAACGCTTCAAGCACATCCATGTGCGCTTGGGCTCCACCATCCATGGCTCCGCACATTTTTGGGAGGGGCTCCCCACCGATGCAGGCAAGGCATGGGAGGTTTGCCTTAGATCCAGAAAACCTCAGAACCGAACCTTTCCGGCATCAATCTCGGTAACCAGCCCGGAGGTCAACCGGGTATAACCATCTGTACCGGGTAACCAGGCGTAAACTTCCTCCCCAGGCTTGTCGATGGAATAACCGGCTTTCTGGATGTCCACCTTGCGGTACTTGAAGGTCCCCGTTTTCTCGATGGCACCGGTTACCCGCACAAACACCGGAATCGCATAGGGCGGCAGGTTGTCGCTCAGGTACCGGAACAGTCGGTTCACATCAAATGCCTGGCCATTGGCGTGGGGAACCAGCGTTACCATGCCGGCCTTGCCGTTGGTGCCCGGAATCTCCACCCCATAGACAATGGCTTCCTCCACCATATTGGAACCGTCGATGATGTTCTCCACCTCGGTGGTGGATACGTTTTCCCCTTTCCAGCGAAAAGTGTCGCCCATACGGTCCACGAACTGCAGGTGTCCGCAGCCGATTTCTTTTAGCACGTCACCGGTGTTGAACCACTGGTCGCCTTTCTTGAAGGCGTCCCGCAGGATCGATTTTTCCGTGGCTTCTTTCTGGGTATAACCCTCGAAGGACCCCTTCTTGGTGATCTCGCCGATCAGCAGGCCCGGCTCGCCCTTTTCGACTTCCTGCATAAATCCGTTGTCGTTCCGAACCGGGTCGCGGGTGCCGTCGTGGAATTTGACCAGTTTGTAGGGGGCGGTGGAAAAGCCGACGGTGTTGTCCAGGTTGAAGAAATTGCTGAAGCCGATGTTGCCCTCGCTGGAGGCATAGAGTTCCGCCACGGTTTCGATGCCAAAGCGTCCCTTGAACTCCTTCCAGATGGACGGGCGCAGGCCGTTGCCGATCATCTTGGTGAGGTTGTGATTGCGGTCCTGTTCGCTGGGGGGCTGATTCAGCAGGTAACGGCAGAGTTCGCCCACGTAGCCAAAGGTGGTTGCCTGGAAATAGCGCACGTCGTCCCAGAACGCGCTGGCGGAGAATTTTCGGCGCAGGGCAATGGCAGAGCCACCGGCCATCACGGATCCCCAGCACACCAGCAGGGCGGTGCCGTGGTATAGCGGAAGGGTGCAGTAAAGGACATCGTCCGGTTTCATGTCCAGGGACATCATGCCGAACCCGCCGTAGGCTTTCATGAACTTGCGGTGGCTGCCCGGCGCCGCCTTGGGCAAGCCAGTGGTGCCGGAGGTGAACAGGTAGATGGCGGTGTCACCCATGGTGGGTGGATCGGCCGGCTTGGGGGCCGTATTCCGATGGGCGCTGACCTTTGCCGCCATGTTCACATAGCCCTCCGGTGCATCGCCGAAGATGTTCACGGTGTTGGTATCGGCCAGGAACAGGAATGGGTTGGGGTGGCTGGTCCTGATATCGGCTTTCACGCCGTCAAAGGCCTCCACCAGTTCCTCGCCCACAACGACCATTTTAGGACTGACCAGATTGATGCTGTGTTCCAGTACGCGCCCCTTCTGGGAGGTGTTGAGCATGGCACAGGCCACGCCCACCTTGGCGGCACCGGCGACCACGG
>OOGO01000134.1_pt1 | contig 12214 bp, 10 predicted proteins | sample 1670401 | NCBI WGS metagenome assembly OOGO01 (sample SAMEA98149168, study PRJEB22522) | marine metagenome | biome: marine biome; feature: marine water body; material: sea ice | place: Arctic Ocean | collected 16-Sep-2015 | depth 0.9 m | reverse complement strand
AATGGTAAGTGGCACTGGGCATTGGCTTCACGCAGAAAAGCCTGAGGAGTGCGGAAAATTAATATCAACATTTTTATTCAAATAATCATATATTTTAAAAAAGCTTCAACAATAGGTTTTATTTAGGAAGTTTATCTAAGTAGATTATTTAAATAGTAGTGCTATTGTCTAAGGCAATTTTCATAGTAAACACTCTATGTTAATATGTTACCTATTTAAAGGAGTGGACCATAATACATGCTAACTGAGCATTACGAACAAATTGAAGCAATAGGTTTTGAAATTGCTATTGTGGGCCTTTTTTTTCTAATGGCTTTGGTTGTTCATGATGTACTTAAGAAAAATGACGTGCCACTTATTGGTAAAGTTGTCGTTTATTTTGTACTTCTTTTAGGTACCGCAGGATCTATATTTAAAGGCATCATGCAATTGGTTATCGAAGGCTAACATTGTTAATAATTTAGTTTTTATTGAAACCAAAAATGAAATTATATTTTAGTTTAGGAATAAGTAATAATGGCAAGTGTGGGACTATTTTTCGGCAGTGACACTGGCAATACAGAACATATTGCTAAGATGATACAGAAAGAGTTAGGTAAAAACTTAATAGACGTTAAAGACATTGCTAAAAGCAGCAAAGAAGATATTGCTGATTTTGACCTACTACTTTTCGGAATTCCGACTTGGTATTATGGTGAGGCACAATGTGATTGGGATGATTTTTTCCCAGAACTTGAACTTATCGACTTTGAAGACAAGTTAGTTGCGATTTTTGGATGTGGAGACCAAGAAGACTACGCAGAGTATTTCTTAGATGCCATGGGCATGGTCAGGGATATTGTTGAAGCTAGAGGAGCGATCCTTGTGGGTCAATGGCCGTCTGAAGGCTATGATTTTGAAGCATCCAAAGGCATGGCAGACGAAAATCACTTTGTTGGTCTAGGTATTGATGAAGACCGTCAACCCGAACTCACTGAACTACGAGTTAAAGGTTGGTGTAAACAAATACGCGATGAACTTTGTTTAGCTGAATTAATTTAAAATTTAAAAAGCTGTTTAGTATTCTTTTTATTATAGATTTTTGTAAATAGCTTTTAAATCAAAACAGGTTCCTTATAATGGTACAACAAGTTTATATTTAAGCGATATCATGGATCAGAATAAAGAGTTAAAAAAAGCGGGACTAAAGGTCACTCTTCCCCGTTTGAAAATCCTAGATATTTTACAGCAACCTGAAAATCAACATATCAGTGCTGAAGATGTGTATAAAATTTTGATTGAGCATGATGAGGATATCGGCTTAGCAACAGTCTACCGAGTTCTAAATCAATTTGATGATGCAGGCATTTTGAACCGACATCACTTCGAGGGTGGTAAATCAGTTTTCGAAATCAGTCATAAAAAACATCACGACCATTTGGTTTGTTTGAAATGTGGCAAAGTAATTGAGTTTGAGGATGATGTTATTGAAAGGCGCCAAGAAGAAGTAGCTGAACGCCACAACATGAAACTTACCCACCACAGCTTGTACTTGTATGGTGAGTGCAAAGTAGAATGTGACGAGGATTAATTGTTACGTTTTTGTGAAAAACGCCACCAACTAGTGGCGTTTTTTTGTTTTATACGATGAATTTAGATGACTAAATCTTAAGAGTAAAACCGGCTTCAAAATTAATGGTGAATGGAAAGTCGGATCTTTATTAGGCTACCCTCTGATAAGCTGTTTTCTCAGGTACTTTTTATAAGTCACAGGCGCCAAAGAGTATTCATAAGCTTGTAAATAATACCCAGCATCATTACGTCAGTACCTGCGCCTATTTAGTCCAAACGCCCATCACGATATCAACAAGCAACAAGGTTGTTCAACATGCCACCCATGTCACCTCAATATTTTAAGCAGCTATCGATAACCCCGCGGACAAACCGTCCAGATTTTAGCATTGCCATTGATATCTTTCGTGTCACATCTGGGCCATCCGCATAAGCCTCATCCCCTTCGTAAGCAAGCGTATTTAGTAACTCAATCTTTGTTTGCAACCTTGCTAGACGAAAGTATATCAACTGATTATTACGCATTTGATAACAAAACCCTGCACCTTCTGCACCAATAAGGTTACGCTGGGCTCACACAACGTCAAAAAATATTTACGTAGTATCAAAAGGATGCTTCCCAAGTTTTTCAAAGGCTTAGAGAAACAAATACCTCGAGTGTTGGTTGGCACAATCACAAGTCACTTATTTTTATGTGCCAGCTCATCACTATTATTCACCAATAAACAAATGTAATCAGCTTATGTAGAAGTGGTGATCCACATTTTGATCCCATTAATCACATCATCATCACCTTCTTTGCGTGCATTTTTTATGGCTGTCACATCATAGCCAGCATGAGGCTCGTTTACACCAGTTGCCATGGGCAATCCGCCACATCAAACGCGACCCAGTTCTTCCAAAAAAAATTTTGATAGCTGTAATCAAGACTCACATCACCATATTCAGTAACTTATGAATACTCAACAAACTTGAGTCACCTATTTTATTTACGCTTAATGGGCTGGAAAAGTAGCAGTTTTTTCCCACTCGTCGACATGGATTGATTTCCTTGTCGATAAACTGCGCAGTTGTTGCGCAAATGGCATTATATTCATTGGTACAGTATGACTAATTCCTAGTTGAGTACACTTTGATCAGCGCCTATGGTTGAGGCTTTTTTAAAGGCTGGACGAGCTTGAAGCCTCGCAAGATAATCTTTAACTTGTGGGGTGTATTGACTGTCTAACCCCAAAGATTGTCCCAAATGCAATGCATATCCCACTGCGATATCCGCAATCGTAAAACGTTCATCACATAAAAATTCCCTTGACTCAACATGCGCATCGAGGCGTCTTAATCGAGCAATAAACCAAGCGGCATAATCCTCTACAGCCTGAGGCAAACGCCGTTCTCCCTGCTCTAATTTACTATAACGCAGTACAATAGTTTGCGGAAATGTCAGCGTAGCATCACTATGATATAGCCAATTCAGATAGTCCCCGTATTCGGAATGGTCTGGTCTTAGGCCAACATCATACCGACTATACTTTTCGACTAGATAATGGCAAATACCACTTGATTCCGTCATAGTAGTATTGTGGTCTTGAAAAAAAGGAACGGTTCCTAACGGATTTATAGCTAAGAAATCCTTTTTGAAAAAACGCGGTGGGAACCGGAGCAACTCCACCTCATAAGGTAATTGCATTTCTTCCATTGCCCACAAAGGACGCAACGACCGCGCACCATTACAGTGCTAAAGCTTCATTCTCATATCTAACTCCCTATTACTACGCGAATAAATAGCACGGTCATCACTTTTTCCCATCGAAAAATAAAGTAGCTTTAAAATGTAAAGCTAGAAAAACATTATATTGTCATCTTTGGCATCTAAATCGAGCCCTTAGCGCTTGCTTAAACCTGCCTTAGGTGGACTAATTTAGTGGCACCTTAAACCTACTCAAGAACACATTTAAGAATCTCAATTTGATTATTTTATTTACCAACTTAAATCATCTGGAATGTCATAGTCTGCGTACCAATCGTCATCTTCGCTGCTTTTCTGATCCGCGTCACTGATATTGTCAGCACGATAAACAACACATGCCTCATCACGCTCTGCAATTTTATCCGCAACTGGGGTCGGCACTAGCTCATAACCATCGTTTAACTTAACAATTGCGAGCTTACCCTGGGTGATTTGTTTTTGGGTAGATGGACTAACATACATGCGTTTGATCATAGTGCCATCAGTAAAGTTGCAAGCAACTTCTTCTTGGCGACCAGAGCCACTAAATTTCGGTTGTTTATTGGTTTCAATTAGCTGTTTAATTTGCCCCACCAATGCCTTTTGTTCTGCTTGTTGTTTTGTTTTTTGGTTGAGCTGTCTATCTTTTGTTTTTTTAGCTTCAACCAGTTCAGCAGCGGCTAATTTTGCTTCATTTGTTTCTACCACATTATGATTTTTTTGTGCTTTTGCTTGTTTATTTTTTTGTTGCCGAACTTGGTTTGCTTTTTTCTTATTGGTTAAGCCAGCTTTGAGTAATTGTTCTTGTAAAGACAACGCCATAATTGAATGCCATATTGCTAAAGATTAATTGAACTTATGGCAATACACCAGCCAGAAACTGTGGTATTGCCTTAAATATTGAGACCTACATTACTTTTTAGGTTTCTTACGCTTATCTTCCACAACCCATTTTTCGTCGGTACACCATGCAGACCAGCCCGTCGCTTTGCCTTCTTCATTTTCTGACATAACGTACTGCTGTTTGGTCTTTCGGCTGTAACGCACGATAGAAGGGCTACCATCTGGGTCTTTTGCGGGTGCATCAGCTAAATAGTAAAACTTAGGAGAAATCCTATCTCTGAATCTAGCAAGTTCCTCTACTTTAGGGGCTCGGGTTTCTCTTGATTTAGGAAAATTGTGCGCTGCTAAGAATATACCAGATGCACCATCTCTGAGTACAAAATGAGCATCAGATTTTATACATTCTAATTCAGGCAAATCAGTGGGGTCTTCCTTAGGTGGCGCAGCTTCGCCATTCCTAAGTAATTTTCGAGTATTTTTGCATTCTTCATTTGTACACCCAAAATATTTACCAAAGCGTCCACTTTTCAATTCCATGTTAGATTGGCACTTGTCACATTCAAGAATGGGTCCTTCATACCCTTTGATCTTGAAGGTACCTTTCTCTTCATAAATACCTTCACATGTTGGCGTATTACCACATACATGTAACTTGCGAGACTCGTCAACCAGATAACTATCCATAGCTGTTCCACAAACCCCACAGCGACGTTTAGAACGAAGCACTTCAGTTTCTAATTCTTCTTCGTCTTCAACCTTGATGACTTCATCGCCGGAAGTCAAATTCATGGTGCCTGTGCAACGTTCTTTTGGGGGTAAGCTGTATCCAGAACACCCCAAAAAAACACCTGTACTAGCCGTGCGAACATTCATCGGACGGTCACACTTTGCACAAGCTATATCGGTAGGCACAGCTTGATTTAAACGCATGCCACCTTCTTCAGGCGATTTTTCAGCAATAACGAGTTTTTTTTCAAAATTCTCATAAAATTCGTTTAATACGCCTTTCCATGAAGCCTTTCCTAATGCCACTGCATCCAGTTGCTGTTCCATATTGGCAGTAAAATCATAACCAATTAAATCATCAAAATTTTCCAGCAATCGATCATTAACTATCTCACCCATTTTTTCAGCATAGAATCGTTTACTTTCGATCCGTGCATAACCTCTGTCTTGAATGGTTGAAATGATACTGGCATAGGTAGATGGGCGACCAATTCCACGTTTTTCTAACTCTTTTACCAAAGATGCTTCATTAAAACGCGCCACAGGTTTTGTAAAGTGTTGCTTGGCCTCAAGAGCTTTAAGCGTTAAGTCTTCACCTTCTTTTACATCAGGCAACAATAAATCTTCTTCACCTTTTTTACGCTGTGGATTTTGTACTTTTGTCCATCCATCAAACTTTAATACACGACCTTTTGCAGTTAACTCGAATTCGCCAGCTTTAACTCTTATAGTGCTGGCGTCATATTTAGCTGGCGTCATTTGACAGGCAACAAATTGGCGCCAAATTAATTCGTATAAACGCTGAGCATCTCGCTCTACTTCACTAATTGATTCAGACTTCAGAAGAACATTAGAAGGGCGAATAGCCTCATGTGCTTCTTGTGCGCCTTCTTTACTACCATATTTTATGGGGTTTTCTGGTAGATAAGCGTTACCAAAATTGTCATTAATATAATCGCGACAGCTATCCACCGCCTCTTTACCTAAATGAGTTGAGTCGGTTCGCATATAAGTAATATGACCTGCTTCATATAAACGCTGAGCCATCATCATGGTTTTTTTAACACCAAAGCCCAAACGAGTACTTGCAGCTTGTTGTAAAGTAGAAGTAATAAGCGGTGCTGATGGTTTACTTTGAGTCGGCTTAGATTCGCGACTCACCACTTGATAACTTGCGCTTTCTAAAAAGTTTACCGCTTTATCAGCTTGCACCTTGTTAACTGGTTTAAATGCGGCGCCACTTTCTTTTACAACTTGCATCCGTAATCTGGTCTGTTTAGCGGTGTTTAAGTCTGCATGTAAGTCCCAAAACTCTTCAGGTACAAAGGCTTTAATTTCTCTTTCACGCTCGACCACTAAACGAGCAGCTACAGATTGAACACGTCCTGCAGACAACCCGCGTGCCACTTTTTTCCATAACAACGGAGACACCATAAAACCAACAACCCGGTCTAAGAATCGTCTGGCTTGTTGGGCATTCACCATTTCGATATTCAATTTTCCAGGATGAGCAAAAGCTTCTTGAACAGCGTTTTTAGTAATTTCGTTGAACACTACTCGCTGAAAATTTTTGCCAGGTTCGTCAATAAGCTCACGTAAATGCCAAGCTATCGCCTCTCCTTCTCTATCCAAATCCGTTGCGAGATAAACAGTATCGGCATTCTTAGCCAGCTTTTTTAGCTCATTTACAACTTTTTCTTTACCTTCTAGTACGTCGTAGTGCACTTGCCAATCGTTTTTTGGATCGATCCCCATACGATCAACTAATTTTTTATATTCATAGTCGCGTAAATAATTTTCACGCTTTTTTTCGGAGAGAAGTTTAAGTTCTTTTGCTGGTTTTTTAGGCGCAACTTTGCCCACAGCCTTGTGAGGAAGATCTCTTACGTGCCCGACACTAGATTTTACAATAAAATCTTTGCCGAGATATTTATTAATCGTTTTTGCCTTCGCCGGTGATTCGACAATGACTAGATGTTTTGCCATAAATTGGTATTAACCTTTGATTTTATTAGGTTTTTATTGGTTAGGTATACACCATGTGGCGGTTACCCCTCAAAAATGCTTTTTAACATATATCGACAAAATGAATAGAAAACAAGTTCTTCTTCATACTTATCTAATATTCTTTTTTTTTAGTGGCTGATGTTGCTCATTTTTCGAACAGCTAGATTGGCATAACAAACTAAAACAGTATAATGCTCGCATATTCGTTTTTTAAAAGCGATTTTAGATAAATCATACTGGGTTTAAATCACCCAATTGCCATTGATAAATAAAAATAATAGAGGTTTAGATGAAACAGTTTGAAGCCAATTTTGATGGACTAGTAGGACCGACTCACAATTATGCGGGATTATCTTATGGTAATGTAGCCTCGTTAAACAATGCGAGTGCTTCAAGTAGTCCTAAACAGGCTGCTAAGCAAGGACTAACGAAAATGAAGGCTCTAGCTGACCTTGGCATGGTTCAAGGTGTTCTGGCGCCACAGGAGCGTCCTGACATTGCTTCACTACGTCGCTTAGGCTTTGGAGGGACCGATGCCAACGTTTTAGCCATGGCTGCTAAGCAGTCTCCCGCTATATTTAATGCCTGTTGTTCAGCATCGAGTATGTGGACAGCCAACGCGGCGACTGTTTCACCAAGTGCCGACACAAATGATGGAAAAATTCATTTTACTCCTGCTAACTTAACTAATAAATATCATCGTTCATTAGAGCCTCAAGTTACAGGTAGAATTTTACAAGCAACGTTTGCCAATCAACAACATTTTTCTCATCATGTTCATTTGCCAGATAACGAACACTTTGGTGATGAGGGCGCCGCTAACCATACACGCCTTTGTAACGAATACGGCAAAACAGGCTTAGAAATTTTTGTTTTCGGGCGCCATGCTTTTGACACCAGTAAACCTGCACCTAAAAAATTCCCTGCCCGTCAGACATTGGAGGCGAGTCAGGCGGTGGTGAGATTACATGGGCTGGACGTTGACAATGTGGTGTATGTGCAACAAAACCCAGATTTAATTGATCAGGGAGTGTTTCATAATGATGTCATCGCTGTTGGTAACCAAAATGTACTGTTCTATCATGAACAAGCTTTCTATCAATCATCACAATCTATAGCTGAGATAAAACAAAAATTTGTAGGTGATGACTTGCACTTAATTTGCGTAAAAACTGAAGAAGTGAGTGTGCAGGACGCCATTAAAAGTTACTTATTTAACACACAAATTATTACACTTGCTAATGGTGACATGGCCATTATTGCGCCGACCGACTGCAAAGAAAATACAGCCGTATCGACCTATTTAACAAATTTAGTTGCACAAAACACTCCGATCAAACACGTTTATTACCATGATGTGAAAGAGAGTATGCGTAACGGTGGCGGACCAGCTTGTTTGCGCTTAAGAGTCGCCATGACCGACAAAGAACATGCCGCAGTCAATCAAAGTACCTTAATCAACGACAATCAGTTTGAACGATTAAATACATGGGTGGATAATCATTACCGCGACACTTTACATGTTGACGATTTGTGCGATCCTGAGTTATTGATTGAGTCTAGAACGGCATTAGATGAGTTGACACAATTGTTAAATCTAGGTTCTGTTTACCCATTTCAAAGGTAATGATGTTTTGACTTTTTTATTTTGGTTAAAAAACCCCATAAAAAAGCCCTTGGATTCAACTAATAAGTGCATAACTTGAATAGGTAGGAAAAGCGGTCAGCTGAATATATGCTCATCGCTTTTTCTCCAGCAAGAGATGCAACAATGAAAACATATAAACAACTAACCTATGAACTACGATGTCAGATTTATGCCTTAAATAAAACAGGTATGAGCCAGAATAAAATAGCCCGGCAACTCAATGTTAGCCAATCAACCATTAGCCGGGAGCTTTTACGCAATACAGGTAAACGTGGTTATCGTATTAAGCAGGCCCAAACATCAACAGACATACGCCGATTAGCCGCCTGTAAAGCCATTAAAATGACAACCCGTCTCATTGCCTTAATTGAATTAAAAATCATTGAAAAATGGAGTCCACAGCAGATATCTGGCTGGCTTAGGGAAGAGCAGAGTATCGCGATCAGCCATGAAACTATTTATCAGCACGTTGGGTCTGACAAAAAAAGTGGTGGCTATTTATTCCAACATTTACGCAGGAAAGGTAAAGCTTATCAATCGCGTAGTAAGGATAAACAAGCTGGCAGAGGGTTTATTAAGAACCGTATAAGTATCGATAAGCGCCCGCACATTGTTGATGATAAATGTAGAATAGGTGATTGGGAAATTGACCTGGTTATTGGCAAAGGACACAGCGGCGCGCTGCTCACAATTGTAGAGCGCAAAACGAGCTTTACCGTTTCGACACGTGTAGATGACAAGTCAGCAAAAACAGTCACAGCAGCCACTATTGCCTTGTTAGCGCCGTTTAAAGGTGCCGTGCTAACTATCACAGCGGATAATGGTAAAGAATTCGCGTACCATGAAAAGATGACTGAAAGTTTGAAATGTGATGTGTATTTTGCAGACCCTTATTGTTCGTGGCAACGAGGCTTGAATGAAAATACCAATGGTCTATTACGACAATATTGGCCGAAATCAACAGACTTTAAAAAGGTATCGCAATCAGCCGTTCAAGATGTAATAGTCAATCTCAATGACAGACCAAGAAAGAAACTAAATTATAAAACGCCAGCCAAATTAATGGCTGAACACATGGTAGCTATAGCTGCTTAGGGGTTATGCACTTCAGAGTTGAATCTGCCTTATTCTAGATCTAATGGTTCTGGTGATAATATAATACCAGTACTGTCAGCGTACAAGTGATCTTCTGGTAAAAATGTTACGCCACCAAAGTTAACTGCCACGTCAATTTCACCAGTCTCTTGGTCATCTGCACCAACAGGAATAGAAGCAATGGCATGAATACCAATATTGATTTCTTCCAGCTCGTCTACTTCACGAACGCTGCCATAACATACTATCCCTTCCCAGCCATTATCAAATGCCAATTGAGCAGCGCTAGAATCGATTAGAGCTCTGCGCATGGAGCCACCTCCATCGATTAACAGAATTTTACCTAATCCGGGTTGTTTCAGGGTTTTTAAAACCAACCCCTTATCCTCAAAACATTTAATGGTAGTAATTTCACCGCCATATGAGGCCCGCCCTCCAAAACTAACAAACATGGGTTCAACCACGTCAACACTGTCGGCAAAGACGTCACAAAGAATAGAAGTATTATAATCCATGTTTGTTCCAAATATAGCTGAGTAGAGTCTAAGTATACTGTTAGTGCGCAGCAAATCCAGCGTAAACCTATTCTGAATGAATTCATCATTGTCATTAGACCTTGGCAAAAATGTTATTTGATTTTCATTGTTCATGTATGTGATTTTTATGTTGGTAATATTTAGGCCTCATCAATGAAATTCTCAGCACAACATGCCATAGCATTTTTTTATTTTACAACTAATAGAAATTGTCGCTGGATAAAGTGTCTATCTAAAACTAGTGACAGTCGATTCACACTCATACTCGGCCTAATGCTTTGATGGTTGGAGTCCAATCATGGGGTATTATCTCTATACTCAGGGTTACTGAGTTACACGTTAGAAATTCCTATTTATGTATTACTCAAAGGAGGCTCAAAAAGGACTCAAAACGTCAGAGACATTGTCATCATATTGGTGAGCTTAATGCATATATAATGTCGAGATATAAATATAGTTTGCTTTCCAAATAAGCCACGGCTGCATTTCTGAGGTCATCTTTAAACACACATCTTTATCCTACATTAACTGCTGTTGCATATGAATGGGTAAGTTGTAACGGTTACTTTAAAGTCCTACAGGGCGTTCATTATTCCAGTGATATAGTTGCAGGCTTACCTGCGGGTATAAAGATGTCTGCTACCAGTTTGTAGGTCCTTTAATATCAACATGTGGTAAAAGTTCTTTATTCATTAAGAGTCACGTGTCATATCTTCATTGCTAGGTTTTTATCACAAGAGAATAAAAAAGAAGAGAAGAGAAGAGAAGAGAAGAGAAGATAAAATATAATTGTTGGCCTTCACTTTCTAAGGATAAATAAACACCATCACTTTAATATGTGAATTGTTAAACTGTATGCTTGTGCCGGATCATGCAGGTCATGGTCTTAGACATCATTAAAGCGAGCTGTAAGTGACATTTTTAAGAATAGTCTAATTTTTATCTGACCCTAATATTCTCAATATTATTAATAATATTAACGTAGCTCATATACTTACATAAAATAACCATTGAGGGAGCAGTGGCACAATGTCAAAGTATTTTGTGCAGCTAGTTGACGTCAGATTACATTTTCATGTCGTAATTATTGATAACCTGCTTACAAAATGTGTAATTAAATTGACATCGTATGGGCAAATCAAAGATTGCTTAAAAAACTTTTTTTAAATTAGTTATTTCATATTGCATAAAATAAACATTTTATGCACAGCAACTCTTGTTTTTATCCTCGGTAGTGACATTATTGCGTCCTATACATTAACGGGTGGTTATGATGTCAATCAGAACAAAATTGAATGCAATTGGCTTAGCTTTATTAGGGGTATTCGTACTCACTGCCTGTGGTCAAAAACGTGCTTTATATTTACCTGAAAAGCCTAGTACAAACACCACCGTACCGGACTCAAAAGTACCAGCACAGTCCGTCGAAGAAGGAAAAGATTGATATGGACTACTTTGCCTATAAAGATCATCAACTGTTTGCTGAAAACGTAGCACTTGAAACCATAGCTCAAACATATGGTACGCCATGTTATGTGTACTCGAAAGCCACAATTGAAAGGCATTGGCATGCGTTTGATAGAGCAGCAGGTAACCAACCACATTTAATTTGTTACGCAGTAAAGGCTAACTCTAATTTAGCAGTATTAAATGTGATGGCCAAACTAGGTTCAGGCTTTGATATTGTTTCTGGTGGTGAACTATCAAGAGTACTCAAGGCCGGTGGAGATCCTAGTAAAGTGGTGTTTTCTGGAGTGGGTAAAACACATTTTGAAATTGCCTTAGCCTTAGAACATAATATTAAATGTTTTAATGTCGAATCACGTAGTGAGTTAACTCGTATAAACGAAGTCGCTGAACAAGTAGGTAAAAAAGCCCCTATTTCGATTCGCGTCAATCCTGATGTAGATGCAAAAACCCATCCATACATTTCTACAGGTCTTAAAGACAACAAGTTTGGTGTAGAGCGCCAACAGGCAGTTGAAATTTACCAATATGCACATAGTCTACCTTTTTTAAATGTTATCGGCATCGACTGCCATATCGGTTCTCAACTTACTGAATTATCACCTTTTGTTGATG
>OOGO01000131.1_pt1 | contig 12284 bp, 6 predicted proteins | sample 1670401 | NCBI WGS metagenome assembly OOGO01 (sample SAMEA98149168, study PRJEB22522) | marine metagenome | biome: marine biome; feature: marine water body; material: sea ice | place: Arctic Ocean | collected 16-Sep-2015 | depth 0.9 m | reverse complement strand
ATGTCATATTTGTGACCTGGCAATGTGACAAATTTGACATAGTGACATGGAATTCTCACATAGCTATGTCAAACTTTTCACATATTAAATGGTATACCTCTGTGAAGCGCTTCACCTGCGCATGTCAAAACTCGCATAGCTATGGCAAATTTTCGCATAGCTATGGCAAATTTTCGCATAGCTATGTGAACCGAATCACATGACTATGGCAAAATATTCAACTAATTAGTTAATAAAAACTAACAATGTATGTGAACAAATTACATCTCACTGACAAAGTTTTAACTTAGCTATGTGAATCGTAACAAGGTTGTATGCCATTATTATCACATGGTAATGTTATTCAAATTAAGGAGGTATGTCATTAATGTTACATGGTAATGTGAATCGAATTAAGGAGGTATGTCATTATTCTTACATGGTAATGTGATTCGAATTAAGGAGGTATGTCATTGATGTTACATGGTAATGTGATTAGTATGAAGGAGGTATGTCATTGATGTTACATGGTAATGTGATTAGTATGAAGGAGGTATGTCATAACCGATACATAGCTATGGCATGCGATGATGAATTCAAAATGACTAACCCATTCTTATGCGTGATCTTTTGTTGCCACTCTCACATCCAGACTCTTCCATCGGTGCTGCCTCATTTGCAGTTGGTGCAATGCCGCCCTCATCATCTGACTCAAATAGCCTCAGCTTGCGCCTTGTGTTCTGCTTCCAACCAGTTCCTTTCAAATCCGTGGTTCTCTATGCTGCCGTCTTTGACCTGGTCCAACAGTAGCACCCCAAAAGCCTCGTCTCTGATGGTGCACATATACGTGGGTCCTTGGGCTCAGATTTGGTTGCTGCCTTGGGGATGTTTGGAAGCAATCTGAAAATCGAGCAGGTAATGAAAGTTAGGAAAATGGCATCATGATCGCATTATTAAAAACGAAATGGAACTTACCTGGAGTCACCCACTTCATGACAGTGTTGAGATCATTGCAAATGCAGTTGTGAAGACGGTTGATGGTTTGAGCAGCATGCTTTTGGGCTGGCTTCCACCGGTTGGGCACAGAGCACAACATGATCAAAACATATCATGTAGGAACCAATCTGAAATTCGAGCAGGGACTTAAAGTAAGGAAAATTGTATCATGATTGCATTATAAACCTCAAGGAATGGAACTTACCTAGTACATCTGAAAAGGAATCTACATGCATTTCGCCATTTGTGCACCCAAATGTGCATGTAATTACATGCTCCAGTTCTATGTGGCTGTAAATACATGCTTTTACGGAGGAATTTACATGGTTTTCATACGTACGTACGCTCATGTTAACTGAATGTCATGTCCTATTTCCACGTGGACAAAAAGACGCCCCAAATTCACATTTAATTCATGCTAAATAGGAGGTAATATTTAAGCCTGATTTATGTCACATATTTACATAAGTAATTACCAAGTGATTTTGGTTCGATACAGTGTTACAACAGCACTCGACTAACCACCTCCACTCAAGTTCCACCCATACTTTCCGCCATGAGTGATCAATCAATCCTTTACTGCCCCCAATGCAACCATGTTTGCAAATCACTTCGTGGTCTTGCCCAACACATCAATTATCGGCCGGCCTGTCGTCAGAAGGCTCTCCCTATTTTAAATGGAATTACTTCCCAAAAGCCTACCTTTCACCAATCCTCTGTTCAGCTTGATGCACCACATGCCGATGAAGCCATGGAACCCATATGGCATCAGAACGACGATCCCGATGCTTTCGACTCCTCCCCGCCATGTCCTGATGCAGCCCGCATCAATTGTGATTCAGAATTGCAGCAGTCCGTTTTTATTCAACGAACCCGTTTAGATAACCACATCTCTCGCCAGCTCGCAGACAATGGCCTGGTGGACTCTAGTACTATGCTCGACACAGAAGACAGACAGGACATGATGCTTGAAAAAGATGAATCGTTTGCATTTCAAGAGGATGAGGTATTCATGGAGGCATCTACAAACGTATTTGATGTTGATGTTGATGATGAGGCTGATTCACTTCAGTTCACCGACCGTCTAAGGGGCCAACATACTGCAGAAGAAATGATGTCCCTCCGCCTTTTGAAGTTATTGCGTTTGATAGGAGCTCCCCACTATGCATACCGATCTATTATGGATATAATTGCAGACGCGATATCCTCCAAAGTCGTTACTTCTGGTTCTACATTTCGTCAACGGGATACCGCCATTAAACATTTTGCGAACCGATTCCGCCTTCAAAAGTTGTATCCTACCACACTTACGAAACACATGAATGGTCGCTCCTACCCTGTTGTTCTTCATGACGCAGAGGTCATGGTTCAATCGCTGTTGAAATCCTCCTTGATGGTAGAGGAAAATATGTTGTTCCCTGACATGGACAACCCCTTGGCACCCCCACCTCCCACGGTAGAGACTATTGCTGATATTGACACGGGCGAGGTATTCCGTTCCGCGCACGGTCATCTTTGTACTCAACCTAACGATGTCCTGTGCCCGCTTATAATGTACCTCGACCGCATCTGTATCGATCAGCATGGTCGTTGCTCCTTGGAACCTGGTTATGCTACTTTGGGGATATGGAATCGGGTGACCAGGAACAAGGCAGAAGCTTGGCGACCCCTGGGTTACATTCCCAATCTCTATCTTTTATCCAAGAATGAGAATAAGTTTAGGATGAACAGCCTCGCAAAACTTAAAATGTACCATGAGATTCTCGATGCCATGCTTGCTTCAGTTGTGAGACTACAAAGCAAAGGTGGTATTCCGTTTTCCTTTGTCTACCGTGGAAAGCAATACAATGTGAACCTCAAAGTGTTCCTCATGTTTGTCATTGGTGACACCGAGGGACATGACAAGCTATGTGGCCGTTACAATAGTCGGGCCTTACAAGTTAAACGTGTTTGTCGTCATTGCGATATTCCAACCATGGATTGTGACAATGCATTCTACCCATGGCGGCATGTGAAGCCAGATGTTGTGCACGCCCTAGTGGTGTCCAATGATTTGGAGCGGTTAAAAGCCATTTCCCAACACCATCTGACGAATGCCTTTTACAATTCCAAATTGGATATTGGTCGTAATCCCCGTGGTATTCATGGAATGACACCTGGCGAGCCCCTACATGTTGTTGATCTTGGTTTGTTTAAATATGGGTTGGAGGGCTTCTTTATTTGTCTTGGTATGAATCCAAAAAGTAAAGCACCCTGTAAAATCCTGATGGAGTTAGATTCCATGGCACGGCGTATCGGACGTTTCTTGAGCCACCAGAGCGATCGACAGTTACCTCGAACATATTTCCCTTTTGGTGTCACGGGAGGTACAAAACTATCAGGTCATGAGTACCAAGGAGTCCTGCTTGTGGTGTTGATCATGTGTGTTATGGAAGAATCACGTTTGTTGTTCCTTTCGAAGATGTCCGTGGCAGTACTGAATCAATGGATTCGATTGTTTGAGCTACTTTTAGGGTGGCGGTATTGGTTGAAAAAAGCTTCGATCCCACGACTTGAAGTAGAGCAATCACAATTGGCAACACAGAAATTGATGATGATGTTCAAGAGCACGGTGAAGAGAAAACATGGGAATGGTTCCAAGTTTCCCAAACTCCACCTTCCCTGCCATTTTTCGGAGAACATGGTGGACTTTGGGGTTATTGCAAATGTCGACTCTGGGCCGCCTGAATCAAATCACAAACCCAACGCGAAGGCACCAAGCCAACACACACAGATGCGAGCCGAGAGTTTTGAGGTACAGACTGCCAAACGGTATGTTGAAAATCTTATAATTGATTTCGCTGCAGATGCATTGAACATCGACGACACTCCTGTTTCCCAAGCTGCCGTACTTGCACCAGATGTTTTGAGGGGTGCTAGGTTTGTATTTGAGGTTTCGGAAGGATGCGAAGGTGATATCAATGAGGTCTCATTTGAATGGAAATCCAAAGCCATCTCAGAGCCCTACCACCAACAGTATACTGACTGGCTTACCAGACATATTTTTTCCAAATTGACTCCTGGGACACGTATACGAGGTTGCACCGAACACAAACGTCATGATCAATTCTTGTTCCGTGCTCACCCTTCCTACCGTGGGCACAACCAGTGGCATGATTGGGCCTTATTTGATTGGTCTGGCGGCAGCAGTGATCAGAATGATGATCGTGTCTGTATTCCCGGTCAAATTGTGTTCTTCCTTGAACTCACGCAGGAAATGGTTGGCCTTGATGTGGGGGGTCAAATGATCATCCCATCGAAAGGACTATTTGCTCTAATCGAGTCACTAGAGGATCCACTACCTTATCCTGGAAAACGTTCCGAGCTGGTTGTGAAGGGCAGCAAGTGCTTGACAACCAAGCAACAAAAGAAAAGACGTCAAGATGGCCGATCTGTACGTGCCCCAAACCTATACTTGGTTCCTGTTGAATCCATTGATGAACCAATATCCGCCATTCCTAACCTAGGTAGCGACCCTGGTGATTTCATTTTCGTCCGACCAGTCAATGCTTGGCCAGATTGTTTTTCGGATTATATTGCAATGTGCCATGGCACTTTGGATTAAAATGTGCAACTATATGTGATATACTTAATGTTTATTATTATTTTTCCATGCAAATTTGATTGCCATGTAGATGCTTGCAAAGCCATGATCGTTTGCACAACACCAATCCAAAGTATTCTTTCCCAACTTCAAAGCGTGGGTTTGAGTACTGTCGAATATAAGATCACCAACAATGGTAATGGCATGACCAATGCCGCCATCACCACCAAGTGGAATCACCACTAGAGCCCAATGATGAGATGTAGCGGTTTTTAGGTCTAATGTCTGGACTCGTTTCCTTGTCATCCATTTCGTCACCAGCAACTCACAGTCTTTTTCTTGAGCGACCGACGCCAAGATGTTCAATTGAGCGTCCACGGGTGTGTACATGTACTTTGTGGCCATTGAAGATATGACAGAAGCAAGCTGTTGTTTGTGAAGGTGGTGAAGAGCAGATGCCACACTTTTGAAAAGACAGGTATCGTGATTCCTTTGAGTGTAGTGAACTGAGAACTTCGTCACTAGGTCGGATGGTGGCTTGTCGTCCTCGCGGGCATCACCAACTGGTACATAAATCCATTTCATATATGAACCTCTTCTCGCAGAGGCGGTTCGGACCATTTGTAGGAATTTCGGATCGAAACGTTGACTCATCCATGCCGGGTTAAGCCGTTTCAGAAGCACCGTCTTTCGAATTGTTTTACCTTCTTCTTCTCCTGGTTCGGTCGTCATTTGCAATGCATGGTATTGTGCCATTGGCACTCCAACCTGATCGTTTCGGGGCAAGTACCGAATTTTGATCAACTCCGTAACCTCCCTGTCTGCGACTTCAGTTGCGTCCGAAATAGGCCAAATCTCGTTCAGTTCTTCTTTCACTCTATTGATCGCATTCCGCCTTGCACTCTTTTTCCAGGTCGCCGGTAAAATGTCCATACACCGTTCGATGTCTCTTTTGGTTTGAGGCATGCTCTCTCTCGCGGTTGCTTTTATTAGCCTCTGCACTTCAGCCTTATGTGCTTTTTCCTCACGTTCCTTTTCCAGTTCCATCTTCCTTTCTTCCCGTTTTTGCTTTTTAGCAGCCTTCACTAACTCCAGATCGCCCGCATCTGGGTGTTCTCTTTCCCGTGACCCTCTTTCACGTCGTTCCCGTGCGGCCTTTCTCATATTTCGGATTTCCTGTGCCTTCAGCGTAGTTATCAAGTCTTCCCCCCTGTCATCGTCATTTGACTCGGATTCCGTGTCCGTTAGGCCTAGATCCATGTTAGGACTCTTGCCAATCGAGTTGGAGTGCAAAGGCAACTTCGGAGGCTTCCTTTTGTTATCTTTTTGATCGTCCGTTTTTGCCGCCGGCTTCCTGTCATCTTCCTCGTCTTCTTTGTTGATGGACTTTGGTGGTTCCTTCAGTTTCGGCTGCGGAGACATTTCATGTGGAATGTTGTAAACATGACGTGCGTTGTAGCAATCAATGCAACTAAGCTGATCACCTAGGAAGCGGCAACAGTCTCCCATTGGATGAACACAATTATTGCAGAACACGCAAACCATATTTTTCTCAGCAATCCCGGAACATTGTTCACAAACACCATGATTCTCTGCAAACTCGTTTTTCTGAATGTAGCCTTCAAGGCGTTTCTGGTAGGCGGACCATGAGGCTTTGAAGCCTTGTTTCCTCCGAGTATGATTGGTAACAGATTTCTTGTTTTTCTGATCCCTCCAGCTATCGAATGCATTACTGTATCGTTCCAGGTTTTTTTTGACGGCTCCGGTGTGATCGACAAATGACAAAATAAGGTATTTCCGAATTTCGGTTCTCTCCTTCTTCACCTCGTCCGGTTCGTCAAGGTGGGTGTCATTATCCTTCATATCAGAATCATATTCGACTGCTGCGGGTTCATGCCCATCGATCCAACGCTGTTCTTTCTTAGCATATGCGGCTGGAATGGGTCCCCCGGCACATGGTGGCAATCGTTCACAGGCATATAGCTTTTTTGGGTAGACCCAATCGTCTGGGAGTGGGTGACGGCCAATAGCAATCCGGCTACGTTGCTGTTTTACAATGCGTTTATCCAAGAAGTACTCCATCAGCCGGCACAATCGGAAGCGGAAATGAATCAACCGATCCTCCTTATTCTCCTGCAATTGCCAAAATGGTTTCACAATCTCCTTGTTCAGGTCATCAAGACTATTGATTTCCGTCCAAAGCGATGGTTCGTCCCGTTCGACCGCCACAAACATAGTCCAGGAGAGACATGTATAAACACCACAGTTGTATCCATCTCTCTGGTGTGGGGCCGATGGAATGCGTTCTGGACGCATATTCTTTACATTGAAGAATCCCCCCTTCTTGCTCTTGGTGGCTTCTCGGCATTCATTAAAAATCGACAAGTACTCAGGCGTTTCCTTCGATTTTTTGTCGGACTCATCTTGTTCCTGCACCCAGGAGTAAATAGCATGACAAATGTTCAGTAGAAAATAGCTATAATCAACGAACCCAGCATCTCTTGGGAGAGGTGATGTTTCGACACCACCGCTGTCGAACGAGGCAAGACCACACGCATGCTGCTTGGGTTTGGGGCCATGAATAAGAAGGCCGGCGTTGAGGGCGACAAAAAAGCCATAGTGCCCCACATTTTTGCAAGTGAAACAAATAATCTTGCGCTTGAAAATATCGAAATCCCAGGGAGCAGCTGGCGCATCATCAGTGGGTGGGCGACTTCTTATATTCAGCCTGTGTCGTTGGTAACTGGCGGGATGGACATATCTCCACATGCGCTTCACGAAATTCTTTTTGACTACAGGGTCGTGTCCCGGCCAATAGTCTTCAAATACGTGCTCCACGTCCGCCTGATAATAGTCAATCGGCAAGAGGAAAATATTTTGCGGATAGCTCCCAATAGAGCGCGATATCCAGCTCTGGTAGAACTGTAGCATGTCCAAGGTCAGCCACTCCTCGAAGAAATCCTTGAAGTCGTGTATTAGGCGAAAATAATCACGGTATGAGAAACACGAGCGAGTCATGTTGGAAAGGACAAGCCGATCCTGATCCACCGCCGCAAAGTCGCAACCGATGTCAAGTGGGCCATCTGCATGAACATATTGTAGACATTCATTTTCGTCGTAGGACATTTCCATCTCCGTTGGTGGAAATCCAATAATCAAATCGTCGGAAGGTCCATCAAAATAGCTGATGTGTGAATCGTTCTGGTCCGACTTGGGACTACCCACTTCGTTTGGTTTAGGCTTCTGGGATTCGGCCATGGGTGTAGATTCAATTGCCAGATCATGGGGAGGTGAATCTAACTTGTTTGATTGTGCACAACCCTCTTCGGTCGGTTCCTTGGATGGATCTGGTTCCGCCACTTTCTGCTCCTCGCCATCCGTCGCGATTGTTTGAGAGAGAAAAACCACTTTCGTCTCCTCACCATCAGTAACTTCTTTTTCCTTTTTTGGTTCGGCCATGGGTGTAGATTCAATCCCCCGATCATGAGAAGGTGATTCTAACTGGTTTGATTGTGCACAACCCTCTTCGGTCGGTTCCTTGGATGGATCTGGTTCCGCCACAAGGAGGTTAGAGACAAGGATGGACTGATCTGGTTTGTCGTCAGCGGGTTTCCCCTCTTCGACACGTTTTGTCTCGATTTGATGCACGACACGGATGTGACATTTCCGAAAATCGTACACAATGTCGTATGCCTGGTCAAGGTAAGGTTGGGTGTGACGGTTTCCTCTACGTAGAGCCGCATGAGTTCGAGCCTTTTCCAATGGGTCCAGTCCGACTAATGCATCAAAGTTACTGGTTGGGCCCAGACTAGCTGTGGGTTGCCCCGCCGGTGGGACCTTCTTCGTCTTCTTCCGGCCTGGACTTGGCTTGGATCCCATCGCCGGTCGGTTCTTGTCCGCCTTGGTGCCTGGACTTGGTGTCGAACGCGTCGCCAGTCGCTTTGTCTCCGCCGTCGGACCTGGACTGGGTGTGGAACGCGTTGCCGGTCGTTTCTTGTCCGCACCTGGAGCTGGACTTGGTGATGTTGCGGTCAAAACAGAGAGAGAGATCAGGGACGGTTCGACCAACGCTTCGGGTGAGGCTTTCTTGGAGTCTTCGTGTAGTGCAATCTTTGCTTTCAAATCTGCCAGCATCTTCTTGAGATGAGCCGACTCGGAAACATCTGCTCCATCATCATCAGTCCGAGGATCCCTAGGATAAGAATTCGGTGCCCTCGCCTTGGCCTCTGGTGCGGCCGTATTAGTCTCAGCCATGTTCTCAGTCATTTTCGGATTAGGTTCGCTTCCTGTGGCCGTCGCATGGGCAACCTTCTCATCCAACAACGGAAGCTGAATGAAATCTGGTCCCATATAGATTGCAGGAGCCTCTTTTCGTTTCTTGTCCACTTTTTCAGCCTCCTGTTGAGCCGTCTTGGAAACATCTGCTCCATCATCATCAGTCCGAGGATCCCTAGGACCGGAATTTGGGGCCCTGGCCTTTGCCTCTGATGCGGCCATATCAACAGTCTCAGCCTTGTGCTCAGACTTTTTCGGATTTAGATTGATTTCTTTGGCCGTCGCCTGGACAGCATTGACGCCGCCCTCATCAGGGGAAGCATCCTTCGCACCCAACACCGGAAGCTGGGTGAAATCTGGTACCTTATTACTTGCAGGAGCCTCTTTTCGGTTCTTGTCCGCCTTTTCAGCCTCCTCCTGAATCGCTTGATTAAATGCATTTGCCATGATCTCCTCTGCCATGATAGAACACAAACAATCAACCAGAATCCCACTATCCCACTATCCTATAGTTGACTCGAGCCTAGTTCGGTACCGGTATGAGAGACAACCCAGCAGGTCTCCTAGTATGACAGGGAGTCTTTCCTGCCTTCGGCAACTACTATTGGTAACTACCCAAAAACGAAGTTTCCTTACTTACTGGAATCCTCTGTTGGACCCAGTGCAAGGACTTACGCGTTTTTGGGCGAACGTAGAACAACGAAGTCGAACTGAAAAGAAAGGTGTGAGAAAGGTGTGGTCTTCCAGTTGATTGTGGAGTGTTGTAGGTGGAGGGTGATGAGGGGAATGGGAAAGTGAGAGAAATGCAGTTTGGGAGCTGTGGCTGCTGTCCGGATTTGGGAGCTGGGTAGGGTGATCAGGTACCAGCGCCACACAAAAATTATGACAGATTAGGATATATGGCAGAAACGGTTCTGAAGTTTTTGTGTCGTGGGAAATTTTATTTATTTATTGGGACATGACGTGGAACACGTTCTGAGGAATGTCGTACCATTTCGATTAGTTATGAAAGGCAGTAAAAATCTGTCACATGGGAACCAGATACGACATACGACATCGGAGGGACACAGTCTGCGGAATGTCGTCGAATATACGATTACTTATGAAATGGAACCAGGTACGGCATACGACGCCGAAAAGGACAAGGAAGAAATTATCTTGAGACGTTGAATTGACATCGACTCTAAATAAAATAAAAAGACAAATATGTCTTGTAGACCTTATATAATTAAAGTGTTAAGTAATGGTCATTTAGGAAAAGCAGGGAAGACGTCTCCCAAAGAACATAGGTACGACATAGGATAAAATGGATACTATTAGGAATTATAACTAGGTTGGCTGTAGAATGAGTACTAGGAGAAATAGAAAACAACAGCCAATAGAAACAGACGAAATTATTAACTACCTATCCTACACAACGTATGGCTACATGCAGGAATAGACCGTACAAATAGTGCCACTGAAAGTATCTAGTAAAATAATACATGGAATAGCCAATCAGATTGGACAATACTACTTCTAGTACAATTGTTACCTACTTTCTACATACGTAGCTTTGCAATAGATATTAGTAGGACAGAAACCGCGCCATAATTTTCACCCAATATCGGCCGCATATGTGTCGGGAACTGGCAAGGGAGGATCTATGTGATAAACCCCACAAAAGCCAAGATATTAGAGACCATGGCACCTACTCCTTCGACTTTGAAAAGACGCAAGGTGTCGCCCACCAGGGTGGTGAAAAAGACTAAGGGTGGTACCGGACGAAGGAGAACCCCAACGGATTCAGACGATGAAGAGGATCCAGTTGTAACTCCATACAAGTGGAGTACTAGCACAACTAAGGTAAAACAAACAAAAGGAGGTCCCCGTACGATAAGCAATAGAGCGGCGGCCGTCACAGCTGACACTGATAGTGCAGCCAACTCCTCGGAGTCCGAAGACGAGGAAGGGGATTCTGTAGAAGTAGTGAAGAAGGTAACTAAAAATACAGGAGGCAATCTGACACCTGCAGCCTTGGGTGGCCAACTTCAAATCAACAGGAATGATACAGTCAGTACTCTCCAAGAAAGCGTAGCAAAACTGCATGCCCGAAATCAGATGCTTGCCCGGCAGATCAGGAATATAACCAAAATGGGAGGTGTGGACAAGTATGAACTGATGCAGATTCGGAAAATGGTGAAAGAGGACTTGTTCAAACGAGTCAAATTCATCACGACTACGGCAATGGAGGCAAAATGTATGAAGTATCTATCTAACAAGCTGAACGTACCAGCGGAACGACAGCACGAATGGTCCGCTACCTACGCACATTGCGTCCGGGATGCTTTGAACAATAAGCGCAATAATGTGTCCCAGGATCTAAAGGCGGAGATCAAAGGTAAGAAATGATTCAAGGATATGAAGGATATTGAACAAACTACGCTAACAAAAATTGACGCCTATTTCTACACAGCCATTTTAGGAGAGCCGGAAACAAAGGAAATTCAAGCCAAAGCCTTCATTGACATTCGAGAACCCATCAATCTTTTACAGCAGGATTACTTCAACCTATTGTTCGATCGGATCATGCCCTGTGTGGCCGGCAAGAAGGTTTGGACAAGCAGAGACAAAATGGCATGTACCATCACTGATGGAGGGAAGATCACTATCACAGACGAGGCGTTTACTGAATTGTGCCTCCTGAACTACTGGGACAAATGGTCCACGAAGGGACCAGCGAAATGGACAGATGCGCGTAAAGGGAACTGTAGTTTTAAGGGGTGGAGCAACGATGCCTACCAACAGTTCGATTCAATCTGCAACCGGATCAGGGCGCAGCGTGAAACAGACGAATCGAAGGCAATGGAAATGGGGTTTCTTGACTATGCAATCAAACAGTATGGACGTGGCACCAAACGAACTAGGACAGGGATCCTAGAAGAAGGTCCGGAGATTTTTAATGAATTAGTAGAATTGTAATAGCTATAGGTTTGATTTAATTTGTGCACCCATGATAGGGCGAAACTATTGGATGTAATTATGGCCATTCATGGACTTGGATTTAGCGTGCATTTATGTGGGACAAAAATAAGGGCGAATATTTGAGGAGGTGATTCACATGCAAAGCTTTTGGGAAGTATTTACGCCCCAAAGAAAGTGTGGTGTAATTGTGGGATGTAAATTGCGTGCAGTATAATATGCATGTAAAAAGACTAGAAGAGTCACGTGCGAGAATTGGAGGCGCTAGACTAGTGTAAATATGTTACTAAATTAGGGCGTAGAAAGTGCGCATTTTATGCGCATGTAATTACATAGGGAATGCATGTAGATTCCTTTTCAGATGAGAGGCAATGCGCCTTAGAGACTTCCAACCTGGTTTATCAAGAAGGTCGTTGTCTTTTGCATACCTGGCACAAGTGATAGGATCTTCTTTGGCCATGACAGAGAGAGGTTCAAAGGTTTCAGAGCC
>OOGO01000130.1_pt1 | contig 12290 bp, 9 predicted proteins | sample 1670401 | NCBI WGS metagenome assembly OOGO01 (sample SAMEA98149168, study PRJEB22522) | marine metagenome | biome: marine biome; feature: marine water body; material: sea ice | place: Arctic Ocean | collected 16-Sep-2015 | depth 0.9 m | reverse complement strand
TCTTTATACTTGTCTAGAAAACGAATGGGCTTAGCCAGTGCATCTTTACGAAAAGGATCACCAAGTTCTCGGCTACACATGATTTCAAGTACACACATTTTACCTTCGTTCATTTGCATATCGATTGCTTTTTTGAATGCAGGACCAACATCCTCAAGCTTGTCGATAGTAATACCTTCAGCACCCATTGACTTGGCAATTTCGGCCCAGCTTTCTGATTCGAGTTCGTCAGCAATAAAGCGGCGGTTATAAAAATCAACCTGATTTTTCTTTTCAGCGCCCCATTGACGGTTATGAAACACAACTGATGTAACCGGAATGTTGTGGCGAACACAGGTTAAGGTTTCCATCATGCTCATTCCCCAAGCGCCATCACCCGCATAAGAGACAGCGGGACGCTCTGGCGAAGCCACTTTTGCACCCATCATAGTCGGTAACGCATAACCACAGTTGCCGAAACTCATTGGCGCGAAGAAACTACGAGGGCGCTCGAAACGTAAATAGCTGTTAGCCACTGAGTTAATGTTACCAATATCGGTCGATACCATAACGTCTTTAGGCATTGCTTTTTCAAGTTCACGCAATACTTGTCGTGGGTGCAACCAGCTACCTTCCTCATTTTTATGCTCTTCTATTACGTCAAGGCTATAAGCATCTTTTTCATGAATCCAGCCATCGAGCTCGTCTTCCCATGCCACTTTTTCAGCTGCAATGTTAGCAAGTCTGTCTGCTTTGTTGGCGTCGCTTGCCAGGGCTTTATCTTGAATGCGTGACAGCAGGGCAATGGCTGTAGCTTTTGCATCACCACAAATACCCACTGATATTTTCTTTACCAAACCGAGCATTTTATTGTCAGCATCAACCTGAATAATTTTGGCATCTTTTGGCCAATAGTCCATGCCGTGCTGTGGCAAGGTTCCAAATGGTCCAAGACGAGTACCCAGTGCTAACACAACATCAGCTTTAGCTATTAATTTCATTGCTGCTTTAGAGCCCTGGTAACCTAATGGTCCGACCCAAAGTTCATGACTTGCAGGAAAAGAATCGTTGTGCAAATAAGTGTTTGCAACCGCAGCGCCTATGCGCTCTGCCAATGCTTTACATTCTTCAACGGCATCCGCCATAACAACGCCACCACCAGAGATGATCACTGGGTTCTTGGCTTGTGCCAGAAGGTCTACTGCTTCAGTTAGGCTCCTTTCGCCACCAGCACCCCGATCCAGACGCTGTGGTTTTGGGATTTCTACATCTATTTCGCCGTAGAAATAATCACGAGGAATATTTAACTGTGTCGGTCCCATTTCAGACATGGCGCGATCAAAACAACGGCCCGTAAATTCTGCCATGCGGTTCGGATTATTAACGTGCCCTTGATACTTAGTGAATTCTTGAAACATGGGTAATTGATTGGCTTCCTGAAACCCGCCAAGACCCATACCCATTGTGCCGGTCTCTGGTGTAATAACAACAACGGGTGAATGCGCCCAAAAGGCAGCAGCAACAGCGGTTACACAGTTGCTGATTCCCGGACCATTTGGCCGATAACAACACCGTGGCGGCCCGTTGCACGAGAATAACCGTCAGCCATGTGCGCGGCTCCTTGCTCATGAACTACAGGGATTAATCGGATGCCAGCGGGTGCGAATATATCCATTGCGTCCATGAATGCAGAACCCATAATGCCAAACATGTCGGTGACATTGTTCGATACCATGGTTTCTACAAAGGCTTCACTTGGGGTCATTTTCATAAGCGTTTCCTCAGTTCTATTTAAAATTAGTGGGTGATTAAGTAAGTTCCGACTGAAGTGCTAGCCAGGTCTTTGTTATTGATAATGTAACGCTAGAACATACAAGCGATCGCAGAATGACATTATGTTGCGGTCTTCTGATGCGAATATACAGAAAATTGAGACATATGGTCTCATTATAATTATCGATCGACTATATTTAAGCTACAATAATCTCGTAGCCGTTTTAAGGTAGTACCAGAAAAGACCTTTTCATAATACCAACTGGACCAGAAGTAAGCAGATAATAGATATAGTGAGGAAATTATTAATACAATTGATTAAGTTAGAGATTTAAAGCATGTTATGAATCAAAGTTGCCAGCTTCTTGATTCCAGGCTCGATCCGATTAGCTGCGATTGATGAGTAGCCTAAACGAAAGAAATTCTGCGGCGGGTTATCCTGCATAAAAAAAATATCGCCTGACTCGATCAGTATGCTGGCTTCACGTGCCCTCCTTTTGAGTTCTCGGGTGTCTACTTGGACGGGCACCTCCACCCAGTATGACGTTCCCCCAAAAGAAGGTCTTCTGGTCGACTCGGGCAGGTATTTGTTGAGCGCATCGCCCACCATTTGCCAGCGTTCTCGATAGGTTTCGCTGAGGCGATGAATTAACGAGTCGTGGTGCCCCATTGATAAAAATAAAGCAACCAGGCGTTGATTGTTAGTAGCTGGGTGGCGAATCATTAGCCGACGAAGTGCCCTTGCTTCTGCGATGAGCTCACACGATGCAATCATATATCCAATGCGCAAACCCGGTGATAATGTTTTTGACAAGCTGCCTATGTAGATGACACGATTATTCTTATCAAGACTTTTGAGCGCCGGTGTCGGTTCACCTACAAAGTTGATTTCGCTTTCATAGTCATCTTCGATGATCAGAAAATCGTGCGTTTCGGCGTCATCGAGGATCTGCTTACGCCGAGCCAGTGGCATAGTAACCGTGGTCGGTGACTGATGACTAGGCGTAACGAACACAAATTCACAACTATGCATATCCGGACCAGGCATGGCACCACTCTCATCAATATCTAATGGTATGACCTGCGGAGACTTTAACGAGAAAATGTTGCGTGCATCGGTATATCCGGGGTTTTCGACGCCAATGCGACTATTTTTGCTAATCAGTAAATCAGCCAGAATATAAACAGCTTGTTGTGCGCCCATTGTAATTAAAATTTCATCACGCGAAGCCCAAACCCCTCGGCGAGGCAAGATACGCGCCTGAATTTGCTCAATGAGTAACGGGTCGTCCGTGTCAATGTGATCGGGAGTGACATCCTCAATGTCGCTCACACTCAAGGCCTGACGACAACAGGCCCGCCAATCCGAAACGGGGAATAGTTTAGGGTCAAGTTGGCCAGATAAAAATGGGTAGGCATAATTTTGCCAATCAATTGGCTTAACAATATTTCGCTGTTGGGAAGGCCGATATTTGATGTGTTTATTCCAATCAGGCTGAACATCATTTGGTTTATCAGCTACTTGGTGATGACTTACTCGACCACCTAGTAAAGTTTGGTCAATGTAATAGCCACTGCGCTCACGCGATACTAGATAGCCTTCGTCAATTAGTTGTTGATAGGCCAAAACCACGGTGTTACGAGCGATGCCCAAATGTCGAGCCAGTTCACGCGACGACGGTAGTGGGATATCGAGTGGCAATTTTTTATCTAGAATTGCAGTCACAATCATTTCCCGCAATTGACGCTGATAGCTCATCTTACGGTTGCTCGATAGCTCAAATAAGCTGCGCCACATAATTTTTTCTTGCTGATTAGGCTGGGTTTTAACTCTCAATTTGGTCATTACCTGATTTTAGGCGATTAGTTTAAATAGCCAGTTGGTATCATCAATAAATAGGTACTGGCTCTATTGTAACTGGGCAAAATCATTTTAGCTTGCAATAACACACCAGACCTTTACATTTAACGTTTTGGTGGCAATAAGTTGTTACATTGAATAACACAACAATCTAGGTCTAGTAGCGCTCATTAAGGCTAATAGGCAAACAATGAAATACGACGGAGTATCCCATGAAGCCCAATGAAATCAGTGAAATAGTAAACAGCGACAAGAGTCACGTCTGGCATCACCTAAGCCCACATAAACCACTGCAATCAACCGATCCAATGATGATAGTGGAAGGTAAAGGCATGCGCGTCAAAGATATCAACGGTCGTGAATATCTTGACGCAGTCTCTGGCGGTGTATGGACCGTAAATGTTGGTTATGGTCGTGAGAGCATCGCTAATGCGGTACGTGATCAACTGACCAAAATGTGTTACTTCGCAAACTCAGCCGGCAGTATTCCTGGCGCACAATTTGCTGAAAAGTTAATTGACAAAATGCCCGGGTTGAATCGTGTTTACTATTCAAACTCAGGTTCAGAGGCCAATGAAAAAGGCTTTAAATTGGTGCGTCAATTGTCTCACATGAAAAATGAGGGTAAAAAGCATAAAATTGTTTATCGCGACCGTGATTATCACGGTACTACCATCACCGCCCTAAGTGCCACGGGCCAAGCACAGCGTAAAGATCAATATGGACCATACACACCCGGTTTTATAGAGATGCCACATTGCTTGGCTTATCGCTCACCGAATGGTGCCGATTCAGACTTTGGCGTTCAAGCTGCACGTGAGTTGGAAAAAATAATTTTACGTGAAGGACCTGATACGGTTGGTTCTGTTTGCTTGGAACCGATTACTGCTGGTGGAGGCGTTATTGTACCCCCCGAGGGCTACTTCGAGACCATTCAGGAAATTTGTACTAAATATGGCGTACTAATTCATATTGATGAAGTGGTTTGTGGTATGGGCCGCACCGGTAAATGGTTTGGTTATCAACACTTTGGTGTGAAGCCGGATATTGTCACCATGGCAAAAGGCGTCGCCAGTGGTTATGCGGCTATCTCCGTTACGGCGACTACCGAAGACCTGTTCAATGAATTCCTGAATGATCCATCGGACAAAATGGGCTATTTTCGCGACATCAGCACCTTCGGTGGTTGCACCGCAGGTCCTGCTGCTGCGTTAGAGAATATGCGCATCATTGAACAAGAAAACTTACTCGACAATGTTACTAAAATGGGACACTACACATTAGACCGATTGCACGAGTTGCAACAAAAGCACCCGATTATTGGGGACGTGCGGGGCAAAGGATTATTTCTTGGCGCTGATTTGGTTAAAGACCCAAAGACACGCGAGCCAGTTGATGAATCTGTCGCTGCCGCAATCGCAGCGGACTGCTTGAAGCAAGGCGTGATGATTGGTCGTACTAACCGAAGCCTCAATGATTACAACAATACTTTGTGCCTTAGCCCTGCTTTAATCTGCACTAAAGACGATATTGACGAAATCATCACCGCAATCGATAATGCAATCACCAACCTGCCGAGCTAATCGGTAAAAAAATATTAGAAAAAACTGAAAAGGCTGGGATTCCCAGCCTTTTTTTGCAGTAGAATAAGCGTTTAATCTTTACTTATCTAAACAGTGTAATAAAGCGGTGAATGCAGTTAAATTTAATACCCTACAAATAAATGATGATATAGAGCTTGATGACATCATCAAAGAGCTTCGTGAGAAATATTTTCTTAGTCTTCCAGCGCCCAGGGTCATCGATTTACTCAGTGCAATTGCTAAAACTACCGTTGGTGACGCTTCATTTGTTGATAGCTGGAACACCTTGGAAGAAGACCAATATATGGCGGATGGCGGACGATATCGCAAACGTCGTCACGCTGTATTCAAAGCCACGCAGCAAGCACCAAAACCAAGATTAATGCCTTACCAGCCGCATTATCAAACCGAAAATTACAACCAGTTAAATGGCGGTATTGAGCGACATTTCGCCCCAATATTGTCCGATTTAATCGAAAGTCCTACGCTAACGGCTTTACTCGATTTTGGCAGGCAGTTATTTAGCCGAACAATCGGAACCAGCCAATGGCACATTGAACTGCATCAATTTCGGATTGAAGCGAGAGACGGACAAAAAGGCAATCCGACTCCTGAAGGGGTGCACCGCGATGGTGTTGATTTTGTCATTGTAGTGATGATAAACCGGGTCAATATTGACAGTGGTGCGACCACTATTTACAACTTGGACAACCAACTGATTGGTGAATTTACCTTGCTTAAAACCTTCGACATGGCAATCGTTGATGACAACAAGGCTTATCACGGTGTCACGGCCATCGAGCAGCTTGAGGATAGCCAGGAGGCTTATCGAGATGTTTTGGTGATTACCTACAAAAAAATCGATGATAATATACAGTAGATGCGACCTAAAAGGCCGCATTTTGCTAATGAAATTAATAGTAAATACTCTATAATTTTATAATGCATATTTAAACCCAGTTGCTGGTTGTAGATAATATTAGTAATAAAGAAAGAGGCCTGTAGTGGAAAGAGAATCAATGAGTTTTGACGTGGTCATTGTCGGTGCCGGCCCCTCAGGGCTGGCCGCCAGTATCCGTCTAGCGCAGCTAGCAAAAGAGCAGGAACGCGAGTTGACCATCTGTGTTCTTGAAAAAGGTTCCGAAGTAGGGGCTCATATTTTGTCTGGTGCTGTGCTCGAACCACGTAGCTTGAATGAGCTTATTCCCGACTGGAAAGCCAAAGGTGCGCCACTCAACACGCCTGTTACGTCAGACGAATTTAGTTATCTCACGGCATCTAGTTCATTCAAAATGCCCACCCCGCCGCAAATGGATAACGAAGGCAATTACATCATCAGTCTGGGTAACTTTTGCCGATGGCTCGCAGAGCAGGCTGAAGAACTCGGCGTCGAAATATTTCCAGGTTTTGCAGCAGCCGAAGTACTCTATGATGAAGCTGGTGCAGTGCGTGGCGTTGCAACCGGTGACATGGGTATTGGCAAGGATGGAGAGCCAACCGATAACTTTGAACCAGGCATGGAATTAGTGGGTCGCCAAACAATCTTTGCTGAGGGCTGTCGTGGGTCGCTAACAGGCGAGTTGATGAAAACTTTTGGTCTGCGTGATGGCGTCGAGCCACAAACATACGGCATTGGTATCAAAGAATTGTGGGAAGTCCAACCCGAAAAGCATAACGAAGGCAGTACCTTGCACACTATCGGCTGGCCTCTAAAGTCAGACACTTATGGTGGATCATTTGTCTATCATATTGCTGATAATCAGGTATCAGTGGGATTTGTCGTGGGGCTTGATTATAAAAACCCACATCTCAGCCCGTTTGATGAATTTCAGCGATTTAAAACACATCCTGCTATTCGAACACTATTTGAAGGCGCTAAACGTATTTCTTATGGCGCTAGAGCCCTATCAGAAGGGGGTTTCCAATCGATTCCCAAACTGACCTTCCCTGGCGGCATGTTAGTGGGTGATACCGCTGGGTTCCTTAACGTAGCAAAAATCAAAGGCACGCATACCTCGATGAAAAGTGCGATGGTAGCGGCTGAAGCCGTATTTGAATTATTACCTGTCGAGTACGATGAAGAAGCGCCAGGCTCTGCCCTTGAGGCAACGGCTTATCCCGACCGATTAAAGAAAACTTGGCTATGGACTGAATTGCACAAGGTACGCAATATTCGTCCTGGATTTAATAGAGGTCTTTTATTCGGTTTAATCAACGGTGCGCTAGAAACCTATATTTTCAGGGGTAAAGCACCCTGGACAATGGGTCATCACAAAGACCACGAACAAATCGGTAACAAAAACGACTACGCGAAAATTAACTATCCGAAACCTGATGGTAAAATCTCGTTTGATCGATTGTCATCCGTATTTCTGTCGAATACCTATCACGAGGAGAACCAGCCTGCCCATTTAAAGCTGCTTAAGGATAGCGTGCCAATATTACTTAATTTGGCTGAATACGATGCGCCAGAACAACGTTATTGTCCGGCTGGTGTATATGAGATCGTCGAAATTGAAAACCAGCCGCATTTGCAAATCAATGCCCAAAACTGCGTACATTGTAAAACCTGTGATATTAAGGATCCGAGCCAGAATATCCACTGGACGGTGCCAGAAGGTGGTGGTGGACCAAATTACCCGAATATGTAAAAGCCGTTATAGATATTTGGATTAAATAAAAAGCATCACTTTCGAGTGGTGCTTTTTTATGTCCGGCTAAGCCTTAATCCTTTCGAGCCAAAAATTCGAACCATTCAATGACAATTTCTGAGCATCCATCAAAGTTGAGTCTACCCCAGGTTAACCCCGGCGTAGCCACAGTGTTGGAATACCTGATTATTAAATTTCCCTATATTGATGCTCAGATTTGGCGGCAGCGTATCGCCGATGGCAAGGTACACTGGCACGACGGCTCACTGATAACGACACAATCGCGCTTTCAACCGCAGCAACGGGTCTACTATTACAGAGAAGTCGAAAGCGAACCCAGCATCCCCTTTAAGGAAACGATATTATTTCAGGATGAGCATATTTTAGTGGCTTATAAACCCCACTTTTTAGCAGTAATCCCTGGCGGTATTTATGTGAACGAATGCCTGCAAAGTCGCTTACGACGCAGCACCGGCATTGATGCCTTACAAGTTTTGCACCGCCTAGATAGAGTGACAGCCGGTTTGGTTATGTTTTCAGTTAACCCAGGCACCCGCCAGCATTATCATCGCTTATTTGAAACACGACAAATACACAAAACCTACCAAGCAATTGCTAGAACAAGCAACAGTGAAAACCTTATAGGTCAGAAGTGGGTCATTAAAAATCGAATCGTACCGTCCGAACCACGCTTTCGCATGCATGTGACCGAGGGCGAAGCCAACAGTCACTCTGTGATTCGATGCTCGCAGCAATCGACTCAGCAGGCGTTATTCGAATTAAACCCCGTTACGGGTAAAACGCATCAATTACGGGTTCACATGCAGACACTAGGTTGGCCTATATTGAATGACAAATACTACCCGCAATTACAGCCATTATCAGCAGATAACTATTCATCACCATTGCAGCTACTGGCAAAGAAACTTCAATTTATTGACCCAGTGACTCAGCATCAAAGGCACTTTAGTTATGATAGTAATTTATTACTTAAATGAGCTAAGACAACCTTCGGTGGACAATTAGATGCGTTCCTTAAGTAAGCCCGGTGTCTCCCTAAACCAGAACACCCCTTGGCAGTTCATCGCAACCAGTTCCTACCGGGTCCATACGCTTCAGTGATACGTTGTTCCAAGCTCAAGGACAGCGTCAAAGGGCTGTACTAAATGCTTACTATTTGGACCTTTATTTTGTGTCATTTTTAAAAAAGAAAAGGAAGTGAATCGTCGCCGCATTCACGGGTTTTACCCGCAAAATCTGGCGCTCTCAACCAAAGTTAGGTTGCTAAACGGTGTGGTTTGTTCAGCTGCACCCTGGTTTGATAGTCCTTCATCAGTATAAGAAAGCTGGCCTAGTCTTATGCATGACTTGTTTAAATCGGATTGTCGAAGTTTTGGAGCTATCTACTATGGCTGGGTACAGCCGAGTTATGACTTTGAACGCTTGGATTTAAGTTACACTAATGGGATCGTATTCAGCAGGACATATTAATGAAAACGGTCCGGGCTAAACGCTGCTATATCAAGGCTCAAAGGTTCACTATTGACCAGCTCCGAAATGAGTTTTCCAGTAATGCCTGACAGAGTCAGGCCAAGATGCTGGTGTCCAAATGCCAATAAAATATGCTTTGATTCTGAGCTGTGCCCGATGACGGGTAGGGCATCAGGCAGAGTCGGTCTAAAGCCTAACCATTCTTGATCTGGCTGACTAGGAAGGTCAAACATTTCACCAGCCTTCCTAGCCAGGTAGTCTAAATTTCGTTGATTCTTTTTAGGATTGTATCCCGCTATTTCGACTGTGCCTGCGATCCGTAGTCCTTCATTCATCGGTGTGGCATAGAAACCCGCCTGGTTCCAGCTAATCGGGCGGTTAACCTTTGCCTGAAGGTTGCTGTATTGAATGTGATATCCACGTTCGGTATCCAGTGGTAGTTGACCTGTGCCAGTGCCTTTGATCTGTTTTGAGAAAGCACCGGCTGCAATAACCACATGATCGACTACGAGACTCTGCGCATTATCTAGTTGCAGTTTAACCATGTCGCCATCGGCAATAGTCTCGTTTACTCGGTGACTTACATATTGCCCTTTGTTTTTGAGGAAGCTATTAAAATAGCGAGTACACAATGATTGAGGATTCAGGGTCTGACTCGTGCTTTCGAACAAAATGCCTCTTTCGAAAATGGGTTTGATACTGGGTTCTAAGCGTTGAATATCGGTACGATCGAGTTCGATATATTCGGAGCCATGTTGTCTGCGGATTTCGTTATTAACACGGGCAGATTCATACTCGGCCTGAGTTTTATAGACATACATGCAGCCCCGTTGAGACATCAGGTGTTGTGAGTCGCTGAGTTCGAGTAAAGGGTTTAGACCTTGATACGATTTTTGCAAAATCGCACCGAGTGATTCAGTGATTTTTGCCACGCGCGATGGTCTACAATTAAATAAAAACTTTAGTAACCAAGGTAGATGAGTCAAGGCATAACGATGATTAACCGTCAGCGGACTATCGTTAGAAAATAATAGTGACGGCAAGCGCCTGAAAATGTCCGGGCTGTTGACAGGAATGCAGCCGTAGTCTGCGATGGTACAGGCGTTACCTGACGAGGTGCCCGAGCCCGGTTGTTCTGGGTCTATTAAAATGGCTGTAAAACCCTTTTTCTGTAACCACAGCGCGCAACTCAATCCGACAATACCGGCACCGACGATCGCGACTGTTTTATTTTTTTTCATATTGTAGAGATGTCCTAAATTTTTCGCTATGACCGTAACGTAATGTAGTGGTAACTGTGGCAAGACGCGAGCTAATTTTATACCGAAGCAACCGTCGCTTTTAATCGATACTGTCTGGGAGAGACTCCGATGCGTTTACGAAATGCACGAAAGAAAGCGGTTTCGCTCTGATAGCCTAATTGATCGACGATGTGGCTAATCAATACGTTGCTGGTTTCGAGTAAACGGCAGGCTAAACGCATACGCCACTGACTCAGGTATTCGCCGGGAGGGCAGCCAACCGTTTGGTGGAAATGAAGGTTAAAAGCGGTGCGAGACATACCTGCTTGCGCGGCGAGTGATCCTGTGCTCCAGCGTTCCTTTGGTTCACGATGCATTGCAGTAATGGCGCGTGCGAGTCGAATATCAGACAGCCCCGCTAATACGCCGGACTCTACTTTTTTATTCGCCATTAAAAAGCGCAATACGTGTACTAGCAACACCTCGCCGAGTCGGTCAAGCACCGTTTCCTGTCCGCAGCGCTGTTGCTGGCTTTCCTGCAGCAGCAGTTGAATAATTGGATCAAGTGTTTGTCGAGCGTTATCGTCGTGTTTGATCTGTAAGATGGGAGGAAGCATATCGAACAGAGGGTTGAGTTTCACTGCGCCAAACGTTAATTGGCAGCACAGTAATTGAAAGTCATCACTGTCGACAGTGACATGGCGATGAGAGTGCTGTGTCACCCAAATTAAATCTCCCCGCTGTAATCGGGTATCAAGCTGATTGTCGACTGAAATATGCGCATAGCCTTGGTGCACAATAGAGATGCTGGAAAGAGCCGGCAAAACTAAAACTGGCTGGTTGCAGGTTAATAATTCAATTAGCTCAGTTTTAGGGCTGAATAGTTCAAGCAAAGCGGAGAGTCGGTCCATAATTGTACGATTAGATAGTTAATATGAATTATATGTTGCTTATTGTACGATCAGCTGGGATATATTAGCAATACAAACTCACTTAATGATTTCATTTCATCACTAACCAAGGAACTCAAATGAACGTATTGAAACCTCGCCAGGCAGTACCCACACTCGATGTTGAAACACTACAGGGGCAGTGGTCTCTAGCCGAGCAGTCGCCACAACACTTTACCATGGTGGTTTTTTACCGTGGTCTGCATTGCCCGCTTTGTAGCAAGTATCTGAAAGAGCTTGATAAGTTGGCGTCTGAATTTACCGAGGCTGGCGTCTCTATATTAGCACTGAGTAGCGACGATAAAGAACGCGCGAATGAGGCCCAAGTTGATTGGGAATTAAATAATATCAGCATCGGCTATGGCGTCAGTGTAGAGCAAGCACAGGCTTGGGGTTTACATCGTTCAGCCGGTAAGGGTAAGACGTCGACTGGTTTTGAAGAGCCTGCAGAATTCAGTGAGCCGGGCCTTTTTCTGATTCGCCCCGATCAAACCTTATACTGGAGCCAGGTAAGCACAATGCCATTTGCACGCCCACATTTTAAAGAAGTATTGGGTGCGTTGGGCTTTGTTTTGGCAAATGATTATCCAGCACGCGGCGAACTGATTTAGATCGCTAGATTTTATTGCTCAGTAAAAATCAAAGTGGGCTATCAATATAAATAGTGCCCTAGGAATCTGTCGGACTTAGGTAATCGTAGCGAGGGAAAGTCATTTTGAGTTAAATTTTTTGATCGAATGAGACGAATAGTGGTTATATTC